>Ga0116170_10000417_pt1 | contig 44945 bp, 32 predicted proteins | sample AD_JPNHW1_MetaG_FD_89797 | JGI IMG/M metagenome (GOLD analysis project Ga0116170, IMG submission 89797) | Active sludge microbial communities of municipal wastewater-treating anaerobic digesters from Japan - AD_JPNHW1_MetaG | ecosystem: Engineered > Bioreactor > Anaerobic > Digestate | place... | reverse complement strand
ATTCGAGGATAAATTTGCGAACCATTGTCCGGTCGCTTGCGGTTTCGTTTCCGCAGGCCGAGGCATTACCGAACGTTCTATCCTTTTGCCATTGGCGGTAATAATATCCCGGGACCAACTGATTGAAATTGGAATTTCCGGTCCGTCCGGTATGATTGTAAACCACATCCATCACGACCCGCAGCCCTTTCCGGTGCATCGATTGGACCATCTTCTTGAATTCTCTGATGCGAACCTTACCATCTTCAGGGTTTGAAGCATAGGATCCTTCGGGGACGTTGTAATTCTGAGGGTCATACCCCCAGTTAAATTGCGGAACTTCCGGCTTTGATTCATCGATGCTGCAAAAATCGAAAACAGGAAGCAAATGTACATGGGTCACCCCCATCTCGGCGATGTGGTCGATTCCCGTAATTTGTCCGTGGCTGTTGCGTGTTCCGGTTTCGGTAAAGGCAAGGAATTTGCCTTTGTTTGTCATCCCCGAATTGGGCGCCACCGAAAAATCGCGTACATGCAATTCATAGAGCACGGCATCGGTGGGATTGCGGAACTCCGGCGACCGGTCCTGATCCCAATCGGGCGGATCGGTTTCGTTCAGGTCGATGATTTGTCCGCGCATGCCGTTCACCCCTACTGCTTGGGCATAGGGGTCGGGCACTTCGCTGCCCCATTTCCCTTTAAACTTTGCCTGAAGGGTGTAATAGCGGCCTTGGTAGTCGCCCTCGAGTATGACCGACCAAACCCCCATGTCGTTTTTCCGGCATTTGAATTCCCCGATCAGGTCATTCCCGGTGGAAGTCCGGTAGAGTTTCAGCTTCATTGCCTGTGCCGCAGGCGACCATATCTTGCAGACTGTCCTGGTTTCCGACCAGGTCACTCCCAGATCTTCCTCCAGAGTGACGGGATAGGTTTCAAAGGGATTATATGCAAGGGAAGCGGGAAAAACCCGTCCAACGGATTTTTTGCCCTGAGCCATCAGGCGCGGCAGAAAAGCCAGCGCCAGGATTGCCGTAAAAACTAAAAGAAGGATGGAATACCGCATGTTACAGGATTTGAACCATCACAAAAATAACAATAAAGATCAAGTTTACGGGTCAGTGCCGGATCAGGATCCCTTACCGTTTGTGAAAAGTGCGATTATTTTTGTATATTTGTCAGGATCATAAGGTTAAAACAAAAAAGGATTATCATGAAACCGGTTATCTTCCTTGGTTTGGCAGTTCTTCTCCTGGGGGCCTGCACCACTGGGAAACATACATCAAAAACTTCGGCCAGCCTGATTCAAAGCAGCAAAGACAGCACGGAATATGAAGTTGTGATCCTGGATCAGGAGTTCGATCACTGGTATCTTACGCAGTACACCCCTGCCAAAGATCATCTGAATGATTATTACCGGACAAAAAACCTGCTGGCCATTGCAAACTGGAATGATTATTATCTGACCGGTAAGTACTCCCGGTTGATTGAGTCGTATATCAATTATCATCCGGATACCGATTATGGTATTGAAGTAAACCGCAAGCTTTACTGGTATTTCACCTGGTTTTCGGAAAAGTACCGGATCCGGTTGTTCGGTGTTCCTTCTTCGGCAGCCTCCGGAACGCTTTGATTTTGAATCTGTTTCTGTCAGAATTACAAACGTCTGGCGACAATTTTGTAAAGGTCGGCAGCAAGAAAAGGTTTTGGCAGGTAATCGGTCACACCGGCGAGTTTAAATTTCTCGATTTCGTCCTGGATCATGTTTGCTGATAGAATGATCACCGGAACATCTTTGTTGGCCGGACGAACGGAGTTCCTGATCTGCCGTGTCAGTTCCATCCCATCCATTTCGGGCATATATACATCACTCAACACCAGATGGTAATGTTTCGTTTTGAATAGTTGCAGCGCTTCCTTACCGTTCCGGGCTTTATCAATAGTTACTCCCCACTTCCTGAAAATGGAATCGAGCAATACCAGGTTTATCTCGGTATCGTCGGCAGCCAGAATATTCTTCTCTTTAAACAGGGAGGGATCGAAGATCAATTCCTTCTGTTCTGCTTCCTCCTGTTTCGCCATTACCGTTTGATAGGGAATTACAAACGAAAAGGTGGAACCTTCCCCTTTGATACTGTTAACCCGGATAGTTCCACCTTGCTGTTCGACGATTTTTTTACAGATCGGAAGTCCGAGACCTGTGCCGATGATCCACTTTTTTGATGATTGTTCATGGACCTGTGAAAATTCGCTGAAGACTTCGGGGAGTTTGTCGGCATCGATTCCGATTCCCTGATCGGCAACTTCTACCTGCAATTTTGATTTCCCTTTGTGGATCTCGGCACCGACAGTCACTGTGATCGTTCCTTTCTCAGAATATTTGATGGAGTTGTTTACCAGGTTGATCAGAACCTGTTTCAACCGCATTTCATCTCCCAGGAAACACAGGTTATCGGGAATATTCTGAACCAATTCGACCGAAAGTCCCTTTTTCTGTGCCATGTGGCGCAAACTATTGATTACCTGTTCGAAAACCGGTTTTACGAGGAAGGTAAATTTGACAAATCTGAATTTTCCCGAGTCGAGTTTTGACATATCGAGAATATCGTTCACGGTGGTGAGCAGGATATCGGAAGAGCCGCTCATGGCCTGGATATATTTTTGCTGATCCTCCTGGAGCGGGGTCTCCTTCAGTTGTTCGGTAAATCCGATGATGGAAGTCAGCGGTGTCCGCAGTTCATGGCTCATGAATGCAAGAAATTTGCTTTTCTCCGCAGCTTCGGTTTCGGCCTTTTTGCGGGCGGCGATTATTCCGCGCTGGTAGGTAATGATTTTCCGGATGGTCAGGGCAATCAGGAAGGCAAAAAGAATGGCGAGGGCGGCGCTGGCAAGCACCAGGTATTCGGTGATGCGCGAATATTTGATGATGTTGGCAACGGCCAGGTTATCGATCTGTTTCTCCCTGACCTGGTAATCTTTTTTAAGGTCTCTGAATATCGAAGAGATATTGCCCATCAGGCGGGAGTTGAGTTCAAGCAACTCTTTTTCCTTTTCTTTAAGCTGTTGATTCAGTTTGTATTGTTCTTTGAGCTGGTTCTCGTAGTAGAGGTTTGTTTGCCGTGCCACCTCCATGCCCACGGCGGCCATCGTCACCGGCAGCGATGCGGTGGTGCCCGACTGGGTCCCGGTTTTTACCGCAATTTGTTTGTTGGTCTTTTTTGTCTCCGTTTCCCCTTTAAAAAAGGCTTTTACTTTACTGAAAAATCCCTTTTTCTTTTTTGTCTCCTCTGTAGAGGTAAGAACGGTATCCGTTGAGATAAAGGTCAGGTCGGGCTGGTACGCTTTAATTACCGTTACGGCGGGCTTCACGGCATCACCGGTCAGTGACTGAAGCGAATTTGCTGCTTTGAGCAACGAATCACTCATCCGCCGCAACCGTCCGAAACTTGCCTGGAGGGCTTCTTTTTCGCGGGTTCCGGCCTGTAGGGCGTAGGCCGGGTTTTTAGATCCCGGTCCTGAGGAGAGACTGGCTTCGAGCGCGGTTGTCAGGGCATCAAGATCCCGGAGTTGCCCTTTATACTTTTCAAAGGCTTCTTTACTGAAAGAAAGCGTGTACAGGCGAAAGTCATTGTCGGTGTTATAGATCTTCTGAATACACTGGTCGAGGATCTCAAGGGGTTTGTTTTTTTCCCGAAGTACCGTCGTTGCATCGAGAATATTCTTTTTCGATTCACGCTGTACCAGAAAAATAGCCGTTCCAACCAGGATCATAAGGATCACTAAAAGTGCGATCAATGCCCGTAAAACATGGATGATGACCGGTGTTTTGCCCATCTTTAAATAAATTTCCTGACTAAAATACAAAACTTATAATAACTAATTGACATATCAGGATTATACCGTGATTTTTAAACTTTCCAGGGTTCCTGAAAGTCGTACCTTTGCGCATATGAAGAATTTGCCCCTTTTGGGATTTATCCTGTTTTTTTCATTGACGGGATTCACCCAACCGGTAATCCGAAAAGCGCTTTTTTTAGGTAACAGCTATATTTATGTAAACGATCTTCCGGGGCTGATTGCTTCACTTGCTCACGCGGCAGGTGATTCGCTGGTTCACGATGACAATTGCCCGGGTGGCTACACGCTGGGCTGGAATCCTATCGCCCATGCGACAGATCCCATCAGCTTGTCCAAGATCGCCTCCGGCGACTGGGACTTCGTGGTACTGCAGGAGCAGAGTCAGATCCCTTCGATACCCGTACTGCGTGACAGTTGCATGATACCTTCTTGTTTTGTATTACGCGACAGTGTTATTTCCGGTGACGAATGTGGCCGTTTGCTCTTCTTTCTGACCTGGGGCAGGCGTTTCGGGGGTATCCAGTGTTTTACTCCCGCTTATTGCAGTGTACCATTCGCAAATTATTTCCAGATGCAGGATTCGCTGACCCGCGCTTATAAATTAACTGCCGATACTACCGACAGCGGGATTGCACCGGTGGGAGAAGCATGGCGTAAAGTCATTCAGAATTCCGGAATCGTTTTACATGACGGAGATGGTTCGCATCCGAACCTGAATGGCAGCTATCTTGCTGCCTGCGTATTTTATGCCGTTTTGTTCCACAAATCACCGGTGGGCTTATCGTTCACGGCCGGACTTCAGCCCGACACAGCCCTGTATCTTCAAAAGTCAGCCGACAGCGTGGTTTTCGGCAATCCGGGCGTATGGAACTTATGGGGCAATGAGCCACAGACCTCCTTTAACTACTTTGTCGCTGAGGATTCACTTTTTACTGAAAATCTGAGCCTGAATACCCATACATGGCATTGGGATTTTGGCGATGGCTTCACCGCTGAAGAATATGAACCGGTTCATTGTTATGCGGATGCCGGGGTCTATTCCGTCACCCTGCGGGCATGTGATCGTTGCATTTGTGATTCCATAACACAGGAGGTGACCGTAGTTGTTACGGGAGGTGGGAACCATCACACGGAGAAGAGCAGTTTAACGTTTCTCAGGGCTGATCAGGGAATCATGAATGTATTGAATCGTGCCGGCGACGGGGTGTTAACGCTGTTTGATCCGGCGGGAAGAATGGTGAAACAGGTGCGTATCCAATTCGATATGAAAGTGATCGTTGCGCTCGCACCCGGATTCTATGGCTGGACTTTTGATCGGGTTGATCAAAAATCAGAAAAAGGAAAAATTATTTTTTGGTAGGGAATCCTGTGACAGTAATATGACATGACATTTAACTTGTAAACTATTTAAAAACACTACTATGCTGCGAAATGTAATTATCGGATTGGCTTTCTGCCTGATGGGCACCGGAATGATGGTCGGACAGGGATTGAATCTCCCCGGTGGCGCGATGATGTGCTCCCAAAAGAAATTGAACGGAACAAACGGAATCAAACGTCAGGAAATTATCGACCAGGCGCCCTCACGGACGTTTGACGTACTGAAATACACCCTTGACTTCAATCTTTATTCTTGCTATTCATCGCCTTATCCAAGGAATTACAAAGGGATCTGTAGCATCCGTTTTAGAGTTGATTCTACCTTGAACCAGATCGCCCTCAATGCAAACAACTATTCCATTATTATCGATTCCGTAAAACTGGCCGGAGCTTCTTTCAGTCATAATTCCGATATCCTGGCCATCCAGCTTGACAAGACCTACTACCCCGGTGATACGGCCGTTGTGAAGGTTTATTACCAACACAAGAACGTGGTGGATCACGGTTTCTACAACAATAACGGGATGGCTTATACCGACAGTGAACCCGAGGGAGCGCGGAAGTGGATGCCCTGCAAGGACCATCCGTCGGACAAAGCGCAGTGCGATATCACCGCCAGGGTAAAATCAAACGTGCGGCTGGGGTCGAACGGCCGGCTGGCCGATTCGACATTGACCGGCGATACCCTGGTCTACCATTGGATCTCCGATAACCCGGTTGCCACTTATCTTATGGCGTTTGCTTCGAAGGTAAATTACAGGATGCACACCCGTTACTGGCATAAGTTGTCGAATTCCGCCGACAGTATTCCGTGCCTGTACTATTTCAACCAGGGTGAAAATCCTTCGCTCGTAGAGGAGTTGATTCCTGAGATGGCCGATTGGTATTCGCAGCATTATGTGGAATATCCGTTTGAGAAGATCGGATTTGCCGCGCTCGATAACCAGTTTTCCTGGGGAGGGATGGAAAACCAAACCCTGATCACCATTTGTCCGGGGTGCTGGGGAGAAGGACTTGCAGCCCATGAGTTCTCCCATCACTGGTTTGGCGACCTGGTCACCTGCCAGACCTGGGCCGATATCTGGCTCAACGAAGGGTTGGGTACCTGGTCGGAAGCCTTCTGGGCGGAGAAAAACGGGGGATATCCGGAGTACAAGACACTGATCGATCAGAATGCACTCTATTATCTTCAGTACAATCCAGGCTGGGCCATCTCGCTGCCATCGTGGGCCGTTTACACTCCCTCTGACGATACCCTGTTCGATTACGCGATCACCTACACGAAGGGAGCCTGTGTGAGCCACATGCTGCGTTACGTTCTGGGTGATTCCCTGTTTTTCCTGACTCTGCAGTCCTACCTTTCCGATCCCGATCTGAAGTTTCAATCTGCTACCATTTCCGACTTCATCGAACAGGTAAACAGTGTGACCGGGACGAATTACGGCTGGTTCTTTGATCAGTGGATCTATCAGCCCAACCACCCGGTTTATGAGAACACCTATAATTTTGAAGACCTGGGATCGGGCCGGTGGAAGGTCAATTTTTTCATGAAGCAGGTTCAGAGCAATGCCCCGTTCTTCAGGATGCCTGTTGAGGTGAAGTTCGGATTTGCCGACGACACCGATACGACCATCCGGGTGATGAATGATGTGAATTTCCAGCAATTCACGTGGATTTTCGACAAACAACCTGTTTATTTGGTGTTCGATCCTTCGAACCAGATCGTCTTAAAAGGAGGAAGCACGCTGGTTTCGGTTTCTGCAGAGCTGCCGGATAATGGTTTGTCGGCCGTCCGGTGCACACCAAATCCCGCTAACGGAACTTCATCCCTGCAGTTCCTGCTCAATGAACCTGCTATGGTTACCGTGACGGTTTCTGATGTTTTTGGCAAGATTCTCTGGGGTTCACAGCCCGAATTCAGGTCGCGCGGGAGCCAAAATATAACCCTGGATCTCTCCAACTTCAGCTCCGGTCTCTACTTGTGTAAAATAAATGCCGGAAAACATTCCGCACAACTGAAACTGGTTATCCGTCATTAGGCGATTATCCGGTAATACCCTTTTTAAGCCCACTTCATTACTGGATGGTGATATTCTTCACCCGGACGGGCGTAATGGTATCGTTTTGATAAATCTCGATGATCGCGCTTGCCCGTGACCAGGAATTAAATCCAAGCGGCAGGGTAATGATGGTATTCTGCAGCGTGGAACGGAGGGTTATTCCCGAAGAATTTTTCTGAATCACCTGCCATCCGTGACCCGGTGGCGAAGTGTTATAACTTCCCGAGAGGATTTTGAATTTTACGGTGAGAACCGAATCAAAAGGAACGATGGCGGCCACACAATAGTCGCGGTTCGATCCGTAAACAAAGGTGTTCAGGTTCAAGAAATTCATGGTCCATGCCGTGGTATCGCCCTGAAATTGAATGTAAGGTGAAGCTTGTTCGGGATAGATGAAATCCGCGTATATGATTTCCGAAAGATGTTTCTGGATGATGTCGACATATTTTTCAAAATCAGGAATCGTAACTGTCAAACCGAGATCTGCATAGCGTTTCTCCAGGTTTTGCCTGATCTTTATGAGGTTTGCCCGGGAGATGTTGTGCAGCAGGGTATCTTTGATCTGTTGACTGCCGATGACGCCATCTTCCTTAAAATCAAAACTCATGTTCGATAAAAGCTGGGTTAGTTCTGCAGTGAGTGTCGGTATCTCCATCAAAAAGGTGGTGTACCGCTGAACCACGACCGAAACGGCAAGCAGGGTTGCATTCAGGTCGCTGTTCTGGGTGATATCCGCTTTCTCGAAATCGTTTGACCCTGCGGGGAGGGTAATCCCGAAGAAAGCGAGCAGTTCGGTCTGTGCCTGCGCTTTTGCCTGTTGAAAGGGGATTCCATCCGAACTCAGTTTCATGATCCGCTCTTTGATCAGGTGGGTCATGACATTTATGTTGATCCGGGATGAACCCGAAAGTTCAGTCAGGGCCTGCAGCGTTAAAGGAGCCGCGGATAATTCGCCATACGATTCATTGAAATAAAACCCATTGGCAGTAAATAAGGCATGTGTTGATCCGAGTAAAATGTTCGGTATCTCAAAATCGCCTGCGTTGGTCAGGATGGAGGCGGTGAAGGAAGAACCTGTTTGACCAAGGTTCTCGTTGAGTTCATGTAATGTTATTGTAGTACCAGTGATGAAGGGACCCTTCTGTACGTTCCCGGTCAGTGTAATGGGCGACGGATCGCTCCCGTTATCGTTTTCCGGATCATCCTTTTTGCAGGAAATCACTGCCAGTAAAAGGACCAGGATTAATATCCGAAGAAAATATGTTTTCATGATTTATATATTTGAAGATCTCATAAAATTAATATATTTTTACACATTCGGGGATTCATAATTCATCATTATTTCTTGAAGTTCTTTGTTATCCAAATTTCGCTTTATATTTTTTGATATCAAGATGTTAAGATTTTTAGATATTCTGCGAATTGTAATCGTTTGCCTTGCTTTTTTTATCGGGTACAGTATTGGATTTGCAAAAGCGTATGATCCCATCGCGCAGTTGCATTTCATGATACCGGTAATCATTACCGCCATAGCCGGGTTATCGGGGCTCGAAGGATTATTCTTCGGTAAGGAGGCTGCGGCGCTGAAAGGGTATGAAACCGGCAGCAATTACCAGCGTCAATCTGCAATAGCCATGTTGTCGTATGCAGTCATTTCGCTGGTGGTATGGTTTTATGACTGGGGGATCAGGGCAGAACTCACCATCCTCTTTACATTTCTTTTCTTTTTCTTTTTTTCGGGGGTGAACCACGCGGTCGATGCCATCAAACGGAAAAACTACAGATGGCAGAACATCAACCGCCCGTTCATTGTTATACTTTTGATACTGGGATTGGTTTACCCGGTGGTGATGGCATTAAAAAACATGGAATTCTAACGAAAATGGTTTCCAGCAATATAAAATCTTATCCATAACCACACTTTAAACCTGATAAAACAACAAACCCACAATCAAAAAAAATCATGAAAAAAAAGATTATCTGCATCATCCTGATTTCACTCGTGGGATGGAACATGACCCACGCGCAGAAATTTTACGCCCGTGTAGGCGTCGGCGGAGGCATCAGCACCTCTGCAAGTCTCGACCTGATTTATAAATACGAAACCGACGGAACCTCCTCGTACTTGTCGGTTGTCCCGGTCGGGATTGGCAACGGGGTCAACGGCAACCTCTCGTTCGGGTATCTGTTCAACAAGTATCTGGGCGTGGATCTGACCGTTAACGGATTTATGGGGTTCCCGACCGGGAGCGATTCGGTATCGAGCCTGCTCGGATCATCCAGATCGGAGGTAAAGATTGCCGGCGACCTGATCAGTTTTATCCCGGGGATCGTCATCACGGCAGGGTTGGAAAAAGTAAATCCTTATGCCCGTTTTGGCGTGCTGATCGGAGCCTTCCCGATGTTGTTCGAACGTTATAAAACGGAAAATCCAACCGTGAATCCCGCGCAGAGCGCCGAGCTGACCAACGGCTTTTACGGTGGGGTCGCGCTTGGGTATTCAGCTACAGGCGGATGTGACTTTAACCTGAACAAACTCATCAACCTCTTTGTTGAACTCTCCTTTTCGCATGCAACCTGGTCGCCCAATTACAGCGAAGTTATCGAATATACGGTAAACGGTGAAGACCAGCTATCGACTCTGACGACCTATCAAAAGAAGACGGAATTCGTGGATAAAATCCAATTCAATGTAAATCCTTCACACGATGATCCCCGGAAAGCGCTGCGCATGACTTTCCCCTTCAGCACTTTTGCGGTGAATTTCGGCGTAAAGTTCAAATTCTGACCCGCCTGACCGTGACAGGATACTGACCGCTGTTCGCTGACTTAACGTCACCCCCCCCGGGGAATCGGAAGATGGGTAGATATTGAAGCATGTACTTCGAAGTCATGTGATTGACTTCATGCGTTTTTGTATTGTATATTTGATTTTCAAAACCTGACCTATGAACAATCTCATACATGATGAGGGGCCCCGGTTCAGGAAATCAAACCGGTTTGCAGTTGCGGTAGCCTGGCTGGTTATTCTCATCGGACTTATATCGTTGACCGGATGGATAAGCGGGACGATGTGGTTGACCCGGTTTGCAGAAACCCAGGTTCCGATTGCCCCTATAACGATCTTCCTGTTTGTAATATGCAGTCTGGCGCTTCTTGCACTGATCCGTTTTCAAAAAACCAACAAAAATCGTCTCCTGTTTCTGCTGCCTGCCTCCCTGGTTGTTCTCCTTTCAGGGTTTCTGGCTATTGCGCGAATAATGTATATCCCGACAGGATTGGAACATTTCTTTAACTTTCCGCAACATGACCTTCCGTTCATGATAGAGCATATTTCGCTGGTCACGGCATTGATATTTGTAACTTCAGGCTTTATATTTCTTCTCTCCGCATCAAGAAGCAAGATCTGGCAAACCTTACGTGTTATACTTATCATGGTGATGCTGATCGCAAGCGCCATTTTGTTTATGGGATACATGTATGGCGCACCGTTTTATTACCAGGGCGACTTCATACCGCCATCGGCGCTCGCTACAGGGATGTTCCTGTTGATATTCCTCGGACTGATTACCACCGCCGATAAAGAGACCTATATTGTGCGGCGAATTCAAAGCGGCTCGATCAGGGCACGGTTGTTTAAATTATTTCTTCCTGTGACCCTGGCGCTGATATTTTTAGAGGATTTTATCACCATCAGAATATTGCCAATCCTGGGCACCCACCCGGTTTATACCGTGCTTGTCCTGGAGCTGATCTTTATCTCTGTTGCCGGTTATCTTTTTTATTGGATCTCCCGGAATTTTGGTAACTCCCTCGACCTTGCCAACCGGGAATTGCAGAAAACCAATGAGTTGCTTCATGCCATTCTGGATTCAATACCGGTTCGCATATTCTGGAAAAATTCCGATTCAGTTTATGTCGGTTGCAATAAGTCGTTTGCAGAGGATGCAGGGTTTTCCAGCCCCGATGATATTATCGGAAAGGACGACCTGTCGCTTCCCTGGAGTGCGGTAGCCGGAAACTACCGGGAAGACGACTGTTCGGTAATTGAATCGGGTGAATCAAAGATCCTGTATGAAGAACAAAAAACCGGGCCCGGCGGGGTTATCAATTATCTGTTAACCAGTAAAGTCCCTTTAAAGGACGATGCAGGTAAGGTAGTCGGGGTTTTGGGAAGTTACCTGGATATTTCAGAACGTAAGCGTGTTGAAAATGCGTTGAAAGAGAACGATATCACACTTGGCAAATTGTCGAAACATGTTCCCGGGATGATTTATCAATTCATGAAACGGCCCGACGGATCATACTGCGTTCCCTTCACCACCGATGCTATTCGGGATATCTTTGGTTGTTCACCCGGTGATGTCAAAGATGATTTTTCTCCCATCATCGCGGTGTTCCATCCCGACGACCGGCCTGAAGTCCTCCGGTCGATTGCAGAATCGGCTGAATTGCTGACACCCTGGCAGTGTGAATACCGGGTAAAGGTTCCGGGAAAGGAGACCCGGTGGATGTTCGGGCATTCTACACCGGAGCAGTTAGCCGATGGCACCATCCTGTGGTATGGATTCAATACCGATATCACCGAAAGAAAGCTGATAGAAACAGAGATCATCCGGGCAAAAGAGGCTGCCGAAGAAAGCAACAGGCTCAAATCGGCTTTTCTTGCGAACATGAGCCACGAGATCCGGACTCCCATGAACGGGATCCTCGGCTTTACCAACCTGCTTTCTGAGCCGGATCTGACCGGGGAAGAGAAGGACCGGTATATCGATATTATTCACAAAAGCGGACAAAGGATGTTGAGTACCCTCAACGATATTATTGAAGTGTCGATGATTGAGACGGGACAATTGAGTCTGCTGATATCAGAAATGAATACGTACGAAACGATGGTTGAGCTGTGCAACTTCCTGCGGCCCGAAGCCGAGAAAAAGGGGCTCCTGTTCCAAGTTGAGGCTGAACCGGCCGGTTCGGTGGTTCATACCGACAAGGGAAAATTCACCTCCATCGTAACCAATCTGATCAAGAATGCCATAAAATACACCGACAGTGGCTTCATCCATGTAAAATTGATCGTGACAGCGGAACAACTGAAATTCAGCGTCAAAGATTCAGGTATCGGGATTCCGGAGAATAAGCTTGAAGCTATTTTTAACCGTTTTGAGCAGGTAGATCCTGATCCTTCGAGGATTTATGAAGGTTCCGGGCTTGGGTTGTCGATCAGCAAATCCTATGCAGAATTCCTGGGCGGGACCATTCAGGTTGAATCCGCTCCGGGTAAAGGGTCGACTTTCATCGTCACGTTGCCGGCCGGATCAAAAGCGCCTTCAAAACCGGTAAAGGCAATGGAACAGCCGATCGGGGAAGCCGATCCCGTCGATGGTCAGAAAGTCAGCATACTGGTGGTTGAAGATGATCCGACATCCATTGAGTATCTCCGGATCATCCTGAAAGGAACTGCCCGGGAACTCCATTTTGCCGAAACCGGCCGGGAAGCGGTTAAGATGGCATCAGAACATCCAACCCTCGATGTGATCCTCATGGACATCCGGATTCCCGGGGGTGACGGGTATGAAACGACCCGTGCGATAAGGGCATTCAATTCCCAAGTGGTTATCATCGCGCAAACGGCCCATGCCGCGCACAGTGACCGTCAAAGATCCCTTGAAGCAGGCTGCAACGATCACATTGCGAAGCCGGTCAGGAAGGATGATTTACTCCGGGTGATCCGGGAACACATCAAAAACTGAATAATACGACCGGGAGGGTATTACCTGACACCCGAATCATTTAAAGACTGAATAAAATTTACGATTGCCATGATTTACGATTTACGATTGTAGATTCGATTTCGGATTAACAGTTATCATCTTATGGTACGATCGTATATCTTTTCGTGTTAAAATTAAACTACAACCTAAAATTTGTTTTCAGGTTTGTGAATGGCAAGGCAAATAAAACTTTTTAAAATATAAGAAAGAAAAACATATTTTTGATAAATTTGGATGTCAGGACTATGGTCGCATGTTTACACCATTCAATTTATCCATGCAGATATGAAAAATATTCGGTTTTTTATTATTATGGTTGCTCTGTTTGCCGCATTCATATATGGTTGCAAAAAGGAGGAGGAACCGGTTCCGGTTAATTCCTATAACGGAAGAACTTTTGCGATTTTTAATCCCGATAAATCGTATGGAACCTTAACGGATATAGATGGCAATATTTACAAAACAATTACGATCGGGACTCAAACCTGGATGGCTGAAAACCTCAGAACAACAAGGTATCGAAATGGCGATCCGATTCCGCAAATTAAACCGGATGAAGCGTGGACGGGGTGGACGGGATTGACCGCAGGGGGTTATTGCAATTTTAACAACACAGAGAATGTTGATACGATTGCCACCTTTGGCAGGTTGTATAATTGGGTAGCGGTCAACGACAGCCGCAACCTGGCTCCATTGGGTTGGCATGTACCGACAGATGAAGAGTGGACTACGTTGACCAACTTCCTGGGAGGTGATTCGGTGGCCGGAGGAAAAATGAAAGAGAAAGAACGGCCACACTGGGCTATTACCGATCCGAATGCAACCAATGAAAGCGGATTTACTGCTGTACCGGCAGGCATGCGCGATAATTCTTCGGGTACATTTTCTGTTAATTGTATTTTTTGGAGCAGTACCAAGGCTGATAATTGTTCCGCATGGTGTCGTTACCTTTATGTGGGTGAGGATGGATGCATTCGTTATTTCCCAGCCAGGAATTACGGATTCTCCGTTCGTTGTATTAAAGATTGAATTCTGAACATAAAAAACCTGAAACAGGGTACTGTGGGTCTGATAAAATAAACGAATGAAGGATGACCATGAAATCATATGCGATCTGTTTCCTGTTACTGCTTTGTATTAATTTTACCGTATACGGACAGAAGCCCGACACAGTATCATACAAGATTTTTAGCATCGATCCTGAACCAATAGCCATTTACAACCGATTGTTTTTCCCACCTTATGGAAATATTGTGATCAATTCCGATCCGGTTGAAGTTGAGGTTGAAATTCCCGGTTTGAACATTAAGTGCCCAAAGACCGATAAAGCCCTGATCATTGAGTATATTCCTCCGGCCAAATACCAGATCCGTGTCACGGCCCGGGATAAAATTTTAAAATATAAAATCCAGGTCAAAAAAGGCGTTGAAAATCATCTGTTCTTTGATCTGGAGAAAAAAACTGTCACGAATACCGAATTTTTAATAAAAAAAATCCGGGTTGATACCCTTAAAAAAATATTATCAGCAAAAGATATCCCGGCCGATACCAGCACGGTTTCCTATGAAACTGACGAAATTTTCACTGTTGTGGAAGAACAACCCCGTTTCCCAGGCGGAGAAGAGGCCCGACTCATATTTTTATCAAATAATATTCATTACCCCGATTCGGCAGTAAAAAATGATATTCGTGGGACGGTGTTTGTTACTTTCGTGGTTGAAAAAGAAGGGAGCCTGAGCAATATCAGGATTTTGAAAGGTATTGGCGGCGGGTGAGACGAAGAGGTGGTGAGGGTGGTTAAAATGATGCCCAAATGGATCCCGGGCAGGCAAAGAGGTTCACCGGTCAGGGTTCAATTCAATCTGCCGATAAAATTTATATTAGAAAACAGAGTATACTGATATGTATTATCGTTTATTTTTCGTTTCCCTGGTCCTCTCTTCCTCCATGGCATTTTCTCAGAAGTTCCGTATTGAGAAAGAAGCGGATTGGATAAAATTGGTCGATATCCCCAGGAAAAGCCTGGTCAAAAAGTACGATGTTTCAGCAGGATATTATCTGACCTTGGCCGACCGTCAGATCAACCTGGATCAAAATGCTTCTTACACCCGCGATGTAATAAATGTGGTCTCCTATAGCGGAATTACGCAAGCCTCGCAGCTTTCTGTCACCTATGATACCTCGTATCAGCAATTGAAGATACACCATCTGTATATATGGCGCAATGGCGATAAAATTGACCGGACAGGCGACTTAAGCTTTAAAATTCTCAATAATGAGTATAACCTTCATATCGGGATTTATATGGGTTTGATCACAGCTTACTGCAACCTTAACGATATCAGAAAAGACGATTTAATCGATTTTTCATATACCCTGGTTGGGAAAAATCCGATTTTTAATGACGGGAAATATTTATTCATTCCGCTTGAAAGTAACAATCCCATCGACTTATACAGCATCAGAATATGGTATTCAAAGGATAAAGATTACCAAAATAAATGCACGGGGTGCGACAGCGCCACAATAATTACAAGCAGTGAGGTGGGGCATTACCGTCAATTGGAAATCAGTTTATACAATATTAAACCTGTTAAGCTTGAAGATAATATCCCTGGGTGGGTTATTCCCTTTAAGTATTTCTCACTGAGTAGTTTTAAAACATGGAAAGAGGTAAATACCTGGGCTCAGCAGGTTTTTGCATTACAAAACGAGCCTGATCTGACTGTCGTTTTCAACGAAATTTTTTCGGGGAATGAGACCATGGATGAAAAAATCAACAAGGTGATCAATTATGTACAGGATGATATCAGGTACATGGGCATTGAATCGGGGATCGGAAGCATTAAACCTTTTCCTCCCGACCAGGTAGTAAAACAACGTTTCGGCGATTGTAAAGACAAATCACTCCTATTGGTTTCGTTGCTTAAAAAAATCGGTATCGATAAGGCCTATCCTGTTTTGGTGAATACCAATATGAAACAGAACCTCGATGAATTTTATCCCAGTAATGAAGTTTTCAATCACTGTATTGTAAAATTCGAATTCAATGATACTACCCATTGGGTTGATCCCACGCTTACGCAACAAGGGGGTGACTGGAAAAATTTATCGATAATCGATCATGGAAAAGCGCTTGTCATAGGGATTCCTTCCGATACCTTGTCGGAAATGCCCGCCGGGAAAGGCATCTATAATATCAAAATAACCGACGAGTATTTAATGAAATCGTTTACCGATCCTGCATCACTCGTGATAAAGTCGGTACGTCATGGCCTTGAAGCCGATATCCGACGGATCCTGTTCGAACAACATCCGGCCGATGAGTTTTCAAAGCGTGTTACTGAAGATTTAAAACGATATTACCCTACCGTAAATACAACTAAAGATTTGAAAATTGAAGATGATATTGATAAAAATGTTTTTTCAATGACCTATCAATATGAAATTGACGGATTCTGGCAGGATGGGGACAAGATGCCGGATAAAGAATCAGCCGGTTACTGGTTCTTTAAATTTGAGCCCTTTACGTTGTACACCGATTTTAATCTTAAAGGGTGTATGAAAAGAACATTCGATTATGCCTTGAATTTTCCCTTAAACATGACCTATACGGTTATCTTTCATTGCCCCAAAGATCTGTTGGTTTATGATAAATACACAAAATATGAAAATGAATCTTTTTCTTTTGATGAAAAAATTGAACAATTGAGCAGTAACTCATTCCAGGTAATTTATAACTACAAAACAAAATCTCAGATCATTAAAGCCGGTGATTACGAGAAAATTTGCGAAGAAAAAAGCAAGATTGCCAAGACTCTGCCCATCATTATTTATTTTAATAAATAGATCGTTATGCGTTCCCTGATAATTGTTTCCCTGTTCATATTATGGTTGCCCTGCCGTGTTTCGGCGCAAGATACCATTACCGTATATTACAATAAAGATTGGGTTGAGATTCCCTATAAAAATCAGGCAACCTATTACAGGAAGGCTGTCCCCGACAGCAACAATCAGAACTGGTTGGTTCATGATTATTATATCAGTGATAAAATTCAGATGACGGGTACCTTCAAATCTAAAAAATTCAATACAAGGCAGGGTCATTTTATCTATTTCTATGAAAACGGGAGAAAAGATATGGAAGGTGATTTTGTAAAAAATAAAAATGAGGGTAAATGGGTCTTTTGGTATGAAAACGGTCAGAAAAAATCGGAAGGAATGTTCAGGAATAACTTGCGACAGGATCAATGGACCTATTGGCATGAAAACGGGAGTATAAAATCAAAAGGAGCATTTGTTGATGATCGTAGTGAGGGTAAATGGGAATATTGGTTTGATACGGGGGAAAAGCAATCGGAAGGTAACTTTTATCACGGGCGAAAGGATAGTATCTGGAATTATTTTTATAAAGCCGGACAGATAAAAACGGCTGAAAAATATAAAGATGGACAACTGAATTACATGACGGGGTATTTCGAAAACGGGAATATGATGTTTAAAGGCAACTGCGTTTTTGGACTGAGCGAAGGATTGTGGACATACTGGAACGTGGATGGCAGAATAATGTTAACGGGAAATTTTTCGAATAACCGGAAAACCGGAGAATGGACGCGTTCATTTCCTGGCGGGGAGACCATGAAGATATATTACGAGAACGGTGTTTTGGCCAGTAAACCTCTGGGAGGAATTCTGAAAAATGAGTAGGATGATCCGAACCTGAATCACGGAGCTTGACCGCTTATTATTCTATAATATTCAAAGATTCAGGACAATAATACTTTCAGATTTGGAGACACATCCCTTATTCTGGTGAAAAATCAAAAAAATATCGACATCAATAGTATATGACCGGTAAATGGAATATCTTTGGAGTTTAACTCTCATGCATTATGAAAACAAGCTCCCTCCTATTCCTGTTTAGCTTCCTGTTTCTGACGGTACAATCGCAGGATTACCTCATCACCTTTGACGCGACAGGTGATACGAATAAGGTTTCGTCGGTCTATGTGCATAACCTCAACAGCGGTGTCCAGATCGCTGTGCCCGGCGACGACACACTGCACCTGGTCGAGGCAGTCGGGATACCATCCGCAGAAATAAACAATGATCCCATTGTGATTTATCCGAATCCGATGATCAATACATCACAACTCACCTGCAGCGTGCCTGAAACCGGCCTCACCACCATTCGGGTGCTCGATATGACCGGTAAGACCATCATGCAGTATCGCGAACAGTTGCAGGCCGGAACCTGCCGTTTCAGGATTACCGGAATCAATCAGGGCCTCTATTTGGTGCATGTTTCGGGCAGCAGTTTCGCGTATCATACGAAACTGATCAGCTCAGGCACGGGTACGCAGATACCGGAGATCACGCTTATTGTAGATGAAAATAGTCTCCCCACTGACCTACCTAAGAGCATTTCAACCCAGTTTACCATGCCGTATCACACCGGCGATCGGTTATTTTTCTGGGGAATATCGGGTAATTACAGCACCTACATTTCGGATGTTCCTGTGGCCAGTAAGACGATCCTGTTCACATTTACAGCCTGTACCGATGCCGATAACAACCACTATCCCACCGTGGTGATCGGGAGTCAGACCTGGATGGCGGCAAACCTGAACGTGGGTACCCGGATTGACGGCGTGCAAAATCAGACCGACAACGGAATCATCGAAAAGTATTGCTACCAGGATGATGCGGATGCCTGTATGCCGCACGGCGGGCTGTACCAGTGGAATGAGCTGATGCAGTACACCACGACGCCCGGAGCGCAGGGCCTTTGTCCGACAGGCTGGCACATTCCGACCGATGCCGAATGGTGTACCCTGACGCAGTACCTGGATCCGACGGTGAATTGCAATGCAATCGGCTGGAGCGGTCAGAATGCAGGCGGCAAGATGAAGTCGACCGGCACGCTGGAGGCAGGGACCGGATTGTGGCACCAACCAAACAAAGGAGCGACCAATGAAAGCGCGTTTACAGGACTTCCATCGGGCGACCGGGATGAATCCGGATCTTTTGCCTACCAGGGCACTTACGGGTTCTGGTGGAGTTCGACGCAGCTCAACACCGGCAGCGCATGGAGCCGGAGCCCCGATTACAGCGTCGCCAGCATTGTGCGTGGCGGGAACCAGAAGATCTGCGGGTTCTCGGTACGGTGCGTACACGACTGACAGGTCAGGATTGCCGGCAATGACAATTCCTTCCGAACTGGGATCCTCACTCAACAACTTATAGTCTGTACAGCAAGATTTGACAATAATAAAGAAAGATTTGTCAAATCGGCCTGAGTTCTATTTAGTCTGAATCTATGTTTGTACATAGCCTTGACAACAGAATCCTGGTACATTAAATTTAACCTGATAGAATTTCCGCAACCAATTCGTATAACAGGTGTAAATGAAATATATCATATTTGGCATAAAATACATTTTTAATTACTGGTTTCACGATCGCAATAAACCATTGATATGCGGATTGGTTTTGCATAACAAATGTAATTTACGATGCCAGCATTGTACCATTTTTGAAAGACCGGAAGCGAAGATGAAATTCGGGGAAACCCTTGACATTATTGATAAATTTTATACCGACGGAGGACGGTGTCTTTACCTGGAAGGCGGGGAGCCGCTTCTTTGGAACGATCACGCACATACCTTAAACGATGTGATTGATTATGCTCACCAAAAGGGCTATTACACCGTAGTCGTATATACCAACGGAACATTGCCGCTTATATCACATGCCGATACGGTTTTTCTCAGCGTTGACGGACTGAGAGACACGCATGATAAGCTCAGGGGGAAGTCATTCGATACCATCATGAAGAATATCCGGGAATCAACACACCCTTCGGTCTTCATCAACTATACCATCAATTCTGAAAATAAATCTGAGATAGCTGATTTCTGTGCGTTCATCGATAAAATCCCCCAAATAAAAGGCACCTTTTTTTATTTCCACACACCGTATTACGGATACGATAAATTGTATCTGGATGCACCGGTCAGAAATGAGATCCTGCATCAGCTCATGAATCTGAAGAGAAAATATAATATCCTGAATTCCACGACCGGGTTGAAATCTGCTATCCGAAATGACTGGAAAAAAAACCTAAAGATCTGCAGGGTTTACGAAGACGGCCGGATTTATAATTGTTGCAGGGAAAACAATAATGGTGAAGTATGTCATGACTGCGGGTATCTGAGTTATGCAGAAATCGACCAGGCCTTGAAATTACGTCCAGGGGCGCTTTTAAATGCACTGAAATATTTTTAACCGGGAGTCTGTTAAAATTGATTTGTCTTGAAAAAACCTTCAAACTACGATTTATGATTAAAAATAGTACAATCGTAAATCGTAAATCATGTTCAATCGTAAATTTTATTTAATCGTCAATCGTAAATCTTGTTTAATCGTAAATTTCGGCCCGGATCCCGGATCAAGCCACGGAGGATCGAATCAGAAGATATCAACAGAAATGATTTCAGAAATTATTCGAAATAAGATAGCCGGAAAATTCTTTGGGCAACATGAAATTAAGTTTCAGAATATTATTCCGCAAGATTCATCCATAGCTCAAAATTTTAAAGAGCTTGACGAAACAGGATTATATCTTCATATTCCGTTTTGCAACCAAATATGTCCTTATTGCCCCTATAACAAAGAGCTGTTTCATGAAGATCTTGCCCGGAATTATGCAGCAGCGGTTGTCAGGGAGGTTAAAAAATACGCAGCCCTGATGGCAGGGAAACCCATTTCAAGTTTTTACATCGGAGGTGGCACCCCGACAACCATGTTGGGTAAGGGGCTGGAAGAGATTCTTGATGCGGTTTTTAAAAATTTCAATATGAGGTGTTCTATTCATATCGAAAGTCACCCCAACCATCTGAGCAATGAAAACCTTGATGCCCTGAAATCATTGGGTGTAAAATACTTAAGTGTCGGCGTTGAAGCATTGCAGAACAGGCATTTAAAATTATTGGAAAGGCCTTATACTGAAAATGAGGTTAAGGATTTTGTGAGCAGAGCTGCCGGGAAAAATTTCGAGTGTTTAAACATCGATTTTATATTTGATTTACCGGGCCAAACGATATCTGAGGTAGAGCAGGCCATCTCCAGCATGATTAAGCTTGGAATCAACCAGGCAGCCACGTATCCACTATTCAGATTTCAATATACCCGCTTTGGTAAAGAGTTGCCTGATAAACGCAATATCCTTTCAACGATGTTCCGCCGAAGAAAGTTTCTCAAAGTAATTGAAGAGATTTTTTACGGGTCACGATTTGAACGCTCATCGGTGTGGGCTTTCACGCAAAAGGGAATGGATAAATATTGTTCAGTCACGGTTCCTTCATACCTGGGAATTGGCGCCAGTGGCAGTTCCTATCTTAAAAACATGTTTTATGTGAACACGTTCAATGTGAAAGAATATATCAGGGCTATGGAGAACAACAACTCCCCCATTGCTTTATCCTTTGATTTATCAGAAAAAGCACAAATGGCCGGGTGGCTCTATTGGAGAATTTATGAAACCAAATTCAGAAAAAGTGATTTCCAGCGAAGGTTTGGCCAAAGTATTGATAAAGAATATGGAACATATTTTTCACTGATGGAAAAAATTGGATTTCTTCAAAACGGACAGGACCTGATCAATCTGACCGACAGAGGCGCCTATTGGATTCATGCTTTTGAAGATTTCTTTTCGATCGATTATATCAACAAGCTCTGGGGAACTTCAAAAACAAATCCCTGGCCTGAACAGATCATTTTGTAGTCTGAAAGGGCAGCGTCATCCCGCGACCATTCTGCGAACATCCTGCTTTGATTCCTCGTCCATACTGTCTCTATGGTACGTCAATCCGGCGTTGAACTTGGCTCAATCTTGGGTCAATCTTGCCTCAATCCTGCGTTGATTGCGTGCTGATCTAGAATCCATCCAGCACATATCTCGCGTCCATACCGCGTAGATTCTTCGTCGATACTACATTGATCCTGTGTTCTTCCTGCGTCCATCCTGCGACCATCCTACGATGATCGGCTGGTTGAACTACGGTATAAAATTGAGCAAAAACCGGAAAAAGATGGCTTATGCCGGAAAAAAGACAGAGGGAGGGTTGACTTTCGTTTTAAAGGCGGATTAAGCTTTAAATCCGGAAAATTTCAATAACAAAAATAATCAATCCGATGGCAAAAAGCAAGGACAATGTGCTGGTCAAATGTTTCAGCGGAACAATCGGCAAACAGGTGATTCTGAAAAATTACGGTAAATATGTAATCCTTTCGGCAAAGCCAGTTTTTAAAGGTGTATGGACCAAAAAGCAGAAGGAGAACCGTCGTCGTTTCGCGATTGCAGCAAAGGCCGCGGCAAGCCAGTATCGGCAGAACAAAGCAGCCGGCATCTCCAACGAAGTGACCCCGGTCGATTTGCAAAATGAATATAACCTGGTTGTCGGCAGGAAGCTGAGCGAGATGAAAAGAGGCGGGCAAGGCAGCGATGATAAAGATGTTGCCTCTCAAAATGAGATTCAACAGAATGGTTGATTTTTTTAAAAAGTTTGCCAGATATTTATCAGTCTCATCGATCATCTTCATTCATTTGGTTCGTTTTTTTCACTCGGGAGATAATCAAGCGATGATTGTTCAAATCGATCCTTTGGATGTTTGCCTTGTCGCCTATTAACACGATAATTTTCAGGTTTGACAGACGAATATTTTATTGACAGTGAACATTTAAAATTTCTTGTTATATCTTTGTATAGTATTTTCAGAAGATCACTTGCATAATATTACCTGATATTTTACCGACAAACGTAAGTTGTAAAAAGCCCATTCTGTTATCCCGGTATCTGAGATACATAGGTTGACAGTTTAAGGGCAGTTCATGCATCGATCTCATGATTATCTTTATTTATGGAAGAGAAAAGATATATTGCCCATTCAAAAAATGATCAGGGGACCGTGCATAAGTTGTCCGACCACCTGAATGGGGTCTCCAAAATAATGAGTTCATTAACAGAAAATCCTATTTATAATGAGATATTTCGAACCACTGGATTACTTCACGATTTAGGTAAATACCAACCAGCGTTTCAAAAATACCTGACAGAAGGAGGTACGAAAGGTAGTGTCCCCCATGCCAGTTGGGGTGCAGCGATTGCTGTTCAATATAACCAAATTGAAGCTGCATTTGCGATTGACGGCCATCATAAAGGTCTTCCGGATAAGGGTAATCTAAAAACTGATCTTTATGAATTTGATGATCCGGATCATCCTTTATTGACTTCCATAATGCCAGAGTTTTTAAAAGAAAACTCAATTAAGGCAGATGATTTGGGTTATCAAGATACTGGCTTGAGAGGTATTGATAAAGAATTGTTTATCCGGATGCTGTTTAGTGCGTTGACGGATGCGGATTGGTTAGATACTGAACGGCATTTTAGTCCATCTGAGTCTGAGAGACGAAATTCGATAGTACTTGATCCTCAATATCTGTTAGCAAAATTTGAAAAGGAGATTGATGGAAAAAGCAAGGAAGGTTATTTAAACACATTGCGAAACAGCGTTCGAAATTATGCAATTTTAAAAGCCAGGGCCGATACTGGTTTTTTTTCTATGACGCTTCCGACAGGGATGGGTAAAACATTAACATCGGTTAGTTGGGCTTTGCATCATGCTCAGCATAACAGTTTGAAGAGAATAATCATTGTTCTACCGTTCATAAGTATTATTGACCAGACTGCACAGGAATTGAAACGCATTTTTGGCGAAGAGTGGGTGCTTGAACATCATTCAAACTTCAATGAAGATGAGGAAACTAATAAAGAAATAGCAAATGAAATTCTGACAAACGAAACCTATACGAAGAGATTAGCTACCGAAAACTGGGACTACCCGATCATCGTTACTACATCAGTACAATTTTTTGAATCATTATTTGGAAACAAGCCGTCCCGATGTCGGAAAGTTCACAACATCGCTCAATCGGTTGTAATATTTGATGAAGTCCAAACGCTCCCGAAAGAATTGGTATTGCCTACCCTTACCATGTTAAAAAATGTTCAGAAAGTTATGGAAACTTCATTTCTGTTTTGCACGGCAACACAACCGGCTTTTGAAAAAAGTGAAATTTTTGATGGTATTGATTCTATTCAGTCCTTGGTTGAAAATCCAAAAGAAGTGTTTGAAGCTACCAGGAGGGTTGTTTACCTGCCGTTAACAATTACGAACCGATAACAATTGATGAATTATGTGATAACGTGGTAGCGCGCGATGGTTCGACCTTGTGTGTTTTCAATACCAAAAAACAAGCTTTGCTATTTTTTAATGCAATTCGTAATTGCCCAAACGATAAAGTCTTTCATTTATCAACAGGCATGTATCCGGCACACCGCAAAGCAGTGATTAGAGCCATTCGAAATTGTTTGAGCAACAAGGAAAAGATATTGGTATCTTCTACCCAATTAATTGAAGCCGGAGTTGATTTCGATTTTCCAAATGTTTACCGGGAGCTCGCTCCTTTGGAATCAATTATTCAGTCGGCCGGACGATGCAATCGTGAAGGAAAATTGGATAAGCCTGGCAGGGTTTACATATTTTCAATTGAAGGGGCAGGCTCGCCTGATAAGCAATATCGATCCTTGGCTGAATTCGCAAATAGCTTGTACAAAGGAAAAGAAGCTCTGCTTTTTGAACATGATTTCTTTAAGGAGTATTATCGAAAAGCCTTCACACTTTTTATTCCTGAAGACAAAAAAAACATTGGTCAGGCCAGACTGGGATTCAATTTTAAAACCGTTTCTGAATCATATCAATTAATTGAAAAACAGACAACGCCTGTTTTTATACTTTGTAACGAAAGCAGGGATTTGTATGAGAAAATAAGATATAAGCCAATATTATCACGATCCGACTTCAGATCTATGCAGCAGTATTCAGTGCAGGTCTATGACAATTTTATTAATGAAAATTTTGACAAAATGGGGAAAGAACCCCAAGGTTATTGGAAATGGTACGGTATGTACGACCCTGATTACGGTATCTCCAGTAATACTCAACCTGATACTTACATTATATAACTTATAAAACAGAATTATGATAGATAATGAAATCTTACGTGTAAAAGTGACAGGTGAATTTGCCTGCTTTACCAGGCCCGACTTGAAAGTTGAACGAATGACCTATCCATGCATGACTCCATCTGCTGCAAGGGGGGTGCTCGATTCAATTCTTTGGAAGCCTGAATTTCAATGGTGGATACATAGGATTGTTGTGCTTAATCCGGTTAAATTTTTCTCGGTCAGACGGAATGAAATTAACGCCAAACAAGGGAAAACACCGATTTTAATAGAGGAGAGACGGGCCCAGAGAAACAGTATTATTTTAAAGGATGTTGCATACATCATCGAAGCTTCTGTATTTCAAAAAAACTTTAATCCTGTTAATCATCTAAAGAAGTATACTGAAATGTTTCGGCGACGCGTAAAGAAAGGCCAATGTTGGCGAAGACCTTTTTTAGGAACACGTGAATTTGCTGCAGAATTTTGTGCCCCGGATGGCACTGAACAACCTATACGGGAAACAATACCAATTGGCAGTATGCTTTTCGACATTTTTTTTGATGAAAAAGGCAACCCATCACCTTTGTTTTTTTATGATGTTGCCGTGGTAGACGGCATCCTGATGTGCCCCAAATCTGAGAACGAAAAAATGATACTTTCATCCCATTTTCAACCGGAAATGGATAGCAAGGTTTCATCAGTTATATACGGGTTTAACCAGAAAGAAGAAATGGAGGTATTATGATCAAGGAATTAGCGGAGTTTGGAAAACGGATACGAAAGGGACACGATGCGTTAAAAGACGAGCCTATTTCAGTTGATTTGGTGATCAATGAAGACGGCTCGTTTCATTCGTTTTCGGTAATTGACAAAATAAGTAGGCCGGCAGAAGCCATAACCTCAAAAAAAGGAAAAGCGCGACTATTACTTGATAAAGCAAGTGAGGTGTTGAATTATTCTGGTTTTTGTTCAAATATTCCTGAAAATGAGAAATCAGAAAAACAAAATAAGGCTGAATCCGCATTACAGTATAAGCATCAACTTTTTTTAAAAAAATTGCAATTATATAAGGAATTGGATGTTTTAAAACCTGTTTTTGACTTTTATTATGATAACCGGGAAAATGGGCTGGATAAAGCTTTTCGTGAATTTGAAAATCAGGTTGGCGAAAAAGACAGATTAGGGAATATTGCTTTTCGGATTAAGGATGACAGGCTTCATGAGCAGCAAGTGGTATATAATGCTATTATCGAAAAGTTCGAAATAGAACAGGCAGCACAGTTATCTGGACAACAAAAGGTTTGTTCGATATGTGGGAAGAGCGATTTTCCGGTTTTAGATCAACCACATGGAATGATCAAAAGGGTTCCTGATGGGCAAAAAGCAGGTTGTGCTTTGGTTTCATATAATGAAAAAGCATTTGAATCATACAACTTAAAAGGGAATGATAACTCTTCTATTTGCACCAATTGTGCTAAAAATTATGTGGAAGGCCTAAATTGGTTATTGGCTAATGGCAGTGAAAATACCATTACTGATAAAAAAGGAAAGGAAAAACAATATTTTTCTTTCACCAATCGCAAAAATTTAGGTTCAGATACCGCGAACATTTATTGGACACGAGAAGAAGAATCAATAGATGATATTCATTTACTTGATAATCCTGATCCGGGTGAAATCACAAAGCTATTTGACTCTGTTAGTCAGGGTGATAAAAGGACTGTCAGGGGTATTAAGCCGAACCAATTTTATTCTCTCACACTATCAGGCGCTGCAGCACGCATAGCTGTGCGTGATTGGATTGAGATAAGCCTGGAAGATTACAGAAATAACATTGCAAAATGGTTTAAGGAAATCGCCATCCATGCATACGGTGAAACAAGGTATGCTCCCTTACACCTATTGGCAATGGCCGGTCAAAATGTCAAATCTGTCAATGATCAGACGAAGGCCCGGATAGCAACACATCTGTGGAATGCTGCGCTAAAAAATTCAACACCTCCATTGTGGATTTTAGCAGCAATACTGAAAAGGATTCGTTTTACCGAGAGTTCAGAGAATGGAGAGATAAAAGATCCAGTTACACCCGATAGAGCAGCATTAATAAGGTTTATTCTAAACAGAAATAATAAAAACGGAGGAATTATGATAAAAGAACAAAATGACCCGAACGATAAGAGCCCAGCTATTGTTTGCGGTAAAATTTTCGCAGTGATGGAAAGTATTCAACGAGCAGCACAAGGCAAAGATCTAAATGCAGGAATTCGTGAACGATTTTTCTCTTTTGCTTCTACCAGCCCGGCTCCTGCTTATGGCAGGTTGATGAAATTATCGCAAAATCACATTTCAAAACTTAAACACGACAAGCCCGGACTCGCCGTATTACTTGACAGGCAACTACAGGAATTGTGCAACAATATTGATGGATTTCCAACAATCTTTTCGCTTGAAGAACAAGGGCAGTTTGCACTCGGATATTACCATCAGAAACAGCAGGATTATGACAATGCAAAAATCAATAAAGAACTTCAACCATTATTAGAAAATCAGGAGGATTAAAACATGGAAACAAAAACAATTAAAAATCGTTACGACTTTGTTTTTCTATTTGATGTAAAAGACGGAAATCCTAACGGTGATCCGGATCAGGCAAATCTTCCACGTGTGGATGCGGAAAACCAGGAGGGAATAATCACAGATGTATGTATTAAACGGAAAGTCCGGAATTATGTGCAGTTAAAGGATAATTTAAGTAAACCCAACGATATTTTTATCAGACAGGGAAATGTCTTAGCTCCGATTATTGACAATACACTTGGAAACACAATTCCGGAAAGACAAAATAATTTGTGTAAAGATTATTATGACATACGTGCCTTTGGAGCCGTTTTAAGTGTAGGAGAAAAAGGCGCAGGAACTGTCAGGGGCCCCGTGCAGTTCACCTTTTCACGTTCTGAGGACCGGATATACCAGGCTGAGCATTCAATAACACGCTGCGCTGTTACAACTGAAAAAGAGGCAAAATCACAGGAAAAAAGGGAAAATGCTTCTACTTTCGGCCGCAAATCTACAGTTCCATATGCACTTTACCGAATGCATGGATTTGTTTCAGCTGTTGATGCAATGAAATCTGGATTTTCAGAAGAAGACCTGACATTATTGTGGGAAGCATTGCTTAATGCCTTTGAACATGATCGTGCTGCTGCCCGGGGAGAAATGAACCCAAGGAAATTAATTGTTTTCAAGCATAATAATCATCTGGGGTCAGCCCGATCCGGTGAACTTTTTGACAAGGTCCAGATTGTAAAAAACAACGAACTACCCAGGTCCTGGGGCGATTATTCAGTTACCATAAACAAATCTATGCCTGCGGGCGTTGAACTTATCGAAATGCTTTAATTCTAAATGAATTACGCGGATAAAGTTATTATCAACCATTTTTTATTGTCAACAAATTTATTCCAAACAAGATGGGTAAAAAAAATTATCCTGCACGGGAAGGCTTCAACCAAATCCTCCTTTACACGACCCCGAACGGAAAAGTTAAAGTTGAAATATTTCTTCGTGACGAAACCATTTGGCTGACACAACTAAAAATTGCCGAGCTGTTTGGAGTTGACAGGACTGTAATAACCAAGCATTTAAGAAATATCTTCATCAGTAATGAGTTAAAGCCAGATTCAGTATGTGCAATAATTGCACATACTGCCGCTGATGGAAAAAAATATTCAACCCAGTTCTATAATCTGGATGCAATTATTTCGGTGGGATATCGCGTAAACAGTATTCAGGCCACCCATTTCAGAATTTGGGCTACCGAAAGGCTGAAAGAGTATATTATCAAAGGCTTCACTATGGATGATGAACGCCTGAAAAATCCTGAAAATATATTTGGGAAAGATTACTTTGAGGAACAACTCGCCCGCATACGCGATATCAGGTCGAGTGAACGACGTTTTTATCAGAAAATAACCGATATCTACAGTCAATGCAGCGCCGATTACAATGCCAATGCGAGAATTACCACTGAATTTTTTTCTACCGTGCAAAATAAACTTCATTGGGCTATAACAGGCAAAACCGCGGCTGAAATTATTGCAGCAAGAGCCGACAGTTCAGTAGAAAATATGGGATTGACAAACTGGAAAAATGCTCCATCCGGCAGTATCCGCAAAACTGATATCGGGATTGCAAAGAATTATCTGAATGAAACTGAATTGGAAGCATTAAACCGAATCGTAAGTATGTATCTCGATTATGCTGAAACACAAGCAAAGAAGGGAATAATCATGTTTATGAAAGATTGGGTTGAGAAGCTTGATGCCTTTCTTCGTTTTAACGAAAAGGAGGTGCTTTTGCATCCGGGGACAGTGTCACATGAATTGGCAATGTCCCTTGCTGAAAATGAATTTGAAAAATACAGGATAGTACGGGACAAAATCATTGAATCGGATTTTGATAAAGAAATCAGGAAAAAAGGATTAATCGGGAACAAAAAAATTTAATCATTAACCATGGACCTGTTTAAGGATGAGGATCTGTTGATGCTGTCAGGCATTCAGCATATCGCCTTTTGCGAACGACAATGGGCGCTTATCCATGTAGAACAGCAATGGTTGGAAAACAAATTAACTGTCGAAGGCCAGTTCCTGCATAAAAAAGTGGACGATCCAATGGAACAAGATTTGAGAGCGAATACAAACACGCTCCGAGCAGTACCTCTGATTTCATACACATTAGGATTATATGGTCGGGCAGATGTTGTTGAGCTTACAAGATCGTTCAAGGGGGATAAGAAAAAATCTGTTTTTATTGATGGAAGGCAAGGGTATTGGGAGATGGTGCCTGTGGAGTATAAAAGAGGAAAGCCCAAATCCGATGAGCGTGACGAGGTGCAACTTTGTGCTCAAGCTATGTGTTTGGAAGAGATGTATGGAATTCAGATTGAAATCGGATTTCTTTATTATGGTGAAACCCGACACCGGCATGAAGTTGAATTCTCTATACAACTTCGATCACTGGTTTGTTCATTTTCGAAAAGAATGCATGAACTTTTTGATACCGGGAAAACGCCACCGGCTGTTTTTATGGCGCATTGCAGATCGTGCTCGCTGATGGATGTTTGCCTGCCAAAGGCTTCGGAAGGTGGTACTGATGTTGACCAATACCTGAATGAAATATTTCCCCGGGACTATCAATGATTATTTTTTACTGATGATTACAATCTATGCGAAAACTTCTGAATACGCTATATGTGACAACACCCGATTCCTATCTGACAAAAGATGGAGAGAATGTGGTTGTTAAAGTTAATGATAATGAAAAATTCAGAATACCGATTCATAATATTGAAGGGATCGTTTGTTTTGGATATTTAGGAGCAAGTCCCGGTTTGATGGGAATGTGTGCCGAGAAGAATGTCGGATTATCTTTCGTTTCTCCCTCAGGCAAATTTATCGGACGGTTCCAGGGAAATGTGAGTGGGAATGTACTACTCCGACGGAAACAGTATCGTCAGGCAGACTCGGAAGAGGCCATAACTTCAATCTCACGGATCTTTATTCTTGGTAAGATATCCAATTGCCGGTCAATCCTGCTAAGGGTGATACGTGATCACGGACCATCATTGAATATCAAAGCATTGGAAGAGTCAATCACCGTTCTTCAGTACAAGTTGAAAAGTATTTCCAGAGCTACATCTTTAGATGAACTCCGGGGATACGAAGGTGAAGCTGCTTTGGCATATTTTGCCTCCTTTGATCATATGATTCTTTGCCAAAAAGATGAATTCTTTTTTCATGGTCGAAACAGGAGGCCACCCAAGGATAATGTCAATGCCATGCTCTCGTTTGTTTATACCATTTTGATGCATGATATCCAATCAGCAATTGAAACTGTTGGTTTAGATCCTTATGTCGGTTTCTTACATTGTGACAGGCCGGGCAGACCCTCGCTCGCACTGGATATGATGGAGGAATTCAGGCCTTATCTTGCTGATCGTCTTGTTCTTTCGCTTATAAACAGGAAGCAAATCAATTCACATGGTTTTTTACACACTGATGCAGGCGATGTAATAATGAAAGACGATACCCGGAAAGAATTAATTACTGCCTGGCAAAAACGAAAACAGGAAAAAATCGTCCATCCATTTTTGCATGAGGAAATCCCGATTGGATTATTACCCTATGTACAAGCATTACTATTTGCCAGGTATTTAAGAGGAGATCTGAACAATTATCCTGTTTTTATTGTGAAATAGTGTGACGATATGATGATACTTATAACCTATGATGTTGAGACCCAGGATCGAAAAGGAAGGAAACGCCTGAGGACTGTAGCTAAAATGTGTGAGGATTATGGTAAGCGCGTGCAAAACTCAGTTTTTGAGTGTGTTTTGGACCAGGGACAATTTACAGAACTGAGATTCAGGTTAATTGATGTAATAGATAAAGAAAAGGATAGTTTGCGGTTTTACCATTTAGGTTCCAAATGGTCGGGCAAGGTGGAGCACGTGGGAACAAAATCATCTATCAATCCTGAAACAGATTGTCTATATGTTTAATGCGCGAACCTGGAGTGAACAGTAAAACTCCGGAGAACTCGCAACACCTCATAATAAGTCATTTACGTGAATTATGATGGGATTTTGAATGCAAAAAGATTTTTTAAAACCAGGTTCGCAGGAATCTGCTTACATGTATTTGTTTTTTAACATTTTATAGTTTGACAGTCGCACCCCGCGAGGGGTGCGTGGATTGAAACACCTTATCTGAATCAGGTCAGGATATTGTCGCCGTCGCACCCCGCGAGGGGTGCGTGGATTGAAACTTTATTATTCTGCTGGGGGTTGTGTCCTCGATCGTCGCACCCCGCGAGGGGTGCGTGGATTGAAACCACCAGGTATCCTCATTGAATTTTGTTGCTTTGGTCGCACCCCGCGAGGGGTGCGTGGATTGAAACGATCCTATCCGGCCTATGCCGGTCAACCCGCGGAGGTCGCACCCCGCGAGGGGTGCGTGGATTGAAACAGAAAAGCCTAACGATAAAAACAGTTGCCGAAAGTCGCACCCCGCGAGGGGTGCGTGGATTGAAACCTGCAATCAGTACATCTGTTTTTATGATCGCTTCGCGTCGCACCCCGCGAGGGGTGCGTGGATTGAAACTTTAAGAAAACCATAACCGTAAAAACACCGTTTTGTCGCACCCCGCGAGGGGTGCGTGGATTGAAACCGTGAAGCGGCATTGGGATTAAAAGACGCTGCAAAAGTCGCACCCCGCGAGGGGTGCGTGGATTGAAACACCGGCGGGCCCATGTATTTAACCGGCGTCGGATGTCGCACCCCGCGAGGGGTGCGTGGATTGAAACGCCCGTCAGCTTCCATGTTGTCGAGTTGATCGTGTCGCACCCCGCGAGGGGTGCGTGGATTGAAACAGTTGTAAAGCAAAACTTGCGAACTGAATATGGTCGCACCCCTCGTGGTGGGCGTGGATTGAAACTTCCTGTTTCTTAATCAGCGATTTCAGGTTCTGATTCTTAATGGAACAGTATTATCGATTTAATTTTCTAAAAATATTAATAGCTTTGAACTACCCTGACCAGCGAATGGATTACCCATGAAAACAAAATCATTACCGGCGCTTCTGATTGTTTTGTGCATCCTGAAAGGTGCGGTGGCACAGCCGGACATGATGTTCAAACAATGCAATGTGATTGCAGTCACCATCCCGGCCGGACGCGGGGAACCGGCTGAACGGGTGGTTTCGCTGAATGTGCAAACCCAGGATACGGCAAATCCCGTTTCGCTGAATTCCGTTACATTTAACCTTACCGGAACCACCGACCTGAACGATCTCGACAGCCTCGGGATCTGGTACACCGGCGCCAATCCCCGGCCGGTCGGGGGAACTCTTTTCGGAACCGGCCCGGTTATGCCGGGATCCATCACAATTGCCGGAAATTGCCTTTTGTCGGATGGGAACAACTATTTCCGGATCACCGTGAAAATTTTACCCGGAGCTCCGGAAGGACATTTTCTTCAGGGGAATGTCGATTCGGTGAAAGTCGACGGTCAGGTCTGTCAGGTCATTCCGGCAACTGCTGTATCAAAACGGCTGATCATGCTGGAACACAAACTGCTCTATTCGGGCGGGGATTATGGTTCGGTCAACTACCGGATCCCTGCAATCATAACCGCTGACGACGGAACCCTGGTCACGGCCGCCGACGCCCGCATTGAACGGGCAGGCGATCTGCCCAACAACATCGACATCCGTATACGCCGGAGCGCCGACATGGGGCACACCTGGTCGGAACCGCTGACCATCGCCGATTTCGGATCCTACGGCGCCAGCGACCCGGCGCTTGTGAAAGACCGCAGCACCGGTTCCCTTTTGTGCATGTTCGCCTCCCACCAGGGATTGATGGCCTCTACACCGGCCAATCCCATCCGGTTCCAGGTTTGTCGCAGCGCCGACAACGGGCTCACCTGGAGCCCGCCCGTGGAACATACGCCGGAGATCTATGTCCCGGGATGGTACGCGGCCTGGCTGGCCTCCGGCAACGCGCATCAGCAGCGCAACGGCAGGATCATCGGGGCCGTCGGAGTAAGAAAGAGCTCCGGAACTACCATTGACAACTTTATGATCTACAGTGATGACGTGGGATTGACATGGCATTACAAACCGGACGAAGCCTCCCCGGCCGGCGATGAAGCCAAGATCGTGGAGTTGGACAAGGGCAGCCTCATGATGAATATCCGTAATAAGACGCCGGATTGCCGGAAAATCGTCGTCAGCAAGGACCATGGGGATACGTGGGGAACGCCCTATTTTCAGTATGACCTTCCCGATCCGGCCGTGAACGGGGATTTCATCAGGTACACATCCATTCTCGATGGTTACGACAAAAGCCGCCTGCTCTTCAGCCTGGCTTCACATCCCATCCTCAGGAAAAATCTGACGGTCTTCCTCAGTTATGATGAAGGCCAGAGCTGGGGCGTGTCGAAGGTCATCAATCCCGATGCTTCGGGTTATTCAAGCCTCACCATTCTGAGCGACGGTACCATCGGATGCTTTTACGAGAACGGGGAATTTGAAGAGTATCAGCTCTATTTCGCCCGATTTTCATTGGAATGGCTTACCGATGGCAACGACACCTTCACCTTCCCGGCAGGCATGAAGGAATAGGGAAACGAACTCCAGGATGTTCGCCTTGCGCCGAAGCAGGCCCCCTTCATTTTTCAGCAGATGTTGACAAACTTTCCCCGGGGTTTTATTTTCTGAGAACCGGGATTGACGTGACGGTTTATGCCAATAAAGTGATCATTCATTGACCGGCTCACCCGAATGATGAGCATTCAAATCCCTGCATGAAAAACAGTACCGATAATACCCGGGGATACCCTACAATTGCCGTACAAAATCGTAAAACCGCAGGTTAATTACCATCTCTTTCGAGGGTATCCGGATCGTGGCTTCAACCATATAATTCAGGCCCGGCAGGAAATAATACTTCGCTGAAAATTCAGCCCTGACGCCTTTATAAGTCGTCGAAATCGTCGCCCTCGTGATGGTGTAAAACTTGGTGTCGATCCACCATTTCAATTCGTCGCCCCGGGCAAAGACATCGGAACCCGAAACCAGTAACTGTCCGTTGGCGTCGGGTACGCCCATGTTGGCTGATGAAAAAAAAGAGCGCCTCACGCCGTCATCATCCAGCGCGTATTTCTCAAGAAACGAACGAAGTTCACCCATGAAGGCGACGATTTTTGCCTTCTGGTCTTCTGCCACCTTCCGAATCAGGAAAATCGAAGGAAGCGGGGTTTCTCTGTTACTAATGACTTTTCGTATCTGCCTGCCATCGGCTCCGTAGGAAATTTCTTCAACGAGGAACTGCATGACCTTACCGTCACGGATGACCTCTGTGCTGGCCTTCCAGGTGTATTTTTTCCGGGTCGCCTCACTGGTTTTCCAAACCTGGGCAAACTTACTTTCAAGCTCCTTGGGATTGAAAAATGGTTTTTGACCGGAAACGGTCAGAACACAAAGGATGAGAGACAAAAGACCAAGGGTATATTTCGCTGATTTTCCGTTCATATAATTTGTCAAAAAAATACGATTTCCGAATCAAAAAAAGCATGAAAACAATACCTGTTCCATCCTTCCACTGTTGATTTTTCAAATATAATCATTCTGTTCATTTAATGAATTGACTTTTCGTTTTGAAGGACAGTGGCCATGTACGCATGCAAAGCTGAACAAGCGTACAGTTCAATACTTTTCTTTTTGATCACTATTCTTTAGTGGGAAACTGAAAGACGTTTAAGCCATGAATGGTGTAAAATTTCGACCGGTGAAGGTAAAATCGGTTTTTATTGTATTAACTTAGATGTGAATTAATAAGTCATACTCAGTCAGGATTTTTATCAATCAATTTTTCAACCATGAAAAAAGGAATTGTATTTTTTTCTTTGATTCTTACCGTCAATCTTTTTGCCGTCGGTCAGGTGGCAATCAACCACGATAACAGCTTACCCGACAATGCCGCCATGCTCGACGTAAAATCGACAACAAGAGGATTGCTTCCTCCACGAATGACTACTGAGCAGATGACTGCCGTGGTATCGCCGCCCGACGGTTTACTTGTTTATAACACCTCTGCCGGGGCTCTTTATTGGTTCAACGGCACGGTGTGGAAAAAATTCAACGAGATGACCTTTACGGAAACAGACCCGGTTTTCCTGGCCCATCCGTCGTATGGGATCAATGCAACCCTGATCGACAACTGGAATACGGCCTATTCGAACCGGATCAGCTCGGTGAATGGTTCCTCTCCCCTGACGCTGGTCATTGAGAACAATGTTTTACATGGATTCATGGTGGCAGCCAATGCAACAACCAGCGGCTATCTGACCACAGAGGACTGGAACCTGTTTAATGGCAAAGTCTCCAGCCAATGGATTACGAGTGGAACGTCCATATATTACAATGCCGGAAATGTTGGGATTGGAACGACGGCGTCGGCAAATTCTGCAGCACTGGAGGTTTCATCAACAGACAAGGGTCTGCTGATACCCCGCGTCACCACTGCCCAAATGAGCGCCATTGCATCACCCGCAACGGGATTGCTTGTTTTTAGTACTGACCACCAGACGATTTACTTTTATAACGGCACGGCATGGGCGAAACTGGCAGCGGCCAGTTCTGGTATCTTAAAGGACTCCAACGGTGATACAAAGGTGGAGGTGGAGAAATATCCTAATGAGGATATCATCCGGTTCACCTTAGCGGGGAACGAAAAAATGCGGCTGGACGGAAACCGGATGGAATTCCATGGTCCCGGAAACAACAACTTCATCGGTATAAATGCGGGAGTTTACAATACGGGGCAATACAACACCGTGTTGGGAAGCGGGGCCATGTTTGCCAATACGACCGGGAATTCAAATACCGTCGTTGGGCAGAATGCACTTTCATCGAACCAAACAGGTTATTCCAATGTGGCAGTCGGGGTATGTGCCCTGTTTTCAGGTAATAACGGGAAAAACCTGGTGGCTGTTGGAGATTCGGCTTTATTTAACAATGGCATTGGCGCTTCCGAATTACAGTTTGGTTCTTCGAATACGGCAATTGGATCAAAAGCGTTGTTTAACAATACTATCGGATTTGATAATAGCGCTGTTGGAAAGGCGGCATTATATTCTAATCTTAGCGGTTGGAGTAATACGGCGATGGGTGCATATACTTTAAGATCCAATCTTTCAAATGACAATACAGCCATGGGCGCCTATTCTCTGAAAGATAATACAATTGGTACTGGAAATACCGCCTTAGGCGCCTGGGCTCTTCACCATAACACGACCGGCTCGAATAATACAGTTACCGGAAGAGGTGCATTAGAGGGAAACTTGGGCGCTGTTACCGGTTCAAACAATACTGCCAATGGGTATAGCGCTATGGCGCACAACATTCAAGGAAGGAACAATACGGCCATCGGCAGTGAAAATATGTTTTCCAATACCTCTGGTTATTCAAATACTGCGGTCGGATTCCGGTCACTTTACAATAACACCGATCGCAGCAATCTTGTTGCAATCGGCGATTCGGCCCTGTATAACAATGGATCAGGCACAGGCAACACCGCTGTCGGCTCCAAAACACTTTATTCGAACACCTCGGGATGGTGGAATACAGCCAATGGATTTCAGGCTCTTTTGAACAACACCGAGGGATATTCGAGTACTGCAATTGGAGCCAGAGCACTTAATAGTCAAACCACAGGATTTCAAAATACAGCCATTGGATGCCAGGCGCTCCTAAACGTTACCTCAGGAAGTGGAAATACTGCCATTGGATATACATCACTTGCTAATAATTTGGAAGGAGATTACAATACAGCTGTTGGTTATTATGCACTAACAGGTAATTCTACTGGAAATTTCAATATGGCTAGTGGTTATGACGCTCTCGCTGCCAACTCCTCGGGTAATAGTAATTTAGCCATTGGATATCGATCTCTATTTTATAACGGAACTGGCCACTGTAATGTAGCTGTAGGAGCGAAGTCTTTGTACAATAACCACACCCACAGCAACCTGGTGGCAGTCGGAGATTCTGCCCTGTATAACAATGGAGCGGGCGCTTCGGGTGATCAGGCAAAATACAATACGGCAGTGGGTTCAAAGTCGCTCTACGCGAACACAACTGGTTATTCCAACACGGCGGTCGGGCTGCAAACATTGTTTGGAAATAACAGTGGCAAAGAAAATACAGCATTGGGAACCTATGCGCTCTATTTAAACACGCAGGGCAGTTATAATACTGCATCCGGCGTCTCATCCCTGGCTGCCAACCAGACGGGCAACAGCAATAGCGCGTATGGTTTTCATGCTTTATTCCTGAACACCTCCGGTTTGAACACTGCGGTTGGAGCGCAGGCGTTACAGGCCAACACCTTCGGAACCAGAAATTCGGCAACCGGATCCAATTGCCTGTATGCCAATGTGGATGGGGAGAACAACACAGCCCAGGGAGAGGGAGCGCTGTATGCTAACCAGTCGGGCGACAACAACACGGCAGTTGGCCAGCATTCATTGTCCCTGAATACGACCGGCAGCAATTGTACTGCGGTTGGACAAGATGCCTTGGCAGCGTCGAACGGGAACTGGAATACCGCCTTGGGGCACGGGGCCAATGTAAGTGCAGCTTCGCTCAGCAACAGTATGGCTTTGGGGGATGCGGCGCTGGTGAATGCTTCGAACAAGGTGCGCATTGGTGATGCCTACATTACATCGATTGAAGGCCAGGTGCCGTTTGTTGCAGTGTCAGACGGAAGGTTTAAGTTTGATATCACTGAGGATGTAAAAGGGCTTACATTCATCAAAAGACTGCGCCCGGTGGTCTACAATTTCGACACCTACCGGTTTACCGAATTTCTCACGAAAGATCTGCCCGACAGTCTAAAGAAAATTTACCTCGATAAAAAGGATTTCAGCCCTTCGACCTCCATCAGGCACAGCGGTTTTATCGGGCAGGAAGTTGAGCAGGCAGCCAGGGAGGCTGGTTATGACTTTGATGGTGTTTACATACCCCGGGATGATAACGACAACTACGGGATTGCCTATGGTCAATTGGTAGTACCTTTGGTAAAGGCAATCCAGGAACAGCAAACCATGATCGAGGACCAACAAAGACAAATTGAACTTTTGAAACAGCAGGTTGAGGATCTGCTTCGAAAATTAAAGGAATAGTCAGGTAATTCTTACTGTGGCTCCCAAAAACTCCGTCGCTTCCGATCCCGGAGTACTTTGAATTAAATATATCTTTGCGATCAGTGAATCCGCAAGATCGTCAAATGTCGGTTGATATACGGATCAAAAAAAAGTCCATGGCCGGAACAATAAGGGAATGCTCCACCGCGGAGTTGAAGCGCCTTTTGGGGATGACAGGGGTTCACTTGATCGACATCAGGCCTGTCGATGCTTACAACGGATGGAAACTGCGGGATGAGGTGCGGGGAGGTCATATCCCCGGCGCAAGGAGTTTGCCGGCAAAATGGACAAACTATATCGACTGGATCGAAACGGTGAGGAACAAGAACATTCTCCCGGGTGAAAAGATCATTCTCTACGGGTACAACGACAGCCCTGCGGATCAAGTCGCGAATTGTTTCATAAAAGCAGGTTATTCCGATGTTTCGGTTTACCGTCGTTTCGTCGATGACTGGGTCTCCCGCGATGAGATGCCGATGGAATTTCTGCCCCATTACCGCCACCTGGTTCCGGCCTCCTGGGTTCGATCCAAAATCAACGGACTTCCGACGGAACATCCGGGATTTGAACGCTTCATCATCCTGCATGTTCATTACCGCAACCGGGAGGCCTACCTTTCGGGACATATACCGGGCGCCATCGATATCGACACCCTTGCTGTGGAGACCCCGGGCGACTGGAACCGGTGCAGTCCGCCAACGTTGAAAAGCGTATTTGAGGCGCATGGGATCACTGCCGATACAACCGTGGTTGTTTATGGCAAGTACATGGATCCCGACCACAGGGACGCCTTCCCCGGAAGCGCTGCCGGGGATATCGGAGCCCTGCGAGTCGCCTCCATCCTGATGTACGCAGGAGTGAAGGATGTCAGGACGCTTAACGGTGGGTTCCAGTCGTGGAGCGATGAAGGTTTTAAAATCTCCTATTCCGATGAACCTAGAAAACCGGTAGCCGATTTCGGAGGATTTATCCCCGCGCATCCCGAACTCATCATCGACCTTCCTGAAGCCCGGGAATATCTCGCTTCCCCCGATGCAGATCTGGTCTGCGTCAGGAGCTGGCCTGAATACATCGGCGCCGTTTCGGGATATCATTATATCGACAAAAAAGGGAGGATTCCCGGAGCATTATTTGCCGACGGGGGCAGCGATGCCTACCACATGGAGCATTACCGGAATCTGGATCTGACCTGTCGCGAATACCACGAGATCAGCGCCAACTGGAAAAAGAACGGGATCGTCCCCGAAAAGCGCCTTGCGTTCTACTGCGGCACCGGATGGCGGGGAAGCGAAGCCTGGTTCAATGCCTGGCTCATGGGGTGGCCCCGGGTGTCGGTATACGATGGCGGATGGCTGGAATGGAGCGCCGATCCTGCCAATCTGGTCGACGTGGGAATCCCGGTTCAGATGCCCGCCCTCTTTTCACCCGAAAGTTCCTACGGGGAGCGCGATGACGCAGGTTTTATGATAACAAACCTGCTTGAGAACGAAAAGAAGGCTGAGCTTGTTCAACAGCTTATTACAGGATTGACCAGTGAAAAAAAGTATATTCCCTGCCATTTCTTGTACGATGAAAAGGGGTCGCTCCTGTTTGAACAAATCACCGCGCTGCCTGAATATTATCCGACACGCACCGAACTTTCGATCCTGAAAACCTACGCTAATTCAATTCTTGGTGATTTCAGTACCCTTGATATCATTGAGCTGGGCAGCGGAAACCATGTAAAAATTGCCATGCTCCTTGATGCCATTTCCGAAGACCGGATCGGTTATGTCCGCTACTTCCCGGTGGATGTCAGTAAATCGGCATTGATCACATCGGCAGTCGGATTGAAAGAACGGTATCCTGCTCTTCGTATTCATGCAATTGTCGCTGATTTCATGAAGGTATTGCCGGTCATTAACGGAAACGGCCGAAAGCTTTTTTGTTTTTTTGGAAGTACCATCGGGAACATGGATGTTGATGTTGCCAATGAATTCCTGTTAAGAATAAAAAAAATGATGGAACCGGGAGATGTATTCCTGTTAGGACTTGATATGGTCAAAGACCGGCGGATGCTTCACGATGCCTACAACGACCGGCAGGGTATAACAGCAGCATTCAACCTGAATATCCTGAACGTCGTCAATGCCCTCGCAGGAACCGGATTTGATATCAGTGATTTCGAACACCAGGCCGTATATAACGAGGACGACCACCGTGTTGAGATGTACCTGGTGGCAAAAAGGGCTATTGAAACCGGCGTTCCCGGCTTCGACCGGGTTCTGTCATTTCGCAAAGGCGAAAGAATACATACCGAAAACTCCCATAAATATACTCCGGCGGATATTGAAGGGTTTTCCGCGGTCATGAATCTGACTCCCGCGAATATCTACACTGATCCTCCAGGCTGGTTTTCGCTGGTCAGGTTTGTCAATGGCTGATCCAGGCCTTGCGTTTCTAAAATTTTAGGAAGTAACCTGAAATTCAGTCCGGGAATGAGGTTTTGCAGTGCGGATGCCATTTCCTTTTCAACGGCGTAAATATCCTGCAGCTTGGCTGTTGACGGGAAGTACAGTTCGATCTCAACAATCCTGTGTTTACCGCTCCTTCTCGAGAAAATCAGTCCCAATTCGGAATAATGGTGGTTGAACCCGGCGATCACCCGGAGGATCTTCAGCATCTCTTTTTCAGGCAGGGGCAGGTCTACAAGTGATCTGAAATTATGGATGATCAGTGGTAATCCGACCCTGATCATGTACAATGAAAGAAGTATGGAAAGAAAAGGATCGATGCGGAGGCTGAGAAACTGAGCACCGTTAGCCGAGAGGATGTAGCCTGCCAGGAAACCAAGCATGAGGAATCCGTCGGAGGCCAGGGATACCCTGAAATTAACATTGTAAGCCTTCAGCAGGGGCGATGGGTTGTTATTCCGGCGAAGGAGCCGGTCGGTGTAACACAGCAGCCCCAGGGTGAGGAGAAACGATAGCACAACCGGCGCAAGGCAAAGCAGGTAAGTGACTGCAGGCAAAGGAGCGAACAGGCTCACCAAAGCGTCGATAAGAAAATATATCCCCACCGGTACGATGGAGCATCCGAAGAAAAAGGAGGAAAAATTTTCAAGTTTTCCCGTGCCGTACGGGAACATGAACAGGTTTTCCTTCTGCATGATTTGCAGGGAGATAAGGGCAAAGAGCTTCACGGCAATAGCGGTAGCGGCCCAGATAAAATAGATAAGCAGGGTGACCGAGCCCGTGATCACTGAAAAAGCAATGGAGAGCGGGGTGATGATAAGTGAAGTGATGAGACTGATCCCACTGATCATTCTCAGGCTCTTGAATTCTTCGTTGAAATTCATACTGTAAAAACTTTTAACAATCCGGCAGGCAGTTGTTTCCAGGTTTCCGACCGCAGCAGATTGTCAAAGGTAAAAAATATCATTCCGAATCAGATAATGTATACCAAATAAGTGTTTATGTTCCTTCCCGTGTGAACATTTCTCTTTACTTCTTACTTTTTCATTTAATTTTACCCGATTACTTTTTAAAAGAACCAACATTTTATCATCGAAGCCCGATGTCGTACAAATCCAATGATGCTTTTGTAACGAAAGAAATGAAGAAATTAATAGACTTTGTTTTTTACTCTTTTTTTCTTTTGAGCGCTGTCAGTCTCGCGGGAAGTATCCGGAGCCATTCTCTCATTCTTTGGGTCTCCACGGTCGACATGGCCTGCTGTTTCATCGTGCATATTTTTTCATTCATCTCTGTTCGTTTCATGATGCGTCCTTCTGTCCTGAAGCACACATACGGTACAGGCAAACTGGAAAATTTCTCCGGTTTTCTTTATGGCACTTTAAGTCTTCCGGGCGGTATCATTCTGATCTGGTTTGGCATCCAACGGCTGATCCACCCCCGCATGGACATCACATTTGGGTTGCCGGAGCTCATCATGATCATTAAACTCATCCGGGCAATCTGGTTATTCCTCATTTCGCGCAGGATCACCAGGCAAACCGGAAGTCCCATTGCCGAGGCGTACCAGGCCATTTTCAAAGCAGACTCCATTGGCGCTTTTTGTGTGGTCATCGTGCTGTTGATCAACCTGATTCTGTCAATCCGCGGTCACCATCTTTTCACCGCCTACGCCGACGCGGTGGCATCTCTGATCGGCACCGGCTACCTCATCTATCTGGCAGTCGGCCTCATCAAGAAAAATTTTCTGAAACTTATTGATTTTCCGATATCCGAAAATGAACAGCTCAGGATTTTGCGGGTTCTTGCTGATGAATTTCCGAATTACCAAAACATTGGCAACATCCTTACCCGCCGGTCGGGAAGAAGGGTGTTTATCGACATTGAGGTGTATTTTGATGAAGCGACATCCGTGGCTCAGACCGCGTTTATTCAAGGACGAATGTACACGAAGCTGAACGCTGTCTTCCCCGATTTATCGTTCAACATCCTGCCCAAGCCTTATCTCGGTGGTGGGCAAAATAGTTTGGTAAATAATGCCGATTCGGAACAGAAATGCTGATAAAAACAGGTTGTTATCACAATAGGATCAAGCCCGGATATTCAACAATTTTTCTTCAGTGAAATTTATTACACTGAGAACCACAGAGAAGCCACAGAGATTCACGGAGAAAAGGGTAAGAAAATGATGATTTTAATGAAAAATAGAGGACTCTTTTCAGTATGGTTTGCGGTACTTTGGATCGGCGTATGGGCACAGCCATCCAAACCCCTTGTCCTGGGCATTCTGACCGACGTGCAATATTGCGACTGCGATCCGCTGGGCGTCCGGAATTACCGGTTATCGGCGGCCAAACTCGACAGTTGTGTCGCAACCTTCAATACATTGCCCCTGGATGCAGTCTTTTGTCTGGGCGACATGATCGATCATCAGTACGAAAGTTACGATAGTGTTCTCCCCCGGTTCAGAAATCTTACAGCGCCTTTTTATCCGGTTTCTGGCAACCACGATTACATGATCCGCGGGGCGCGTAAACAGGAGGTGCCCGGCCTTCTTGGCCTGCAAAACAGCTATTATGCAGTCGATCTGGGCGGTTGGCTGTTTCTGGCGTTGAATGGAAACGATCTGAGCTACTTTGCCCCCCAATCAAAAGCGCAAAAACAAGAACGGAATGATATGGTTGCCGACCTGTTCTCCAGCCTTCGGTTTTCAGGTATGGCCTGGAACGGGGGGATCGGCAAAGCCCAGGCTCAATGGCTGAAAGAACAGTTATCCCGGGCAGAGGAAGAAGGGAAAAAGGTTATCCTGCTGTGTCATTTTCCCTTGGTTGCCCCCCACAACCATACTCTGTTCAACAACCGTGAAATCTTCGCCCTGATCCGACCCTATTCCTGCGTAAAAGCATGGTTTTGTGGTCATTACCATGCTGGCGGTTACCAGGAAAAAGATGGCATCCACCTGGTGAATTTCCATGGAATGGTCGACACCCCTGTCAATGCCTTTGCAACGGTGACCCTGACTGACGACAGTATCCTGATCAGCGGATATGGCCGAGAGCCTTCGCGGAACTTACCAATCAGAAAGACTGCGCCCACGGCTCACTGAGGGGACCCCGTCGGGGTGGGGATCTCCTTATTTCCTTATTCTTTTTGTTTATTTGTAGCTTTGTGTTTCTTTTACCACGGGGTTATATTCGCACATCCGGAAACAGGTCAGGGTCAATATTACCTATTCAAACAACGATATCATGAAGAAAACGGCACACTTCTTTTTTATGGTTTTGCTGATCGGCGCACAGGTGATAACTTCCTGTAAGAAGGAATCGACAGATTACGATAATCTTTCAGCGGCTAAAATTCTGACACCGAAAGTCAAGGCTAAACTGGAAGCCATGGCTGACAGTGTTTTCCCGAAGACTTATGCACCCGGGATCATTGCACTCCTATCGGTGGAAGGTGAACCGGATTACATTATCAAACGGGGAACCTCAAATCTTACAACCAACGAGCCGATGCATGAAAACAATTCTTTCAGGATTGCCAGTGTCACCAAGACCTTTACAGGCACCGCGGTCATGATGCTCGCCGATGAAGGATTGATCCATCT
>Ga0116170_10000416_pt1 | contig 45004 bp, 32 predicted proteins | sample AD_JPNHW1_MetaG_FD_89797 | JGI IMG/M metagenome (GOLD analysis project Ga0116170, IMG submission 89797) | Active sludge microbial communities of municipal wastewater-treating anaerobic digesters from Japan - AD_JPNHW1_MetaG | ecosystem: Engineered > Bioreactor > Anaerobic > Digestate | place... | reverse complement strand
GAGAACCCTAATAGCCGCGTTCGAGCCCACCGGCCTCTCGTCGCCATTCCCGGCAGGCGGGAAGGCTCCTCGCGCTTGCCTCCGGCAAATGACCGGACTCGGGGCACAACAGCGTCATTAGGCCTCTACCGCCCTGTGCCTTTCGGCGCAACGCGCCTGCGGCACCGCTGACGCGGCCACGCTCCGGCGGCGAGATGGGTATTACGTCCAGCTGTTCGCACAGCTGACTGTGGCAAGCGCGCACACCTCTGGCTGTGGCCCACAGCCCGTTCCCGCCCGCTGGGGACCTGCGCCCAAATCCTGACTCGTGTCATGGTTTTTCGCGGGCCTCGGCGCAGGCCAAGCCCGAGCGCGGCCACCAGCGCCCGTCCAAGGGCCGCGCTCGGGCTTGCAGCTCCGGCTTTGCTTCGCAAAGTCGGAGCCCCAGCGGGGCAGTGAGGCGGGATCGTGGCTTTGGGCCAGATGGGCCCCGCTGCGCGGAGCTACCCTTTGGGCGTGCGCGATCCCAACTCCACGCCCTGGCGGCTCCTGACAGGCCTGCAAACCGTCCTCTGGGCGGTTTTGGCGTTGTGCCTTGGAAATGCTTGGGGATCGCGGACCCCGGATTCGGTGGGACTGCACCTGGTGGAAACGGAAATCCTCTCCGAACTCGCGGAGGATCAGCGCTTCTATTTCAACGCCAGATTCTACGATGCGGAAAGAGGAGCTTTCATCGGAAGGGACCCGAAGCTCCAATTCTGGTCGCCGTACAGCTATGTGGGAAATGGACCGTTGGATGGGTTGGATCCGACGGGTGAAGAATATGAGATAACTCTTGATTCAAGGTGCTTGGATCTTGCACCTGGTCTGTCTGATCAAGCTCATATTAGAAGCGCAAGTGGGATGTATTATAGCCCAAGAATTGATGCTTCAGGAGCCAAAACTTGGTCTATTGATTTTACCTACTCATGGGAAGGGGAAGGTATTGAGTCAGTCGCACTACCAGGTCCAGGAACTCTTCCAAAATTAGGCGTGAAAGTTATTCAAGAAACTGGTGGGGCAGCAGCAGCCTGGGCTCTTGAAAACCTTGGTATTGATCCCTCCATGATTCCGTTTGGTATTGCGGGGAAGGGATTGAGGAATTCGGGTGTGGCTGGTGGGCACGCGCCTAAATTGCCTGAAAAAAATATTGCTTCCGACGGAAAAATTTCTGTAGAGCATTACTACAAGAGTGGAGACCATGCTCCTGCTCACGCACATGTTGTTGGTGGTGGAACAACGACGAAGATTGGTCCAAACGGAAAACCAATCGCAGGTTCGCCCGAATTGACTGCTGCGCAGAGGGCTTTTGTAATCACAAATAAATCTTCGATTCGGCGTGCTGTCAATAAGATTGGTCGATGGCTAAGTTTTGGGGGGAATTGATATGCAAGAGTTTGTCTGGGTCTTTCTTGGGAATGGAGCTGCTAATTGTGGTGGTGTTTTCTCGATTCTAGCTGATGCCGAAAGGTGGATTGTGAAACATAAATTATCGGGTGTTCTGACCAAATATCCGCTTGGTATGGGGGTTTGGGAGTGGGCGCAAACGATGAAGTATTTCACCCCAAAAAATGAGAGGCACTATGCTCCAAATTTTATAGGGGGGTTTACGAGTGCGTCAATGGAGCATTTTCACTATCAAGAAGGTTGTCGGATTGATTCGTGATCGCTTATTTCCCCAATAGCCGCTCTTGATGGCACCGCCGCTTTGGGCGGTCGCCATTGAAGGCACTTATTGGGGGCTATCTTTTCCTTCGTCCTGTGCAGCCATTTCAAGGAGCCTTCATCATGCGCAAATTCCTCGCTCTTTCCGCTCTTGTCCTCGGGCTTCTTGCCTGCGATGACAAATCGACCGGTGGGGCGTCCACTTCGCCCACCACAAATCCAGGAACCACGAGCACCGGGGATGGGGCCTTGCAGGGGGCCTACAAAACCACCGAGGCGGTGAAAGGGGAGTACCAAACCCTGTTCTTCGGGCCGGGAAACCAGGTTGTCTACAAACGGGAAGCCGGCAGTTGTGTGACCGAACAGGACACCGGGACCGGTGGCTTGGTGACCGAAGCCGGCATGGTGGGATTGGAGGTCGATCTCACCCGTGGGGTGGGGGAGGATGGCTCCTATTCCGGAGCTGGCTGCGCGCCTTTGGTGAGGCTCAACTCCTCCAACATCATGATCTTCGGCGGCCCCTACGTCTTCCGCTGGGTGACTCCCGGTGCGACCTTCGAAATCCTGGTGACCGAAACACGCTGGATGCGCTTTTCCAAGATCTGACCGGAGGCTCCAGCCATGTCGAAAAATGTCCATTTCGTACTCCTGGTCGCGAGTCTGGCGGCGGTCGCTTTGTCAGGGTGCTCGGGAGTGGTGCCGCGTGTCGCGGAAGGCTACGATGCCTCCCATCTCCGCAAGCGTCCTCTGGTGGTGTACCGGAAAGCAGCCTTGGCTTCCGCTTCCACCGACTTCTCCCTGAGCTATTCCGGCGGCAACCTATCCAAGATCTACAAGAAGACCTTCACCGACGAAGGAGTGTCCAACGAGGTGGTCGCCCGGCGATTCGACAGCATTTTCTTCGCCGAGCTCAAGGGGATGTCCTCCCAGGCCAAGGTGCGGATCGAACCCGCCGATAAACCCGATTCCGTGAAGGTGGTCTCCTTCTTCAACCAGGAAGATTCCCTGTTGGCCCGCATCCCCCGCAGCCTTCCCGACTCCAACGTGCTGGTCTTGGGGTTGGGGCCGGTGGTGTTCATCAAAGAGGCTTCCTACAACAACAACGGGATGATTTTCCTTCGAGCCGACATGAACTGGGTCATCTACGATCCGAAGCTCGACAAGGCGGTTGCAGGTGGGCGTGTCTTCGCCAAATCCTCGAGTCTGTTGGGGCACGCGATCTTCGAAGATGACTGGTACGCCGACATCGAAAAGCTCGCATCCCGCCTTGTGGAGGACCTCGCCGAGGTGCGCTGAGCAATCCCTCGTTGCCTGACCGCTTCCACGAAACAGCGCCGGAGAGGCATTCCGACGGAATGCCCCCTGGCGCTTTCTGCGCCCAACCCAGCCCATCCATCGACTTTCGCCATGTCCCACATCCCCAGCCCACCCGCCCACCGCGCAGCGAAGCGCCCGCGGGCAAAACCGATCACATAGGACGATCGAAAAACCGACCCCTGAGCGAGCGAGGTCGATGCAGTCGAAATGAAAAGGCCCCCCGGATCTCCGGAGGGCCTTCGAACGAGAATGCGCGACCGTAGCCGCTCAGGAAGGCATCGGCCTCGAACCGGGTTTCACTGCCGGCGACCCCGCCTTGCACAGCGGGCAGTTGTCCGGGTCGTGGGTCACCAGTTCCATGGAAAGGAGGCTGGTGAGCGGCTTGGAGAGCGCCCACTTGCCGCCGGAGCGGTCCACGATCGCGGCCATGGCCACCACCTCGGCGCCCACTTCCAGGCACAGGGCTTCCACTTCCTTGATGGACTTGCCGGTGGTCACCACGTCCTCGCAGAGCACCACGCGGTCGCCTTTCGACAGTTCCTGTCCGCGGCGCAGGCTCATCTTCCCTTCCACGCGCTCGGCGAAGATGGACCGCACGCGCAGGGCGCGGGCCAGTTCGTAGCCGACCAGGATGCCACCCAGGGCGGGAGCGAGCACCACGGTGGGCTTCAGCTGTTCCAGCTTGGCCGCCAGGGTGCGCGCGAACTTCTCGCCGTGTTCGGGGTACTGGAGCACCTTGGCGCACTGCATGTAGTTGGGACTGTGGAGTCCCGAAGACAGGATGAAATGGCCTTCCAGGAAGGCACCCGTATTGCGGAAGACTTCGGCGATCTCGGTGGGCTTCACGGATTCCTCCCCGCTCAGAAATTGATGACGCGCACGCGGATGACGTCGGGGGACGACGAGATCTTGGTCACCAACGCGTCGGAGAGTTCGGCCTGGCAATCGACGATGTTGTAGCCCACCTTGCCGTTGGACTTGTTCACCAACGAGGCGATGTTCACGCCCGCTTCGCCCAGCACCTTGGTGATGGCTGCGATCATGTTGGGCACGTCCTTGTTGATCACGATCAGACGGGTCTTGGCCGAAGCGTCCGGGACCGATTCGCAGACGGGGAAGTTCACCGAGTTGACCACGTTGCCCAGTTCCAGGTAGCCCTTGAGCTGGTTGACGGCCATGGTGGCGCAGTTTTCCTCGGATTCCTCGGTGGAGGCGCCCAGGTGGGGGGTGCAGATGGCCTTGGGGTGGTTCACCAGGGCCTTGGAGGGGAAGTCGTTGAGGTAGGCGCGCAGCTTGCCCGATTCCAGCGCGGCGACCACGTCGGATTCGGCGACCACCGGTCCACGCGAGTAGTTGACCAGGATGGCGCCGTCCTTCATGCCATCGATGAAGTCGCGGTTGACCAGACCGCGGGTCTTGTCGGCCAGGGGCACGTGGATGGAGAGGATGTCGCAGGCGGCGGCGACCTGGGCCATGGACTTCAGGATCTGCACCGACGATTCCAGTTGGTGGATGTTCTCGACGGAGGGGAACGGATCGAAGGCCACCACCTTCATGCGGTGCTGCACGCCCAGGTTGGCCACGATCACGCCGATCTTGCCCAGCCCGATCACGCCCAGGGTCTTGCCGGCCAGCTCGAAGCCGGCGAACTTGCCCTTGCCCTTCTCCACCTTCTCGTCCAGTTCCTTGTCGGATTCCGTCGCGGCGGCGGTCTCGCGGGCGAACTGGATGCCGGGGAACACGTTGCGGGCGTAGCTGCCCAGCACGGTGAACACCAGCTCGGCGACGGCGTTGGCGTTGGCGCCAGGGGTGTTGAACACGCAAAGACCCGCGGCGGTGGCCTTGTCGACGGTGATGTTGTTCACGCCGGCGCCGGCACGGGCGATGGCCAGGGTGGCGGGGTACGCGTCTGTGTCCACCTGCGCGGAGCGCACCAGGATCGCATCGGGATAGGAGAGGCCGTCGGCCACCTCGTAGTCGGAACCGAACAGGTTGAGGCCTTCAGGGCTGATCTTGTTCAACGTAGCGATGCGATAAGCCATGGTCGTTCACTCCTGGAATGAGGTCTGGGCGCGCAAAGATAGCCAATCACTACCCCTGGCGGCGGGGAGGGAATTTGCGATCGGGCTCCAGCTTGGGAAGCTCCTGGCGACTGGCGAAGGACACGTTCTTCTCTCCCAGCAGGTCGCGCAGGTCCTTCACGAGCTCCGGGTCCGGATACACCCGGCTGTTGCGCGCTTCCAGGTGCCATTGGCCCTGGGCGGTGCGCACATGGAACAAGGTGCGGCAGCGCCCCGGGCTCTGGGCCAGGCGCTCGCGCAGCTGGTCCACCAGGGTGTCGGGGAGGGAACGGGTATCCACGCGCAGATCCAAGGTGTCGGCGAGCTTCTGGCGGGCCTTGGAAAGCGGCGTCACGCGCACGCCTTCCAACGCCTTGGCTGCGGGTGTGTCGTCCGACGCCTCGTCGGAGCGGTCGCGGACTTCGCGCACACGGGCCAGAAGCAGGATGCGGGCGCCTTCCTGGGCCAGGTCGCGCACCTTCTCCCCTTCTTCCGCGTCCTCGGCGTTCCAGGCGTTGGGCCAGAAGGCCACTTCGCACACGCCGGAGAAGTCCTCGAGCTCCAGGAAGGCGAACTCGCGGCCGTCCTTGTTCAGCCGCGTGCGTCGGGAGCGGACCAGGCCGCCCACGCGGACCACCTTGTCGACGGGCATCTCGCCGATCTGGGAAAGCGGGGTGGCGAAGGCCGTCAAATCGTCCAGGTACGGATCCAACGGATGGCGCGAGAGGTACATCCCCAGCACTTCGCGTTCCTTGTCCAAGACCTCCTCGAAGGGCCAGGCGTCCACATCCGGTAGGGAAGGGGGCGGCGTCTCGATGCCGGAATCCCCCATGTCGAACAGGCTCACTTGGTCGCGGTCGCCCGAACGGCTCGCCCAGGCCAGCGCTTCCGGGATGCCGTGGAACTGCTGGGCGCGCGTGCCGGGAAGTTCGTCGAAGGCCCCCGCCATGGCCAGCGATTCCAGGCTGCGGCGGTTCACGTTCTGCGGACCCAGCCGCTTGCACAGATCGAACAGATCCAGGAAGGGGCCGTTCTCGCGGCGGTCGGCCACGATGGCTTCCGCCACCGACCGGCCCACGTTCTTCACGCCGGCCAGTCCGCACACCACCTTGCCGTCCTGGACGTCGTACTTGGGTTCGCTCTTCTGCACGCAGGGAGGCACCACGGGGATCCCCAGGCGCTTGCACTCGTGGACGAGCACCACCAGGCGTTCGGTGTTGTCCAGTTCCGAGTTGCAGTTGGCGGCCAGGAATTCCGCCGAGTAGTTCGCCTTGAGCCAGGCGGTCTGGTAGGCCACCACCGCGTAGGCGGCGGCGTGCGACTTGTTGAAGGCGTAGGCGGCGAACGGGATCAGAAGGTCCCAGAGCTTCTTGGCGAGCTCGGCGCTGTAGCCGCGCTTGAGCGAGCCTTCGATCCAGTTGTGCTCCTCCTTCTGGAGCTTCTCCAGGTCCTTCTTGGCCATGATGCGGCGCAGCACGTCGGCGCCGCCCAGGGAATAGCCGGCCAGCTTCTGGGCGATGGCCATCACCTGTTCCTGGTAGACCATCACGCCGTAGGTGGTGCCCAGGATGGGCTCCATGTCGGGGTGGTAGTTGTCCACCTCCTCGCGGCCCTGCTTGCGGCGGATGTAGACCGGGATCTGTTCCATGGGCCCCGGGCGGTACAGGGCGTTCATGGCGATCAGGTCTTCCAGGCGTTCCGGTTGGAGTTGGCGCAGGTAGTTCTGCATGCCGCCGGATTCGAACTGGAACACCCCGATCGTGTCCCCGCGTCCCAGGAGCTCGTAGGTCTTGGGGTCGCCGTCCTGGAGCTTCTCCGGATCCACCTTCTCGCCGTGGTTGCGTTCGATCATCCGGCAGGCTTCCTGGATCACGGACAGGTTCCGCAACCCCAGGAAGTCCATCTTCAGGAGGCCGATGTTCTCGGCGTAGTCCTTGGAGTACTGCAGGACCACCTGGTCGCTCTGGCCTTCCGGGCAGTACAGAGGACCGAAATGTTCCACGTTGCGCGGAGCGATGATCACCGCCGCCGCGTGCATGCCCGCGCCGCGCACGTAGCCTTCGATCTGCTTGGCGATCTCGAAGGCCTGCTGGAAGCGGGGATCGGCTTCCACCGCGTCGCGCAGCGGCGGACTCTGCTCGATGGCCTCGTCCAGCGAAGGTTCCTTGCCCGCCACGGGCGGGGGGAACAGCTTGGTGAGCCGGTTCACCTCGTTGTGGTCGATCCCCAGGGTGCGCGCGGTGTCCTTGAGCGCGGCCTTGGATTTCAGCCGACCGTACGTGATGATCTGGGCCACGCAATCCTTGCCGTACTTGTCCTTCACGTACTGGATGATCCGTTCGCGGTCCAGGTCCGAGAAGTCCGAGTCGATATCGGGCATCGACACGCGTTCGGGATTCAGGAAGCGTTCGAACAGCAGGGCGTACTTGAGCGGATCGACGCTCGTGATCTCGGTGCAGTAGGCCACGAGCGACCCCACCGCGGATCCGCGGCCCGGCCCGACGGGAATCCCCATGTTGCGCGCGGCCTGCATGAAGTCGGCCACGATCAGCATGTAGCCGGCCACCTTCATGTTCTTCATCATCAGCAGTTCGTACTCGAGGCGGTCGATGGCCTCCTGCGACGGTTCGGGCCAACGCTTGCGCAGGCCCTCGCGGCTGATGTGCGCGAGGTATTCGTCGTCGTCGGAGAAGCCCGGCGGCAACGGGAAGCTGGGGTAGAAATAGGCTCCGGTGGGGATCTTGGCCTGGCAGCGCGCGGCGATGGCGAGGGTCTCGTCGCAGGCTTCCGGGTAGTCGGCGAAGATGGTCCGCATCTCGTCGGCGGTCTTGAAGTGGTGCTCGCGGGAGGGAAGCCGGGGATGGTCGGCGTCGGCGAGCTTGGTGGCGGTGCGGATGCAGCCCATCACCTCCAGCGCCTCGTGCTGTTCCTTCTCCAGGCACAGCACCGAATTGGTGGCCACGGTCCGCAGGCCCTCGGCGCGGGCGATCTCGGACAATTTCCGGCAGACCTCGCGTTCCTCGGCCAGGCCGTGGTCCTGCAGTTCCAGGAAGAAGCGATCCGGTCCCAGCATGTCCTTGTACTGCCGCGCGAGCTCCAGCGCCTTGGCGTCCTCGCCGGCGCGCAGCCAATGGTCGATCTCGCCCTCCGGGCCGCCGGAGAGGAAGATCAGCCCTTCGTGGTGGGCGGCCAGCAGTTCGCGGTCGATGCGGGGGCGGCCGAAGTACCCCTCGGTGTGGCCCACCGTCACCAGTTTTGACAGATTCCGGTAGCCAGGCTCCAGTTGCTCCACCAGCGCCACCAGCTGGAAGGCCTTGCCGCCGGGAGTCCGGTCCTTGCGTCCCTGCGGGGCCATCCACAGCTCGGCGCCGAGGATGGGCTGGATCTTGGCGTCCTTGCAGGCGGCCTGGAACTCGACCGCCCCGAACATGTGCCCGCTGTCGGTGAGGGCCACCGCTCCCATGCCGCATTCGGCGGCCTTGGCGGGCAGCGACTTGGCAGGGCCGATCTTGGCCTTGGTCTCCTTGTCCGTCTTGCGCTTGTCGATGAGCCGACAGGCGCCCTCGAGCATGGAGTATTCGGAGCGGACGTGGAGATGGACGAAGCTCATGGCAGGGGTGGAAACCTAGATCGCATCCCACCCATCGGGCGAGCCTTGCCAGCGAGCCTCGAGTCGTGTACTCGAGGAGTCCGCCCTATTGGAATTCCACAACCGATTCGTCGATGTGGGGGCCGGATTCCGAGGGGACGTCCAGGACGCTCTCCTCCGACTCGCGTCCTTCCGGATTGACGACGCGTCGGCGGGGGCGGTAGTCGCGGGGATCCAGGCAGGCGTCGTAGGTGGAACGCTCGATCTGGATCCAGTCGGTCCGGTCGATGCCGCGGAAGGTGCGGCTGGCGGTGGAATAGGGGTAGGCCGAGGCGATCTTGATCCAGCGATCCTGGTCGCGGGCGGTGGCACGGATCTCGTCGGCGACTTCCGCGAAGTCCTGATCCTGCGAGAAGACCAAGGCGACATCGAAGGCATGCGCGTGGGCTCGCTGCACGATGTCCAGGGCCAGGCGCATGTCCACGCCCTTCTCGATGCTCACCGGCATCATTACCGTGTGCCCGTCCGGCTGGTGGACCGGACGCTTGCGTGTGCGCCAGCATTTCCACCAGGTCATGGCCCCCTGGTGCTCCAGGGCGCGGAGCTTGTTCATCCAGAATCGATGCCAGTATTCGTTCTCTTCCTGCGAAGGAACCGAGGTGTACACCCGGACCTGCTGCAGTTCCCAGCCCATCTGGGCGCAGACTTTCTGGGACAGCAGGACGGGATCGTAGTCCGGATAGAACGAACCGAAGGCCTGGCGTGCGGCATGGAATAGGCTTTGCGCATCCACGAATGAGATGCAGCGCTTCAACGTGGGTTCTTGAGACATTTGAATCGTTCGAATAGGCTAGAACATGACCAGGATCGGAGTAAGATAGAGTACCCGGCTGGGTTTCGCCCACCGTTCGCATCTATCACTTGGATTCGGGTTCGGACCTCGCTGAATCGACTGGATTTGTTGTTGGAATCACAACAGGAACGGATGATTCCTGGGAAGGGGGCGCCTTCTGGGGTGCGGGCGATCCCACGGATTCCGGTGCTGGCGGAAGCGGATCCTTCCCGAAGGGGAGGTCGACGGTGATTCCGTCGATGCGCTTTTCCATGATCTCCATCGCCTTGCGGATGTCCACGGAGGTGTCGGAACCCGAAAGCACCCTGGGGGTGATGTAGATGGCCAGTTCGGTGGTCTGCTTGTTGCGGGTGCGGTACCCGAAGAACTTCCCGATCAGGGGAATGGCCGACAGGATGGGAATGCCCGCCTGGGAGTTGAGGTCCAGCGTCTGGATCAGGCCCCCCAGGATCAGGGTCTGGCCGTCCCGCAACCGCACGTTGGTGGAGAGGCTTCGCGTGGAGGTGCTGGGTGGTTTGTTGGCGTCCGAGGTCGCGGTGGAGGAAGGCGTGCGGACCTCGGGCTTGATTTCCGCCGTGATGAAGCCCGACTTGGTGAGGTAGGGCGTGATCGTGAGGGTGATGCCGGAATTGAAGGCTCGGTAGTCCGTGGAGGTGAGACCGTTCTTGTCGATGGTGCTCACCTGGAAGTAGTCGGCGTTCCCGATGTTGATGGTCGCCGGTTGGCCGTTGAGGGTGGTCAGCCGAGGTCGGGCCAGGACCTTGGCCAGCTCCGCGTTTTCCAGGGCATTGAGCTGCAACATGAAATCCTGGGGCAGGAGGGCCACCGTTCCCATGTCGAAGGGACCGACCTTCACCTGCGAGGCGCCGTTGGAGCCGTGGAGATGGACGTTGCTTGCCACGATGGGGCCGGAAACGCTTCCGGCCGCCGCCTGGGTGCGCATGCCCAATTCGCTGGTCCGCTTGCGGGAGAACTCCACGATCACCGCCTCCAGGATCACCTGGGGCACCTCCTGGTCCACCGAGGCCAGGAATTCCTTGAACTTCAGGATGGTTTCCGCGGTGCCGGACAGCAGGAGCGCGTTGAGTTCCGGAACCGCCTGGACTCCCTGGGTGGGGAGGTTCTTGGGAATCAGCGGCACCACCTTGTCGGCGCGAAGATGACGCAGGAAATACAGCTCCGTCTTGGCCAGGGCCTGACCGGAAGCGGAGGCCGGATTGCGGTCGCCGATCACCAGGATGGAATCCTGGATGGAATAGGTGAACGGGGTTCCCTGGAGGATCAGTTCCAGGGCGCGGAACAGCGGCACGTCCTTGAGGGATGCATCCACGGTGCCGCCCAGCTGGCCCCAGGTGATGCTGTTGTAGCCGCCCTGGTCGGCCAGTTGCTGGATCACATCGGTGAGGGGGGCCTGTTTCAGGTTGGCCGTGACCATTCCTTTGCGGATGGACAGGTCCACTCGACCGCCTCGCATGCCAGGATAGGAGGGGCCGTTCTGGGGGCGGTCCTCCGCGCTGGACACGATCCAGGCCTCTCCTTGGGCGCGGAGCTCGAATCCGGAAGCGGTGAGCATCGCCTTCAGGCCGTCGATGGGGTCCACTCCACGCAACGTGCCGGAGACCTGTCCTTTGGCGTTGCGGTCCACCAGGATGTTCAGCCCGGTGCGCTTTCCGTATTCCTCCGCGAATTGCTGGATGTCCTGGTTGCTCACCTTCATGGAGATGGCGTTGCGGGCCACCTCGATGGTGCCTTGCGCCTTGGGGCGCGGCTGACGCACCTGGTAGGCCTGACCATCCCAGGCCAGCTCGTAGCCCAGGGGCTCCACGAGGTTGCGCAGGGCGTCGAGGACCGGCATCTTGTGCAAGGTGACCGTGACCTTCCCCTTGACCTCGGGATACGGGAAGATGTTGAGGTTGTAGGCCTTGGCGATCGCGCGGAGCACGTCGCGGATCTCCTGATCCACGAATTCCGTGGGCTCCATCTGGATTCCACCATGCAAGGACGTGTCCGAAACGACCGGGATGGGAAGAGCAGGCGTGGCTTTGGCCGATGTGGAACTGGCGGACGTGGCGGTGGCGCGGCGCGGGGGCTGCGGAGTCGCTGTCGAAGGATGTTTCGGCGGGGTGGATACCGCCAAGGCGGGCACCGCGATCAGGATGGAATGGAGGAGAATCTTTGCGCGTCTCATGATTGGTTGGTGCAATCTAGATCAAAGGCTCCTTCCGGGCCATCGAGTGGGCGTTGTGCGAGTGGGGGCTTGTCGATTTGTCGGGGGAATTGATAAATTTGCCTCAGTCTCAGACGGGACCGTTCGGACACTCCCCCGAATGGTTCCTCCTCTCTCATTCATCGTCCACATAGCCGCGAAGAGCCCCCTTGTGGGGTGATCCGGTTGCAATCCAGGGGCCCATTTCTTCCGTATGCCCATGAGCATCATTCACGGGGCGTGGTTGCCGGAACGGCGCCGCTTCCTCTGGTGGTCAGAAAGTCCCCAGGCCTTGGCGCCCGAGATCCTCAAGGCGCTGCAAGGGCCTCGTGGTGGTCGCAACGGGCCTGCCTGGTACGATCACATCACCGCGCCGGATCCCGTGCTCAAGGAACTGGAGGGCGTCCTCAACCAGCGTCTCCAGGAGTACCAGAGCGAGCAGAAGCTGGTCAACCAGCTCAAGCAGGAACGCATCTCGGCCGAATCCATCCACGCCATCCTGCTCCTTCCTTCCGTGGATGGACAAGTGGTGGGAAATTTCCATCCGGATCTGGTCGCCGACCGGTTGGCGCCATTCACCATTCCGGGCCTGGCCACCACTCCTCTGGCCACCCTCAAGGCCTTGGTGGCTCTTCCCCAGGGCAAGCCCATCCGTGGCCAGACACCTGGCGACGATCTCCTCCTTTGGCAGATGGCCGCCCAGTTCGTCCGCGACCTGCTCGCGCAGGGAGAATACCTGCCGGGTCTGGTGGAAGGTCGGGCCACTTGGGTGCCTGCGCTCGATTACCCGGAACATTCCCGCCGCCTGGACGCCTTGGTCAACGCGATGCCCGTCTCCTGCCGCGCGGGAGCGGTCCGTGGTGGACGGCTCGCCGACGCCGAGGAGGTCCTGCGCGATTTCATCGGCGTGATCCTGGACAATTGCGTCAACGGACTGGACAACACGTCCCTGGGGGCGCTGGGCGCGTCCAGCCCCTGGCTCACCAGCCTGTTCTCCGACCGCCAGGACGGGCGCACCTCCGTTTGGGTGGCCAGCCCCGAGTTCCAGTCGGCTTGGGAGGACTGGACCAAGAACGTCCGCGGCGAATCCGCGGGAAGCCAAGCCCGCACCTGCTTGCGTCTGGATCCTCCGGACCAGGGGGAGGTCTCCGACCGGGGGATCGTCCAGGGACACGGTTGGCGTTTGTCGTTCCATCTCCAGTCGGTGCAGGAAGAATCCCTCCTGGTTCCCGCGCGCGACGTCTGGGAAACCCGCAGCCGCACCCTCCGACGCATGGATCTGCGGTTCGATGCGCCCCAGGAAAGGCTCCTGTCCGATTTGGCACGTGCCGCCAGGGTCTTTCCACCCATCGCCAGGAGCCTGCAGGAGTCGCGTCCGGAATTCGTGGATCTCTCCTCCGCCGAAGTGCGCGAGCTGGTGGCCGACCGTTCCACCGATCTGCGCGACGAGGGATTCGGATTGCTCCTGCCTTCGTGGGACAAGGTCCAAGCCCAGGTGGGCGGCGGGGTGAAGCTGCATCTTCGCCTCAAGCCCACCCAATCGGCAGGCGGCGTCAAGGGCGGCGGCGTCCTCGAAAAGTCCATGGTGGGCCTCGAGCAGCTGTGCGATTTCAAGTGGGAAGTCTCCATGGGCGGGATGGACATCCCGGTGGACGAATTCAAACGCCTAGTGCGCCTGAAAATCCCGGTGGTGGAACATCGCGGGCAGTGGCTGGTCTTCGATCCGGACGCGGCCCAGAAGACCCTGGACTTCCTGGACAGTTCCAGCGCCTCCGGCCAAGCCTCCTTGGGATCCCTGATGCGCCACTCGCTGGGATTGGAGCCCGATGGAATCCTGCCGGGAGCGGTCGACGGGGAGCCCATGGGCAAGAGCCCGGTTCCCGTGGGGGATACCCGCGCGGAAGATTGGCTCGCCGGCGTGTTCGAACGCCTCCAATCGGGCGGCGTGGCCGGCCAGGCGCCGGTCTCCGGGAACTTCGTGGGCAAATTGCGTCCCTACCAGGGTCAAGGCTTGTCGTGGCTTCGGTTCCTGGATTCCTTCGGCATCGGGGGATGCCTGGCCGACGACATGGGTCTGGGCAAGACCGTCCAGATCCTGGCGCTTCTGGCCGACGACATCGACCGGGCGCTGGCCGGCGAGGACGTGCCTCCCACCCTCCTGATCTGTCCCACCTCCGTGATGGGCAACTGGCAGCGCGAGGCTCGACGTTTCGTGCCGCGTCTGCGCGTGCGGTTGCACCACGGCCCCCAGCGGCTGGAAGGCGACGCCTTCGTGCGGGACGCCAACCGCATGCATGTGGTGATCGCCTCCTACGGCCTGGCCGACCGCGATCTGGATGAGTTCTGTCAAGTCAAGTGGCGCCGGGTGATCCTCGACGAGGCGCAGAACATCAAGAACCCCTCCACCCGCCAGCATCGCGCGGTCAAGAAGGTCCAGGCGCAGAGCCGCTTCGCACTCACCGGCACCCCGGTGGAGAACCGGCTTTCCGAGATGTGGAGCATCTACGACTTCCTGATCCCGGGGCACCTGGGAACCGCCACCCAGTTCTCCAAGCGGTTCGCCCGCCCCATCCAGCTGGAGCGCAACGAAGAGGCCGCGGGGATGCTCAAGCGGCTCACCGCTCCCTTCCTGCTGCGCCGTGTCAAGACCGATCCCACCGTCGCCGGGGACCTTCCCGAAAAGCAGGAGAACAAGGTCTTCTGCGCCCTCACCCGCGAGCAGGCCACCCTCTACCAGGCGGTGGTGGAGAAGATGTCGCTGGATTCGGCGACCGATCCGGAGAAGGGCAAGTCGGCGATGGTCCTCAACACCTTGCTTCGCCTCAAGCAGGTGTGCAACCATCCCACGCTGTTTCTGGGCGACGGATCGGAACTGGGCGAAAGGTCGGGCAAGCTGCAGCGCCTGGGCGAAATGCTCGAGGAAGTCATCGAGGAAGGCCAGAAGGCGCTGGTGTTCACCCAGTTCAAGGAAATGGGCGACCTCATCCGCAAGTACCTGGAAGAGCACCTGTCCGTGGAGGTCCCGTTCCTACACGGAGGCGTGGAGCGCTCCGCCCGCGATGCCATGGTGGATCGCTTCCAGTTGGGAGGTCCGGATTCCCCGCCGGTCCTGTTGTTGTCGCTCAAGGCGGGTGGCACCGGCCTGAACCTCACCGCCGCCAGCCACGTGTTCCATTTCGACCGCTGGTGGAATCCGGCGGTGGAGGACCAGGCCACCGACCGTGCCTTCCGCATTGGCCAGAAGCGCAACGTCCTGGTCCACAAGTTCGTCTGCCAGGGAACCGTCGAGGAGCTCATCGACCAGATGATCCTTTCCAAGAAGGATCTGGCCGACCGGATCGTGGGCCACGGAAACGAACTGTTCAACGAGCTTTCCGTCCAGGAGCTGCGCGAGGCCTTCTCGCTGCGCGAAGATGCCGTGGAGGATGACGATGCCTGAAGACCAGAACCCCGGAACTCCGGAAGGTCGATCGGAGTCGACGGGCGGCCCCCGTCAACCGCGGCATTCCCAGCCCCGCAAGCCAAAGGTGCGCATCGGGCCCAAGAACCGCCGGGCCAACGATCCGCCTTCCGCCGCCCCTGCCGCTCCCGCCGCCGGCAACCGCAACGAATCGCGTTCCGGCCAGGGAGGAGGCACTCCTCGCAAGCATTTCCAGCAGGTGGCATCCTCCCAGGATGCAGCCAACGGAGGAATCCGCCGCAAGCGTCGGCGACGCAAAGGGGGGGGGCGCAAACCCGAAGGCGAACCTTCGGCGGCTCCTTCCCCGGAAGAGGGGCTCGAGCCCACGGTTCTTTCCGCTCCCACCGTCCTGCCTCCCGTCCAGGAGGATCTGGACGAGATTCCCTCGGGGATCTTCAAGACCATCGATCCTTCCGAGCTGGGGATCGAGGTCGGTTCCGATGTCGACGATTCCCAGGCCGATGCGCCTTCCGATGCGCCACGGCCCGTCCAGGCTGGCCGCAACGATCGCCGCAAGCGAAAAAAGCGCAAGGAGAAATTCGAGCCGCCTCCCGTGGACCGGTCCAAGGGATTCTGGTGGTCCGAACAATGGATCCGCTCCTTCGAGATGCTGTTTCCCTCCAACGCATCCCGTTCCCGACTGGCCAAGGGACGCACCTACGCCCGGCGCGGCCAGGTGATGGAGCTGGAGGTGGGGCCCAACGGAGTGCTGGCCCGCGTGCAGGGAAGCCGTCCTCGTCCCTACCAGGTGCGGTTGGAACTCAACCGTCTGCGTCGGGAAACCTGGGGGCGGATCATCCACCTGGTGGCGGGCAAGGCGGAATTCCTGGCGCGTCTGTTGGAAGGGGTGCTGCCTCCGGAAATCGAGGAGGTCTTCTTCGCTTCCGGCGCGCGGCTGTTTCCCCATGGGGACAACGATGTGCGCTTCCGGTGCAATTGCCCGGATCCGGTGGTTCCCTGCAAGCACGCCGCCGCCCTCAACTACGCCTTGGCCGAGGCTCTTTTGCGCGATCCGTTCCTCCTCTTCGCCCTGCGGGGAAAGAGTCGGGACCAGTTCCTGCAGGATCTGCGCGAGAAGCGTGGACGCGACAGCGGCGAACGCGACAGCGCCCAACCGGAAGATCTCGCCGAATTCTGGCGGATGGGACGGCTGGCCGAATCCGTCTTGCGTCCCCTGTCCTGGAACACCAGCAGCGACCCGGCCCGGTTGCTCCAGAGCCTTGGGGAGCCGCAGCTGGAGGGAATCCGCGAAGGATCCTTCCTTTCCCTGATGGAGTCCACCTACCGGCAGGTGTCCGAGGCCATGCGGCGGTTGCCCAAGGACTACTGAGGTTGGCTCCTACGGAGTCCGACGACGAAGGTCCCCCCCCTTCGCATCCTCCAGTTGCGCATTATGAGCATGTAGAATAGTGCGATGGACCCTAATCAGATCATCTGGGACTTTGGCGACTATCGGGCGTTCGTGAAGGTTGTCTTGGATGATTGGAAAGCAACACGCAAACATTTCTCGCTTCGCTGGTTCGCCGACCGGGCGGGGTTCTCCTCCCATAGCTTCGTGGGACTCGTGGTTTCCGGCAAGAGGAACCTGGGTCCGGACGGAGCGGAGAAAGTTGCGCGGATCTTCAAGCTGAAAGGGCCTGCACTCGATTATTTTAAGACTCTTGTCCGGCACAACCAGTCGGAAACCACCCAGGAGCGGGAGGAAACCCTCGAGGCCATGAAGAAGGCCCGGGCGGCCCGCGATGCGAAACGTTTAGGCAAGGAACATTGGAGGTACTACGATCGCTGGGAAACGCCCGTGGTGCGCGAGCTCGCCGCCTGGAGCCGAGAAGGAATCGATTCCGAGAAGTTCGGAGCGATGTTCATACCTCCATTGCGTACCGAACGGGTCCGCGAAGCCCTGGATCTTCTGGTCGAGCTGGGATTGCTCCGCCAGGAAGGCGAGCGTTGGATCGCCGACGATTCCGTCGTCAGTGCCGCGGAAATTCCCGGGCAGGTCCTGCGCGAGGCGCGGACCCAGTACCTGTTGCGTGCCATCGAAGCCGCCGAGCGCCTTCCCGCCACGGATCGGCATGCGTCCTGGTCCGTCCTTGCCACTTCGCGCAAGACCCTTGAAGAAATGTTCCGCCTCCTGGACGATGCGCGTCAGCGTTGTCTTGCCGAGGCTGTCGCCGATCCGGAGGTGGATGGCGTGTATGTTGTGAGTTTACAGGCGTTTCCCGTGGCCAAGATTCCTCGGGAATCTCGCCGGAGGACCGAATGAAGAAGTCCTGGGGACTTTGCTCTTGCTTCCTGATCTCCTCCTGTGGAACCGAGTCGGGTCCAGTGGCGGGCGGAGGAAGCGACCAGCCCAACCGCATCCAGGCGGTTCGGTTCCTTACCCAGGACGGTCGACCTGCCGTGGGAGCTCGAGTTTTGACCTGGTCGGGAACCTGGGATCCCGTCCACTCCAAGCAGACCACGCATCGTCTGGATTCCGGCGTCACGGATACGGACGGGCAGTGGAAGGTGAAGGTTCCCGAATCCGATTGGTACGTCAGCGCCGAACTCGAGGATCAGATCGCCATCTGTCCCTCGTCCCAGCGGGAAGCCATCTTCGGAAAGGTGTCCACCATTCGCGGTCGCGTCGTGCCTGCCAACGGGATCACGATCGATTCGGTCTGGATGGGGGGGGCCGGAGATGCCTTCCGTTTGCAGACCACAGGTGCCTTCCAGTTGTCCACCCAGGTGGGCCCACGCCGGATCTGGGGACGCGTCCATTGGAACGGAGGGGTGGACACCATCCTGCTTGCCGAGAAGTTCCTGGACACTTCGGCGAAATCGCAACTCAATCTGGTCGCCGACACCGGCTCCATCTTGCTGGTGAGTGCCGAGTCCTACCCCAATGTCACCTCGCTGCGAGGCTTGGCCTTCCAAGCTTCCGACGTGAACCTTCCCAGGGTCTTCGACGATGTGCCCACACATCCGGTGACCATCGAAGAAGGGCGATCCCTGCTGGCCGATTGGGGACGGTATTTCCGCTGGGACATGACCGACAGTGCTTCGTCCACCACCCGTGGCCTCTACCACCACATCGGTTTCCCCTTGGCCAACCGTAGCCTGGATTGGACGGGTGTGGAATCCTTGCAGATCCATTCCTCCTCCGGCTTGCGAGGCAAATTCCGGGTGAAGATCGCCACCGATCGCACGGATGCCCTGACCGACAAGCTCCCGTTCGAGTTCACCATCCGCTCGGAAACCCTTTCCAAGGACACCATCATGGTCCTCCGGCTTTCCGAGTTCAAACCGGCCGCAGGATCGGATGCCGAGAAGGCGGGGTTGGCCTGGGCGGATGTCAAAAGGGGAGTGACCCGGATTTCCTTCGAGGCGGTGCTTCCGAACGCCACTCTGGAATTGCGCGAGATCCGCGCGATCGGGAACCGCTGGCAGAACTGGTGAGGGAAGTCCCTCCTCGCGACTAGGGGAGGGCTGCCTGACTGTAGAAGTTGTCCTGGCCGTCGACGTTGGCAGGGCCCGGCAGGTCCAGCCGCAACGTGATGGTCATGCGGGTGCCCATCCCGATCATGGATCGGATGGAAAACGATCCCTGGTGGCGGTGCACGATCTTCCTGCACAAGGCCAGGCCCATCCCGTTGCCTTTGATGTAGCGTCCGAAACCCACGTTCTCGGAATTCAGGAGCATCGGTTCGCCCAGCCATGGCAGAAGCTCGGCGGGGATGCCCTCGCCGGTGTCCAAAGCCTCCAGGCAGATGCCGTCGGGCAAGGCGCGCATGGACAACCGGACCGAACCGTGGCTGGTGTGGCGCAGGGCGTTGGCCAGGAGATTGGTGGCCAGACGACGCACTCCCACGGCGTCGCCCTTCCCCGTGAGATCCTGCGCGGCCTGATCGATGTCCAGGACGAGCTCCACTCCCGGAGGGATCCGTTCCTGCACGAAATTCACCGCCTCCTGGAGGGATTTGGCCGGCTGGAATTGGCCCCAACGCGCGGTCCGGTGGGACATCCCGAAGGTCTCCAGCACATCTTCCATGGTTTCCGCAAGTGCGTTGACCGCATGCTCCAGGCGCGAGACGATGGCGTGCGATTCGGTGGGGTGCTTGGCTTCCCGGGCGGCCAGCCGTTCCACCCCGAGCCTGACCGTGGCCAGGGGGGTGCGGATCTCGTGGGTGAGCGCGCCGGCCAGCGCCGACACCCTCTGCAAGGCCATGGCGTGCATGCGCCGTTCCAGGTCCTGTTCCGACCGTTGGCGGATCTCCTTGTCCAGGAGGCAGACCCGTCGCGCCGCCTTCATGCGGGCCACGAATTCCTGGCGGTCCAGGGGTTTGCGCAGGAAGTCGTCCACGCCCTGCTCGAAGGCCTTGTCCAGCAGGTCGGACTTTTCCGAGGAGGTCACCAGGATCACGTAGGACGTCTGGGCCTGGTTCTCGGCGCGCAGGCGCCCCACCATCTCGAGCCCGTCCAGGTGCGGCATGTGCCAGTCCACCACCACCGCGGCGTGCTTTCGCAGGCTGTAGGCCTCCAAGGCGCTCAAGGGGTCCTGGTGGCACTCCGGAATCCAACCTGCCTTGGACAGCCAGGACTGGAGGATGGCGAGGATGGATCGGTCGTCGTCGACCACCAACACGGGAAGGCGGTGCGATTCACTCATCGTGGATGGATTCTACCACTTCGCCCCCCTTCGATCCATGTCGGGGGGGCGATGCGCGATTCAGCCCCTTCCGCTCTCGCGGATCTCCACGTGGTACTGGTAGCCCTGCTCCACCAGAAACAGCTGGCGGTGCATGGCGAAGTCCTGTTCCCGGGTGTCGCGGGTCACCAGGCTGTAGAAGTGGGCCTGGCGACCGTCCTCCTTGGGCCGTAGGATCCGGCCCAGTCGTTGGGCCTCCTCCTGCCGGCTTCCGAACGTCCCCGACACCTGGATCATCACGCTGGCGTCGGGCAGATCGATGGCGAAGTTGCCCACCTTGGAGACCATCAGGACCCGCAATCTCCCGTCGCGGAAGTCGCCGAACAGCCGTTCGCGTTCGCGCTGCGGGGTCTTGCCCGTGATCAAGGGAATGTCCAGCTCCGCGGCGAGCTCGTCCAATTGTGTCAGATACTGTCCGATCACCAGGATGGAATCGTCGGGATGGGCCTCGATGAGTTCCTCCACCACGGCCTTCTTGCCGGGGTTCTCCGAGCTGATGCGGATCTTCTCGCGGTCGGTGGCCTGGGCGTATTCCACGTAGCGCGCCACCGGCTGGGGGATGCGGATTTCGGTGCAGGTGGCGGTCGCGATCCAGCCCTGCGATTCCAGGGTCTTCCAGGGCACGTCGTAGCGCTTGGGGCCGATCAGCGCGAACACGTCCCCTTCCTTCTGGTCTTCGCGCACCAAGGTGGCGGTCAGTCCCAGACGGCGGGTGGCCTGGACCTCGGCGGACACCCGGAAGACGGGGGCCGGAAGCAGGTGGACCTCGTCGTAGACGATCAGGCCCCACTTGCGGGCCTGGAACAGCCCGAAATGGGGGAAGGTCTCGTCCTTGGACCTGCGGTATGTCAGAATCTGGTAGGTGGCCAGCGTGACGGGCCGGATGTCCTTGGTCTCGCCGGTGTACTCGCCCACCTGGTCGGCGGTGAGGGAGGTCTTGTCGAGGATCTCGCGGATCCACTGGCGGACCGCCACCACGTTGGTGGTCAGGATCAAGGTGTGGCACTGGCAGAGGTTCATGGCGCCGATCGCCACCACGGTCTTGCCCGCGCCGCAGGGCAGCACGATGGTCCCCGCTCCGCCTTTCACCGATCCGGCGGCGTGGAACACCTCGGCGGCTTCGGACTGGTAGTGGCGGAGCGCGAAGGGCTTGCCGGATTCCGTCACCTCGCGCAGGCGGAAGGACAGCGGGTCCCCCAGGGTGTACCCGGCCAGGTCCTCGACGGGCAGTCCCGCCAGGGTCAGGGCCAATTTCAGGTGGCCGCGGAACGCACCGTCCACGCGGCAGCGGTCGGGGGCGACCTGGTCCAGGATCCAGGGTTGCGCTTCCTTGACGTGGCGCGCCTCGACCAGGGCGAGGGGGTCCTTGGCCACCAGGAACAGGTCGTTGTCCTCGCGCACCAGCTGGAGCGTTCCGTAGCGGCCCATGTACTGGGTGACCTCGCGGATCACCGTGGCCGGGACGGGAAACCGGCTGTGTTCGGAGAGGGCGGTCAGGACGTCCTCGGCGGACCGACCGGTGGCGGCCGCGTTCCACAGGGACAGATGGGAGATCCGGTAGGTGTGGACGTACTCGGGGCTCTTCACCAGCTCGGTGAACGGGGCGATGGCGTCGCGGGCGGCGAGGTATCCGGGGCCTTCCGTTTCCAGAAGGAGGGTCAGGTCGCCTTGGACGATCAAGGGTTTGTCGTGCATGAAGGGAGGGAAAAGTAACCTCCCGAAGAAGGTCCAGGGAGGTCGGCACATCCTCTTTGGGCTGGATGGAGATCGGAAGTCGATGCGCCCGCACCTCGGCTCCAGGGCTTGCCGGGGTCGCGTTGCCGTCATCTTCGGGTTCGATTTGATGCGAGGATCCACCATGGAAAGCTTGCGGATCGCAGAAAATCCGACCGGCGAACCATTTTCCTCTGCTTGTCGGCCAGCACGGAGCGCGAATGTGGTGGAAGCTACCGCAATGAATCGATGTCCCAGGGGGAGAGACGACACCGGCTATGGGATTGGGTTCCCAAAACCTGCCTTCCGGGGTCGATCTCTCGAGGCGCGACCAGCCCGCACGCAAGTGCGGGTGGAATCGAGGAGGCTTCCTTCTCAGGCGGCTGGCGCAAAGTGCCCACCAGCACCATGCAGGTAAACAGCATTTGGGAACAGATAGACCGTTCCCTGGGGGAAAACCAGCGAGTGGATCCAACCTGGGTTCGCCGGAAGGTTGATCATCAACTCATAGCTCATCATGTGCTGGCCATCGGGCCGAGCGAGCGCCTGGGAACTGATGACACGCCCGACAGCCTGAATGGCTCCTGTTTGGGTGTAATGCAGCGTGACGTAGGTGCCTTCGTCTATGTTCGGTTCCCAGTCGTCATCAACCCAGATTCGCCAAAAAGCGGTTGCCATTGCGTGGTCCTTTCGGAGGGGGAGGTGGCGGATTGCTTGCAATCCAACTTAGGGAAGAAAGTAGCATCTCCCAAACTCCAGAAGTGACGATCCGCCCCACCTTTCTTCCAGTTCGTGCTTGCCAGGTGCGAGGCTCCGCAACAAGAAACGAGAGACGTATTCTGTTCGGCAGGGGAGGGATTGCGTGGAAAAGGCGAAACCGAAGAGGCCGAATCGTCAATTCCACCCGCATCGAAGACCGGAGGATCGCCTACCGATGCTGGAAGCGATAGCCATGCTGGTGCCCGCTCCCAGCTGGACGAGGACGGACTGGATCGCCAACACCTCGCGGTGGTACACGCGCCACGCCATGACCGACCAGGATCCTTCCCGTCAGATTCCCGGAAGGATCCGAACGACCCGGGTTCCGTCCCGGGTTTCCATCCGGACCAACCGCGAGGCGGCGCTCGATGGCAGGGCCACGCCGGATCTGCCTTCCACCGATTCGCGGGAAACCACCCGTCCCTGGACATCGGAGACCACCAGTTCGCGAGCCCCCGCGGGGAGCTCCACCGTCCAGCCTTCGCCGCTCGGAACGATGCGGAATCCCGGAAGCCTCTCTTGGGCGGCGATTCCGGCTTGCTCTTCCACCACCTCGATCCAGTTCAGGTTCACCGCACCGGTCCATTGGATCTGGAGCTTGGACACGCCCGAGTTGTCCAGGCGGGCCTTCGCTTCCTTGGTTTGCCAGGACTGCCATCCACCGGTGTTCTCCACCTGGAGACTGGCGATCTGGTTGTTGTTGACCTTGAAGGTCATGGTGCCGGATTCCGCGGTGGCCACGCGGGACCGGATCACCATGTTGCCGGTCTTGGATGTGCGGATGGTGTATTCGGCGCTGCCATTGGTGGTGTACCCCAGAGCCGAGCCGCCACCGGCGTCGGAGGTGGTCTCGACCTTGATGTCGGTGGATAGGGTGGAGGCTTTCTCCGCTTCGATCCTTCCGGGGAGCGACAGGGTATCCACCTTCACGGGGATCACCGGATCCGTGGGCTTGCCAGGATCGGTCGCGGCCAGGGTCTTGGCGACCTCCGCGATCTTGCCCTTCACGTATTTGCCGGAAGCCGTGAGGTTGCCGTCGTTCCATCCTCCGTTGGTGGAGGCGCCGCCGGTGAGGGCCGCCGACGATTCCGCCTTGTCGGAAAGCGACCAGTTGGCCCAGCTGATCTTCTTGTCGGCGGCGAGCTTGAGCCACGCGTCGGTCTCGGAGATGCAGACGCTGCCGCCACCCGATGCCTCGGTGGTGCCCCACTCGGTGAACACGATGGCGATCTTGCTGGAGGCCGCCTCCACCTTGCTGCGGTAGGTGGAACCGTGCGTGCAGGCGTAGAAATGGAAGGTGTAGGCGACGTTGTCCCCGGGGACGGGGTTGGCCGCGGCCTGGTCCACGGCCTTGGACCATTCCGGAGAGCCCACGATCACCACGTTGGAGCTGTACTTGCGGATCTCGGCCAGAAGGTCGATGGCGTACGAACGCACCTCGCTCCAGGATGCCTTGGCGGGTTCGTTCCAGATCTCGAACATCACGTGGGGCTGCTTGCCGTAGGTCTTGGCCATGTCGGCGAAGAACGACAACGCCTTGTCCTTCTGGGGAGCGTCCTGTTCCACATGCCAGTCGATGATCACGTAGACGTCGTTGGCGATCGCCGCGTCCACGGCCGCCTTGATCGGGGCGGTGTTGCCCGTGTAGAGGCTTCCCGAGCCGTTGCCCACGGCCATGGGCACCCGCACCAGGCTTCCTCCCCAATCCTTGATGGTGGTGGTGACCGCTCCGCTGTTGAAGAACTTCTCGCCGCCCCACAGCGGCCAGTACAGGCTCATGCCCGCCAACTGGATGGGAGTACCGGCGGCGTTGCTGAGTTTGCCGTTGACCACCTTCAATGCGCCGTGGGTGGAAACGATGCCCGCCTGGGCCATGCACCCCATCGCGACGATCGGAAGAAGGGCGGTTCGAAAGGCGTCGCGCATGGTGGGCTCCTCAGGGCGATGGATCGATGCGGATACATCCGCGTGGTGAATGGGTGGCATTGAATGTGTCGTGCCCGGCGGGGAAAAGGTTGTCGATTGGGGAGGCGAGGGGAGCCTGTTCCCGCCACTTGCCGGTGCCTGGAACCCGTCTTGTGGAGGCATTGGGTCCCCGCGGCAAGGGGGGTGCACCTTGGCCTGTCCACGGCGGCAAAGCCCTTGGTTGCTGAGATTGTGGGGGATCGACCGCAGTGCGTGGCAGGGATCCAATAGGGGGAATTCCCGGGGATGCGGGGAAAGAAGAAGCCTTAGATCTGAAGCATTTCAGGTGGTATTTCTCTGGTCTCTCCAGGAAACAGCCGCAGGCGGACCCCTGGAGGGGTCGGGGCGACTAGCGTGCCGGCCGGAATCCGTGCTCCAGGGGACCCGAGAATTCCACCTTTGGGCGCTTGGTCTTCCATTTGGTTCCGAAGGTCCGCTCGCAGAACGCTTCGATCAATGCGTAGTTCTCCTCCCTGTTGATCGGGTGGGTGATGTCCAGCTCGGGGAAGGCGATGCAAAGTTGTTCCGCGATGTGCTCGCGCACGGGAACCTGGAACACTCGACCCAGCCGGTACACCAGAGGAGTTCGCATCTCCTGGGCCAACGCGGCGAGGGACTTTCGCGTTCCGATGCGTCGCAGCACCTCGGCCATATCCTTCTTGGTGCCCGGATCCTCCGTTTCGAGGAACGAATCCACGTAGGCGGATTCCAGCGCGGCGTCTCCGTTGGCCGCCATGGCCTCGTTCCAGGAGCCCTCGGGAATGCGGGGAACTTGCTTGGCCAAGGTCCGGAGCACGGGCAGGGCCCCCGGAGGCTTGACGCGCGTGGTCAGTTCCAGCCATCGCAGGGAGGGGCGGTTGCGCAGAGGTCCAAGGAGCTCGTCGGGCATGGAAGCCAGCACCTTGGGGTCGCATCGGTAGAGCAGCACATCCAGGGCCTTGTTGGATCCGCGATCCTCCAGGGTCGCGGATCCCCGTGCCAGTGCCTGCATGGTTTCACGGTCCTGGCAGGGGCGTCTGGGGGAATACATGTCCTCGACCAGCGAGGCGATCCGTTCGCGGCGCTCGGAAGCCGTTTCGCGGACCAACCGCTGGGCCAGGTTCCGCGCGAATGCGACGGAATCCGTCGCCGGTGTCACGGTGGCGAGATCGATGCTCTTGCCTTGGATCGCCGATTCGATCGCTTTATCCACGTTCATGGTGGGGGCCTTGGCGAGGAGGGATGGCGCGTCCAGCGCCACGAACAAGCTCGCGAAGGCGAGCCGTCGAGCGATGGACGAGGGGTGGGATGCGGTGGGGATGGACATCGATCGAAAAGGTACCAAGTCCTTCCCATGTGGTTCACTTCGGGTCACATTTCCCGAAAGCCAGTCCTGAGTCACCTCGAAGGGCTGGCTGCGTGAACCGAAACCGCTAGCCAAGAAAAGACCCCGCAGCCAGTCCTGAGCTACGTCGAAGGGCTTGCTGCGGGGTGGTTGAATGCCGTCAAAGACGGGTGGACGCCTTGGGCCGGAGGGGTGGTCGCTTCACGGGAAGTGTCCATTCCAGGACGGGTCCTTCCAGCCACTTGAGCCTGCGCAGCATGGGGCGATGCCCACTGCCCCCGGTCGAGTCCGGCCAGTGCGGCGAATAACCGTACACGAGCCAGGCGGTGGAATTCGAGGTCCCGTCCGGAAGCAGGGCGGCTTCCCACCGCAGGCTCCGTCCCGGCACGGGAATGGAAAGGTCGTGCAGGATCCGGACGGGCCGCTCCCAGTGGACCATGTCGGAGGAGAAGGCCAGGTAGGTTCCCACCAGGCTGGAGTCGCCCAATCCCTTCCAGGGCCAGACGCCGAACACCATCGCGTACCGCTTCAGCCGCGGGACCCAGACGGGGTGCCCCTCCAGGGCGTCACCGTTCCAGCGCGATCCCAGCACCAGTTCCCCGCGCAGGACCGGCTCGGCCTGGCCGCCCAGGCACGGGGAATTGAATCCATGGCCATCCCAGGTGCGGCAGCTCGCGGGAAGCAGGGTCCCTCCCGCGATCCGCATCCGCGAGAGGCAGATCCGCACTCCTTCGTTCTCGGGACGCGAATGGTCCGACCAGTCCACGTAGAGCCATTTTCCGTCGGGGCTGGCGACCACTCCGGGTTCCGCCGCGCCCTGGTCGGTGCGCGTGGAGTCCCCGACGATCTTGGGATCCCTGGTGCGGATCAAGGGGCCTCTCTTGGTCCAATGCCTTCCGGTATCGATGGAGGTCGCAAGCCCGATGCTCGCGTAGTATCCGGGAATTTCGGTACCTGGCATCGGCGGGATTCCCACCTGGTCCTCGGCGTGGTAGAACGCCCAGAGAGTTCCCTTCGCGTCCATCCACGCCCCGCTGGTTCCCGCGTATCCGTTGTCGAATTCCGTCTTCGGGCCGGGACTCAACACCTTCGTGTACCCGGACCAGGAGGCATCTCCCAGGGATCCGGTTCCTTCGAGGAGGTACGAATCACCCGGACCCGCCATCAGAAGGCGCAGGCGGTTCTTGGGCGCGGGCAGGAGGACCGAACCTTCGTCCGGCAGGTATTGGAGTTCGGGAAAGACCCCGGGGGGGAGCAACCTGGTTTCCGGGCCCAAGGCGGCGACGTCCTTGCCGTTGGCATCGCGCAGGGTGTCGGGCCACTGGACCATGGGCACCTGGAGACAATCGGATACGTGGGGACGGGGCTTCATCACCAGGGAATCGCGCCTGGTGGTCCAGTCGAGGGAGGGGCCGGACCAGGAAATGGCGGCCAGGACAAGGAGGATCCGTTGGGCGGGAGGAATCACGTTCGGCCTCTCGGGTTTTGGAATCGAGCTTGGAGCAAAAGCTAGTCGGAAGGACGGTCTTGGAGTCCGGACGGCTTCAGCGCTCCGGCACGCTCCAGACGAACCGGGGACCCTTGGTGAACCTCCGTCCGATCGCGTCGATCCGTTTTCCGTCGGGTCGGAAGATGCCGGCCACCAGGGGAATGCCCGGCTGGAGATCGGAGGGGATCCGCCGCCCCTTCTCGCGAAGTCCGGGGATCTCCAGGACGCGCGTCTCGCGCCCCTTCCAGGAAAGGGGGAGGTGCCCCTTGCCGCCGTTCACCTCCAGGCGCAGGGAATCGCCGGAAAGAAGATCGATCACCTGGTAGTTTCCGTCCTCCACCTTCGAAAACCGGATGGCACCCTTCGTTTCCGTTTCCGCGCTGTTGGAGCCCACCACGACCACGCTGCCGTTCTGGTCGATGAACCCGTAGCCTCCCAGGCTGTCGCCCTGGAAGGACATCGGGACCGATTCGGCGAAGTCCTTGATGTCCAGGATGGGAGCGATCGCCTCCAGTCGCGCCTTCTCCGCGGCGGAAAGACGCGTGTATCCCAGGTTGTCGACATACACGAACCATCCCGAAGGCCGGCTTTCCGGCTTGAGGTTGGCGAGCGCCGTGTCGCTGACGTAGTACCCCGCCGGAGCCTGCCGCCGCATCCAGGAGGTGGCGTTGGGTTCGAACCAGTAGTAGAAGTTGGGGCTCCCCGTGCCTTCGCTCTGGCGCTCCAGGTCGGTGGAGTAGTAGAAGGCGGGTCCGAACGGATAGCGGGGAATGTGGCTTCGCATCAGGGCCACGATCGGCGTGTCCACGCCTCCCAGGTCCCAGTAGCTGCGCTGCATGCTCCGACAGGCGCGATGCACCGAACCGTCCGTTCCGGCCACGTGGGTCCATCCCACCGAGAGCCAGACGTGCCGGAGGTAGGCGCGGCCCCAGGCCTCGTCCTTCCCGCCGCCCTTCACCGCGTCCCAGAAGCTTCCGGCATCCGCGTCCATGATCGCGCCCAGGGGGAATTCCGGCGCGCGCGCGGCATGCCCGCCCATCTGCGTCGAACGCTCCCAGTAGGGGGCCACGGGCCGTCCGCCGTCGGATTGGAGTTCCACCACGAAAAACCAGTTCTTGGCAGGGAGGTGCCGCAGGTAGATCCGGAAGTCGTTCCCGGTCCCGCGCACCGATGCCGCATGCGGCAGGATCTGTCCACCCACCAGGGGTTCGCGGCCCGCTTCGCGGATGGTCCTGGCCGCCCGCGCGTAGAAGCGCGCGAACCGTTCCGACTTGTAGTCGTTGTAGCGCGACCACAGGTTCGCCTTGATGTGGTCCGCGCGTTCCTTCACGGAGGTTCCCGGGACCTTCGCACCCGACCACCTCTCGAAGGCGTCGATCACCCGCGGATGGAAATCGTGGTTGCCGCCGTACAACCCGACGACGAAATCCGCCGCCATGAAGCCGCGGGAATGGATCTCGTTGGCGAGCCTGCCCAACTTGAGCCCGGCCCAGTCGCCGAAGGTGGCGCTGTCGATGCCCGGGGGCCAGTCGGCCTTGTCCAGGGGCATCATCGGGGTGATGTACCCGGCGGAGGGGTAGACGATCTTTCCCTCCCAGTCCTGGGCCAGGTATTGGGGGCGCGCGGTGATCCACTCGCCGTACTGCTTCCAGCCCTCCTCCTTGCTCATGTCGGTGAAGCCCAGGCTCGCGTCCCCTCCGGAAGCCGCCTTGAACTCGTAGCCCCAGGCCACGGAGCTCATCACCGGAGTCCGCCCGCTGGCGTCCATGTCGTCGCACAGGGAGCGCATCACGTTCCCTTCCTTCCGGATCTGCGACATGGATTCCCAGAACATCTGTTCCGGCCAGCGGTAGTTGCCGGCCCCCCAGGGAATTCCGAGCACTCCGTTCTTCTCCATCACAAACGGCACGAAATCGGCATCCGGACCCCGCTTGGTTGGATGGGGCAGGTCCATGCCCGCAGCCAAACCGGAAAGGATGAGTAGGGTGGTCGCAAGTCGTGGGCGACGTTCGGAGAGGAAGGGACAAGGCATCTTCGGAAATGGTACCCATTTCCCACTCTGGTCGGCAGGGATCGAAATGGTTTTCGGAATCCAGATGGTTCGGATTCGGATCGACTACGTTGTATGGACGCAATTCGACAATGCCCCCTCTCATCCGGAGATGCCACGACGATGGCAAATGACCAGTTCGCCAATGGATATTCGACCGACCAAGGACGCGATGCGGGCCAGCCCGGCAGGGAGATCCATCCCGGCTTGTTTTCCGCGATCGGACTCTGGATCCGGACCATTTCCTACACGATCCCCGCTTTCTTCCAGCTTTCCCTGCTGTCGTTGGTGAGCGTGGTGGCGATGGGTCTGATCTGCGGATTGTGCGTTCTGGCCTATTTCTACGTCCACAAGTACGCCACGGCGGTCGTGGCGACGATCGGCTTCGTGCCCCTGTTCATCTGGTGGATGCCCTACACCTTCCGGAAGCAGTTCAGCATCGGCGCCGGACAGGTCGCCGTGTTCACCGAGCTGCTTCTCACCGGCAAGGTGGAGCGCGGGACCAACAGCCTGTATGCGCATGGGCGCACCCAAGTGGCGAAGATGTTCGGCGAAGAGGAGGTCTTCCATTCCTTCCACAGCAATCTCGACAGCATGCTCTACCACCTCGTCCATACGCTGGACCGCGTCGACGACCACGTTCCCGGCATGGAATTCGTCACCAAGTGGATTTCGGCGATTCGCGGGCTGATCGTCCGGCACACCTCCTTCGTCGTCATGTCCTACGCGCTTGCCCGTGGGGCGGCCAGCCAGAGCCAGCTGGACCAGCGCAGCCTCGAAGGGACCTGCTACGTGGCGCACAACGGCGTGGCGCTCCTGAAGACGGCGGTCTTCGCGGCCATCCTGGAGCGGATCGTGTCTTCCGTGATCTGGTTTCTTTTCGGGCTGGTCATCGCGTGTGGCGTCTTCTACGTGGGATACGCACTGGTCTTTCAGCTGCCGATGCCGGATTTCGCCCACTTCGACATGAATCTCCTGACCAAGATGGGTCTGTGGTACAGCATCATCGCGGCGGCGGTGCTGGGGCCGGTGCTGGGCTTCATGGCGGCTTTGTCGTTCATGGAAACCGTGATGCACCCGATCTCCACGGCCATGGTCCTGCTCAAGTTCCACAAGGTGATCGAAAGCCAGCCGCTGCCCCTGCAGTGGGCGAACCGGATCGAGGACGGCACCTACGCGACCGACCGGCTCGACTGGTTGTCGTTCCAGGCTCTCGGGATCAGTCACTGACAGGGACGGTTGTGAGGTCGATCGTCCCTGCGGTCGTAGGGTCGGTGGTCCGGGCAGTTGTAAGGGCGATTCATGAATCGCCCTTACTGATAGCCTGCACTGATAGCCCCTACTGTGTCACTACCACTATCGCCCTCACCTCACCTCACCCTCACCCTCACCTCGCCTCACCCACGCCTCACCTCCCCCTCACCTCGCCTCCCGGTGCCCGTGGTGCTTGCGCGAGCTCAGGGGTGTGGGGTGATCGGCTCCTTGTGCGTCTCCCACCAGCGGCGGGGATTGCCTGCGATGTAGGCGCGGATGCGGTCGTGTTCCATCGCATCGCGGACGATGTGGTCGTGGTAGTTGCGTTGCCAAACACGTGCGCCTGGTGTCCCACGTCGTTCGTTGATCCATTTGGATGTCGTCATCTTGAATCGGCCAACCAACCGGGAAATCGTCATGCGTCTGCGCCGCAATACTTCCAGCATGTCTACTTCGCCATCCGGTTCCACACACTGGACGGAATCGATAACCACAATGCTGTGGAAGTGGTCGGGCATCACCACGAATTCGTCCATCATCACTCCCTGGTAGTGATTCGGCAAATCCTGCCAGGTTGCTGTGACATGCTTTCCGTAGTCGTTCCATGTCATTTCGCCGGCACGGATCTCCCCGAACAACGGCTGGCGCCCCTGAGTGTTCACGGTCAGGAAGTACGCGCCAGGGGAGGAATAATCGAAACCTTGCATGCGAGTGGATCGTCGATGGCCATACGCGCAGGAGACCAGTCCAGGCAAGGAAGATTCAGCCGAGGGAGCAGCCATGAGCATCCATTCCGAAGACGCTGCGCAGGTGGTCGGGCCTGGTGTGGTGATGGTTGTCTGCGCGAGTCATGGGGTTTCTTCCAGAGAGCTGGGGGAGCACCAGGTCTGTCGGTTGGGCGACGCATTGAGGATGGACTGCGCTTTTCGGGCAGACCTTCGTCTTCTTCCCGCCGCGTTGGTGAGTTCGCGATCCGTTCGAGCCTCTCGCGCAACGCATCGTTCATCCTGGTGGGATCGATCAAGTCGATGACCCAATACATCCAGACGTGATCCTGGGTATCCAGGATGGTGAGGATCTGGCGGTTCAGGTCCTGCTTCAGGGTTTTCAGGTACGGCAGAAGAATGCGCGCGACAGGCCAGTTTCCGTCCTGGACCCACTCCAGGATTTGGAAAAGCTCCTCCTCGGACCAAGAGCCCGAGGACTTGGTGATGGATCGCGCGGATTCGATGTCGGACTTGTCGCTTGGCATCATCATGATGGCTTCGTTCACCGGTTCGTTCTGTGATTCGATCCTCTGTCCGGCGGCAGCAGGGTTCCTTCCATTTCCCGGGCGACTTCGAGGATGATCATGGAATACGACCGTGGTGAAGTGGCTGTCTACGGTGAGAGGGGAAACGTAGGCGACATTGTGGATCCTGGCGGGTCGAGCATGGCCGGTCCTTGCCGGCTTTGATGGTCGCTATCGCTTCGCGGAGAGGATGCGGCGAAGGATGCGTTCGCTGTTTTTCACGCCACTGTTGTAGGCGCCGGCGTAGGTGGTGACCACGAGTTTCTCTTCGGGCACGATGTAGATGTTCTGGTCGCCGAGTCCCCGCGCCGCGACGATGCGATGTCCTTGAGGAAGGTTCCCTACCCAGAACTGGTACCCGTATCCCCACATGTTGCCGTTGCTCCATGCGCCGATCGTTTCGACGTGCCGCCGCGTCGAGCGTTCGATCCATTCCTTCGGGACGATCTGCCTGCCCTTCCATCGGCCGTCGTGCAGACAGACCGATCCGATCTTCGCCAGGTCTCGTGCGCGCATCCGCAGGCCCCATGCGGCGGCCGGCATGGAGGGATGCCATGCGGGGCTTCCAATCCAATCGAACGTCGTGATGCCCAGCGGAGCGAACAGCCTCTCCTTGGCCACCACATCCAGCGGTTTTCCGGAAACTTCCTGGACGACGCCCGCGGCCACCTGGGTGAGTCCGCCGTTGTAGTACCAATCCGTACCTGGTTTGCTCGCGAGCGGCCGGTTCAAGACGAGCGCGACGGGGTCGCGTGTGGAGAAGAGACGGTTGTCGTCGTTGGTGGAGCCCGTGTACGGTTCCGTCATCTCGTTCCATTCGATGCCTGCGGTCATGGTCAGGGCGTGGTGCAGGTTGACCGTCTGCATATCCGGAGATGTCCGGAGTTTGGGGAAGAAGGATGGAAGGGGTCTGTTCAGCGCGGAGTCGTAGTTCCCTGCCAGCGCGATACCCAACACGAGGGAGGTGACGCTCTTGGAAACCGAGCGGAGGTCATGGAGGCTGTCTCTCCCGAAGTCCCGGGATCCGATGGGCCTGCCCCAGATCTCGTCCGGTCCGCCAAAATACTGCTCGTAGATCAGCTTTCCATCGTATTCGACCAACACCGCGTGGATGTTGGAGAACTTGTTGTCCTTGATGTCCTGCGTGAGTTTGTCCAGGATCTTCTCGTCGAATCCGACGGAGCCGGGGCTTGCGATGTCCCATTCGGCGTCCGAAGTCGGAGCCGGGGATTGGCCGATTTTCGTGATCGCACAGGAGGACGGAAACAGGATGGCCAGGCCCAGCAGGAATCCATGTAAGACTTTTTGCATTTCCTAGACTCCTGCGAAATAGCGCCGCTTGATGTCGTATTCGGAACCCGCCTCGAAGTGCTTGGGAACCCATTTGCGCCAATCCTCGAACAAGTCCTGCGGCTTCCAGGTATCGAAGCTCTCCTCGCCGAACTCCTCGATGTGCCGGGCGACCGATTCCCGGAATCGATGGTGGGCGAACAGGCGCATGAACTCCCCGAAATAGATGTCCGCCACGCGTTTGTCGCCGCGGACGACGACGAGGTGCTCGTCGTTGTCGTTCACGCTGGCCTCGCTCCAGTTGGCCGATCCGGAAAGTGTCACCGGTTTGGTGCCGAGGGGATCGATCAGCATGAACTTGGTGTGCACCCAGTTGACGTTGACCCCGATCGCGCTGGGCTCCTTCATCCATCCATCCACCGAATCGACGAAGATGCGGTTGCCCACGGCCATCCCGATGTTGGGGTGCCGGCGCGTGGCCTCGATCTCGGCGATGGCCTCCTTCCGGGAGGCGGCGCTGCCACCATTCACGTACTTGTCCAGCAGGGCAAAGCGGAGAACGCCGTCGTTCTGGTCGAAGACGGGGCGGAAGTCCTTGACGATGCCGAACGGGAAGGTCATGAACAGCGGCTTGCCTGGCGTCTGGGCCAGTTCGACCAGCCAATCCCACGTCGGTCGGCCGCGGTGCGGGGAAAACATGGGTGTGAGCGCGGCGGTCTTCGTCTTGGGGGGCAGGGGATTGTTCGTCTCTGTCCAGTCCTTCATCGCGTCGGCGGCGGGATCCGATTCCAGTTCCGTCCAGTACCCCAGGAACGCCTTGGCCAGTGCCGCGTCGTGGATCGCGTGTCCGACGTTGAGCTGTCCGTGGAGCGCGTTGCGACTCCAGTTCGTCGAGCCGATCCAGACGGAGACTGGCTTGCCGTTGCGACTCAGGACCATGAACTTGTTGTGCATGATCTTGGTGTTCTTCCGCGGCGAGCAGAGCCCGCGGATCTTCGCCGCATCGATCTGCTGTTCGTTCGTTTCGCCGGTTTCGTCCTCCTTGGCGTGGTACACGACCCGGACCTTGACCTTGCGCTGGTGGGCCGCCTTGAGGGCTTCCAGGACCGCTGGCCAGCCCATCTCGTAGATCGCCACGTGGAGGCTGTAGCTTTGGTCCTTCGCCTTGGCGATGAAGTCGAGCAGGCCGGGCAGCAGGTCGCGGGCAAGCCACGCATAGGCCGGTGCGCCGGCTTGGTCCAGGGTTTTCCCGGGGAAGCGTTTGGCGAAAGCCTGGGAGGCGATGGCTCCACGGTTGAAGTAGACGTCGTGCGTGCTACCGTGCAGAGGCTCCGCCGCGATCGTGATGGTCGTCGCCGGCTTCTCCTTCAATGCGCCGGGCGTGCCGTACATGGGAATCACGCGGTAGCGGTAGCGGTAACCGGGCTTGACCGTGTAGTCCGCCCACTGGAACGCCTGGAACGGGTGCTCGTGGCTGCTGGCGTCATCGGTTCCCGCGTGTGGTCGGACGCTGGAAAACGTCTTGGTCCCACGCAGCCAGATCGTCTCGTTCTCCGTGAGATCGGTCCGCTGGATCGCGAACCCCATCAGTCCGTTCGCGTCGGCCTCCGCCATCTCGAAGGCCAGGAAGACGACGCTGGTTCCGCTGACCGCGCGTACCTTGACAAAACCTGTTGCCGTCTTTCTCATGATCGGACCTTTGTTTGGATTCCCATCGCTCCGGGATGATCCCTGCCCGTTGAGCAATTCCAGCCGTTGGCATGGATCGGGCTTTCGATGGGAACTGTTGTTTCATGACGACTCTCGCCCCAAAGACGGGAAAAGAGGAGCATCGAGTCCGTCAATCTAGGATTGTGACAGGGCTTTTTGCTGCGCGAGGCGGTTGACTGGAATTGCCGCGGCGTGTCGGGACGGTCGCTCCCTCACTGTGGGGCATCCGGATCGATGTCCTGGAGGATCTTGCAGAAGCGAGTTTGGCGGAAATTATTCAGGTAGGCCGAAAGACTGGTAATCGAATCATCGTCGAAAGGTGCCCACAGGTAGCATGATTTTTCGGGTAGATCAATGCGCACAAACAGGCCCCCAAAGTCGCGCCCCGGAACACTATCTCCGTCCGGAAGGACCGTATAATGATCCACGAGACGATGCCCGTTACTCCACATCAATATGGCTGAGCTGACTTTTGGATTGGCAATTGCCTTCTCGATTTCTGACTTCATCCGGTCTTTTCCGAACTTTTTCCGGAGCGCTCGCGCCAAGACATCCTCTCCACTGCCGATGCATTGATTCCTCCATAACTTCAGAATTTGATCCGTCTTACCTTGCCGTTCTAAAATCACCGAACGATTGTAGCGGAAGATGTCCAACTTATCCCATTCCGACATTCCCTCGTAGCGCCGATTGAAGGAGTCTGCCACGCCCAAGTAATGCCATGCAGAATCCCAGGATTGATGATCAGAAAAGGCATCCGACAAATACAGTGCTACATAAAACACATGAATCGACGTGTGGATTTTCTTCTTCTCGAACATCGCGCGAACTCGTAGATATTGCTCTCGAGTCTTTTCCAAATCACCAACAGTTTGATATGCCAAGCCAGCCTCCACAATGTGATGCACCGAATCTGTCCGAACATGGGAGGGAGCATTCTCAAACCGGCGGATCACCTCAGAATCCTGGGAACGCGCGAAATGAGCTATCGGAAACAAGGGACTGGGTCGATCCAGATCATGAGGAGCAATCCTTGGCGAGGATCTTTTGCAGGACCAAACACAAAACAACAAAACTCCGTAGAGAACCCATTTCATACGGCAGTCGCCCTACTCTTCACTCGTAAAATTTCTTCAAGCAAACTTGAATATGTCATCGGCTCCAGATCGCCACTTTCATGCCATACATATTCTTCCAATGACGGAAAATCAAATTCGGCATATTTATTACCTCGCAACGGTGCGCCTCGAATTTCATCAAAGGCATGGGATCGGGACGTGGCAGTGAGGAAGTTTTCGACACTATTGTACTGAATCTCCTTCAATCTTGTTTGAGCCAACCCTTCGCTAGCAAACTCCGCATTCAGTGCTTGAAAAATATGGCCAAGCATAAATCGAAAATAATGACTCCATGCTGTAAAGTGATCCATTTCGTGCTGGAAGGCCCAGTATTTTCGCTCTTCTAAAGTGAGACCAAGCCTTCCCGTAAGTCGTTCCATTTCTTTACCCCAACCGTCCTCCCAGGAAGGACTAGAGTAATCTACGATTCGAAAAACTATATCTAATTGATAAAATGCATTATGAAGCTTATAGAAGTCGCCCGCTTTCTCCACCGTCGCTGAAAATTTGGGCGCATTTGCAGTTCCCCCCATTGCCTCAATTTCGCCCCAAGTCCGCCCCGGGCTGGTCCAACGCTTCGGGGTGATTTTCATGCTCAAATCGGCAATCAATTTTCCGTCGCGCTCCTCGTGGTACACGATATTCTTCGGGAACGGAAAATCGCCATCCCAATGGGGGATGTCTGGGGTGTGGGGTTCGGCGTTCTTGAGGATCAGCTGTTGCGTGAGCTCCGGCTTGGCCTTGACTGGCTTGAGAGGGCTCAGCTTTCCTGGGGCGATCCTTCCTGTGCCGGGCTTTCCAGACAGGAGAAGAGTGTCTTTGCTCATGGTTCAAGCTCCCTTGGTGGCCACGGGGTGGCCGATCAGATGACGGAGGGCAATGAAGGCAGCCTTCCAGGATTTGGGACCAAACTGGCCATCGACCACCAGGCCAGCACCGAAGGCTTCGTTGAAGGCGTTCTGGAACTGGACGATTCCGTTGAAGGTGCGAGGGCCCGCGGCACCATCCACCTTTCCCGGATCGCAAGGCCAGCCATGCGCTCCCAGGCAGGCCAGGACGGATTGCTTGCCGCGTACTCCGGCACCCTTGGCAAGTTCCGCCCACGATTTGTCGTCGCCTTGGACCAGCGATACCAGCCATTGCGCGCGCTTCTCCCAGTGAGCCTGCACCTGGCCTTGCCATACCGGCTTGCACCGGGGCGCATCCGCATCCTGCGCCCAACCGGAAAGGGCCTCCAGGAATCCCTCGGAATGGAAGCACGGGACATCCGAATCATGGAAGAAATGTGCATCGGAAAGATCCAAGGTCCAGCCATCCGACGGGGGATCGACGGGATTCGTGTCGCTGGACGGTTCGCTTGCCGCTATGGAGGGATCCGGCTCGGCCGCAGGTTCAAGTCCGGATTTCGCTTCCCGCTTCGCTTCGTGGGTCACGGTTTTCGCCGTCGGATAGACGATCTCGGACATCGGCAGTTTCCGTCCATCGGGAGTCACCGTCTGGCTCCGGTAGGTGCCCGCGGCCAATCCGCGAACCGTGACCCATCCATGCGGATCGGCCACCGCCTCGTGGGAGCTGGGCCCGGAAAGGACCACCTTGCCGCCCGCCATGGGTGCGCCCTGGCCGTTCACGAGGTGGAAATGAAGCCCATCGATGGGAAATTCGATGGTTTCCCGCAGGGCCGTTCTCCATTCCTTGCAGTCGTCCGCGGAGGCCATCGACCCGTTCTCGGGCGAGTGGGGCGCGTCCTCGGTCCAGACCAAAACCTCCAGGCACCGCGGATCCGCGGTGCCGTCCGGATCGGAAAGGCCCTGGGCCCCCACCGCGAGAGGCTCGACCCCCTGGGGAAGAGAGGTTCCCGGCTGTCCAAAATAGGCGCTCAGGAGGTTCTTCCGGGTGGACGAATCCACCTTGCCGGATTCCGTCAGGCCTTTTGACTTCTGGAATTCGCGCAAGGCCAGCTCTGTGGGTTCGTCCATCACTCCGGCCGCGTTTCCGATGTAGTGCCCCAGGTTCCCCAGCATCAGCTGCACTTCGCGGATTCCCCAGCGTTGGCGTGTCGGAACGTCCGGTGCGAACCACGGCAACCACTGGCTCCATCGATTGGTGAGAAGTGCCGACACCGCCTTGGCCCGGTCCATGGCCAGGTTGGGACCCGCCAGGTCCTCGTCGCTTTCGGAATGCCCCATCACCAAAATCCGTCCACGGGGGGATTTCCGCTGCTGGGCCACCACCTCGCGCATGGCTTCCAGGCTTTCCGGCAGAAGGAAGCACTTGTTGGCATCGAACACCAATCCCGTGAGGCGCACGCGAAGGGCGGATGGCTTCTTGTATGCGGCCGGCACGGGATCGGAAACAACCACCTGCTTGGAAGGGCGGTGGATGGCTTCCGCACGCAGGAACACGTGGGTTTCGGCGCGGTGCATCAGGGGATCCTTCACCCCGGGATGTCGCACTTGCACCTTCAGGCTCTGTCCCATTCCCGTCTTCAGGTTCAGCGAAACAGGCGCACCGACAGCGCCACAGGTGTCCGCGTCCGGTTCCCGATACATATCGTACAGCTGCACTTCCAGGATGCGGTCGTCTCCGACGAGTTCGTCGGTGACATCCACCTGCACCTGGATCTCGAGCTCCTTGGACAGTGGCACGGGCGCAGGTGTGAGGATCCGACAGGAGACGATCTTGACGATCCCTTTGGAGACTGGAACCGTTTCCTCCGGCCAAGGATCCTCTTCCCGAACCCGCGCGAGGTAGGTGGACGTGTCGTACACGACCTTGGCCGCAGGCGAAGCGGACCTCGTGGACTTGGCCAGGATCGCCTCCCAATCCCTGTCCGCCGATGGTCTTGCCTTGGATTGATCCAACAGGGACTCCTCCAAAGGCCAGCGTTGGAAGGGATTTCTGGGATCGTTTGGAAAGGGACGGTTCACGGCAACAGCCTTTCGGTTCGGCCAGCGGAGGCTGGACGAAGACGTTCGTTCAAGAGGAGCACCGCGCATCGAGCGCATCGACACCGATGCCGACACAAGGAAGATGCCCAAAACCGGCCGGGAAATCTGTGATCTAGATCACACTTGGCAGCGGAGTGTGATCTGGATCACATCGGTGTACGCCCACCCCTCCTGTGGGAGGGTGAAATCGATGCGTTGTGGTGCGATGGATCTCGTGAACGGCGGGTTGCGAAGTGCCCCGTCCGGCAGAACAGCGGAAAAGGTCAAATTTTGGGAAACAGGAATGCTTATTGGTTTTTCAGACATCGAACGGGAGCATAATCGAAAGCTGGCTCCCAATTTGAAGTTGTAATACCGGAAGGAATATCTCCTGTAATGGCGTCGAAAGAATCGTTCAGGTGTCCTGGGAAGTCCTCTAAATCAATCACGATGCCATACTGATCTGTGTGTGAATTCCATGGCTTGAATGCCCATCCCCACGGATCGGATGCTAAAAATGTGGGAAACTCATAGGCGGTTAGCAATGGACCTATGGGAGGTCTGGAGAAATACTTTGCAGAGAATCCAAGTGGATCCATTCCTGGTTCCCCGGAATACCATCTTCCAGGCGACATTAGCCAGAACCAAAGGAATCGCTTATTGATCTTTCCTTGCTTGACCTGGTTTAGGTGCCCGAACAATTTTGCCCACTCTCTCCAGGATGGTAGATGCCACCCTTCAGGACAAATATTTCGGGCTTCTATCGCGGGATACAAACGCCCATATTCTTTGCAGTTATTATTCCACTTGCCAGCCTGCTCAATCGTCAGTCCCCAGCATAAAGCTTTGTCATCAACAGGTGATTTTGATAAATTGTGTTTCATCCAGATTTGATTGCCAATGCGCACGGATGTTGTGTCTGGATCATGCGCTGGCTCGTCGATTGTTCTTGACTGTTCCTCGGAATTCAGGTGTTCAATTTCTGGTGATCTTTCTGGGTAGGTGCCATTGCTGATTCGCAAAAATGTTATGCTATCTCCAATGCCCTCTATGACTGGATTTGACTGGAATTGGTTTGGAACATTCTCCCAATAGAAGAACGGGAATGTTGCTTGCCAAGACTTGTTTTCGTTAAAAGTTAGCTGGAAATATAACGGTTTATCCCAAGCGAGCCTTTTTAGCCTAATGTATTCCTCGTAAAAATCACGAGAGTTGTTTGACTTGCGGTCGAGTAAATAATAGATCTTATCGTCTTCTGGAGGATCGCCATCCAGAATTCCCTCTCCCCATTTTCTTACATTCTTTGCCCAATCCTTGATTGAATAAAGGTTTTGAATACGAGGCTTCCATTTCTTAAGAGAGTCAAGCGCGTTCGTGGATTCTAGTGTGCGCAAAGGCTGGGGAACGCATTGATAACTTTGCGATGAGTTGTCCAGCAGACAAATGTCGGAAACTGCAACTGGGGATGCGCCAAAATAAGCAGGTGAACTGCGAAGTGGTATAGAGTCAAACGTAAACAGGAAACGATTTTTAAACTCCCGGAACATGTTGACCAAATAGTGATCCATTGAGGTCGCTGAGGCACCATCCCAATGAAATGCCTGGCCTGTGTCCCAGCCATCTCGGGAGCGGAATTTGCTATTTATGGATGGCCTAATTCCCTTTGCAATATATGATTTGTTCGACGCTCGCCCAATTGAACGTTGTTCGTTCATTTGATCTGAGAGAGTTCGATGCAGCCCATTTCTTGTCGCGATCCCTTGAATCCTAACCTTGCGAGGAAACGAGAATTCAATCCATGGACGCAGGTCGGAGCTATCAGGCATCCAAGCCGTTTTGGGGTTGTTGTCCAGGATATTCCGGATGCTCCATTCGCCAGTGGCCGATGGCCGCTCGGAACTTGCTCTGGCCACTCCCTTCACTCCATCAACAATAATAGCCACTTGGGGATATTGGCTATCGGATACCCCGAACAGAATATTCAGGCTCGCGGCAGATATGATTAGCATTATAGAGGCCAACTTGGATCTGCGATTTTACCTGTAAACTTGTTCAAGTGTATTAACTTAGTCTCTGCCTGCATATTCTACCATTCCTTTTGTTCAGGAAGTCTCTTTAATCCGGGATGATTGCTGATTGTATGTTTTACTCCTGCAGCGTCAGCGGCCCGATTCGTTTCAGTGGGTTTGCTATAGTGATCTCGTTCGTCATTGCTGCCACTGATAATCAAGGCGTTTTCGTTAATCCAGTTCATGGAGTCAGATATTGCCGGAAGAGATCTTAAAAAATTCAAAGGGTTAAACTGGTAGATCCTGGTTCCAGAGGGAATTGGCACTCCTTTGTCCAAGGCTTCATCCCACCACTGGTATGGCTGGAGTATGGCAAGGTTTTTACGAAATCCATTTCGTTGTAAGTTGTTTTCAAAATTACCCGAAGAATAACTCCATGGAGAATTTGAAAAAAGAATCATTCCACCCAACGCTCTGCGGATATCCTGCTCCTTTGTCCATATTACATCCTGTTTCATTGCCTGGGACGCATCTGCACATGATTGTGCGTTTTCGATGCTGATTCTGGCTTTTGAGGAGGGTGACAGATGATTCACTAAGCAATCTGCTATGGATTTTGCATTCAGCGCGATGTCTAGCGGGGTATTTGATACTAGATTAAGCTTCGATGGGAAAATATACCTAAATATTGTGCATCTTGGATCAGGTTCTTGTCCGTCCAAATACGGCTGTGCAACAATCTGTGCCCAGTGATATCTATCCTCTTCAGGAATTTCCATAACAGCGGAATGATCAGTTTCATTTAAAACCACAGAAGGAGTGGGTAAATTTTCACCGGACTCCGCTAGTACGCGAACCTTCCAGCGGATTCGAGCGATATTCTCAGGTGAAGCCCTATTTGCGACCTTAAGAATTGAAAAACGAGTTGGTTGTCCTGGTAGTGCATATGAGCTTCCAGGAAAGGATTCGACAATAGTGAAAGCGGTTACCCCTGGCAATCCGGGGAGGGCAACATTTTCTATTTGCTTGCTTTCATTGTCAAGCGGCACGAGCTCATGCGTATAAATATTCCCAGCAGAAAACACTTCGAAATGAACGCCCAAATTTTCATCAAGCTTGCCTGGGAAACCCAGAAGCTCACCAGGAAGTACTGGGACAGACAACTTATGGATTCGCCCAGGAAGTAATCGTAAGCTTTTATTCAATCGAGCTCGATTCAGCCAGGGTACATCTTGAGTGGCCTCAAGCCCACTTGGGAAATCGCCCATATTCATATAGAGCAAAAAAATAGGCTCTGCAATCCGATGAAATCGACATCTCATCAAAACAAAATTCGAACTTCCAAAGGTGTCATTTTCCTTTGATCCTGAAGGTCTGCCGAATCGAACTGCAATGACTTCTCCAGCTACTGCAGCTAGAACTTTTTCCTTATCATTTGCTATCTCAAAATGTATACCGGTATGCCAATGAGCATTTCCGCTAATAAGGAATTGTCCGTTATTTGATGGGGTTTGGATTCGGCTTGTTGTGTCAATGTGCTCGAATGGGTGGATTGTGCCAAATCCAGAAGCTTTTGGCTCTCCTAATGGCATGCATGATTGTGACTGAAGGAAGTGCTCAAAAAAAGAGCCTTCCATTAGGGTGTACACGATTTCATTGTTTCCGTCCACTGATGGTTTTTGCTCCAATTCGTTATTTTTTACTCCCTTTAAGCTGGAATCAGATTCCACCATTCGCATGAATTGGATGTAATTGCTCCATCCTTTGATGACTTGGCAGCCCGCACTATTTCTCTTGACTTTATCTTCTGATCCGCCGTAATGGATATTTATCCCAGTGTTGCTTTCAAGCGTCAATCGCTCTCCAGGGTTGATTACATTGTCCTGATTTACATCTCTTGCAACATAAAGATTGTGGTTGCTTACTAAGGCTCGGTAGGTTTTGCTTTTGGGTGGTCCTGATGGCAATTCGCAATATCTGTGCTCGTTATTGAATGCCTCTTTTTGTGAGTCGGAAAGAGTATTGTAGATTTGTTGGGAGAAGATGTATTTTCCATCTTGACTCTTTTCGTAAACGGTGTTGCCATTTTGGTCAGTTTCTGGCACGTCTTCCCCTTTGTCATTTTTTCCCATTTTCACTTTTCGACACGACTCAGGGAAAAGATCGCTTTCGGAGTAAGTTGCTTTGCACTGAGAATTACTTGGGTCGCTTGCCTTGAATCGATAGCCATTCCCATGTGGGCCAAATGTGTACAAGTGGCAGCCGTCCATCAGAATCGGAGCATTCCCTGATGAATAATCTAGACTTCCTATGAACGCTTTTACCTCTTTCTGTCCCTGAGTATTTATCCTTGCGACAAAAATGGTGTCGTCCATGAAGCCTCTAAGGTTTTTTGTTCGGACAATCCCTTCTCGAAATCCACGCACTCCAATCATATTGACTTGCATTGCGCCCGTTCTCCATGGATATTTACTCTCATCTCCATCGTGTGCTAAGCTTGCCATTCGTGCTTGGGCGGCTTTGAGACAATCATATATGTAATTTTGAATTGCTTGCACATTCTGGTTGTCAAACAAGATTTTCATTTTGCGGTCCGTATTTTCAAAAGGATTTGTTTAGTCATTTCAAAATGAAATCATCCATTCATCCAAGCCGTCATCTTTTGTTCGATGATGCGGTTCGGCGGGTTCGGATTCCGAGTCGCCGTCCCACAGGTCGGGGATGAGGTCGGGCATTTCCAGGTCCCAATCCGGAAGAAGATCGTCTGGGAGACCAATGGATGGTAGGTCCGGGAACCGGAATCCCGGGACACCAATGGGCGAGCGCCAAGGCGACTCTCCAGCAGGCTTGTATCCGCCTCCAGGGAAGTCGATGCGTGGCATCTCCCACGAGGGGAGCTCGGGGAGGGACAAACCGCCGAAGGGATTTCCCAAAGAGGGGAGCTCGGGAGCGGAAATGCCGGAAAAGGGATTTCCCAGGGATGGCATGGAAAAACTGGGCGCCGAAAGGCCCGAGAAGGGGTTTCCCAAAGAAGGCAGGGAGAGGTCCGGCGCGGAGATTCCCGATAGTGGATTGCCCAGGTGCGGCATGGACAGCCCGCTGCCACCCGAAGCACCTCCTCCACCTGGTAGGCTGGGCATGGAGACCGCTGGAACCTCGGTTGGGATCTTCACGTCGCGATTCACGTGGAGGTCGCCGCCTACCCCGGTGGGGTTGTGCACCGTGGCATCCACGTGGACGGAGGGATTGTTGGGGTCGAAGTGGTTGGGTGCGCTCAAGCCCACCACTCCATTTGCCGGTCCTGCGGATACCTCGCTCTGGATCCCAGGCGTGAAGGCCGGGGCGGCGGGGGAGATCGCCTGGGGCTTGGGCATATTGGGAATCTTGGGGAAGTTCATGGACGGACTCCTTCGTGAAACATGCACTCCGACGGACTTGTTGGTGGCTTCATGGAAGGAATTTGCCCTAAACACCCTTCCAAGTCTGTGATCTGGATCACACTGGCGGTGGAGTGTGATCCAGATCACATTCGAGGGACTTGCGGAGCGACGTGGCGATGCAGTTTCCAAAGTGTGGGGGTGCAGTCTCTGTATGGACAACTGCGGCAACGGGGTCTTTGGGTGTGGCCGGGTCAACAGCAATTGGTTACGGCGTTGTCGCATTGCATGTCTGGCTCCAGTCAGCCGTAGTAGGCCTTGCCTTCGATCATGACCTTAATGTAGGCCCAATCCTTGTGGCATCCGTAGACTTGGACGTTTCGTTCGCGCACGACCTTCTTCAGGATTTTGGACTTCGTGTCGTGGGATGCGTACAAATGGAACGCCTGCTGGTCGCCGTAGTTCCTGGTATCGAGGTTGACCATGCCGCCATGGATCCAGCCCCTCTTCGTCTGGTTGTCGATGGCTGTGTATTCGCATCGGATCCAATTGCCATTGCTACCGAGGACTCGGATGCGAAATCCCGTCTCGGCCGTATCTGGATAGATTTTGTCGATGATCGCGCCCTTCGGAGCGTCGCGGATGTTCGTTCCTGTCGTGTCCCTATCCCAGACCCATGCGGTGAGATCGCAGTTGTCGGTCGCAGGAACGACTTGCGAGGGGGCGCCAAGCGCCAGTGAAAGGAGAAATAGGTGCGCAAAACGGCGAAAGCGGCCACCCATCGCGGCTGAAAGCGGCCAGTCTCGCTGGCGGCGTTGGAGCCTTCGGATCTCAATGTAATCAGGTGGCCGGATTGATCCGTTTTTGGCCCCT
>Ga0116170_10000415_pt1 | contig 45089 bp, 48 predicted proteins | sample AD_JPNHW1_MetaG_FD_89797 | JGI IMG/M metagenome (GOLD analysis project Ga0116170, IMG submission 89797) | Active sludge microbial communities of municipal wastewater-treating anaerobic digesters from Japan - AD_JPNHW1_MetaG | ecosystem: Engineered > Bioreactor > Anaerobic > Digestate | place... | reverse complement strand
GCATAAGGAAACACCGATTTTTTAACCTGACTTGAAGAAAGAAGTATGGCTGTGTTTGTTATAAGTTCCTCGTTTCTTTCTGATTTAACAATTTCAAGTGTGTGGAGATGCTCTGTTTCAATCTGTTTCCCGGCCTTTTCAAGATAAAATTCTTTGAATATGGTCAGATCACAGTCTTTCAGAGACAAATCATAAACCGGCAGAGAATCAAACGAAACATTTCTCCGCCGTCTTTCAAGTTCCGCAAGAATTGCTTCATCCGCAATCCTGTTTGTTGATCCGACTCTGATATATGTACCCTTATTTTTGCCTTTACTTTTTAAAAAGTAAGGGCCGTTCCTGCTCGGATAAACTTTAATACAGAGAATGTTCTTATTTTCATGTGAATAAACTGTTATATCAGGAATGATAATGGGCGAACAGTTATCAAAAATTATCTGCGAAATTATTTCTTCCAATTTAAAAATTTCAGAATCAGTAACACCGCCAACTTCTCTGGTTTTATCATCAATTCCAATGAAAATTTCTCCGCCGACACTGTTTGAAAAAGCGATAACTGTCTGAGCTATCTGATTCCCTTCAGGCAGCATTGATTTAAATTCCACCCGTCGTCCTTCTCCTTTCTCAATAATTTTGGCAATATAGCTATTCATCTTTCACAGCTTCTCCAGCAGAAAATAATTGATGGGCCAGCAGTCGGCGATCTGTTTTTTCTCCCATTTGGTCTTTATTTTCCGGTCATCCATGCCGTAAGGAAGCGGTTTGAAGAATTCTTTTGTGAGGGCAACTTCTTTTTTGATGAATTCTGCATATTCAGGGTGATCGGTGGCTATATAGATTTTTCCGCCTGTTTTCAAGCGGTTATGCATCATTATCAAGTTCTCGAAGCGGACTGTTCTGAACTTGTGATGCTTTTTTTTCGGCCACGGATCGGGGAAATAGATGTGTATCGCATCAAGTGAATGGAACGGGATAAGCTCTTTGATAACGGCAATTCCTTCAAAACATATTATCCTGACATTATCCTGAGCAAGCCGTTTTTTGAGGTTGTTTTCTCCCCTTGCAAAGAATTTTTTGCTTATTTCAAGTCCTAGAAAACCAGTGTCCGGTTTTGAATTGGCATATTCAGACAGAAAAAAGCCGCTGCAGAACCCCATTTCAAGTTCAATCTTTTCATTGCCGGGAAAAATCCGTGAAAAGTCGATCCTGTTAAATGCGATATCTTTAATTTCAAGTTCAATGTTGTGATTTATCATAGATTTCAACTATCCTTCGTAGACCATTATGTCCGGAAGATTCCTGAACCTTTCGTTCATATCCAGACCATAACCGATAACGAATTCATTCTTGATATCAAATCCGAGAAAATCTATTTTAACTCTACCTTTATTTATCTCTTTTTTCTCAAGGAGAGAACATATTTTTATCGACTCAGGTTTAACCTGCCACAGTTTTTCAAGAAAAAATGTCAGCGTTGTTCCAGTATCGACAATATCTTCCACGACCAGAAGGTTCCTCCCTCTGAATTTTTCGAGTTCTCCCATCAGCATCTCAACTTTTCCTGTTGAATGTGTTCCGGAATAGCTGGAAAGTCTTATGAAGTCAATGTCCATATCTTCCGATTTTATTGCTCTGATAAGATCTGCGGCAAAAATGGTGCTTCCTTTCAATATTATCAGGCATGTAAAAGGTTTATCCTGATAATGAGCACTTATTTCGGCACCTATTTCCTGAACCCTTTTATGAATTGTATCCTTGCAGATAAGCTTCCTCATTTTTTAATTTTCTCCAGTCTGTTTATCTCAATTATCCATTCTTCTTTCTTTCTGGAATATCTTTCTTCTTTCAGCTTCGTTCTTAAAAAAGAAGCCGCTTCAATATTTTTACCGAGTTCTTCAAGTATTGCCGCCTTTAATTCAATGGATTTTTCACTTCCATTCAAATTGACTGATTCTTCAGCAAATGCAGCAGCTTCCTCAAAGTTCCCGTTCATATAAAGATAAATCGCCATATTTGTTATAATTTTTTCATAATTTTCGCCGGATTCGATCTTATCTTTTTTTAATTTCTGCAGAGCCACTCTGTTTATTTCAAGTGCTTCATTATATTTCTGTTCTTCATATGACAAGGCCGACCTGTTTATCAGTTCATTTAATGTAAGTTCTGAAAATTCTTCCGGTTTTTTAAAAAGGGGCTGCGCTGCTTTTTTTAAATGCTGCTCAATCGGAGTTCCCTCAATTTTTTCAGTATCCTGTAATCCGGAACTGGCATCATCTTTCACTTCAACATAATAAAACCCTGCTACAAAAATAGCGGCGGCAAGTAAAATAAGATAAATTGAAAGGTCTGTCATCGATGCTCTTGACTGTTCTGATAATTCCGGATCATTTTTTCTGGCAGCGCTTTCAAGTTCAACATCTTCAAGATGATCTTCAAGTATACTTTTCAGTTCCTGATCATCATGAATATCAAAATCATTATCCTGATGAACGCTGTTCACAATCTCCGTTTTCTGTTCAGAAACATCATCTATTTCAGAAACTTGCGGCGATTCAACTGCTTCCGGCAGTTCAATAGTTTCCGGTTTTTCAACAATTTCTTTATTTTCAGGAACCTCCTCTTCGAGTGCTATTTCATTTACATTAAAAGATACTTTTTCGTGTTTATAATTGGGATCTATAACAATTCCTATTGCAGGATCGATAGTATCTCTGGGAGAAAACGAAGGAGGAGGAACAATTGTTTTTTCAATATTAAAACTTTCTTCGGGGTCTTTTGATGTTTGTTTTTTTGTCAAATTATCAAATACAGCATCAAAATCATCTTCAGTGCTTCCGGATTCCTCTTTGCTTTCACCTTCTTTTTTCAGCCATCCCGGTTCAGGCGGAAGAGAATATGGAGTATCTTTTTTTCTGATTGAGACAACATCCAGTTCTATCAATTTTTTCAGATAACCGGCAGTCAGCTTTCTGTCAAGATCTGTCTTTTCTATAATATCACTGAACTTGCTTCCATCCGGGGCAAAATTTCTTATTATTGACGCAATTTTGTCAGGGAACTTATTGATAGTATTCATGAATTGACCGAAATCGAGATAGAGTTTCGAATCGAGCGGAGGCATTTCGTTTAATTCGCTGGTATAATCGTCAAGCCAGTTGGCGGCTTTAACAACAAGTCTGTCGTGCGGAATTCTGACATTTCTCTGTACATCAAAATCTTTATATGTGATGACAAAATTTCCGTCAAGCCACGACAGAAGCTTATAAAGTTCATCTATTCCGTTCTTATTTTCGCCCCCTTTTGTCTCTATTCTGACAGCAGATCCATTGCTGAAATAAATGTTGGCCTCTTCTCCCGTCGAAGAAGAAAAAAGAACAACTCCCGAAGAACTGTTTTCGGCTATTATGTTAAGAACATCAATCAGTGAAATGCTCGAAAGATCGCTTTTAAAATCTTTAGAATCCTTAGAAAGATCAAGCAGTTCATTAAATTTTGCCTGATCAAAGAAATCTTTGATCCTGTTGATAAGAACTTTTATAAGAACCGGTTTCATAAAAAACCCTTCCGCACCCATTTCGTGAGCAAGGATTTTGTCCTCAACAACCTTTGAACTTGAAAGAAAAATAAACGGAATATTTCTCGTTTCAGGATTCATTTTCACTCTTTTCAGAAAATCGACACCGCTTAATTCCGGAAGCACCATTTCCGAAATTATCAAATGCGGTTTGAATTCTCTTAATGTTTTCAGGGCATTGACGGAACTTGACAGTGTTCTTACTTCATAATTTTCTTTTTTAAGTTTTAATTCCAGAACAGCGGTTACCTGTTCATCAGAATCAACTATCAGAATTTTTTTTAACATTGTCCTCCGGTCTTATTCTGTCTGTGAACTTAACAAGTTTAAGCAAATTTCCTTTTTCGTTATATTCAAGAATATTGAAAACAGCAGCAATTATTTTAATTCCGAATCCGTTAAATCCGACAGGAAATTTATTCTGTTGTGTAATAACACTCCTCATTTCACTTCTCCAGTCAAAACCGTTACCGCCATCTTCAATTTCTATGATCTGGCTTTTTTTACTGACAATAGAACTTATTTTAACTTTCCTGCCTGCACATTCTTTTTTAGCGCATCTTGAAGAAAGAAAAACATCGTAATTCCCGTCTTTTATCATTTTTTCTTTTCTTTTTTTCGAAATTTCAAGATTGCCGTGCTCAATGGCATTGTATATGGCCTCATAGATCGCAACTTCCAGCATATAAATATTTTCAAATAAATGTGAAGACATTGCGACTATTTCGGTCACAACATCTGAAACAGCATCAAGATCGTTGCCTATTTCAAAAGTTTTAACCTTATCGGCCGTTTTATTTTTCATTTTCAGAATACTCAAATTTTTTAATCCGCCGAAAAGATTGAATTCAAAAAATCAGCTGTCCTCTGACAATCAAGTTCTTTGTCCACAACACCAAGGTCTATTGCCGATTTGGGCATGCCGGCAACAGCACATTCATATCTATCCTGAGCAATGGTTAAAGCTCCGTTCCTTTTCAGTTCAGCCATTCCTGCCGAGCCATCAATTCCCATGCCGGTCATAATTATTCCTATCGCATTGGCTTTAACAGTGAGAGCGGCAGATTTGAATAAAATATCGACTGAAGGCTGATGTCTGTTAACTTTAGGACCTTCTTTAACAACAGAAACATATCCGGCAGGCGATTTCTGAACCAGCAAATGCTTTCCGCCCTGAGCTATTATGACATCTCCGGGAATCATCAGACGACAATTCTCCGCTTCATAAACATTGAATGGGAAAAGTTTGTTAAGTCTTTCAGCAAATGATTTTGAAAAAAAAGGCGGTATGTGCTGAACTATAGCAATCGGAGGCATTGTTCTGTGATCAAGTTTTGAAAGAAGTTTTTCTATTGCAACAGTTCCTCCGGTTGACGCTCCGGCAACAATAACTGAGCAGGAAGCGAGCATTCTGGGGTTGTTGTCGCTGGGGACCATTTTAATCGTTTTTCTGGCAAAATCTCTTACAGAATCATCTTTGCCTCTATATTTGTGTATATTAAGCCAAGATTTGGGAACAGCCGCCGCTATTACAAGTTTTTCATGAATTATTTCAGCCACTTCTTTCAGTGAATGTTCATCCTGCGGTTTCAAAATGTAATCAACGGCTCCCAGTTCCAGAGCTTTCAATGTTATTGAGACATTTTCCTTTGTCAGAGAACTTATCATAATAACGGGAAGGGGTGCTCCTCTCATGATCTTGTCAAGAAAAGTAAGACCGTCCATTTTAGGCATTTCAATATCAAGTGTAATAATGTCAGGCATTTCCTTTTTCATCATGTCGTGAGCTTCATAAGGATCGGCAGCCTTTCCCATAACTTCAAAATCATCAAATTCTGAAATTATTTCGCACAGAAGTTCTCTTGCTGTCCTTGAATCTTCAACAATAAGAACTTTTTTCTTTTTGTTCATTCTTCATCTTCCGGATTTTCATTTTTTGTAAAAATGGTAACACCACCGCTGATATCTTCCCTTTTTTTATTCAATATTGCAGCCTTATATTTGTTTTCCTGCTCTATTGCCTGTTCCGGACTCTTCATCAGTTTTTTCACCAGAACCCGGCCGTTGTCAGCAGGAAGAAAAATGATCTTTCTTCCGACTTCTCCACCGATATCATTGGCAATTATAGGTATTTCCTCGTACTGCAGATACATTTTCACAAAATTTATGTTTGCCAGCGGAATATTGCCGTCCGATTTCCTGAAATTCAAAACATGCGCCCCACCGAATATCTTGGCTGTCAGGCGGTCTCTTCTGGCTCCTTTTTTCATCATTTCATTAATGATGCTTTCCATTGCAAACATCCCGTATCTACTGCTTTTCGAAGCAAAAACCTCATCATTTCTGAAATCCCCGGGAAGCATGAAGTGGTTCATTCCGCCTATCCCGGCATCAATATCCATAAAACAGACCGCTATACATGATCCAAGAACCGTCGCAATCCCCTCGGAAGTTTTATTTACAACATAATATTCTCCGGGTTGTATGACAATTATGTCTTTCTGAAGTTTACGGTTAAACGACTTGTACATCAGCTCTCCGGAACATTGTTGTAAATCTTTTTCTGATATATCGTGTTTTTAAGATAGACCAGACCATCTATCATATTGAACAGCGCTTCAGAATGACCCATCATGATATAACCTCCGTCATTGAGGTATCTGAAAAGCCTGTTAACCACTAATTTCTTTGTTTCTGGGTTGAAATATATGATCACATTTCTGCAAAATATCATATCAAATGTCGAAGTTATCGGGTATTCCGGCGCAATGAAATTAAGCTGTTTAAATGTGACCATCTGTTTGATTTCGTCTTTGATCTTAAACAGCCCGAGACTGTCTCCTTTTCCTCTGAGAAAATACTTTTTCATGTATTCTTCAGGAACTGTATTCAGAACACCGCTTTCATATACTCCCCGTGCCGCTGTTTTCAATACACTTGTATCAATATCGGTTGCAAGAATCTTTACGGGAATGTTATACGGCTCGACCAGATGTTTTGCCATAACAATCGCTATTGTGTAAGGCTCTTCGCCAGTTGAACAGGCTGCTGACCACACTCTGACAACTCTTTTGCCGGAAGCAATAATCTGTGGAATAAATGTGGAAGTAATAAAATCAAAATGATGCGCTTCTCTGAAAAAATCGGTTTTATTGGTGGTAATGGAATTAATAAAATTCTGAATTTCCGAAAAACCGGAAGACGAGACCAGAAGATCATAATATTCAGAAAAATTTTGTAATTTTAAAGCCTTGACTCGTTTGGTGAAACGGGATACGACCAGTTCCTTTTTTGTTTCAGCAAGACTTATTCCCGACACTTTAAAAACAAGCTCTCTTAATTTTTCAAATTCCGCATCACTAAGGGAAATTTTTTTAATTTCAAAAATACTTTCAGTCATTTTCCAACATTTTCTCAATATCAAGAACTATTAAAAATCTCTTTGTTTTCGGATCGTTAGCTATGAATTTCACAAAATCTGTCCTTATCTTTCTGCTGACCATTGGAGCAAGGTGAGTATTTTCCGGCTCTAGAAAAACGACATCATCGATCGAATCGACAACGCATCCTTTTATTTTTTCGTTAACTTTAAGCATCAGAAATACTGTAAACTCGCCGTATGAAATATCTTTGATCCCGAAAACTTTTCGAAGATCGATGACCGGAATAACATTGCCCCTGAGATTAGCAACTCCGAGAAAATGTTCAGGCTGATTCGGGATTCTTGAACACGGAAGCATCTGCTTCATATCATAAACAACAGTTATCGGAACAGCATAATGCTCTGCTCCGATCCTGAAAGAAAGATATTCATTATTTTTATCTTCAACAGTATCTTCAATATTGGGGGCTTTTTCGGCTTGCCTCTCTTTCTGTTCCTTTTTTTCAACAACCTGATTTTTCTCATCTGCCGCTTTTTGTGTTATGCCGGACGATATTATCTTATCAAGGTCCTTTTCTATTTTTGCAATATCTTTCTTTTTGATCTTTCCATTATTGTTCAAAGCATTCTCGATCAGTGCCACGGCATTTTCTATCTGATCCGCCACAAGAGCGCCGGATTCGACACTTTTAGAAACAACCAGTGATATCAGCTTGCTGAGCCTGGCGGAAGCGCTTTCAAGCTCGACAAGACCGGCAACAGAACTGCCGCCGCTTATTGAATGAACCGCTCTGATAAGAGTGCTGAATGCATTAAATTCCGGATATTCTCCTTTTCTAAGAAGAGCTAGAAAATCTTCAAGCTGTTCACGAACCTCTTCTATCTGTGATTTTGATTCTTCAATGAATTCAGGTATTAAATTAACAGTTTTTTCCATTAAAGGGTATCCATAATATTAAGTTCGTTGTCAGAAAGAATCTTTGCCATATCAAGAACTATTGTAAAAAAATCCTTCTCTTTTTTTATCATTCCTCTTATAAAGTTTGCTTTGACTCCGAAAGAAAACCTTGGCGGAGGCTGAATATCGGAACTTTTAACTTTGATAATATCGTTAACCTTGTCAACAACGACACCCATCACCCTGCCGCTTACATCGACTATCATTATCACAGTAAATTTTGTTATCTCATGACCAGACACATCAAATTTCTCTCTCAGATCGATAACAGGAACAACAATGCCCTTTAAATTCAGGATTCCCTTTACAAAAGAAGGCATGGAAGGTATCCTTGTAAGCTTTTTATAACTTGTTATCTCATAGACTTTAAGAATATCTGTGGCATATTCCTCCTCTCCGACCTTGAAAAGAATAAACTGAAGAAACCGCTCTTCTTTTACTTCATTATCTTTTTTAATGTTTTCGAACCTGCCAGATCTGTTCATATGTTCTCCAATTGGCCGAAAGCCAGTTTTTCAAGACTGTAAACATCCAGTATAAGAGATATTTTACCATCACCGAGAACAGTTGCACCGCTTATTCCGGGAACCTGTCTATAATTCTTTTCAAGACTTTTTATTACAACCTGCTGCTGACCGAGAACATCGTCAACCATCATTGCAATTTTACGGTTATGTCCGTCAAGCACCAGTATCAACCCGTTTGCCGGATCGGTCACCCCGGTCTTAAAATTAAATATCTCATAGAGTCTTATAAGAGGAAGATATTCTCCTCTGAATTCTATCAGCTCTCCTTTGCCTTCAATAGTTTTTACAACAGTGCTTTCCGGTCTGACTGCTTCAATTATTGAAAAAAGAGGCACAGTTATGGTTTCCGGACCTATTGAAACCTGCATTCCTTCAATTATTGCAAGAGTCAAAGGAAGTTTTATCCTGAACAGGGTTCCTTTTCCTTTTTCGGAAAAAAGTTCAACATTTCCTCTCAAATTTTCAATATTTTTTCTAACCACATCCAATCCTACGCCGCGACCGCTGATCTCTGTAACCTGTTTTGCGGTGGTGAAACCCGGAAGAAAAATAAAATTATAGATCTCTTTTTCGCTTAATTCACCCGCTCCTTTATACAGCCCTTTTTCAGTTGCTTTTTTCAAAATCGCTTTTTTATCAATACCTTTTCCGTCATCTTCGACTTCAATTATGATCTTTCCTTCCTGCTGGTATGCTCTCAGCCAGATCGAACCGTCAGCCGGTTTGCCGGATGCTATTCTTTCTTCGGGAGATTCTATTCCGTGATCTATCGAATTTCTCACGAGATGCTTTAAAGGAGCGTCTATCTGCTCAATAAGCGTTTTATCAAGCTCTGTTTCTGATCCTGCAAGAAAAAGGTTTATTCTTTTATTCAGCTCTCTGGATGTGTCTCTGACAATTCTCTGAAAATGAGAAAAAGTCCCTTCAATCGGAACCATTCTTGTTTTCATAACCTGTTCCTGAATACTTCTGCTTATTCTGTCCAGATGTTCTGCAACATCATTCAACTCTCTGTTTTTATGATATTTTTCGGATATCAGCTGATTGATCCCGGCAATACCGATAACAAGCTCCCCCACCAGATTTACAAGTCTGTCCAGCTTGTTGGTATCGACTCTTATTGTCTGGCTTGTCAGAATGTCTCTGCTTTTCTGCTGACTTGAAAGAACCCTGTTTACAATGTTTGTGTCAATATTTTTATTTTCAACGAGCATTTCGCCCATTTTTTTCTGACTGTCAACAATCTTCTGAAGGTCACTTTGAGTCACATAACCTTCATCTTCAAGGATCTCCCCGAGCTTTTTATCGGCATAACGGAGATCTATTCCTTCAAAAAACCTCCTGCTTACATCTTCAAATACGATTGTGTTGTTCTCTCTGACGAAAATAAAGACATTTTCAACAGTAGAGACCGGCATTTCGGTCTTTAGAATAAGCTCCCAGCTCAAGTACAGGCTGTCATATTTAAAACTGTCCATCGGAGGAATCGCTTCAGGATTGCATTTAACCTTTACAAATTCGCCCATCGAACTGAGCTCTTTAAGCAGCATCAGCGGATCTGTTCCGGAAGAAAAAATATCCGGTTTGAACTTTATATTGATCTGAATATACTTCTCAGAAAAGGTTTCAGCGCCATAACTGCTTGTTTTTGTTTCTACTTCAGGCTCTTTTTGAATACCTTTGAACTTTCTGATATTTTCGAGGGCGACCTTGACTTCGGCTCCGAGCTCTGACTCTGCTGTAGCAGAATCAACATTTATAAGCTGTTTCAGAAGATCCGTCGAACTCAAAAAAAGATTTATCAGACTTCCCGTAGCTTTTAATTCTCCTGACCTTACCCTTGAAAGAACATTTTCAAATTCATGTGCAAACGAAGTAAGAAGAGAATATTCAACCATGCCGGAGCTTCCTTTTAAGGTATGCACCGACCTGAATATCTGATCGATCAACTGCTTGTCGCCAACATTGTTTTCAAGCTCAAGCAAATCATTTTCAAGTAATGAAACCAGCTCTTTTGCTTCTTCAAGAAAAATATTGTAGAGCGAGCTTTTTTCAATCATTATATTACCTTACAAATTTCTTAACAACCCAGACAAGCTGTTCCGGTTTAAAAGGTTTTACAAGCCATCCGGAAGCTCCTGCCGCCTTGCCTTCCATTTTTTTTGCATTTTCAGATTCGGTTGTAAGGATAAGTATCGGAACAAATCTGAAATCCCCCTTTTTCACTTCTTTTATAAATGTAATTCCATCCATTACCGGCATGTTTATATCTGAAATAATCATATCAATTTTAATCCCCAGCCTTTTGGATTCTTCAAGTTTATCAAGCCCTTCCTCTCCGTTTTTAGCTTGAATGATATCAAATCCTGCATCGGTCAGAACAAAATTCACTGACGCTCTGAGAGTTGCTGAATCATCTACAATTAGAATGGTCCTATTCATTGTTTCACCCCTTTAAAGTAACCGGAGAGCCCTGATAATTTAAGATCGTTCATAAATTCTTCCGGGATGTTTTTCCATACGATCTTCATCTGTGTCGATTTCATCCAGGAAATAAAAGTCTGGAGAGAAGAAGTATCCCACGACGAAACTCTGTTCAAATCTACATTAACATCCTCGCTTGAAAAAGGAAAATCTCTGAGGAAATTATACAAACTTTCCCCTTCGTTTATTGATAGATCACCCGAAATAAAAACTGTTTTTCCGTCAATCTTAAAAGAAGCCATGCTACCCTTTTATTTCCATTATCTTGTCAAGTCTGATCGCTTTGAAAAGTGTAAATATTTCTTCGCTGATCCCTTCTATGCTCGATGTTCTGCCCGAATTGCTCATTTTTTTATGAAAAATAAGAAGCTTTCCTATGCCGGAACTGTTAATGAACTCCAGTTTTTTAAAATCAAGCACCGCTTTCAGATCGCCACTTTCAATAAATTTATCGAGTGCCTGTTGAAAAACCGCAGACCCTTCATTGTCAACTCTTCCTGAAAAAACAAGTCTCGTGGAATCGCTTTCTTTTTTTACATTGATATCCAGCATTCAGACCTCCATTTTTATTTAAAAAAATTCCATGCTTCCCGTTTCGGAATAATCTCTTGCTGATGGGAAAATACTATTGAGTATTCTCAAATGTTCTCTCACCCTGAATTTTTCATACAATCTTTCCGTAAGAACCTCGTTATTGATGTTGTCCTTTTGCGAAGCTATGGTCTCAATACAGAAAAGACCGACACTTTCGGTGCTTAAAACTGCAAGTCTGGCAGAAGTTTCTATCTTAAGAATATTTCTTTCAACAGCTTCAATGCTTTTATTTACAGAGTTGATGAACTCATCCGGATTTCCCAAAAAATGGCTTTTTTCTGAATTACGGGCAATTTCCTCTTTTATGAGGCAAAGCATTTTTTTTGCATTCTCAAGCTTTTCCTTCAACTGTAAAAGTGTTGTTCCGATAAGCGAAAAAGTATTTGTTGAAACGGCTCCGATAAGTCTTGAAAATCTTTCTGCATTGTTGTAATCAAGCTTGACTTCATTGTTCTTGAAATGATTTATCTCTTCAAAAATGACATTAAAGCTTTCAAAACTCTGATCTATTATGTCTCCGAACTGGAACAGAGTGGAAATACCGTTCACCGATTCTTTGAGTGAACTGACAAGAATGTCCATCCTGCTGCCGCATTTTAAAGAAAAGAAATCCCCGTCCCTTCCGGCTGTTACCGTACTGCTGCAATTAATAACAGTTGTTTCGGTTTCAGAAAACACATCTCCGAGCATTGATGAAAGAGATCCGATATATCCTTTTACTTTTTCCATGAGTTTAATCCTTACTCCAAGTTAACTACATAATATAACCTTAAATTTTTGGGGGGTCAATTTTAGAATTGGAATATTAATAAAATTGTTTTTAAGGTCACTTTATTGTAGCATACTACCTGTTGTCTGTACTTGGTTTTTTTGAAGGACTTTATGAATAAAACAGTTGGGATCATAATTGCTGTTATTTTTGCAATACTGCTTATCCAGCCAAGCTGCAACAGGAAAAAAACAGATTCCGACCTTACTCTTTCACAAAACGACATTGATCTGCTTATAAAACACAAAAGCCACATCGACCAGATAACAGGAAAATATGACAGAGAGCTGCAGAAAGCTCGCAGACAGATGAAAACACAGATTATAGAAAAGGGAAAGAGTGAGATTAACAAATATCTTGAATCGAACGATATTGATCCAGTGACTTTTATGAGAAAATCTAAAAAGATTTTGAAAGGATATCTGGCGTTTTACGAAACCAGCCCGGAATCACTTGAAAAAAAGATCAAAATGCTGGATGCAAAAGAATTGACCCAGAAAGAGTTTGACAACACAGTTGCCGCCTACAAAAAAGCAGATGAAGAACTTTTCAAAGAATACACCGCAGACCTTTCGGATTATGAGATCGAATTGATCAAAATGAATGTGAAAAATCTTTTTGGTATGATGAATTCATCATCCAGCGGCAATATTCAGAAGAAAAATAAGTAAACTTTTATCTACTCTTCAAAATTATTATTGGATTCAGTCCATTTTGCATGTAGAAATTCAGCCATTTTATCAGCAATAAATCTTAAGAATTCGAGATCGTCTTCATTGAATCTATAGCTGTTTTTCTTATTGATCAGTTCAATTACTCCGAATGTGATATTTGTTTCAAGAGACCTTACCGGAGCACAGGCGATCGAAGTTGTTTCATAACCTATTTTCTGACTTATTTCCTTAAAAAATCTGGGGTCTTTCTGGACATCTCCAACAGCAATAAAACAGCTGTGTTTTGCCGAAAATCCTACCAGTCCCTGCCCTACTTTTATCTTTATTCCGTAAACATCATTTCCTTTCGGACCTCTGCATGAAACAAACTCAAGATCTGTCGAACTAAGTGTCGATTTGGCAAAAGAACCGCTTTCAGATGGAATATATTTCATTGCCAGATCAAGGAAAAAATCCGAACTTTCCTTTTCACTTAAATTCCAGGCATCCATAACATCAGTAAAAAGATCCGCCAGCATTTCGTCTTTCCTTGTTATTTTCGGAGTTTCCTTTTTTTCTTCAACCGGTTTTTGAATATTTTTTGTGAGATCAAGTTCCCTGACTAAAAAAGTTCTTCCGGAAGCAGTGTCTGTAATATTTATCGTGCCGTCCTCTTTTACATCGCAGACAATGTTTTTCATGGAATCTGCCATTCCAAGACCTGACAAAGCTGATTCAAGAGCACAAAACCAGTTCGGGCCTTCTTCTCTCACAACAACTTCTCTGCCATTGTCCGACATGGGAACAAGCACTTCAAATTTTGTCATTTTTCACCTCAGACTTAAAAATTCAATTAATTAAGACATTGTATTTTCTCATTTTTCAGGAAAAAATCAAATAGAACGGGCTATTATTCTTTTTCAGGCTTTATTTTGACCTTGCCGTCTTCAAAATATACTTTGAATGTAAACTTATCTCCGAATTTCTTTCTGACTTCATCTATCTTCTTTTCCAGCATTTCTGAAACTGACTCTTTGCTGAAATTTTTTCCGGTATATTTTTTGTTCATTTCAATATATTTTTCAACAGTTTCATTAATTACAGCATTGACTCTGAAAGCGTTTGCGTCTTTTTTATCAATTTCTGATACAGCAGTTCTAATATCGTCCATCGGAGATCGGCCCAGACCAAGACCGCCAAAAAAGTGCTGTCCCGGTTTAGCATGACCTTCCTCAATTTCTCTGACACCTTTTTCCCATTTGATCCTGTATGCTGTAAATCTGTTTATAAGCTGCATTGCCAGAAACCGTTCGGCAAGATTTATTGCATCCTGTGATTCTTTCAATAAATTATCAACCTCTTTTTTCAAAGCATTAAGTTCGTTTAAAGGAGGTTTTTTTTCCTGACCTGTAAAATAAAAATTAAACGAGTGTTCAAGCCGTTCGATCTTATTGATCAGCATTGACACCCGTTGAGCGATTGTCATCAGTGTTCCGGATTATTTTTTTGGAAGGTTCAAATCTTCTATTTTTATCATTTCAGCAGGAGTTGCAACCTTAACTGCATTTACTTCCCATTTAAGCTTCCCTGTCCAGTTACCGTCTATGTCGCCGGCATCATAACCGGGAATTATTATACTTTTTTCTTCACCGGGAGCTATCGGATATATTTCTTCAATCTGTCTGGTATAGATGACAAAAAATGTTTTTTCAAAAAGCACTTTTTCATCTTTGTCGTCCATAAATTTTACAAGAACACCGACATAGCTTAGACTTTTGTCAGTATTGTTTTTTACTGTTGCATCCATCATGTACTGGCTCATACCGTTTGCAAATTCCACTTCACCGTTTCTGAGATCTTTAACTTCGATCTTATCTTTGTAAAGTTTTGCAGTCTCTATCAATTCAGGATTGATAGGAATTTCTATTGCATCTTTTTTCTGCTCTTCTTTTATCTTGTCAATCCTTTCCTTAAGATTCAATTCCCATTTTTCGCCATTCTTATTCACATAAAAAATTATCTTGGCACCCTGAAGATTATTCATTGCAACTTTCTGTCCGGTATATTCCGTTTCTATTATTGCTTTCGTTCCTTCGGTATTCATTTTTACCGGCAGACTTTTAAGAAACATCGTATTAAGACCGATGTATTTAGCATCTTCGAGAAACCTTTCCTGTCCCACGATCTCTTGAGATTCTTTATCAACCATATCCCAGGCTCTTGCAAAATTTTTCTGTTTAAGCAAATCCAAAAAAGTGTCAACTGTTTTTTCAGCTTCACTTTTATTTGAAGAGCAGGAAACTAAAACAGTTGAAAATAAAAGAGCAAAAATTGTGGTAACAATTGAAAATCTTTTCATAATGATCCTCGTTTAAAGTTAAACACGCCAACATTCGGGTCAGTATAAAAAGAGCCGGCTCTTATGTCAATAAAATAGGTGTATCGCAGAATGAGTTGTGCCTGTTTTTATTTGAACTGATTATCGTTTTCTATTATAATACCTAAGATCTTATTCGGAGGAAATCTTGAAAATCACCTTATTTATCCTAACTACTTTTATTCTTTTGTTTTTTTGGGGATGCAAAGTTCAGATCGATCAGCAGCTGCCGGAAGACGCTATTGTGCTCGATCAGATCTTGTTTATTGATGAAGTTCAGTCCGGTGTTCCGCAGACGCTTCAATTACCTAACGGGACGGTTGTAACTTACAAAATGCCGGAAAAAATTTATGACGGACAACTTATAAAAGTAAAACATGTTGAGGGAGAAAGACCTTATTACATCAAAATAAGTCTAAGAAACAGGAATGAGCAGAAAAACAAATAAAGTTGCGGCATTAACCGGATCTATTGCGACCGGGAAAAGCTTTGTTTCCGCATATTTTAAAAACGAATTTGGGGTTTACATTGTCGATGCTGATAAAATTGGTCATTCAATTTTGGAAAAACCTGAAGTTGTAGAAATAATCCGGCAGGAATTCGGAAAAGAAATTATTCATGAAGGAACCGTCAATCGCCGGATGCTTGGAAAAATTGTTTTTTCAGATCATAAAAAACTGACAGATCTCAATACGATTGTTCATCCGTTACTTATTAAAGAAGCCTTGGCAACTATCGAATTTCTTTCGCCAAAAGTGCCTGTTATTTTTGAAGCGGCTATCCTTTTTGAAGCGGGGTGGCACAAATATTTTGATACCGTTATTTTAACTACCTGTGAGCCTTCAATTCAATTAAAAAGAATTGTTAAAAGAGATGGCATTTCTGAAAATGAGGCTTTGGCAAGAATATCCAGCCAGATGCCATATGAAGACAAAAGTTTACTGGCGGATTATATTGTTGATACCAGCCAGGGCATTGATGCCGTTAGTGATATCTTAGATGAAATTGCTGAAAAATTATTAAAACCCTGATCTGATTTCCGGAGAAAACATGTTCAAACCGCAAATGGTTATTTTTGACTGGAACGGCACTTTAATAGATGATGTGTGGCTGAGTGTCAACGCAATCAATCAGATGCTGGAAAAAAGACAAATGCCTTTAACAACAATTGATTATTACAAGGAGATCTTTGATTTTCCTGTTAAAAAATATTATCAGGCTCTGGGGCTTGATACTGATAAAGAATGGGACAATATTGCAAATGAATTTATTGCCGGCTATCTGGAAAATCTTGAAAAGATCAAGCTGTTTCAAGATGTTACAGAAACAATCGGGTTTTTAAAACTGAACGGCATTGAAACCGGTATTCTTTCTGCCATGCAGCATGAAGGACTTAACAGGCATGTAAAACATCTCAAGATTGATCATTTCTTTAAATTTATTCAAGGTATTGAGAATTATTATGCCGAAGGGAAATCTCATCTTGGAAAAAAACTTCTTGCAGATACTGGGTTAAAAGGTGAAAATATCCTTTTTGTCGGTGACACGACACATGATTTTGAAGTTTCAAAAGAGATCGGCTGTCACACGGTTCTGGTGTCGAGAGGGCACAACAGTACTGAAAGGCTGGATTCTACCGGAGCGGTCGTTATAAATTCACTTGCGGAATTGAAAAATCTTATTGATCTTTAATCTGAATCCAGATTTGTTGTTTTTACTACGAATTGATAATTTCCCTAAATATTATAGGTGGTTGTGCATTAAACTTCATTTGCTCTCTGCTGACAGGATGAATAATTTCGAGTTTTTCAGCCCATAACATAATGTTGCTGCCGACAGTGTGGTTCTTATTATATTTATGATCGTTCATAATCGGCCACCCTCTTGACGAAAGCTGAACTCTGATCTGGTGACTTCTACCCGTCAAAAGTTCAATCTTCAGCATTGATATATGACTGTTCTTTTCAATTATTTGGTATTTCAGTTCAGCTTTTTTAGCTCCAGGAACACCGCTTTTCACTATTGTTACTGTATTTGTTCCGCTATCTTTCAACAGATGGTCCTCTAAAAATCCGCTATCAGGGAAAGGAATCCCTTCAACTATCGTAACATATTGTTTTTTCCACATATTCTGTCTGATCTGTTCACTCAGCCTTGATGCGGCTTTGGAAGTTTTTGCAAACACCATTACACCACCGACAGGCCTGTCCAGTCTGTGAACAATACCCAGAAAAACATTGCCGGGTTTATTATATTTATCCTTCAGATGCTGCATTATCAGCGATTGGAGATCCTGATCTCCCGAAGAATCTTTCTGAACAGGAACACCCTGCGGTTTAACGACCGCAATTAAGTGATTATCTTCAAAAATTGTTTCAATCTTCATATTCGGCTATACCATTTTTTTTTAAATTTTTTAACACTTTTATGACGGTTGAAAATGAAAATCCTCTCGAAATAAGTTTTTTTCTAATAGTTTCATACTCTTCTTTTCGAAATTTGTAACAAAATGCCATCGCAGCCTTTTCTTCCATCAATGGAGTATAAAACTCTTCAATGTTAAAAATGTCCGTCAATCCTGAACATCCTTTTTCGTACAATTTTTTTTTCAGAAAGATCACTCCTTTTCCTTTTCTGGCAGTTTCATCGGCATATTTTTCCAGAACCTTTCCATCATCAAGATACCCAAATTTCTGAATATATTCAACGACATAGTCTATCTCATCCTGAATCGCATTCTTTTCTTTTAATTTGTTTTTGATTTCATCTTTAAAATAATCTCTTTTTGCAAGAAGTTTAAGGGCAAACTGTATTAATTTTTTAATATTAGTGTTCGTCTGGATCATAGTCAAAATCTGTCGGCTGATACTGAGTACTGTCTCCTTCTTTGTCAAAAGATTTCCAGTCACCGTCTCCCGAAATGCTTACACCCTGCATTCTTAAAATAAGGTCGTCTGGACTCGTTGCATTTTCCAGAGCCTCTTTTTCAGAAATATGCCCATCTTGAAAAAGCTGAAAAATCGACTGGTCAAAAGTCTGCATTCCATATGTCTGATGTCCTTTTTCAATCACATCATGAAGCTCCTTAAATCTGCCTTCATCAAGTATTATTTCCTTTACAAGCTGTGAAGCCACTAGAACTTCAATCGCAGGAACTCTGGATCTGTCATCTTTTCTTTTTATGAGCCTCTGACTGATCGCAGCGGCAAAAACGCTTGCAAGCTGCTGCCGGATCTGCGACTGATTATGAGAAGGAAAAACTGCTATTATCCTGTTTATAGTTTCAGCGGCATTCAGAGTATGGAGTGTACTTATAACAAGGTGCCCCGTTTCTGCCGCAGTCAGAGCAATCTCTATTGTTTCAAGATCTCTCATCTCACCGACCATTATAACATCCGGATCCTGCCTTAAAGAACCTCTCAGTGCGGTAGAAAACGATTTTGTATCTATGCCAACTTCCCGCTGGCTTATAATGCTTTTCTTGTCTCTGATCAAAAACTCTATCGGGTCTTCAATGGTTATAACATTACAAGCCCTGCTGTTGTTAATGAAATCTATCATTGATGCCATGGTTGTTGATTTTCCACTTCCTGTCGTTCCGGTAACAAGAACCAGCCCTCTTCTGTAATTGGCTATTTTTTTTATTATCGGCGGAAGAACCAGCTCATCAATATTTTTCACTGCAAAAGGAATTGTTCTGAAAACTACACCCAGACTGCTTCTCTGCCTGAAAACATTAACCCTGAACCTTCCGACACCGGAAACACTGTAGGAAAGATCGACTTCATTATTCTCTTTTAGTGTTTTTCTCTGATCTTCGCTAAGAATTCCAGCTATCATCGGGTTGAGTTTTTCAGGTTTTAATATTCCGAACTCATCCAGCCTGCTCAAAGTTCCGTTTATCCTTAAAACCGGAGAAGTGTAGGTTTTTAAATGAACATCTGAAGCTCCGACTTTTGCTGCCAGCTGAAGAAGTTCATTTAATTTTTCCAGATGCTCGCTCATCATTTACTCCCGGGAGTTTTTTTCTTTGTTTTTTCATCAGCCGGAGTTTTTGCCTCTCCCGGCTCTTCATCTTTTATCAGATTGTGCTTTTCTTTTATTTTTGCAACAATCTCTTTCATCATTTCGGGCTTTTCCTTCAATGTTTTAACGGCATTGGCCAATCCCTGCCCGAGCTTTTCCTCTCCGTATGTATACCAGCTTCCGCTTTTGATTATCAATCCGTCAGTCTCCGCAACCGTGACCATATCAGCAAGCCTGTCAATACCTCTTCCATAAATTATATCAAAAATGGCCTCTCTGAAAGGCGGGAACATTTTATTTTTCTGGATTTTTACTTTTACCTGATTGCCGATAACTTCCTCTTTTTCTTTTATACTTGCAATCTTTCTTATATCAATTCTCATCGAAGCATAGAACTTTAAAGCATTTCCGCCTGTTGTTGTTTCAGGATTTCCGAACATTACACCGATCTTGCTTCTGAGCTGATTTATAAAAATGAGACATGTTTTTGATTTTGATACCGCGGCAGTCAGTTTTCTCAACGCCTGAGACATCAGTCTGGCCTGAACACCCATATGACTGTCACCCATTTCACCTTCGATTTCGCTTCTTGGAACAAGAGCCGCAACAGAGTCAATTACAACAACATCCACAGCGTTGCTTCTCACAAGAGTTTCCGCAATTTCAAGGGCCTGCTCAGCATAATCCGGTTGCGAAACAATAAGCGTATCAATCTGAATTCCCAGTTTTCTTGCATAGTTAAGATCAAAGGCGTGCTCAGCATCAATAAAAGCCGCAGCGCCCCCTTTTTTCTGTGCTTCAGCAATTGCATGAAGAGCAAGAGTTGTTTTTCCTGAAGACTCAGGACCGTATATTTCAACTATTCTGCCTCTCGGATATCCGCCGACTCCCATTGCGATATCCAGACTTAGCGCTCCGGAAGGTATTACAGGAATATCAACACTATTTTCATCGCCAAGGATCATAATAGATCCTTTTCCATACTGTTTTTCAACACTTTTAATAACATTTTCAAGCATTTCTTTTTTGGTTTCTACCATCAGCTTCTCCATAATTGATGTAAATATTTTAAACAGCTATTTAATTAAGCTGAAAACAGAATACATATTTTTATCCATAAGTACAGTTCTTTTATATTTTTCAGTTTTATTTTCAATCGTAATTAGAACGCTTTCCATATCAATGTTTTCATCGGTTATTTTTGCTCCATTTTTCAAGTCTCGCAGAAAACCCTTTAAAATTGTTGCTTTTTTAAACAACTCCAGCCCTCTTTTGGTTTTAAAAAATTCAAAATGCCTGTTTCTTGTGAGCTTGCCGTCAACAACCATGGAAATGATCTTCGTGTCGGTCAGGCTTTCACATTTACCTTCCGGAATCAGCTTTCCCTGATTCATCTAATTCTCCCGAAACTAATTAATAATAGATCTTCCCATTCTTACCTGAAAGAACTCGGCTTCCGTCAGATCCGTTCAAATAAACAGCATAGGATGTGTCTGCTCCTTTCGGCAATTTTACTTTTTCGCCAAGAACAAGGTTGGGCCCGGCCTTATCTGTCTTTTCCAGATCTGCGCCATCTCCGACAATAAGCGGAGGATTCATCGGAATTGCTGGAATCTTAACATTTTTACCCATAACTACAAGTGTTTCATGTTTAATAACTTCCGGCTTCAGCGCATATTTGTCAAAAGGATCAAAATAATGCAGCGGCAGACTTTTCATAAGCTCAAAAGTACATTCAAGGTAATCATCCGGCGTTCCGATATCCCACCATTTACCATCAATGAAAACGGCATTTATCAGTTCTTTCTGTTGAACCATTCTTTTATACACATAACTTGTTATAGATGTGAAAATATTTTCAGGAATATATTCCAGCAATGAAGGATCTATAATATGAATTCCGGTAAAAATAGCATTGCCATCAGGAATGTTTTTTTGAAAAGAGGCATCCAGCATCCTCACAATCTTAAAATTTTCATCAACCGTGATAACCGCTCTGGAATCTTTCGGGGATGACGAAATAACTCCGAGCGTTACCTTGCTTTCAGATTTATAGTGGCTGTTTATCATTTGATCCAAGTCAAAATTGAAGATCGTGTCCGAATTTATCACAAGAAAAGGCGAATTGACCAGGTCCCTCATACTTCCGATAGCACCACCGGTTCCAAGAATCTCTTTTTCTTTCAAATATTTTATCTTAACGCCAAATTTTTTCCCGTTTCCAAGAAACTTTTCAATTTTCTCACCATTATGATGAAGATTGATGCAAAGGTCCTTTATTCCGTAATGTTTTAAGAAATTTATGTTATATTCAATAACAGGTCTGTTCAAAACAGGAATCAAAGGCTTGGGAATAATGTCCGTTATGGGAGAAAGTCTGGTACCGAAACCCGCAGCAAGAATCAGCGCTTTCATTTTTTTTCTCCGGGAAACAGTTCTGGAATATAAGGTCCGAGAAGATCGAGAAGTTCTTCCATTTCAAGCTTAATTATCGTGCTTTTTACATATCCCAGCGTCGGAACTACATATTGAATAAACCACTCTTTGCCCTTGACTTGGTTCAAATAGATAAACCTGCCCGCATCTTTCATTTTTCTTTGAAGAGTCTGAAGATAAAAAACCCTTTCAAAAGATTCATAATCTGAGAACAATTCTTTGGAGACTTTGTTTATTTTCCAGAAATATTTCAACATGGTCTCGACCTCTTCGTCAGTTAGAACAATGTATGAATCTCTTAAAAGCGAGACCAGGTCATATACCGCCGGAGCCATCAAAGCATCCTGAAAATCTATCAGATAGCTTGACCCGTCCTTAATCATAATGTTTTTTGATTGAAAGTCCCTGTGTGTAAAAAAATACGGAGTCTTTGAAAGTTCATTCGATATTTTTTTGAATTTCTTTTCCAGTTTGGGCCAGAGATGGTTGAAAGGTTTGTCATAGACTCTCTTGGCTATCATGTATTCATAAAAATGATAGAATTCATCCATAAAAAGAGAATTGCTGAATATTCTTTTTTCCGCCGGAGAATCAAACCGTTCCCTGTTATAAAGAGATTCCTGCATCTTTGCCAGAAGTTCGACTGCCGATTTTATATATTTCAACTTGTTCTTTCTGTCAGATTCCACCATTTTGAACATCGTTATGTCACCAAGATCCTCCAGCAGAAGAGCTTTCTGATCTTCCGCAATAGAAAAAACTTTCGGAACATTAATTCCGCATTCCTGAAACAGATCTCTTATTGCAATAAAATCAAAAAAGGAATCCCCTCTTCCAAATTCTCCGGGTTTCACATCAGCCACTTTCATTAAAATTGCTGAACCGCCGATGTAGTTAATTCTGAAATACTGTCTTCCCGAGGCATCTCCGAAAAGAGAATCGGCTGTAAAATCAAACATTTTTTTCTGTTTATATTCCGAAAGAAGCCTGTAAGAAATGAAATCTATTGCTTTATCCATCATTTATTCTCCAATTGTTCATATAGTTCGGACATTACTGAAAACATATATGGGAAAACCAATGCTCCGCACAAAATAAACAGTGGCGGAAACATTTCAGAAATAATAAAAATAACCGCGGTTGAACTGAAAAGGATCAGCGCAAACAGAAAAAAATAAAAACGATAGCCCTCGCCCTCTCTAAAACTTTCCATACATGCTTCTATGCCCAATTTGTCTTTGGATACCACATGAAAGAACGAAAACATGAAAAGACTGAAAATATAAACGGGCGGAATAATCAGAATGGAACTTATTACCAGCGGTGGCAAAATAAACAAAGAAATTACAAGTCCGTTTTTAAAAAATTCCCATATCGTCCTTGTTTCAAAAATTCTTATTTTTACACCTTTGGAAGTGCTTGATATTACATCTGCAAGAACAACAAAAAGAAAGCCTTGAAAAATTATGGTTGATAAAACTCCGGCGGCAATATTTACAAAAAAAAGAAATATCGGAATGGAAACAGGTATTCCTATAAGAAAAAGTTTAACAAAATTTGATCTGTATTGAATCCAGCCCTGTTCAAACGCTCCTGCAAAATCTAAACTTTCCACCTTTCGGGTTTCATCAGGCATTTTTCCCCCCTTGGAAGAATATCAATTATTTTACCCTTTATTGATTTTCCGGTCAACAATAATAATTCTCGACAATTTAAGAGAATTTGATTTAAATTTTTGTATGCTATAAAATTCCTGCCTATGTTTGTTATGGAGTGTGATTTTTAATGAAAACATATCTTACCTCTTTTATCGTGTCCTTCTTTTTTGTTGCGATAACAACACCTTTGCTTATAAAAATCGGTATAAAATACGGGTTTGTTGACAAAGTAAACAGACGAAAGATCCATCAGGGTGTCATTCCGAGGATCGGCGGAATCGGGATCGCTATGGGAACAATGTTTCCTTTGTTTTTGCTGCTTTTCTATAAAAACGAAGTGTCTCAAGTCCTTTTCGGATCAATGCCTAATGTTTATGTTATTATCTTTGGCGGACTTGCAATCAGTCTGCTTGGACTTTATGATGATATAAAAGGAACGAATGCAAAAATAAAACTTCTTTTTCAGATTGGTCTTGCTGTCTCCGCCTGGTATTTTGGATTTGAAATATCCGCTTTTTCTACACCATGGGGTGTTGTACAATTGGGATGGTTCGGAATAATTATAACAGTTCTGTGGATAGTCGGCATAATCAATGCCTTCAATCTGATTGACGGAATGGACGGGCTGTCTTCCGGAGTATCTTTTTTTGCATGTATTACAATTATGACGCTCTCCATTGCAAACGAATATATGTTTGTCGCTCTGGTTTCTGCCGCTCTGGCTGGAGCTGTTGTCGGTTTTTTGATATACAATTTTAACCCGGCCAAAATTTTTATGGGAGATGCAGGATCAATGTTTATTGGTTACATACTGGCAATTGTATCATTGAAAAACCAGTCGAAAGGACATACCATCGTCTCTCTTCTTGTTCCCATTATTGCAATGGGACTTCCCATTTTAGATACAACGCTCGCCTTTGTAAGAAGATATATGCGAAATCAGTCTATATTTGCCGCAGACCGACAGCATATTCATCACATGCTTTTATCAAAAGGATGGAATCAGAAAAAAGTTGTTCTTGTTCTTTACGGAATTACAATTTTCTTTACTCTTCTTGCCATGTTGCTGATCTTTAACAAAGATGCTAAAGCCTTTCTTGTTATAACCGTTTTTTCAATTGTTATTGGCGTAATAATTACAAAACTCGGATACATGGAGTTGTTTTACAGCAGATTTAAAACAGGAAAAGAAGACCGGCTTGAAAATATTCTGGAATCTTTTCTTCTGGAGCAAATGTCTTTGTCAGATATAACAGAAAACACAATTAAATCTCTTCCCATAAAAGGATTTGAGATTCTTGACACTAAAGGAGAAAAATTATTTTCCTCAGGAGAGAGCGACAAAATGAATTTTATTGACATTTCTAACGATAATAAGCTTTTTATCCGTTTATTCTGGAGTAAACAGGTTCCCACGATAAATACTAAAGAATCCGCAATGCTTTCAATTCTTGCTAAAGCCATAATACAAAAAACCATCTGCCCGGAAATAGAAAGCAAAAAAAACGCTGTTTCTTAATGAATAAAAATGTTCGCAAAAACAGTTTCTACTTTTTTCATGATTTTTACAAAATTGAAGTTCCCCCAAAATTTTTCAGATGCTTTCTAACTGAAGAGAAGAAGCTGTTTTGAGTCAGGAGGTGAGTTCTGTTTGTTGTTCAGGATTCCTTTTTGGGTTCTCATAAAAATTGATTTTACGCCGTCCTGAATGCAGTAATAGTTGAAATCGGGTATTCCGAAGAGTCTTTTAGCTGCTTTTACAGCATGAGCCGCGAGTATTTTCAGTCTTTCCGACAATCCCAGATGAACACATATAAAATAAGATGCGGAGAGCACAAATGTTATCATATTTTTAAGCCGTCTGTATGTAAGGAGTCTGATGTCCTCAAGTTTATAGCTCTGTTTTATGAACCTGATGGTTTCTTCGATCTTCCATCTGCTGAGATATGACCGCACTATCCGCCATACATTTTTCCTGCTGTTTTTCACATCAAGTGTGGTGAGAAGCATCATCGGCTTCTTACCGAATCCCTTCACGACAACAAGATTGAGTAATCGTTCAGGAAACTCGGGAAGCCTGACCGGAGCAAACCCGAAATCTATATTTGTGACGACCGTCTTACCGTCTTTTATCATGATGGTCGTCTCACGGTAATGCATTTTACATTTTTCCGCTATATCAAGTGCTGATATAAGCTGTCTGCCGTAATGCAGATGTCTTTCCCCGACCTGCCTGACAATGTAGTTGATAAGATATTCGGAAGTCCATGGAACAAGAAGTTCCCGTCTGTCTCCGCCACGGTCAAAAACTATCGTCCCGTTATAACCGGTGAAATCATAAATATCCTGCACTGCTTTCTGTATGATCCTGTTCTCACTCTCGAAATCAGGAGATACCGTCGAATAAAGTCTGCTTACAAGGGGAATTATCCTTTTTCCTTCAACATCTGTCGCAACCGCCTGGATTATCCAGTATCCGTTCCTTATCTCTTTAGTGCTGCCGTCCCTGACTTTTGTCAGATATTCCATCTTTTCAGCATACGGCTTTATTATTTCTGTCGGATCTATAACTATGAGCGTTTCTTTTTCAACATATGAAGAACCCTTCTTTAAGATCGCAATACCTATCTCTTCCTCAAGCTCTGCACAGCCGAGATTCCGGCATAGACGGTCATGCGTTTTATGCATCGTAATTCCCTCCTCCAGAGATCTCGATATCTCCGTCAAATGAACCGAACCGCTCGAAAGTATCCCGTAAATAATTTCTTCTGTGAATCTTTTCCCCACTTTTTTCAGGGACTTGGAAAGTTCCCCCGAAAATCCTGCAATTTGTACTCGTAATTTGTCACCAATCTGATGTATAATGCCCATGGAACCTCCTTCTCTGTTAAGTTAAATTAGACACTTACCTTTGGCACTGAAGGCGGTTCCATTTTATCTTTTTCCAAAAAAAAGTTCCCCCATTTTTTTAAGTTTCACTCCTTTTTTTAGATAAGTTGCTGTTTTTAAAAGACTCTCTGTTGCTATCTCAGATTTTTTGGGGGAACTTCACTTACAAAAGCCTTGACAAAGATTTTCTACCAATTAGAATTCAACATGTTTTTTTAATGAGGAGTTGATGTGATCGAAAAAACAAAGCAGAACAAACTTAAAGATTATAGAGAACAGCACTTAATAAGTAAGACTGAACTTGCCAGAGATGCTGAAATTTCACTTGTTACTCTTGATAGGATAGAAAAAGGCTTTGACTGCAGACTTTCCACAAAAAGAAAGATTATCGAGGCTCTGGGGCTGAATCTTGACAACAAAGACGAAATTTTCCCTGAAAATAATTAAATCTGAATCTCTCTTGCAATTAGTTTCACAATTGATTTGAATGTTTCAAAAACCTGTTTTCCATTGTAGGCACTTGCCAAAAACTCTCCATATCTGCCTTCGGGATTAAAAATTCTACTCATTTCGTCAACATTCATAGAATTAGAAAGATCAGTTTTATTATACTGGATTACCATCGGAATTTTATCAAGGACCAGCGAATTAATAAACATGTTTTTCTTGAGATTTTCGAAACTTTCAATATTTGCATCAAGCCTTTCTTTCTGGGAATCAACAACAAATACTATTCCGTCACAGCCTTTCAATATCAATTGCCTTGAGGCATCATAAAAAACCTGCCCGGCAACAGAATATATGTGGACCCTCAATTTCATTCCTTTTATTTTACCAAGGCTGATTGGAAGAAAATCAAAAAAAAGTGTTCGTTCAGTATCGGTTTTTATTGAAACAAGCTTGCCTCTGGTCGAAGGATCAACCTTTTTATAAATGTATTCTATGTTGGTTGTTTTTCCAGATAGTCCAGGACCATAGTAAACTATTTTAAAATTTACTTCTTTCAGGATTTTGTTTATCTGAACCACCGAACATTCTCCGATTGTTAATTTCCACTTTAAAAATGCTGAAAATGATACTTTCACAAACAAGATATTTCAATTTTTTAATTCAGTTTATAGATTTTTACCGTAAAAATATGTATGCTCCCTGTAGTTTTGTTTTCATTTTTGTTGTAAAAGAGGTAAAAATGAACGGATTGAACAATATCTCGGTTATTGATGGAAGATATAAAAAACAAGTTCTGGAACTAAATGATATTTTTTCTGAATACGGTTTAATTAAACATCGTGTTGATGTTGAAATCAAATGGCTGCTGTTTATTTTAAACGATTTACAATTCTGCCCTCTTTCCAAAGACGAAACAGCATCTGTACTCTCAATTTCAGAGGGATTCAATAAAGAAAGCGCTGTCTTGGTAAAAAATATCGAAAAAACAACAAATCATGATGTCAAAGCAGTTGAATATTATGTCAAAAATGAGCTTCAGAATAGAAAACTCGATAAAATCAAAGAGTGGGTTCATTTCTGCTGTACATCTGAAGACATAAACAACATTTCTTATGCCTTGATGTTTAAAAGCGGAATAGAAATCATTCTGAAATACATCTCTGAACTTCTTGAAGTACTTGAATCTTTCGGAGAGAAATATAAAGGTACTCCAATGATGTCTCGAACTCACGGACAGCCTGCCACCCCAACAACCGTAGGAAAAGAATTTATAAATTTTGCATTCAGAATCCTTAGAGAAAAAAAGTTGTTGGAAAAAATTCACATGGAATGTAAAATTAACGGTGCTTCCGGTAATTTCAATGCTCATTTTTTTGTAAAACCCGAGATAAACTGGATTGATGCCAGCGAAAAATTTATTACAGAAAAACTTGAAATGAAGCCTCTTATCTGGACAACACAGATTAATAATTATCACTATATTTCTGAAGTTCTGCATTCGCTGATCCGAATTTCATCAACAGTAATTGATATTGATAGAGATTTCTGGGGATATATATCTTTCAACTATTTTAAACAGAAAACCAAAGAAGGAGAAGTCGGATCATCGACTATGCCGCACAAAGTAAATCCGATAGATTTTGAAAATAGTGAAGGAAATATTGGTATTGCAATTTCAATTATGGAACACATGTCTGTAAAACTTTTAAATTCCAGATTTCAAAGAGATCTTACCGACTCCACTGTTTTAAGAAATTCAGGCATCGTTTTTGGTTATATTGTTATTGGTTTAAAAAGTTCTATAAAAGGGTTGTCCAAAATTGAAATTAACATAAATAAAATAAGTGGTGACCTCTCCGACAATCTGGAACTACTTGCCGAACCTGTTCAAACGGCTATGAGAATGTATGGTGAAGAAAATCCTTATGAAAAATTGAAATTGCTGACCAGAGGACATAAAATATCTCAGAAAGACCTTAACAACCTTATAGACGGTCTTGAAAAAGTTCCGGAAGATGTCAAAATTAAAATGAAATCCCTTACACCTGAAAAATACATTGGACTGTCTGAAAAACTTGTTGAACGGTATTTTTCCAGCAAATAGTTCTAAAAAAACACTTATTATTGAATTCTTAAATATTAACTGGTACAATGTGACACTAAAGGGTCAGTAAGGAATTACTGGTCGTTGAGAGGGAGTTAAATATGAAAAAAATTTTGTTTTTGGTTTTGTTGTTTTCTTATGTTCTGATTTCTTCGTGCTCTTCAAGTGATACAGGAGAAAATATTTCCGGACCTGATATTGACTATGATTATTCAAATGTTGTTACAGGTGATGAAAGTAACACCAACAACGATAATTTGTTAACAAATGATGAATCCGTCATAAACGATGAACAGATATCTGATGATGACAACAGTGAAATTTCAGATTCCGACGAAGAAATTTTTCACGGATGCGGCGATGAAATTGTTGATTACAATGAAAGATGCGATACCATCGCTCCAATTTCCTGCTCTGACTTGAATCCTAATATTGTTGGAATTGCCTATTGCTCAACAGATTGTTTATACTATGATCTTGGAAAATGTGAACGATCAAAGGGCTTTTGGGGGGCTATAAATTTACGGTTTGAAACTAATTTTATTCTTGATAGTGCAAAAATTTCAGATCCTTTATATTTTCAAAAAGGAGCTTTGCCTTATGCCGCTTTTAATGGAATATATGGCGACACCAAAACATTAATACCTTTGCCCGGACAGAATGTTTCATATACAGAAACTACCAGCTATCAAGGATCTCTCGGGGGAATAAAAAGACAATTATATATAAAACAAAATCCTGTTGTTGGCGGAAGTATAGGATATCCAAGAATGGAACTCGAATTTTCTCCAGGAGCCATTTCAAACGGAGCAGAATATAAAATAAATGCTGTAACAATTTTTGATCTTGTCGATAATTATTTGAAACTTGTACGATTTAGACTGATAGAAAAACAAAATGGTGCAGAATGTATAATGGGCATCGGATATTCTGGATCAGTCTATATTACTAATATTTTTCCTGAAAATGCTGACCTTTTTGATGGGGGTAGCATTGAGGTGGTTTCAAACAATATTGATTTTTATTACCCGACAGAAGTTCCTGGACTTGATGAAAACAACCCTGAAGTCCCGGCAGAAATTCTTAAATACTCAGTTTGTTCTAAATAATATATATGTATCATGCCCGTTTAAAAAACACGATTGCAGCACTTGCAACATCTCCTGGAAGCACTATCGGAATTATTCGTATAAGCGGTTGTCTTTCCTTTAAAATTGCCTGCGAACTTACTGGTCGAAAAAGCTTTTCACACATGAAGGCCGTTCTTGCAAAACTTCATTCTAAAAATGTAACTGTTATTGATAGATGCATTGTTTTGTCTTTTAAAGCTCCCAATAGTTATACAGGAGAGGATGTGGTTGAGTTTCATGTACATGGCTCTTCTTTGAACGCATCTGATGTTTTGGTTCACATTTTTAAACTTGGCGCAATACCAGCTTTAAAAGGGGAATTTACTTTCAGAGCTCTTTTAAACTCCAAAATTAGTCTTTCTGAAGCTTTTTCTCTTAATACACTTATAACATCTAACAATCCATTTGCTGTTGAACTTGCAAGAAAAGAATCTTTTGAAAACGATTCCATTGCACTTCTTAGAAAGTTTATCAAGGATTGGGAATTTTATTTAACAGCAGCAACGGCTTTAATTGATTTTCCTGATCAGGTTTCTTATGCTCTTCCATATGAAAAAATAAACTCTTCTATTGTCGAATTGAACATGTGTCTTACTAAAATTATCAGCAACACGCAATCTTTTCAAAAACTGACTGATTTTTCTATTCTTGTTGTAGGAAAACCGAATGTGGGAAAATCGTCACTTTTTAATCTTTTATTAAACAAACAACGAGCCATTACTTCTGACATTCCGGGCACCACCCGTGATTATTTATGCGAAACCCTCTATATAAAAGGGTTTCCAGTAACAATTATTGACTCCGCCGGAATTCACGACTCCGATTATGAAATAGAAAAACAGGGCATCATTAAATCAAAACAATTAATTGAAAATTCAAATCTGATTCTGTTAGTTATAGACTCTTCGCATCCTTTGGATATCAACGATAAATACCTGATAGAAAAAACATCTAAAATGCCACGACTTATAATTGAAAACAAAACAGACATTTCTTCGAAAAATTATTTCAAGGATTCTGTTAAAGCAAGCTGTTTAACTCAGGACGGTATTAATCAGATTCTTAACTTCATTGATTCTTATCTTGAATCTGTAAAACCTGATTCGGGTGAACTGTTTTTCTTTAATGAATGGCAAATTCAAACTGCTTTAAAAATTATCTCTTCACTAGAGAATTTAACCATTAATCTTGAAAGCGAACAAATTGAACTTATTCATTTCTGCATTAAAGATATTTTTTATAATGTCAGGAACATATCGGGAGAAATATCCACTTTTGATGTTTATGATAAAATCTTTAATTCGTTCTGTTTAGGTAAATAACTCAGTTTTTTGCCATTTTTCAACTTTCTTTTTAAACGAACAGATTTTGCTTTAAATTAAATTTATGATATACAGGGGTCAACCCTTAGGAGTGCTCGATTTTCGTGCGCTCAATTAAAATTTGAACGCTGGTTTCCAGGAGGAGATTTTGGTTTTTTTTGATGTTATAATAATAGGGGGAGGGCACGCAGGAATTGAAGCTGCTGTAGGCGCAACAAACACAGGCGCAAAAACTCTGCTTATAACAATGTCTATTGATAAGATTGGCGAAATGTCCTGCAATCCTTCTATTGGAGGACAGGCCAAGGGTCAACTCGTTCGAGAAATTGATCTTCTTGGTGGTATAATGGGAATGGCTGCAGATTTCTCATCAATTCAATATCGCGTTTTAAATAGAAGAAAGGGACCTGCAGTTCAAGCTCTTAGAGCCCAATGTGACAAACTTTTATATAAAAACTATACTCAATCTTTTTTACACAAAATTCCTCTTCTTTCAATTACTCAGGACGAAGTAATCTCTTTAAAAAAGATTTCAGGTTTTTTTGAATTAACTACAAAAAGCGGAACAGTATTTACTGCAAAAGCTGTTGTTATAACCTCAGGAACATTTCTAAACGGCATGGTTCATATCGGTCAAAGATCTTTTTCAAGCGGACGACTTGGCGAACCCTCTTCTATTGGTTTAAGCGAATCGCTAGCAAATGCAGGGCATCAGAAGATTCGTTTAAAAACAGGAACGCCTGTCCGCATTTTAGGTAGTTCAATTGACTTTTCCAAAATGGAAATCCAATTTGGTGAAAACGATTACACACCTTTTTCCATTCGCACAAAAGATCGACTGATTAATCAAATTCCTTGTTTTTTAACAAGGACGACTGAAAAAACAAAAGAAGCCGTAATGGACAATCTTACTTTATCTCCTTTATATGGCTATCATAAATCGATAGAAGGAACTGGACCTCGGTACTGTCCCTCTATTGAAGATAAATTTGTAAAATTTCCTGAAAGAGAAAGCCATCAGATTTTTGTTGAGCCTGAAGGTTGGTCGAAAATTGAGTATTATCCTAATGGCATTTCAACATCTTTACCATATGATGTTCAAATGAAAATACTTCATTCGATTACCGGTTTTGAAAATGCTGTTACTACACGGACTGCATATGCAATTGAATATGATGCTTTCGATCCGAAAGATCTTTCATTAACTCTTGAAAGTCATTTTTTGCCAGGACTGTTTCTTGCTGGGCAAATTAATGGAACAAGCGGTTATGAAGAAGCAGCGGCTCAAGGTCTTGTCGCAGGAATTAATGCGGCGATTAAATCCTTGAATAAAGAAAACCTTTTTATTCTTAACCGTACTGAATCTTATATTGGTGTTCTCATTTCTGATATTACATCACAGGGAATTGATGAGCCTTATCGTATGTTTACATCTAGGGCTGAATTTCGCCTTTCTGTAAGAGACAATAATGTTCCTGAAAGACTTTTGGACAAGGCGTTTTCTTTTAACCTCATTGATAAAGCAACCTGTTTTTCACAAAAAAACAAAATTGATATTATAAATAACCTTATTGACAAAATAAACACCTATATTATTTATCCCGATACTTTGACTAATGCGAATCTTGTTGCCATCAATCAATCACCAGTGAGCAAACCATGCCCTCTTTCTACTATTTTGAGAAGACCTGGTGTTGGAAGAAAAGACCTTTATTTAATTTGTGGATTCACTTCTTCTGTTTCTGATGAAATATGGTCCAGAGCTGAAATAAATATTAAGTATTCTGGGTTTATTGATAGAGAATTAGAAGAAATAAACAAAATTAAAACTCTATCAGATATTTCAGTTCCGTTTGATTTTCAATATGAATCTCTTTCTGGTCTTTCTAACGAGATTAAACAAAAATTAATAAAAAAAAGGCCTTCATCTGTTTCAGAGGCTTTGTCTATTCCCGGAATGACGCCAGCGGCAGTTTCGGTTCTTATAATGCATTTAAACAAAGGGAAAAATGATTAACATGGCAAATTCAGCTGTTTCACGTGAAACTTTTTATAACAGTTTAAATAATTATCTTTTAAAGAACAGCATTTCTTTTGGCTTAAGCGAATCAGAAAAACTCTTAAAATACTGGCAGGAAATATTGCGTTGGAACAAAACCCATAATCTTACAACAATCACTGAACTTGAACAGGCGCTTGATTATCATTTTCTTGATTCTCTTTTGCCTGTTTCTGAAAAAAAGATTTTCTCTTCTTTTAGCAAAGTTCTTGATTTAGGCACAGGAGCGGGGTTCCCGGGAATACCTCTTTCTATACTTTTCCCCTTAATTAAATTCAACCTTCTTGATAAAAATCATAAAAAAATATCTTTTCTTCATTATGTAACCGCCACGCTTAATATTTCTAATGCTTTTCCTGTTCAAAATTCATTCTTTTCGCACTCAGAAAAATATGATGCGATTCTTTCAAGGGCTGTTAAAATCAATGACGAAATATTTAGTCACTGTAAAAATATTATAAACAAAGGCGGCTGGTTAATTGTTTATTATTCTTCTAATCAAGAACCTTACAAATCACCAAACCTTTCTTATTCCAAAGAGTACCATATTAAGGACTTTACCAGAGTGATTTCGTTTTATCAATTTTGACTTTTTTTGTTATTTCGTTATATTCAAACAGTACTTTTAGGAGGAAATATGAAAAAGTTATTTTTAGTCATTATTACAATTTTTCTTTTTTTTTCTATTAACGCAAATGATTACGACAAAGAGTATTTGACTTTAAAATACCAGGGTGTTGCAATTGGTCAAATCTCTTTAGCCTACAGATTAATTTCATTATCAACCAGCCTTGCGATAGCAAAAGCAGTAGATAAAGAATATATTTTCTCTCTTTTAAGCAATGTCGATTCTACAATTTTAAACTGCAAAAATATAATTACAAACAATAATGGAACCCCGGACAATCTTTCTAAACATCTTCTTGAAGGCATTGATTCTCTAGTGCAATGTTCTAAAAATGTTAAGGATTACACATCACTTCAAAGCTATGACAACCTTAATAAAGTAAGAGGCTGCATTGACAAATCATCTGAAAATATTGATAAATTGACTGATGAATACAACAAAACATCTTCATTATTCAAGGATAAGGTAAAAAACAAATAGTGGGTAAATTGATGTCACAAGTTATGATTCTTATGGGAAGCGATTCAGATTGGCAGATAATGAAAAAAGCCGCAATTCAATTAAAAGAGTTTAATGTTGATTTTGAGGTTTCTGTCAGTTCTGCTCATAGAACTCCGGAAAAAACATTGAATCTCGTAAAAAATTTTAAAGGAAGCTGTTTTATTGTGGGGGCTGGTGCCGCCGCGCATCTTGCTGGAGTTGTAGCTTCACACACAATTCTTCCTGTTATAGCAGTACCCATCAACGCAACATCGCTGGGGGGCGCAGATGCTTTATTTTCTACAGTTCAGATGCCCTCAGGCATTCCTGTTGCAAGCATGGCAATAGACGGAGCAAAAAACGCTGCTCTTTTTGCATTACAGATTCTTTCCCTTTCAGACAACGATTTAAAAAACAGACTAGTTAAATTTAAAAAAGAAATGATTGAAGAAGTTAATTCAAAAGATCTCAAGCTTCAATCTTTAGTTAAGGAGCTCTAAAATATGGAAATTTTATCAATAGAAGAAGCTGCGTGGAAAATCCGGAACGGATCTGTTGTTGCGTATCCTACAGAAACAGTTTATGGATTAGGTTCGATTATTTTTGAAAGAGATCCTGTTATGAGAATAAAAGAAATAAAAGGTTCACCAGAAAACAAACCTTTGTCGGTTCTTATTTCAAACAATAAACCGGAAATGCTTTATGAGTTAGTTGATTCTTTTCTTCCTGTTGCGCAAAGACTTGCAAAATTTTTCTGGCCAGGACCTTTAACAATTGTTCATGAATGTAAAACCGATCTTCCCGATTTTGTAACAGGCGGAACAGGATTTGTGGGAATCCGTTGTTCACCTTTTCTTTTTGTAAACACATTTATTGATCTTGTCGGACACCCGATAATAAGCACTAGCGCCAATCCCGCCGGAATGAAGCCAGCAATCAACTATATGGATATTTTTACTTATTTTAATGATAGTATTGACGGCGTACTTATCTGCGACGATTCAATTTCTTCTGAACAAAAAATGAAGTCGTTTAACATTCCATCAACTATCGTTAAAGTCGATCAACACAATTTTGAAATACTCCGGGAAGGGGCGATAAAAAAAGATGACATCATCAGGAAAATCCTTTAAAAACAGCTTCGCCTTTTCTGAAACTTCCGGTGATGTTATTTTCAGCAAAGATACGGTTGTTATTCAGCCTAAAAAAGGATATCGGTTCAATTCTGACTCCATGATATTATCATGGTTTATTTATAACACACTAATTGAAAATGAAATCAGAACCTCTCTTGAAATCGGAGCAGGAACCGGCGTGATTTCAATTGTTCTAAAAAAAAGAGGCTTCAAGTCTCAAATTACATGTGTCGAAGTGCAGAAAGAAATGTTTTCTTTACTTTCAGAGAACATAACAAACAATACTCTTTCTAATGACTTACTTCCTATTCATGAAGACTTCAGGATATTTGCTGATAATACAAAAAAACAGTTTGACTTAATATTCTCGAATCCTCCATTTTTTGGAATTACAACAGGGAAAACCAACGAAAACAGCACTAAAGCTCTTTGTAGACATGAATTTTTGGGAAATTTGAATGATTTTTTTGTTTCTTCTACAAAAATTTTAAAAAAGAACGGTCACTTTATTTTTGTTTATCCTATTTCAAGAATACAGCATGCTCTAAGTTGTGCCAAGAACTGTAATCTGATACTGAAGAACATCTGTTTTTTCAGGGAGAACAGCTCTGTTGCACCATCTTCTTTTACTGCGCATCTGGTTTATAAATCTTCTGAGTCTTCATCTTTTCCTGAATTAATTACAATGAAGGATGAAACTGGAGAATACTCTCAAATCGGCAAAAAAATAATGTATTATCAAAATTAGTAAGAAAAATGTTGAATTTTTTCTAGAAAAGTATGTTAATGAAACAGTAAATATTAAAGGGGATAACATTGTTTGCTTCTCTTGAAAAGAAAGGTTGTTTAAATGTGGAAAAAAATCGTTGAAGAGTTGAAGAAATCAAATAGCGATGGCATAATAAATGCTTTTATAAGACCGCTTTTTGTTGTTAAAGAGAGCAGAGAAGAAATCGTAGTTGGAGCTCCCAGTGAACAGATATTACATGTTCTTGATAAAAACGGATGGTTAAACCAGATCAAAAAAATAGCATCTCATCTTTTTGACGATACGACTATTGTCACTTTTATCATCAGACAGAACGATGTAGAAGAAGAAATTCAACCCACACTGCCTTTTTCAAACAGTTCAAGAGAATCCGACCGTGCTGCAAAAAAGGAAATTTCCATGATGAAGGAGTTTACCTTTGACAATTTTGTGTCCGGACCTTCAAATCAGACTGTTTTCGCCGCAGCAATGGGAATAGCTAAAAACCCTGGTATAAATTATAATCCGTTCTTTGTTTATGGCGACTCAGGTCTTGGAAAAACGCATATTATTCAGGCGATAGGGAATTATGTTCTGACACACAAAAACCAGTCTGTTTATTATACAACGGCTAACCAGCTTCTTGTTGATTATGTTGCGGCTTTGTCTTCTGGTACAATGAATAAATTTAGATCTAACATATTAACAAATGATGTCCTTCTTGTTGATGATATTCAATTTTTATCAAAAAAGAACAGCACTCAAGAAGAGTTTTTCTACATTTTTAATACTTTTTATGAGGCCGGCAAACAGATAGTTCTTACTTCAGATAGATATATTTCTGAAATAAAAGATATTGATGATCGTTTAAGAAGCAGATTTATAATGGGTGTTTCTCTTGATATAAAACCACCGGAATTTGAAACAAGACTTGCTATTGTTATGAAAAAATCTGAGTTATATAAGATAAATATTGATGATGAAACAGCAAGGTTTGTTGCAGCAAATTTAAAGAATAATGTTCGTGAAATAGAAGGAGCTTTAAAAACTCTGCAAATATCTTCAGAATTGATGGGTATAGATAAAATTTTTAAATCTTTTGCTGAAGACATACTTAAAGACACAATCAAAAAGAAAGGATCTGTCGGTGTTGATGAAATAATAAAACTCACATCAACAAATCTGCATGTTAAATACTCAGATATTCTTTCAAACAAAAGAAGTAAACAGATATCTTTAAGTAGACAGATATCAATGTATCTTATAAAAAAATATTCTACTATAACCTTAAAGGAAATAGGAAATATTTTTGGAGGAAGAAATCACGCAACTGTAATATCTTCAATATCAAAAATAGAGCAGCTTATGAGTGAAGATATGAATATTAAGAAGATTGTCGATAAGTTAGAAAGAGAAATAGATGAATCTAAAAAAAATATATAACAAATGTTAAAATTTATGGTGTTAGAAAAATGTTAATTGATCTCTCTACAGTATATCAACATTATTATTCACAAAATATAGAAGGCTTTGTCGTTGTTTTTACTAGTTGTTTTTTAGTTGTAAACATTTTTTCAAGCTTATTATTATATATTCTTATCTATGGAGTATTCTTATGATTAAATTAACATTCAAAAGAGAAGAGTTATTAAAAGCTCTCGATCATTGCAGTTCATCAATTGAAAAAAAACATGCCATGCCTATTCTGGGTCATGTTCTTTTTAAGTTTAAAGGAAATGAATGTACTCTTAATGCAACAAATCTCGAGACAACAGTTTTATCAAAAATAATTCTGTCAGATCCGGTTGATGAAGGTAAAATTGCAGTACCGGCAAAATATATTCATGATATTTGTAAAGTAGCAAGAGGTGAAAATATATTTTTTAAATATGATACTTCTTCAAATATACTTGATATTACTGCAGAAAAATCAAAATATACCGTTCCTTGTGCAGATGCAAACGATTTTCCGTCAATACCTGTAACAAAAAAACCTTCTTTTCAGATGGAAATAGGAAGATTGATAAATTCTTTTAAAAAGCTTCAATTTTCAATGACCGAACATAATGTAAATAAGGCATATTCAGGTGTTCTTATAATAAAAGTCAAAGATGGTGATAAAAATGTTGTCGAGATGGTTACAACTGATATACATAGAATTTCTGTTTTAACTCTTAAAAATTTTGATCTTGATATTGAAGGAATAGAAAAAGGTATTGTCATATCAGGTAGAAATTTTGCAGAACTTTCAAAAATATTCGCAGAAACTGAAAAAGCCGAAGTTAATATTGATGATGATAAAATGTTCATTACAGGAAATAATGTGGTCTTTATATCAAGACTTCTTAAAAATGAATTTCCAAATTACAGAACAGTTATAGGTGGATATGCTTCAATAGATTCAAAGGACACATCAATGATAAACAGGAAAGAACTTGTTGACGGTGTTAAGAGAGTTATAGCATTGAATTCAGAAGAAAAAATATGGGCGACAAAATTTGATTTTAAAGGATCTGTTCTGAGTATGACTGCAAATTCCAATTTTGGTGGAAATTCAAATGATGAAATACTTGTTGAAAAACCATTCGATATTGATAAAAGTGTCGGTATAAATGCAAGATATCTGCTAGATGTTCTTTCTGTTCTGGACAAACAGCAGGTGTCTATTATTGTTGAAGAAGGTCTTAAACCGCTTACAATCAAGGAAGAGACTGATAATTTTTACTATGTACATATGGTAATGCCTTTAAGGATGTAGTCATATTTGATGAAACTGTCACACATTTTAATTAAAAACTTCAGAAATCTTAATAACAGAGATTTTTTTTTTGAGAATAAAACTGTTCTTAACGGAATAAACGGATCTGGAAAAACATCTATCATTGAAGCGGCATATTTTTCTTTTACAGGAAAATCATTCAGGACATCAAATATAAAGGAACTGATAAATAAAGATAAAAAATTCTTTTTTGTAAAGTCTGATGCAGTTGATTTTTCGGGTTATAAAAGAGAACTTTCTATAGGTTTTGATGAATCCGGTCAGAGAAAAATACTGATTGACGGAAATAATGCTTCTCGAAAAGATCTGATGAATATTGTTTTTCCAGTTGTTCACACACCGGAAGATATGGAAATAATACAAGGCGGTCCAAAAAAAAGGAGAGATTTTATTGATAAGATCTGTTTTATGGAAAATAACAGCTATTTTGATGATTTTGTTGAATATAACCGATATATCAAACAGAAGAACATTATGCTTAAAAAAGGTGACAGCAGAACGGTATCCTATTTGAATAAGGCGGCAGTTTCATTAATTAAAAAAATAAGAGAAAGCAGAAAAAGTGCTTGTGAAAGAATAAATAATGAGTTTAAAATATACAACAGCGACATATTTCCGGAACTTGAGCTTGTGATTTCAAGCCCGGTTGATGACGAGGTAGAAGAGAAACTCAAATTGAAAATCGGAAAAGAAATAGAGAAAGGATATGCTTTATACGGACCGCATCTGGATACAATAGTTGTTAAAACTGAACTTGGTGAATCAAGAACCGGGGCTTCGATGGGTGAGTCGTATCTTATTTCACTGATATTGAAAATGGCGGAATTAAGCCTTTATTCAAAAAAGGAACTTTTTCCTGTTTTCTTTATTGATGATCTTTTTGTGTTTCTTGATAAGGGACGAAAGAAAATACTTTTTAAAAAAATAGTTGAAATGAAAAATCAGGTTATAATGACAAGCGCCACAGAAACAACCTGTGATTTTAAGGAGATATTGTTTCAAAATATAGTTAGAGGAGATAATTAGATGGAATTTATTAAAAAACTTTTTGTTAGATTTTTTGTAACTATCGGAATTTTAACGACTATTATTATTGTTTGTGCGGTTCTGATAATTAAATCGCTTTCGGAAATGAAAGACGAGGTTGAAGAAAAATCAGTTTTAAATTTGAACATGTCAATGGTCACAGGAGATGTCAATGCTGATGGCGGGTTTTACTTTTTTGACAGTTTCTTAAGCAAAAAAGTTTCTCTCATTGATGCACTCCTATTAATAAAAAATGCAGCTACTGATCAGAAAATACTGGGTATTTTTGCAGACTTGTCTCAAGTTGATCTCAGTTATGCGCAAATTGAGGAACTTAGGAATGAAATAATTAAATTCAGGAAATCCGGAAAACCGGCATACTGCTGGGGTGACAGTTTCGGAGAAATAACAAACGGAACAAAAAATTATTATCTGGCAACAGCGTTTGATAAGATATTTACGCAGCCTTCCGGCATGGTGGGGTTTAACGGTTTAAGTTCTGAATCGATCTTTTTTAAAGGTACTCTCGAAAAGCTGAATATTGAACCGATCGGCTCAAAAAGAAAGGAATATAAAACCTACTGGAATATGTTCTCTGAAGATAAATATACACCAGAGCACAAGGAATCTTCAGAAGCCCTTATAAATTCAATTTTTCAAAAGATCGTTGAAGAAGTTGCTCTGTCAAGGCAGATCTCAGTTGATTCAGTAAAAGAGATTGCAGATTCTTTTGCTCTTCCATCTGACAAGGCTATAGAAAAAAAATTGATCGACGGAGTCATTTTCAAGGATGACGCATTTGCGGAATTGAAAAAAACGACAAATTTTGAAAAAGTAATATCGGCAGGCAGTTATAAAAATCTTCAGCCGATGGATTTCGGCATAGAAAAAGAAGGTAAAATAGCGCTTATCGAACTTCCGGGATCAATTCATCGCGGGAATAGTGATTTCGGACCTTCCGGATATCCACAGTCAAGCGGATCGGAAACGGTTCTTTCGATGTTGAAAAAAGCCGAAAAGGATGAAGATATAAAGGGAATTATCATAAGGGTTAATTCACCCGGAGGATCTGTTGTAGCTTCTGAAACGATCTGGAACCAGATAAAGAAAATGTCTGATGAAAATAAAAAACCGTTAGTAATTTCAATGGGTACTGTTGCCGCTTCGGGTGGATATTATGTTTCAATGCCGGCACAGAAGATCTTTGCTGACCATAGCACAATTACTGGATCCATCGGTGTTGTTCTTGGTAAAATGTATACCAGAGAGTTCTTTAAAAAACTGGGAATAACATTTGATACGGTTTCAACTGGAAAGAACACAGACATTTTTTCATCTCTGACCAGACTCGAAGAAGATCAGAAAGTATATGTGGAAAATTCGCTGGACAGCATTTATAAGACTTTTGTTCAAAGAGCGGCAGATGGAAGAAAAATGGAATATGATGCACTTGAGAAAAATGCAAAGGGAAGAGTCTGGACCGGTGCTCAGGCAAAGGAAAGGGGCCTGGTAGATGAAGTTGGCGGATTTATGGAAACTCTCGATTATATGAATTCAAAAATAGGCATGGGTAAAGAACTTAAAGTTGTTAAGTATCCGGAATCAGACAAGATATGGGAAATGATACTTGGAAGGGATGACGATTCTTCAGGTTTCGCCAGATGGATGGAGAGTCTTGCCGGCACATTGAATATGATGGTAAGAACGGTCAATTTTGCTGAAAGGGAATTTTTAAATCAGGAAAACGAAAACTTTCAGCTGAGAAACGATACGGAAATAAGATAAATGCTCATTTTTCAGGTAGGGGGGTCTGTCAGGGATGAACTGCTTGGAATTAATCCGTCAGACAGCGATTTTGTTGTCGTAAACGCCACTATTGAAGAGTTTATCCTTAAATTTCCTAATGCAAAACGGATCGGAAAGAGTTTTCCGGTGTTTTCTGTTGACGGAAAAGAATATGCTTTTGCAAGGAAAGAACGGAAAATTTCTTCAGGATACACCGGTTTTGAAGTGGAATCAAATCCTGAGATCACAATTGAAGAAGATCTTTTAAGACGGGATATCACAATAAACGCTATTGCTATAAATGTTGAAACAGGAGAGATAACAGACCCTTACAACGGGATAAAAGATCTCAACGATAAAAGAATAGTTCATGTTTCGAATGCTTTTACGGAAGATCCTCTCAGGGTTTATCGTGTCGCCAGATTTGCAGCCAGATTCCATGATTTCAAGATAGATCCCAAAACGCTTGAATTGATGAGAAGTTTAAAGAGTGAGCTGAATTTTCTGTCTGAAGAAAGGGTGTGGATGGAATGTTTGAAAGCGCTTTCTTCAAAAAAAGCCTCAAGGTTTTTTAATGTTTTAAACTATTGCGATCTTCTTGATATCCATTTTCCTGAAATCGCTAAACTTTCAGGTGTTCCTGCCGGTCCGGAGAAATATCACCCTGATGATAAAGATGCGTTTGATCACACAATGAAAGCTCTTGACAGATTGTCGGATCATTCCCAAACAGCAGATCCGGTATTGAATTTTGCAGTGCTTTGCCACGATCTCGGAAAAGGTTTGACGGAAAAAGAAATTTATCCGCATCATTACGGTCACGACAAAGCAGGGGAGAGGGCTGTAAAAGAATTTTGTAAAAAGATTAAGATTCCGAATCAATTTAAGAAAGCGGCTCTTATGTCTGCAAAATATCACATGATGCTGCCGAAAATAATGGAGATGAGACCTGCAAAAGTTTTGAACATGCTGAAAGATATTAACGGCTTCCCTTCGGGCGGAATCGCCGGTTTTTTGCAGATACTTTATGCCGATTCAGGCACATATCCTGAAAATATAGCCCGGTTTATTGAGAAAATAACTCCGGCACTTGAAATGAAACTGCCTGAACAATGGCGGGATCTCGGTAAAAAAAGTTCTGAAAAACTTATGCAGATAAAGATTGAAAAATATAAAGAACTGTCGAGGTCTGTTTAGTTCCAGAATTTCTGTCCGCTGCTTATTTCTGCAATATTGTGAACCTGAGAAGTCATTCCGTCAAGGTTGGTAAGCATTTCAACAAAGGCGAGAGATGCATCTTCTTTGCAGGTTCCCTCTTTTAATCTGTTAAAATGAGCGAATTTGATTTCTCTGATCTCTTTTTTGATATCTTTTTTCTCAGCTTCAGCTTTTTTGAGAAAATCATCTATGTTCACAAGGTCTCCTTCAAGAGCTTTAACCGCTCTTTCGTAATAATCCATTATTCTTGCTGTCAGTCTTGTAATTTCAGCTTTTCCCTGAGATGAAAGAACAAGTCCGTTGTTAATGAAATTTCTATACTGGATTGTAATATTTACAAGATAATCTCCGAATTTTTCCAGATTGGCGGCGGCAGTAATGTAATTTCCAACAACATGGGAATCTTTTTCCGACAAACTTTTCTGAGAAAGGGAAAGAAGAAAAGATGTAATCATTTTCCTATATTCGTCGATCAGATTTTCGTTGTTTTCGATCTTTTTGTATATTTCTTCGCCTTTTTCTTCACCGGAAAGAAGCTTCTGAACCCTTACACCATTCTTTTTGACCTGATTTGCCATTGAGACCAGCTCTTTTTCCGATTCAGCAATACCAATAGAAGGAGTGTCGATCAGTCCGTAATGTATATGAGAAAATCTGAAAGCTCCCTTTTTCTCTTTTACTTTCGGTTCCGGAATTATATAAGTTACAACTTTTGCCAGAAATCCGATTAAAAACGAAAAGACTACCACATTGGTGATGTTGAACATTGAGTGAAACATTGCAATGTGAGGACCAATGTTAGGCTTTGCTCCCGTTGAATCCACCATGTCCGGCAATCCGGGGACAAATGAATCAACAAAGCGTATAAACGGATAAAAGAAAATCAATATTACAATAACTCCGAAAACATTGAAACATGTATGGGCAATCGCAGCTCTTTTTGCATGATAATTGGCACCGATCGAAGCAAGCAGCGCTGTAATTGTTGTTCCGATGTTATCACCAAGAACCAGCGATGCCGCTCCTTCAAAATTAAGCAGTCCCTGCGATGCAAGAGCTATTGCAATACCAATCGTGGCAGAGCTGGATTGAACTACAAAAGTTGTAAGAGTTCCGACGGCCACACCAAGCAGAATATGAAGATAATCAGATCCGCTTACCAGAGTAAAAAAACTTATAAATCCGGGATGATTGCGTAATGGTGCGAATCCCTGAGTCATCGTTGTCATTCCGAGAAAAAGAATGCCAAGTCCGAACAGTATTTCCCCAATATATTTTATGGTCATCTTTTTTGATATAAACCTCAAAACCACGCCAGCACCAATTATAGGCAGACCGTATTTTACAATTGGAAGAACAACCAGCCAGCCTGTCGCCGTGGTTCCTATGTTGGCTCCGAGAATAATGCCGATTGCCTGAACAAGTGTCATCATTCCGGCATTTACAAATCCGACAACCATGACTGTTGTTGCAGAACTTGATTGAATTATCGCTGTTATAAAAAAACCGACAAAAATAGCAACATACCGGTTAATTGTAAGCAAGCCGAGCGTTTTTCTGAGTCCGTCACCAGCCGCTTTCTGGATACCGTCGCTCATGAACTTCATTCCCATAAGGAACAGTCCAAGTCCGCCGAACACTTGAAAAAACACTTCTTTCCAATCCATTTTCAGCTCCTGTATTTATTATCAATGAAATGCAAACAAAAACCAATTTCAGAATATTTATTTTTGTTAGGTTTCTGTTAAAAACCCGTTAATAATTGGATTGTAATTAAATTTTCCGATTAATCATTTTTTAAATGTGTAAAAAATGTAGAATTTGGTTAACAGACTGAAAATAAAGGTCCTTTTTCTCATATAGCAATTCGTGCCAGCTGTTTTTGATAACGATTCTG
>Ga0116170_10000414_pt1 | contig 45108 bp, 34 predicted proteins | sample AD_JPNHW1_MetaG_FD_89797 | JGI IMG/M metagenome (GOLD analysis project Ga0116170, IMG submission 89797) | Active sludge microbial communities of municipal wastewater-treating anaerobic digesters from Japan - AD_JPNHW1_MetaG | ecosystem: Engineered > Bioreactor > Anaerobic > Digestate | place... | reverse complement strand
TAGACATAGTATTCGCCATAAAAATCCAATACCTTGGTGACCCGGCCGGTGATCGCCAGTTTCCGGATATCCAGTGGACAGGCGCCGGGGCCGTCCCAGGGATTGAAAGGCGCGTAGCATCCTTTGATTTCGGGCACGTCGCACACAAACAGGGGGAGCTTGAACCTGTTCAAGGTATCCGAGGTCCAATGTGGCAAGGTGCTCATGGAGCTGTCCCAGAGGTCGGTCATCCGGTCGCTGTAAAACCATGACGTCACCTTGATCCTGCGCGTAGCCTTGAACTGCAGTTGCCCCAAGCCTGTCAGGAATTCGCAGTCGTTCCGTCCATCCCGGATGGGTGCATAGAGGCCCTTGACGGTCACCCGCTTGCCAACGAGTTCACTCAGTCCTGGAAGTGGGTCTTCTTTGGCTTCGTAGAGGTTCAGATCAATGACCGAGTTGGCCTCCACCTCCCCGATTTCGCCAAACACCTTCCAGCGCATCTCCACACGCTTCTGGTCGGAGCAGCCACTCAGTGTTACCCCCAGAAGGCAGGCGGTGATCGCGCAAGTGCGGGAAAGTGACACGACAGGCGGCGGTTTTTGCGGGAGGAGCATGTTGTGAATCTAGCTCCGGGGAAGGCTTGGTTGGCGGTGACGGGAAAACGGATGGTGCTGTCAGAAAGCGACGCCCAGGGCACCTAGATTGCAGAGATGGCCCACCGAAGCTCGCGACCGTCCTTCCCCCTCCTTGTCATGCTCCTGCTTGCCGCAGCCTCGGCCTTTGCCGACTCCACCTCCAGCCTTGCGCGATCCGCCCGTCGCGATTCCTTGTCTGAGCGCGTCCATCAAGCCGGCTCCGACCAGGCGGAATTTTCGATGGAGGGGAGGTGGTCCTCGCGGAAGGTCGAGTCCACCCTGACGCGCTTGTCCAAGCGAAAGCCCCTGGAAGTGGTTCCCAACGGGGAAAATCCCTGCACAGGAGATTCCTGGGAGATCCGACATTTCCCGGGAGGACTTTGGAGCCAAGGAGGGGGGCATAGCCTTTATGGGCGCACCTGGATCTTCGAAAACGGCTTTGAGACAGTTTTTGGCATCCGCGCGGAAATGGACACCGCGGCGTTGCTCAAGTCCTTCGGAAAGCCCCACGCGAAAGGGGGTGGACTCTTCCTGTATCTGACCGAGCCGCTGAAGGAGGGGGAAGAGCACGGAGCGGAAAGTCGCTGGAGGATCGGGATCTTCCATGACCAAGGCAAGGTGAAGACCCTTGTGTTGGTGGCGGAATTCGACGACTGCTGAACTCTCGGTCCAAGAAACGAAAAAGGGCGATCCGAAGACCGCCCCTCGTTTCACAGCTGGTTTCCCTCCGCGTTGGGCGGAGGGAGGCGTTCTCAGTATCCGCCGCCGAAGCCGCCGGAACGACCGCCGCCGCCGGAGCGACCGCCGCCGTAACCGCCGCCGCCGCCGGAACGACCGCCGCCGCCGAAGCCGCCGCCGCCGAAGCCGCCTTCACGACGACCGCCGCCGAAGCCGCCGCCGCCGCCGCCGCCGCCAAAGCCGCGTCCGCCGCCGCCGAAGCCGCCTTCGCGACGCGGGGGACGATCGCCAGCCTCACGCTGGGTGGCTTCGCTCACACGGATGTTGCGACCGTCGAGGACGGCGCCTTCCATGGACTCGATCGCCTTGCGGGCGTCGGCGTCGTTTTCAAACGCAACGAATCCGAATCCGCGGCTGCGGCCGGTGTCGCGGTCCGAAACCACAGTGGCTTCGGTCACGGTTCCGAAAGCTTCGAAAGCTTCCTTCAGGGTCTCGGCGGTCGTGGCCCATGCGAGGCCACCCACAAACAACTTCATACTTTCCTTTCAAGAGACCCTTCTCTACGGACTTGCTTCGAACGATCTCAACGCACCCTCTTCGGTGCGGTCTCTTTAATAAACATAGATGCATCTGGCAGTTGTCAATGCGAAATCATTGGTTCGGTGAAAAAATCGCGTTGATTTCCTCCCCGCCGGAGGGGGGGGATCATGCGGCCCCTCGGATCTCCGTTGGAGCGTTTTCGTAGAAGATGTAGGCGGCTTCGATCGCTGAATGGACCATCCCGCACAGCTGCTCGATCTCCGCCAGCCGCAACCGGAGGGTGTCGTCCATCATGTCTTCCACCTGCAGGAAGTCCAGCAGACTTTCCAGACGCCGTGCGGCCTTCAGGGCCTTGGCGCCGCGCTTGGTGCCGTGTTCGAACTCGATGGCCTCCAGGGATTTGCGCACGGAGCTGATGCAGAACCGCACCGACCGGGGGAAGATGGGCGACAAAAGCAGGAATTCCAGGACCCTGGAGGGGCGGACTTCGGCTGTGTATGTCTTCGTGTAGGCTTCGAAGGCCGTGCACGAACGCAGCACCCCCACCCAGTGCAGGAAACCTTCCGCTCCCCTGCCGATCTCGCGATCCAGGAAGTCCTGGACGTGCTCGGACAGGAGCGCCGTGGTGGCCGCGGCGCGCTCCACGTTCTTGCCCGCCTGCAGGAACATCCAGCCCTCGCCGTGCACCACGGTGGAGTCGGCGATGCCGTGCAGCACGTGGATCTCGTGCTTGATGTGGCGGAGGAACTCGTGGGGATCGCGGCGGGCGGCGGGATCGCCAAGACAGGATTTGACATGCAGGTGCAGGCGGTTCAGGGTCTCCCAGAGGTCGGCGGAGATCGATTCCCGCACCTGCCGCGCGTTCTCGCGGGCGGCCGCCACGCACGAGGCCACGGAATCGGGATTGGACTTGTCGAACATCATCCAGGTGGCCACGGCCCAGGCTTCGCGGTCTTCGCGGGAGGGTGGATCGGTGCGCAGGCAGTTGACCACCCGCTCCCAGCGCCTTCCGGAGACTTCCGGGCTTTCGTCGAGCATCTGCTTGAGGTTCACCTCGATGAGGCGGCAGGTGTGCTCGGACCGTTCGATGTAGCGGCTCATCCAGTAGAGGCTGTCGGCGACTCGGGAAAGCATGGGTTCTCCTTCGGGAGATGTCCGTCGGCGTCGGGTTCGGCCGTGCCGGACGGGATGTGATGGAATCGATTTCGGTTGTGCACCGGGTGGCTCGATCCATTCCGCCGTTCCCTGGGTGGCGCCGCAGGCGCTGTATCGAAGGGCGGCGGAATGCCCGGATTCCCGGGGGACCAACGGCGCGCTAGTACAGCACCCAGGTGTCCTTGGATCCTCCGCCCTGGGAGCTGTTGACCACCAGGCTGCCCTTGCGGAGGGCCACGCGGGTGAGCCCTCCGGGAACGATGCGGACCTTGTCGCCGTATAGGATGTAGGGGCGCAGGTCCACATGGCGACCGTCCACGGAGCCGTCCAGGATGCACGGCGCGCGGGAGAGCATGATGGTGGGCTGGGCGATGTAGTTGCGGGGGTTCTCCCGGATCTTCAGGGCGAACTCCGCGCGCTGGGCTAAGGAAGCGTGCGGCCCGATCAGCATCCCGTAGCCGCCGGACTCGCCCACGGCCTTGACCACCATCTTGTCCAGGTTCCGCAGGACCATCTCGCGTGGCTGTTCCTCGGCCAGGATGTGCGTTTCCACGTTCTGGAGGATGGTGTCCTCGCCCAGGTAGTACTTGATGATCCGCGGCACGTAGGCGTAGATGGCCTTGTCGTCGGCCACGCCCGTCCCCGGAGCGTTGGCCAGCGCCACGTTCCCGGCCGCGTAGGCCTCGAAGATGCCGGGAACCCCCAGGACGGAATCCGGTCGGAAAACCCTGGGGTCCAGGAAGTCGTCGTCGATGCGCCGGTAGATGACGTCCACCCGGGCCAGCCCGTTGGTGGTGCGGCGGTACACCCGCTTGTTGTACACCACCAGGTCCCGCCCCTCCACCAGGGGAACACCCATCTGGCGGGCCAGGAAGGTGTGCTCGAAGTACGCCGAGTTGAACACGCCCGGGGTCAGAAGCGCCACCGAGGGATCCTCCGCGCCCTGCGGCCGCAGGCTCTTGAGAGCGGCCAACAATTCCTGTCCGTAGTGGTCGATGGGTCGAACGTCGTACGACCCGAACAGAAGCGGGAACACGTGCTTCATCACCTGGCGGTTGGTGAGCATGTAGCTCACGCCGGAGGGCACGCGGAGGTTGTCCTCCAGCACCGCGAACGAGCCGTCGGGCATGCGGATGAGGTCGGTTCCCGTCACGCTCACGTAGACGCCGTCGGGCACGTCGATGCCCATCATCTCGCGGCGGAAGTGCGGGCAGGTCTCCACCATGTCGCGGGGGACCACCTTGTCCTTGAGGATCTTGCCTTCGTGGTAGATGTCGTCCAGAAACAGGTTCAGCGCGGTGATGCGCTGCTCCAGGCCCTTCTCCAGGACGCCCCATTCCTTGGCGGTGATGATCCGGGGGAGGAGGTCGTAGGGGAAGATCTTTTCGGTGCCCTCGTTGGACGAATACACCGTGAAGGTGATGCCCTGGTTCAGGAACATCAGGTCGGCCTGCTCCTGGCGCGTGCGCCAGATGTCGGGCGGCATGCCCAGCAAGCGTTCGTGGAGGGCGCGGTAGTGCGATCGGGGTTTGGCGTTGGGCTCGAACATCTCGTCGTAGGCCGAGTCGAGATCGTAGCGGCTGAAGATGTCTGGTGCCGGTGTCATGTGCGCCTCCGTTGCTTTCCGGCAACGCAAAGGCGCTGCCAATCCGATCTCGCCGGCGCACTTGCTGGACAATGGATTGACAAGGCCAATTGACGATCGGATTGTCAATCGAAAGTCGACAAAACGACGAGTCTTGTCGGGAATGGGGCGGCAATCGGTTTGGCGAGCGTTTCGCATGGAAACCATCCCATGTCCATCCAGGTCCAGCTCAACCATGTCACCACCTACACGTACGACCGACCCGTCTCCTTGGGGCCCCAGGTCGTGCGGTTGCGACCGGCGGCGCATTGCCGCACACCCATTCTGGGCTATTCCCTCGAGGTGGAACCCTCCGGTCACTTCCAGAACTGGCAACAAGACCCGTTCGGGAACTTCCTGGCCCGATTGGTGTTCCCCGACAAGGTCGAGCGTTTCCAGGTTTCCGTGAGCCTCACGGTGGATCTTGTGGTGGTCAACCCGTTCGACTTCTTCCTGGAGGAAGGTTTCCGGACCTTCCCCTTCCGCTACGGGAAGGAGTTGGTGCACGAGCTCTCCCCGTGTTTGGAAACCGCCGCGGCGAGCCCCCTGGTGGAGGATATGCTCGCCGGGATCGACCTTTCCAGCCGGGCCACGGTGGACTTCCTGGTGGACCTCAACCGACTGGTGAATCGGCGGGTGCAGTACCTGATCCGCATGGAGGCCGGGGTGCAGACTCCGGAAGAGACCCTCGCGAAGGGGTCGGGGTCGTGCCGCGATTCGGCGTGGTTGCTGGTGCACTTGCTCCGTCGGTTGGGCCTGGCCGCGCGGTTCGTGTCCGGGTATCTGATCCAACTGGCCCAGGACCGCAAGAGCCTGGACGGACCTTCGGGCCCGGATGCCGATTTCACCGACCTCCACGCCTGGTGCGAGGTGTACCTGCCCGGTGCGGGGTGGGTGGGGCTGGATCCCACCTCGGGGCTGTTCGCGGGCGAAGGCCACATCCCGCTGGCCGCCTCGCCGTCGCCTTCGTCGGCGGCACCCATCTCCGGTGGCGTGGAGAAGTGCGAGACGGAATTCGACGTGTCGATGGATGTGGTGCGCCTCCCCGAGGCGCCGCGCTCCACGCGCCCCTACGACGACGAGACCTGGCGGCGCATCGACCAGTTGGGCAGGGACGTGGAAAAGCGGCTCTCCGAAGGCGACGTGCGCCTGACCATGGGAGGGGAGCCCACCTTCGTGTCGATCGACGACTTCGACGGTCCCCAGTGGAACACCGAAGCCCTGGGCGAGGACAAGCGCAAGCTCGCGCACGACCTCCTGCTGCGGCTGCGCGGGAAGTTCTCGCCGGGAGGCGCGCTGCACCACGGACAGGGGAAGCTCTACCCCGGCGAAAGCCTGCCGCGCTGGGCCTACAAGTGCATCTGGCGCGAGGACGGAGAGCCGTTGTGGTCGGACGCCACCCTGTTCGCCGACGAGCGGAATCCCCACGCCTGGACGGATTCCGAAATCCAGGGATTCTTGACCGACCTTTCCCGGCGGCTGGGGGTGGATCCGAGCCACGCCCTGCCCGGCTACGAGGACGCCTGGTACTGGATGTGGCGCGAACGGCGCCTGCCGGTGAACGTGGACCCCCACGAATCGAACCTCGCCGACCCCGAGGAGCGTGCGCGGATCGCGCGGGTGTTCGAGCAGGGCCTGGACAAGGTGGTGGGCCTGGCGCTGCCCTTGCGCGCCCGTGACGGAATCTGGCAATCGGGGCCATGGAGCCTGCGCAGCCAGCTTCTGTACCTGATCCCCGGCGATTCCCCCATGGGCTACCGGCTTCCGCTGGACGGCCTGCCCTGGGCCGACCGCCGCGGCATCCGCGTGGACGGTCCGCTGGATCCCACCGTGGCGCGGGGGCCGCTTCCGCCGCGCAGCCAGGCGCGACCGGGTCTGGCGGCGCGTCCGGGGCACGGGGCGGTGTCGCCCTCCAGCCCCGCCGACATGGTGCGCACGGCGCTGTGCCTGGAAATGCGCAACGGCATGCTCCACGTGTTCATGCCGCCGGTGAGCCGGGGCGAGGAATGGGTGGACCTGGTGGGCGCCATCGAGGCGACCGCCGCGGCCACGGGGATGCCGGTGCGGTTGGAAGGCTACCCGCCGCCGTGGGATCCGCGGCTTTCCAGCTTCGCCATCACGCCCGATCCCGGCGTGATCGAGGTGAACGTGCACCCGTCGTCCAGCTGGGACCAGCTGCGCGACCGCACGGAAACCCTCTACGAGGAGGCCCGCTCCACGCGGCTGGGCACCGAGAAGTTCCTGGTGGACGGCCGTCTGGCCGGCACCGGCGGCGGAAACCACATCACCCTGGGTGGACGCACCCCCGTCGACAGCCCCTTCCTGCGCCGGCCGGACCTCTTGGCCAGCCTTCTGGGCTACTGGATGGCCCATCCGTCGCTCTCGTACGTGTTCTCCGGGATGTTCGTGGGGCCCACCAGCCAGGCGCCGCGCGTGGACGAGGCCCGGTCCGACGCCACCCACGAGCTTGATCTCGCGCTGCGACAGATCCCGTCCATCGCGGGGATGCCCCCCTGGATGGTGGACCGCGTTTTGCGCAACCTCCTGGTGGACGCCACCGGGAACACGCACCGCTCGGAGTTCTGCATCGACAAGCTGTTCTCGCCGGATTCGTCCACCGGCCGATTGGGGATCGTGGAGCTGCGCGCTTTCGAGATGCCTCCCCACGAGCGCATGAGTCTGGTCCAGCAGCTTCTGGTGCGCTCGCTGGTGGCCAAGTTCTGGGTGTCGCCGTGGAAGGGGACCCTGCCGCGCTGGAACAACATCCTCCACGACCGCTTCGCCCTGCCGCACTTCTTGGAGAGGGACCTGGCCGAGGTGTGCGCCGATTTGACGGAATCCGGCATGGACTTCCCGCTGGAGTGGTTCCGGCCCCACCTGGAGTTCCGCTTCCCCCGCCAGGGGGGATTCGTCCACGAAGGCGTGGACGTGGAGATCCGCACGGCCATCGAGCCCTGGCACGTGCTGGGCGAAGAGACCACCGGAAGCGGAACCGCCCGCTACGTGGACAGCTCAATGGAGCGTCTGCAGGTGAAGGTGTCCAACCTGACGCCTGGCCGCCACGAGATCCTCTGCAACGGGGTGCGGCTGCCGCTGGCCCCCACCGGTACGGAAGGACAGTCGGTGTGCGGAGTGCGTTTCCGCGCGTGGAATCCGCCGTCGGCCCTCCATCCCACCGTCGGAATCCACGGTCCACTGGTCTTCGATCTCTTCGACGGCTGGTCGCGCCGCGCGGTACGCGGACTCACCTACCACGTGATGCATCCGGGCGGCAGGGCCTACGAAGGAAACCCGGTGAACGGGAACGAGGCCGCCTCGCGCAGGTTCGAGCGCATCCAGCCCTGGAGTCGGACCACGGGCGAGGTGGAGCCCCGGACGGCTCCCTCGCAGGCGGAGTTCCCGCTCACGCTGGACCTGCGTTGGATCCGCTGAGGAGGTTTGCACCTTTGCCTCCTTCCATGATGGATCCATTCGGCAACGAACGCACGGTTGCGGGCATGATCTCGCAGGCCCGGCCCCTGGCCGGTGTCTGGAACGAGCTGCGCACCGACGACGGCGCACCCCGCGCGGCGTGGGCGAGGTACTTCGAGTGCCTGGGCGGCATGGACGTGGACGAACTTTCCGGAAGGTGGGAGGACGCGCGCCGGTTGCTGCGCGAGAACGGGGTCTCGTACAACGTCTACGCCGACCCGCGCGGAGCCGACCGCCCCTGGCAGCTGGACGCCATCCCCCAGCCCATGCTGGAAGACGAATGGCAATATCTGTCCATGGGCGTGGAGCAGCGGGCCCGGGCGATGGAGGCGCTCCTTGCCGACATCTACGGCCCCCAGCGCACCCTGGAGGAGGGGATCCTCCCGGCGGCCCTGGTGCACGCGAACCCCGGCTACCTCCTGCCCCTGCACGGCACCGTCCCCAAGGGCGGGTGGCTCCATTCGTACGGATGCGAGCTGGCCCGCGACCGCGACGGGAATTGGACGGTGATCGGCGACCGCACCCAGGCACCGGCCGGCGCCGGCTACGTGCTGGAAAACCGCATCGCGATGTCCAGGGCCTTCCCCGAGGTGTACCGCGCCGCGCGCGTGCGCCGGTTGGCCCACCATTTCGCCAAGGTGCGCCGCTACCTGCAGACGGTGGGGGGGCGCGACAACCCCCACGTGGTGCTGCTCACGCCCGGCCCCTTCAGCGAGACGTACTTCGAGCACGCCTACCTCAGCCGCTACCTGGGCTTCACCCTGGTGGAAGGGGGCGACCTGGCCGTGCGCGACGAGAAGGTGTACCTCAAGACCCTCGCGGGCCTGCAGCAGGTGGACGTGATCCTGCGGCGCATGGACGACGATTTCTGCGACCCCCTGGAACTGCGCGGCGAATCCGGGATCGGGGTGCCGGGCCTGGTGCAAGCGGTGCGCGCGGGCAACGTGGTGGTGGCCAACGCGATGGGGTCCGGAGTGGTGGAAGGCGCGGCGTTCCTGGGCTACGTCCCCGCGCTCTGCCGGTTCCTTTTGGGTGAGGAGCCCATCCTGCCCTCGGTGGGAAGCAGCTGGTGCGGCGAGGAAGGGGCCATCGATCGCGCGCTGGAAGGGATGGAGGACAAGGTCCTGAAGCCGTCGTTTCCTACCATGCGGGCGGAGCCGGTGTTCGGCGACCGCCTGGGCGACCAGGGTCGACAGATCATGTCCGAGAAGATCGCCCGCGATCCGGAGTCGTGGACGGCCCAGGGCCTGGTTCCCATGTCGGGCACCGTGGAATGGTCGGGAAACCACTTCCGCTCGCGGGCCATGGCGCTCCGGCTGTACGCGTGCCGCACGGAAGACGGCTACGACGTGCTCACGGGAGGCCTGGCGCGGGTGTCGGGCGAGCCTGGCCGCGCGAACATCGCCTTGCGCGCCGGGGGCGGCTCCAAGGACCTGTGGGTCATGTGCCGCGAGGCGGTCAGCGAGACCAGCCTCCTGCCGGGCGGGAAACCCATTGACACATTCCGTCGTTCCGGGATCGACGTGCCCTCGCGCGTCGCCGACAATCTGTTCTGGCTGGGACGCTACCAGGAGCGCGCCGAAGGCATCTCGCGGCTCTCCCGCACCGCGCTGGCCAGGCTTTCCGGCGAGACGGGCCCCATGGAATCGGCGGAACTGGGCATGGTGATGGCCGCCATGCGCCACATGGGGATCCTGGGAAGCAATCCCCCGTCCGGACGCTACGGCGTGGAAGGGGCCGAGCACGAGGTGGTCGCGTCGGTGTTCCTTTCCGAGCGCCCCATGGGCCTGCAGCAGACGCTCACCGCCTTGCACCAGGCGGGCTTCCAGGTGCGCGACCGCGTGTCCAACGACACTTGGCGGATCCTGCACCACCTGGGGCGCGATTTCTCCACCGGCCGCAAGGGGGGGAGCTCCACGGTGGGCGAAGTGCTGGGGCTTCTGGATTCGCTTCTGCTGCACCTGTCCGCGCTGGCCGGCATGGCCAAGGAGAACACCACGCGGGGCCTGGGGTGGCGCTTTCTGGACCTGGGACGGCGCCTGGAGCGCTGCCAGTTCACTCTGGACCTGGTGGACGTGCTGGATTCCGCATCCGCCGACGGACGGCAGGGCCTGGAAGCGGTCCTGGAGGTCCTGGACAGTTCCATCACCTACCGCAGCCGCTACTTCGCGGAGCTGCGCTTCGCGCAGGCGATGGATCTGATCCTGGTTGACGAGACCAACCCCCGATCGCTCCTGTTCCAGCTCCTGGCCGTGCAGCGGCACCTGGACGCTCTCCCGAGGCTCCAGGAAAACCCCTTCCTGCGCCGCGACCAGGCCGTGGCCGTGCAGGCGGTGACCGACCTGCGCCTGGTGGACTTCACCGCGCTGGCCCGCGATCCTTCCGGTCCCGAGCGCGAGCGCCTAACGGCCTCGCTGGGCCGGATGCGACAGGATCTGCCCGCCATCACCGACTGCCTCACCCGGGCCTGGCTCTCGCACGCCGAGACCACCCGGCAGCTGGCGCGGGGGCAGTGATGCTCTACCGGGTGCGCCACGAAACGGTCTACACCTACGAGGACCCCGTCCAGCTCTCGCACAACCTGGCCCATCTGCAGCCCATGCGACGCTCCGGCCAGACGGTGGATTCGTTCGCGTTGGAGGTGTTCCCCGAGCCCGCGGTGGTCTCCTCGCGCGAGGACGCCTGGGGGAACGTATCCCACTTCCTCCTGGTGCAGGAGGCGCATCGGGAGTTCCGCATCGTGGCGAACTCGCAGGTGCGCGTGGACGGCGCCGCGGGGCACGACCTTTCCACCACGTCTCCCTGGGAGGAGGTGGCCGCCAGCGTGCGCTTCCGTCCGCGGGGGGAGTTAGTGAAGGCCGCCCAGTTCCGTCATGCGTCGCCATTCGTGCCGTCGCTTGCGGCCGCGCGCGAATACGCCCTGGAAAGCTTCCCGCCGGGTCGCGCGGTGCTGGAGGGCGCCTTCCACCTGATGGGCCGCATCCACCGCGAGTTCCGCTACGACCCCCAGGCCACCACCGTGGCCACGCCCCTGGCCGAGGTCTTCGCCAAGCGCCGCGGCGTGTGCCAGGACTTCTCGCACGCCATGATCGGGGCCCTGCGGTCGCTGGGCCTGCCCGCGCGGTACGTGTCGGGATACCTGGAGACCCGCCCCCCTCCGGGCAGGCCGCGGCTGGTGGGCGCCGACGCCTCGCACGCCTGGGTGCAGGCCTGGAGCCCGGATCCGGGTTGGGTGGACTTCGATCCCACCAACGACGTGATCCCCGCGAGCCGCCACGTCACGGTGGCCATCGGTCGCGACTTCGGCGACGTGACCCCGCTCAAGGGGCTGCTCCTGGGCGGGGGTGGTCAGAAAGTGTCGGTGTCGGTGGACGTGGAGCCGCTGGGCTGACGGCACCGCATCAGGGGACCACCCGGACGCGAGGACCTTCCCAGACCGCGCCCAGGGAGCCGTCGTAGAGGGCTTCGACTTCCACCGAGGGTCCCTGGAAGCGGCCCGCGTACACTGCGCGCAGCGGCACCTGGAAGGTGCGGGACTGGCCGTCCTTCAGCGGGAAGTGCTGGACGATCCGATCGGTGCGCAGATCCAGCTGGACCGCCCCGAGCCGGGCCGCGGCTCGCGCGGAGCGATCGGGCATCCAACCGGCGGGAAGCCAGGTGGTGAGGGCGATGTCTGACAGATCCTGTCCCGAACGGTTCTCCACCTGCAGGGAGAGCGCGAACGTGGCGCCTTCACCCAGCGAATCGAGCCTCGCCGACGTGGAGGCGAAGACCGGCACCACCTTCAAGGAAATCCCCCCTCGCGAGGCGGGGAGGGTCTCCATCCTTCGGCCCGCGCGCACCAGCCGGGCATCGAGGAGGGATCCGGTTGCCGAACCCTCGATCTCGACACGCGACGGTGCACCTTCCAGGCCCACCGTCCGGGAATGGCCGATCGAATCGATGCGGTGCCATGCGCCTCCATCGGCCCTCCAGCGGAGGCTGGTCTTGGCGCTGGAGCGGTCCGTTCCCGCGATCCGGGCCAGGGCGTTCCCCAAGAGGGCGGTCTCGAAGGTGGAGATCCAGGTGTCTCCCTGCAGGGCGGGTGCGATGCGCCCCAGGATCCGTTCCTGCTCCTTGCGGTCGGAAAGGAACAGGGCGGCTTCCAGCGCCCAGGCCTGGTCGCGCAGGGGCGAGGTCCGGTCCAGGCGTCGCCGTCGCGAGAGGGAATCGGGGGTGGCGCGGGCGCGGTCCATCTCCGCCAGCGCGCGGTCGTGCCGGGAACGGCGCTCCCATGCGGCGGCCAGAAGCAAGCGGGCCTCCCGCGGTATGGATCGAGCGGAGAGGGAATCGATCGATCCGGTGTCGTCCAGCATCGCTCCCCGTTTCAGACGGGGCACCAGCTGCAGGCGCCACGCCTCTTCGACGGGATCGGAAAGACGGATTCCGTAGGATGCGCTCGCGATGCCTTCCAAAAGATCCCGGGAGGTGTACAGGTTCCGCTCCCAAGCGATCGCCAGGGCATGACCGGCCCACAAGCTCGCCAAGGGATCGGGGCGGACCGACGACGGCCAAAGTCCCAGGAGCCCTTCGAACTTCGGGAACCGCGACAGCGAGGCGATGGCTTCCTCGAGTTCGCCCTGGATCCGGGTTCTGGTGGAATCGGCGAGGTCGCCGCGGAGATCGGCCAGGAAGAGCCGGGCCAAGGCCTTGGAAACGGTCTGCTCCAGGCAGCCGTGGGGGTATGACCCCAGTCCGGAAAGCCGGGAAGGGATGCCCAGGATGCGGCGGTCGGAAAGCTCCAGCCAGGTCTGGCTGCCCTTCGTGGCGATTCCCGCAGGCGAGGCGATCTCCAGCTTTCCACTGACGGAAACCGACTTGGAAGCGCGGGTGGTTCGGCTGCGGGGGTCGTCCACCGAAACGGCCTCGAAGAGCGTGTTCGTGTCGCTTCCTTGTCCAAGAACAAGCCCCACCCCGCCGGATGCGGTTCCCGCGACCAGATCGATCCGCCCCGAAAGCCGTCCTGCGGAATCCGTGGTGCCCCGGATCGTGGAGGATCCGGTGGTGCGGATGCCTCCCCAGGTCTTGAGGCTCGCGGTGGCGTTCTCTCCGGGGCGCCCCCGGAAAGCGGTCGCGACCAAGGCGGTGTCGTCGGGGGAAAGACGATAGGGGAGGCTCGTGGATCCTTCCAGACGGGAGCGCACCGGCAGGGTGGTGTCCAGGGTCCGTGCGCCCGTGCCGGTGGCCACCAGGGCTTGCACCCGCGCGGCGCCGATCCGTGCGGGAATGGGAACGGAGAAGGTGTTGGCGCCCGCGGCCAAGGGGCGGATCGCGGAGGTGTACGACAGGGGCCTGACCAGATGCGCGGGAGGGCCGTCGTTGGAGGCGGAGAGGACCGAGGCCCTTCCGTAGGTGCTGAGGCTGTTGCCGTTGCCCCCCGCGCCCAAGGCCAACTTGCCTCCCCCACCGGAAAGGACGATGTCCTGGAACCAATGCGGCTCCGTGGAGCATTCGCCCTGGGACCACCGGTGGTAGGCGTTGGCACGCGAACCGGTGGCGTCCCACCATTGGACCGCGCCATCGGATTCGGGGGAATCGAAGGTTTCGGAAGGGTCCAAGGGCGTTTGGGGGGCGGCCTGGAGATACCCCTGGTCCAGCACGGAAAGGACGATCGATCCGGTGATGCCCCGTGGATTCAGGACCTGGACGCGGGCCGTTCCTCCCGGCTTGAAGACGGAATCCGACGCGATGGAGATTCCTGGCGGGATGGAGTCGCCAAGGACGTCCAGGCGAAGTCCATGGGAGCGGACCCACGAGGATGTGTCTCGCGAAGGGGTGAATTCCAGGACCACCACCTGGACGCCGGGCCACCAGGTGGAATCCACCAGGGATTTCCAGAGGTTGGTCCCGGTCCGCACGGCGCGCAGCTCGCGGCGCAGCACACGGCGCCCCTGGTGGACCTCCACCCAGGCCAGTCCCGGCTTGGAGGATTCCCAGCGCAGCTGCGCCGAGTCTCCGGTGCGGACCTCGCGAGGGGAAAGTTCCGGGTGGGGTCCAGCGGGCAGGATGGTTTCCGTGTGGTCGTATGGGAATTCGTCCGCCCGATCCCACCAGACGCCGCGGGATTCGGATCCATGCAGGATGAGGGGCTCGGAAACGCAGCGGACACGATCTTCGGCGCAGGCCACCAGGGTGAGCCTCTTGGACGTGGAAAGATCGTCGAACCGGCGCTGGGGAAGCTTGGCATCCAGCATCCAGGGTTTTCCGGAAAACCAGCCCACTTCGGCGAGCAGTTCGCGGTCGTACAGCAGGCGAAGGATCACGGGGACATCGCCGACCAGACTGTCGCGGTGGTCGATCCATGCGGGGGTGACCTCGATGAGGGAATCGGACACCCGGTAGGCGTTCAGTCCGGGACCTTCGGTCCAGACTCCGCAGACGGGAGGCAGGGTGGTGTCGGTGAAGGTCCCTCCTTCCTCGAAGACCTCGATGGTGGTGGATCGGCACCCGTGGAATCCGTACATCAAGGGCGAGGGGCGGGGCGTTCGCACACGTAGATGTCCTCGTTCGTCCAGGGTGTCCAATTGGACGGAATCCGGACCGGTGGAGTTCCAGCTGTTCCAGGTGGCCGGGACGGGAAATGGGTCGCGTCGGTAGTTGCGACCTTCGAACCGGCTCCGGAACCGATGGACGATGCGCACCGGAGCGCGGCCCAGGGCCTGCCCGGTCGACCAGGCGGCGGACACCTCCAGGATGCTGTCCGATCGGCCGGTATCCACCCCCAGACGCAGCCTTGGAAGCCGGAGACCTCCCACCAAGGCGGTCAGGCGATCGGAGGCCGCCCCGAAGGAGATATCCAGGTAGATCCGTGGAGAAGCGTCCACCAGCGGAAGCGGCATGCGCCACTGGGCATGGCCGAAGGCGTCGGGCGCGATCGATGCCTGTCCCAGGATCTTCTTGCCGTCCCTGGCCTTGACGGAAAACGTACCCCTCCTGGGAGCAATTCCTCCCGGGCCTCGCACCACCATGCCCGCGACCAGGGTGTCGCCCGGCAGATGGAATTTCCGGAAAAGGTACGGGAATAGACGGATTCCGTCCGGGAAGGTCTGGGTTCGCGCAATCCCGCCGAGCACCTCGAATTCCCTTCGTTGTCCCAAGCGTCCGGATTCATCCTGGGCCAGTTCCAACACGGCGATGCGCTGCGGGGTGCCCCGGGTGCGGGCCACCCAGGTCTCGTCGCGGTCTTGGGGATCGGCGACGCGCGCACGGCCCTGGGCGTCGGTCCTCCCCTTCCAAGGGGGAGCGCCCAGCCTTTCCAGGTCCACGCCGGCCCAGGGGGTGCCTCGCGCCAGATCCAAGGCCAGGAGATCCAGGGAGTCGCCCGAACGCGTGGCCACGAGTCCCAGGTCGGAAACCAAAACAAGGGTCCGGGCGCGGATGGAATCGCATTGGATGGCGGACGTGGTGGGACGGAAGGTGGAGGGGCCCGCGACGACCTCGATCTCCATGAACCCTCCGTGCATTTTTTGGGCCGGGCGGTCCAGATCGAGCCAGGCGGTCCAGGTGGTGAGGGAATCCCTGGGGCGGGACATGCGGATCCGAAACGGCCAGTCCGTGTGCTTCGACGAAGGGTCCTCTTCCGAACCGATCATTTCCAGCGCCTCTTGCACTTCCACCTTGCGCGCCCGCAGCTCGAAGGTGTCGATCGCCTCCACCGCCAAGGGGATGCGCTTGGCCTCGTCGGGCAGAAGCTGTCCACGTGGATCGAGGAAACGCAACGACGGATCCGGACGGAATAGGTCCGGCACGGGAGGTTGGGCGGCCCCTTGCAGGGCGAGCAGGCTGATGGCGAGGAGCATGGGGATAAACCTACGCACTCGCCGAATTCATCGGTGTTCGATCTTGACGCGCTTGCCTTTCCAGCCGGCGAACAGGTCGCCGTCGTAGAGGGCTTCCAAGCGCACTTCCGGACCCATGTAGGATCCGGCTTGCAGGGCCACCAGGGGAATACGCACGGTGCGCGACTGGCCGGATCCCAGGTCGAAGTGGAACACGACGCGGTCGGCGCGGATGTCCACGTGGCGCCAACCTTGGCGCAGGCTCTGCAGCTGTGCGCGCGGGACCGCCCATCCGCCGGGAAGCCACAGGGTGGCGGACAGGTCGGTCAGTTTCCGGGAGGTCCGGTTCTGCGCGAGGAACTGCACGTTGAATCCCGCACCTTCGTCGACGGGACCCTGGGGGAGGGAATCCATCCGCAGGGCCAGACCGCTGTCGCGTCGGGCGAAAGGATCCTTCAGGCGGCCTCGGCGGGTCACCTCGACGGACAGATTCCGTTTGGCGTTGGCAAGCTTCAACTGGATGGTGTCCGCCTTGGCGGGAACCTCCAGGATCGCGCGGCCCTTGACCAGCGGGAGCGGCTTCCAGCCGGACTTCCCGTAGCGGATGCGGGGAATGGAATCCTCGGGGGGAGCGCCTGCGCCCAGGGCCTTGGCCAGGGCGCGGAACTGCGCTCCCAGTTCGTGGGTGGTGGCCCAGCCCGGCGATGCCAAATCCGCCGCGACCAGCTTGATCAAGCTGTCGGTGGGCCGATCCTGGCCCAGTTCGGAGCGGACCTCCAGCTCCAGGGCGCGGTCGCGGGCATTCGATCCCATGCCCCAGCGATGCGTGGTGGTGTCGGGTTTGGCCGAGGCCTTGGTCGCCATCGCGCGGGCCCGGTCCTTCTCTCCCAGCCGCCACCAGGCGCGGGCGATCATCCATCGGGCGTTCTGGCGAAGTTCGCGATGTTCCAGCGAGTCCAGGATCTTCGCGGCCGTCCGTGCGCCGGACTTGTCCCGGTTGCGCAGTGCCAGGCGGTAGGCTTCCATCAGGGGATCCTGGAAGCGGATGGTGTCCATGGTGTTCTGCAAGGCGTCGCGCAGGGAATGGTCCTGGGTGGGGAATCGATGCTGGTACTCCTGCAGGAAGTCCAACGCCCACAGGCTTCCCCACTCGTGCGGCGACGGTTCCGTGGGCCAGAGGGACAGCATTCCGGACGGTTTCTGGAACGTGCGCAGCTTGGCCACGGCGGCCTCCGTGAACATGCGCGCTTTCTCGCGGTCCACGGGAGACATTTCGGGGAAGAGTTCGGCCAGGTACAGCTGGGGGATGGCCCGGGAAAGGGTCTGTTCCAGGCATCCGTGCGGGTATCCGATCAGCTCCTGCAGCCTCCGGTCCATTCCCAGGACTCCGTTGGTCGTCGCCTCCAGGCGGACCGAAAGCCCGTCCGGAAGGAAGCGGTCGTCCAGCGCGAAAGTCAACAATTGACCATCGCTGGAGGGAATGACTGCCTGTCCGGAGGATCCGCCGCGTTCGCGGCCCTTCCCGGGCAAGCCCTCCTGGTGGACATCCGCGGATTGGTTCCGGTCGTCCTTTGCCTCCACGGCAAGCGGCGCGTAGCCGGTGTCGGAACCGTCCACGGCGCGGGAAAGGATGCGGATGACGCCGGTGGAAGTGGCCACCAGGCGGATCCGGTGGTCGGCGCGCGAGGTTCCGGTCAGGACCTGTCCCCAAAGGAGCGTGTCCAGGGGCGTGGCGGCCCCATCCACGGACAGCTCCATGGAGGCGGAAGTGCCCGGCTTGGCCAGCAGGGAGGTCACGACCTCGAAGGTGTCGCCGGGGGCCACCACCAGGGGCCCCGACACCTTCAGCTCCATCGGTGCGCGCACGGGAACGCCGGTATCGACGACCGTCGCCTGCATGCCGGACACGGCCACCGCGGAAACCCGCACCTGGCCGGTGTAGGCGCCCATCGGGATGGTCACGGTCTGGTCGCCTGGAACCAGGGGCAGCACCGGACTCGTCCAGGCCATGGGGTTGGCTTCCAGGAAGGTGCGCGGCTTGAGTCTTCCCCTGGTGGCCACACCCCGCCCGGATCCACCCGCACCCAGCGCGCCGATCCCTCCGCTTCCGGAGCCGCCGAATTCCCCCAGGAGCCCCTCCGTGGTTCTGCATTCCTGGGATTCCTCGTGCCAATATGGCGCCCCGCAGCGACCCAGTCCGTTCCACCAGCTCACGGCGAGTCGCTCGGACTCCGAAAACCAATCGGAGGGATCCCCGATGGAATGTTGGTCGATCATCAGGATGCCTTCGTCCACCGCCGAGACCACCATGCTTCCGGAGTACCCCGTGGGATTGCGGACCACCACGTTCGCGGTTTGGCGGGGATGGAAGACGGAATCCGGCAGAAGGACCAGGCGGAAGCCCGTGTCGCGCGGCTGCACGTCCACGGTCCGTCCGTTGGCGCGCACCCAGCCTTCGCTGGACGGGGAAGCACTCAGGAAGGACACGACCATGTGCGCTCGGGGAACCCAGGTGGAATCGGTCGGTTCCTTCCACACCTGCCATCCGCGTTGCACGTTGCGGAAGGATTGGCGCAGGATCCGGTCTCCCTGGACCACCTGGCAGAGGGCCAGCCCGGGCTCGTAGGCCTCCCAGCGGACCTGGGCGGTGTCGCCGGCGCGCAGGGTGCTGGACGAGACTTCCTCGGGAAAGGCGTATCCGGTCTGCTCCTGGGGAGAGCCTCCGATCTTGAGGTGCTGCCGGGATCGGGTCTCTACGGAATCCGGCTTGGGGGCGCGGATGCGCAGGACACCCTTGGAGTGCTGCTCCACGGTGTGTCCGCCCGCTTCGCGGACGATCAGCCTCGCGCTCCAGGAAACCAGGGAAGCGGAGGTGCTGTCGCACTGGAACACACTCGTTCCCAGCGCATCGAAGCTGCCGCGGATCACGGTGTCTATGGATCCGTTCCAGGAAATGGAAGTCTCGAACGAGCTTCCTTCGGCAGGCCTGCCGGAAAGCCACTGTGCGGAAAATTCCAGGCTCCACGCGCCCTTAAGGGAATCCAGAAGCCGCGGTTTGATGTCCAACCGCATCCGCGGGGGTTTGACCTCCTCCACCCGCAGGGTTGCGGTTTCCTTGAGGCGGCCGGATTGGACCTCCACCCTCCAGGAGCCGGTGGAGGCGTTCTTGGCCAACCGCGGACGCCATTGCAGGTGCCCCGCGGCGTTCACCCGCAACTGGACGGAATCCTGGCATTGGCCTTGATTGCACAACCGAAGGGTCAGTGGATGGCCTGCGGGAACGGACCCCCCCGGACCGCGCACCAGGCACCCCACCACCACCGTGTCGCCGGGGGCATGGACACCACGCACCAGGTAGGGGAAGAGTCGGATGCCGTCCTCGAATAGCTTTCCTTGGCCGTCGTCGCCCGACTGCACGCTCACCTGGAGGTTTTCCGACCACCTCTCGCGGCCGATGGCTCCCATGGAAAGGACCGCCACCTCGCGACCCTCAGCCATTCCCAGCCAGAACCCTCCCGAGCCCTTCGTGGCCAGGCGTGCCGTGCCGTCGGGAGCGGTGCGTTCCAACCGGGACCTCTTGGCGAGGCCTCGCAGCGCGACTCCTCCCCAGGGGCGATTTCTGTCCAGATCCACCGCCAGGATCTCCACGCTGTCGCGCCCCAACCGGGTGGCGTACAGTCCCAGCCTGGATACCAGGAAGGTTTCCTCCACGCGGGCCGTGTCGCAGGTTTGCGAATCGATGGAGGGGAGGAAATCGCCGGGCACGGCCGATACCTTCAGGGAGACGAGCTTGCCCGGGTGCAGCCGGGAAAGACTGTCCAGGTTCAGGCGGAAGGTCCAGGTGGTGAGCGAATCGCGGGGCCGCGTCACCTTCCCTTGGTGGGCCCAGGAGACCTTCCGGGCTTGGGAAAGGTCTTCCGCATCCTCCAGGGGAGGCAGCCCCATGGCGGTCAGAAGGTCGATGTCCTCGCCTTCGGTGGTTTCCGAGTCCTCCCAGACTGTTTCCTGGGATGGCGCCCCCGATGACTCCATGGCCACGGGCGTCCACGAGCGCGGATCCACCTCCCGCACCTGCCATCGGACCGCCTGGATGGATTGGACCCGGATGGTCAGGCTCCGCGCGTCGCGGGGAAGCAGATGCCCACCTTGGGCCTGGATGTAGATGCGAGGGTCCTGACGCAGCAGATCAGGTACGATCCGGGGGGCAGGAACGGAAGGGGCTGTCCAAGCGGCGAGGAGGAGGGGGAGGAGCATAGACGCTATGATACCTCCGGCATCTGGATTCTGCGTCGCGATCGCCAAAAGGGAATCGCGAACCCTTGGCAACCTTTCGTGGCTCGGAAAAGGGATCGGTGGGTCGGGAAGAAGGGGTGCGGCGTACTTTCTTGGTTTTGGATCCAATGCGGGGGTAGGTAGGACATGTCGGTGCGATGGATGAGGTTGGGTGCGATGGTCGGGGGAATGGCGCTGGGGACCTGGGCCTGGGAATACGACAAGGCCTACCGCCTGCCCAGCTTGCCTCTCCTGGGCGAGCGCGGGAGCGCCGACACCGCCTTCTACTTCTACGGGGACAAGAGCGGGACTCCCAAGACCTATCCGCGGACCGCCATCCCCGTGCGGTTGTCCGGGTTCGGCGCCTTGGAACGCGACCCGTCCGATACCACCGGATCCACCTTCTGGGTGCTGGACGACCGTGGCCTGTCCACCGCCTACGAGACATCCACCTTCAAGGCTCGGGTGTTCGCGTTTCCCGATTACCACCAGAAGCTGGTGAGGCTGCGGGTCCAGGGGGATTCCCTCGCGGTGCTGGCCATCGATTCCATCGCCACCTTGGAATCCGACACCGTGTTCACCACGGGATTGCCCTCGTCCAAGGTTCCCGCCGACGAAACCGCCTTGCGCGGATCGCTGGTCGCGGCCACCGTCACGGAATCGGCCACCTTGGCTCCGGTCCCCGGCGGGTACGACTTCGAGGCCCTGCGGGTGCTCCCCGACGGGGACTTCATGGCCTCCGACGAACTTGGCCCCGCCCTGGTGCGGATCGACGGCAAGACCCGCCGCGTCAAGCAGGAATGGTGGCCGGGCAAGGGACTGTCGCCCATGTTCTCCAACCGTCGCAACAACCGGGGATTCGAGGCGATGGCCGTCACGCCTTCCGGCGCGGTGGTGGCCATGCTGCAATCGGCGGCGGACAATCCTTCCAAGTCCAACACCAAGGAATCGCGGGTCATCCGCGTCCTGCGCTTCGATCCCGCCACGGAGACCTCCAAGGAGTTCGTGTACCTCTCCGACCTCAAGGGGGCTGCGGCGCGCAAGGCCTCCGAGGTGAAGATCGGCGACCTGGTGGCCTTGTCGGAAACGCGGTTTTTGGCCCTGGAGCACGGCGAGGATTCCCGCGGCAAGTACTGGATCGATCTGGTGGAGTTCGACATCGCCCTGGCCACCGACATCTTCGATCCGCTCGCGCGCAACAAGGGGAAGACCTTCCCCATCGACGGAATCTGGAAGACCCCGGAGGAGATCGGGATGGACACGTCCACCGCTGTTTGGGAGAAGGCGGGGATCGTCCCGGTGTCGCGACGCGTCCTGATGGACGACCTGCTGGCGGGGGGCGGAGCCTGGACCAGCCACAAGCCGGAAGGCATGGTGCTGTGGGGCGATTCCACCGTGGTCCTCCTCAACGACAACGACTACGGCTCCCAGGACAAGGGTTCCGACGGGATCCCCCACATCCTGCCCGAGTCCGAACGGACGATCTCGCTTGTGTACCTGCGCCTGCGTCCGGGAACGGACGTCCGGTCCCGCCGGGGCGGTCCAGGCGACGGCTCCCTGCGCGTGCGGTCGCAGGGAAGTCTCCTGCGGGTGGAATCCGACGCAGGCTCCCGCGAGGCGGTGCGGCTCCTGGACCTGCGAGGCGTGGAACGCTCGCGCGGCGCCATGGAAGACGGAATCTGTCTACTTGGGACGGAGCGGGTCCCCCGTGGCGTGCACGTGCTCGAGGTGGGTGAAGGGGCGCGGCTGCGCCGGGCGCTGGTGCAGGTGGTGCGGTAGGGGGGGGGCTGGGCGCGCTACATCCCATTCTATCGCGGGATCAAAGTTTGCTCCTGGGAAGGGATCCACGCACCGCTGGTGGGATCCCAGGTTCGGGGCGGGGTTTGCGATGCCGGATGCGCCAGGAGGCACGGCAACAGAAACGTGCGAAGACGGTCCATCACGACAGAAAGTTCCACCTTCGCCAGGCCGGGCTCGCGTCGGAGGAATCCGTCCCACATTGCTGCGCGATAACGCTCGAACTCGTCGCTCAGCCCGTCGATGCGCGCCGGGATCGCGGTCTTGCGCGCTCTGAAGGTTCTGCCGATCGCTTCCGAAAGTTCATTGGAATCGAAGGTGCCGTGCATCGACAGGAACCAGATGTCGTGGTAGTCCTTCATGCGACTGTTGATCGCACCCAGCTTGACCATCGCGTGCAGCTTTTCCGAAACCACCGAAGCTCGCGAGTACATGCGGACCCTCGGAGGCGCGGAGCCGAGAATCGTGGGGAAATAGGACCAGACAGGTTCCGGATGGACGGAATCCCCGAAACCGATGTCGAGTTGCATGGGAATCTTCGCCGTTTCAAGGCGAGCCTGGAACTTGGCGCGCGCCCCTTGGTAATCGTCGAACTCCTTGATCAGCTCCATCTGGATCGAATCGGCGTCGAACGACACGGCGTCGTCATCCACGTCCATGCGGCAGATCTCTGCCAGAATATGACGTATAGAATCCAGGTCGTTGGATGCGAAGGCGAGCAAGTCGATGTCACGGGTGGGACGCGCCGAGGCCTCATCCCATGCCCGCAGCATCATGGCGCCCTTGAGTACGAAGTGTTCCCGGTGCCGGGATTCCCCCAGGCGGTACAGGAGCCGCTCCATCGCATAATACTGGATGGTTTCCGCGACGGTGCGGCCCGTTCCCTTGGCGCGGCGCTTCAGGCGCACCAGGACCGTCGAGGAGGTCGGCTTCACAGGAGTGCCTCCAGATAGGGAATCACCACCTTTTCCACACGACAGATTTCGCAATAGCGCAGGAGATCTCCCGCGACGAAGCCAGGCTCCCGCACCAGCGCCCGCAAGGCCTCCAGTGCCACGTCCATCCCCAGTTTGTTGCGGTACTTGAAGCAATCCGCCACAGTCTTCGCCTTCCCGTAGACCCGCAGGCCAGTTCCACTGGCTTCATGGATTTCGATTCCGGCATGGAAGGCTTCTCCCGACATCCGGAAAGCCCGCACGGGAGGGTGATCGATTCGCGGCAGCCACGCCTTTCGTGGGACAGCGATCATGAGCTGATGTGGGAGACGCGTTCCCAGTTCATGGAAATAGAGGGCGGAGTCCAGGCAGAACACCGCTTCGGGGACTCGCTTGGCCACGACGACCATGTCGTCCCGGCCATCGCTGGTCCCTCCTGCTTTCCGGTACACTCCCCGCCCAAGCCGTTCGATCTCACCAATCTCAAGCAGCCTCGCCAGACTTTTTCGGTGTACGCCAAGTTCGATCGCCTGCTGGAATCGGAATGATTCTGGTAGGCGTGACAAGGCGGATGGCGGGCGATTGGTGTCCATATCCTAATCAAATCTATACAAATGGTTAGGATTGGGCGGGGTGCTTGTTTTGATCTTCGATGTATGGCTGAATACGGGGGAGCAGGCTGGATCATTCCCCAAAGACACCTGCTCGAGGAACAGCTTCCACGGCTTGGCAAGAGAGCGGCGCATCCCAACGTCGTAGATCAGGTGGATGACGACTTCGTGCTGGCTGAATCGCTTGCGAGCCAAACGAACGGTTTCGTTGCCCATCGAGGGAAATCGATGCATTGTCCCCTGGCGCGAATTTTCCTCCGCGCAATCCCTTCCCCCGCAAGTGGTTGATGTCAAAGGAAATGCGGCGATCCATCGTCGGAATCCGGCAGGAAGGACACGAAATGTCTCTTGTCGCAACCCGATGCGCGTCGATATTTTATGGTCCGTGGATTCTTCGCCTACACTGGAAGCGGGCTCCGGACAAGGATCCGGAGTGACGGAAAACGGCGCCTCGCGCCAGCAGGCCGATCTCCTGCGCTGGTTGGCCGCCAATCCGCCTCCGCCTCCCCATCTGGCCCGCCGGATCGAGTCCAAGATCCAGAAGGTCCGTTCCCTTCGGCAGGCGCTGGCCGCGGAAGGTCTGCACATCCTTCCCGATCCCATCCAGAACGTTCCCGTCCACAAGGTGGCCAAGGTCCGCGATCTCCTGGACGACGAGTTCGGCGACTAGAAGACCAGTTCGGAGAGCATCTTCCAGCCGTGGACGCCGGTCCCCGATCTGGAGAACGAGTCGCCTCCCGCGTACACCAGATCCCGCCGCTCGAGCCGTTCCCCGACGAGCTTGGCGTACCGATCCATTCCATCGAAGTGGGAGGAGTGGAGGGTCGCGGATGCCTTGATCTCCAAGGCCCGCAGCCTTCCGGATTCCTCCGAGACCAGGTCCACCTCGTTTCCCGTGGAGTCGCGCCAGAACCAGTGCGATGGGAAATGGCCCAAGTTCGCGCGGTTCTTCGCCAGCTCCGCGATGGCGTAGTTCTCGAACAGGCCACCGCGAAGGTAGTGCGCATCCAGGTCCCCGGCCGATCGGATCCTGAGCAGGGAACAGGCGAGGGCGGTGTCGTGGAAGAAGACTTTTGGGGACTTCACCAGCCGCTTGTTGAAGTTCTCGTGGTGGGGCCGCAGAAGGAACACGATGTAGCTCGCCTCCAGGACGGAGATCCATCGTTGGATGGTCTTGTGATCCGCTCCGACTTCGTTCCCCAGCTGGGACAGGTTCACCAACTGCCCGATCCTCCCGGCGAGCAGCTGCAGCAGCAGGCGGAACTTGGAAAGATCGCCCACCTGCGCCAGATCGCGCACGTCGCGCTCCAGGTAGTTCTCGATGTAGGAGGGCAGCCAGTCTTCCGGATTCCATCCTTCCGCGTGGATCCTGGGGTACCCCCCTTTCCAAATGGCCTCCCAGGGGGAGGGTGGCGCGATTCCATGCGAAGTCAATTCCGCCATGGAAAGGGGCAGCAAACGCATCTGGATGCTGCGACCGGCCAGCGATTGGGACACGCCTTGTTGGAGCGCCAGGTTGCGAGAGCCGGTGAGCACGTACTTGCAGCCGGTTTCCTGCCGTGCATCCACCCTCTCCTGCAGGTAGGGGAACAGTTCCGGGGTGGCTTGGATTTCGTCCAGGATCACACCTTGGGCAAAGCGGTCCAGAAATCCCCTGGGATCCTCCCTGGCAAACGAGCGATTGTCGCCGGTATCCAGATTCACGTAGGCGAAATCGGGAAAGGCCATCTTGGCCAACGTCGTTTTGCCGGATTGGCGAGGTCCAGTCAGGGTGACCACGGGTGCACGTTTGGCCACATCCACCAATCGAGCCATGAGTTGCCGCTGGATCATGTCTGGGCAAAATACCGCTTCACGGCCATTCTTGCAAATTGGGAATGACATTCCCAATTTGCAAGAATCATCGCAAGTGGCCTAATTACTTGGGCTTGCGTGCCTTTGCAGCTCTGGGTTTGGGGGCGGGAATCACCATCCAGAGCGCATCCAGGAGCTTGGCGAGGTTCCCGCGCCGCCTCAGGAAGGCCTCGGAGGGAACCGCGTGGGGTTTGGCGCCGGGGTAGGGGGATTCCTCTTCCCACTGCGTGCCCAGCACCTCCAGGGAGGCGTCCAGGGATTTTACGAAGAGCCGGTCGTCGCAGACCATGGCCACCATCTTCCCATCCAGGAAGATGCCGTACTCGCCGAACATCTTCTTGGCGGTCCACTCGCGGTCGCCGTCGTAGAGGGACTGGAGGTGTTCCATGGTCTGGATGGAAGTGGACATGGGTGAAGATCTCCTGTGGACGAGTCCTCGGATGGTAGAATTTGTTCGACAAGGTGCGCTTCGATCGATGGGGATCCGCCTTGGTTCCCGCTTCACCCGACACATGGAGAGCCGATGATGGATCCCAACTTCCCCCAGGAACCGCAAGAGATTCCCCAGACCCTGGAGCCGAGCACGCTCGAGGACGTCGCCAACCGCATCACGGCTTCGGACGTGGCCGATGGCGTCGGTGTGATCCTGGATGTGGCGGGAGGCGTGGTGGAGGTCGTCGGTGGGATCCTCGAGGCGATGGGAAACCTTCCCGACCTGTGACGATCAGCGCTTGATCCGTACACGAGGTCCGTCGCGGACGAGCTCGACGGTGCGATGCGAAATCAATTCCTGTCCAGAGATTTCCAGCACCACCGCCAGGGCCGGGCGCGACCACGGGTCCCACTGGTCGAACACGTAGTTTCCGATCCCGTGCCACACGGGCATCCCCCCCACCGCCGAAGGGATGGAGCCTCCGTCCGACTGTACCACGTGGGCGTGGTGTCCCACCACCGCGAGCGCTCCCGCGCGGGCGAACCTCGCCGCCGCCGCGGTCTGCGATGCGGACGCCAGCGGACTTCCTTCGATTCCCCAATGGGTCACCACCAGGGACGGAATCCGTCGCGCCTTGGAGTCGCGGATGCCGGACAGCACGCGATCCGCATCCGTGCAGACCTTCCGCGCATCGATGCCTCCCAGCGGAGTCCAGGCGAAGATGGCGACGGAGTCCGGCCCCTTGCCCACCACCAGGGGGCGGCAAGGACGGCCTGCGGTATCGGCGCCGACGGACCGCACGCCGGCCTGGTCGAGGGCCCGCAGGGTGGCGGAAAGCCCCGCCGCTTGGCGGTCCAGGACGTGGTTGTTGGCGAGGGTGGCCACGGAAAATCCCGATCGGGCGAGCGAGACGGCCGCAGCCGGGTCCGAGCGCAGCCGGATCCCGCCCTTGGCGGCCGGTGCCGTGGATGCCTCGCACAGCGGCGATTCCAGGTTCACGATGGAAACGTCCGCGCCGTCGCGGATGGAGCGGGTGGAATCCAGCAGGAACGAGGGGTCCCTGCCGCGAAGGACCGAACGCACCCCCCGGTCGAACTGCGCGTCGCCGAACACCGCGATGCGCAGGGCCGGAACCACCACCAGCAGGTGGAAAAGGATCAAGGTTGCGGTTCGACTTCCCTGTCGTGGGGCCGGTTTCTGCCCACGGGGGAGGGAACGTCGACGAACAGGGGGTCTTGCCAGGAGGGACGTGCGGGAGCCTTGCCCGACTCCAGCATCTTGTGCCATTCCGTGTCCGTCAGGCGTTCGGGCGCCTGCCATTCCCGATGGCTGAACACCGCTCCGCGGACCAGGTGCAGGAATCCTCCCAGCTCCACCACGGCCCAGAGCTCGTCGGCGAATCCGGTGCCTTCCATGAGGGGCTTCCCGTTGAAGGCGTACACGTCCACGGCGGCCGCGGCCATGCCCTCCTCGGAGGATTCGAACTGCCCGGGCTGGATGCCGGAGATCTCTCCGGTCAGCTGCTCCATCCTGCCCCCGATCCAATCGATGCTCTCCAGCTGCTCCTTGGTCGGGTTCTGTCCCGCAAGCTCCCGTCGCGAGGCGTCGGCCAGCCAGGCGAGGTCGGAAAGGAATTCCTTGTGGAGGGAGGCGACCAGGGAGGTCTTCATGCCCAGCGCGGCGAGCGACGTGTCCAGCTGGCGGATCAGTTCGGCCGCGCCGTCCCAGAACTCCACGTTGGGTTCCACCCAGCCCTTGGGGTCGGGGGGCGGCGGACCTCCGCCTTCGCCCGCCTCGGCGGCGAACGCCTGTTCCTGGTAGAGGATGTTCTCCTGCTTCTGGAGGGTCCAGGCGGCGAGGTTGGCCACCAGCCGCTGGCGCTGCCACAGGGCGGTCTTCTGGAATCCGGCCGATCGCGCGGGGACATCGAACAGGGTCAGGTTCAACCGCATGCGCCGGGAGTGGAAGTCCGTCCCGCCGGAGAGCTCGGGGGTGCGCTGGAGCACCTCCAAGGTGTCCTTCCAGCCTTCCCAGGTGGTGGTGCTGGAATCCCACCGCCGCAGGATCTCCAGGGCCGGTCCCGCCTTGCGTACCGCGAAGACGTCCAATCCGCTGGGGTATGGACGCAACTTGTCCTTCACCTCGATCAGCCTCTGGAGGATCTCGGCGTCGGCCGACCACCGCAGCGGGAACACGCGCACGAACGGGGTCTCCAGATCCTTCTCGGCGATGGGGTTGGCGCCCTTGCCGCGGATGCGGACGGGATCCCGCGCGAGTGTCTTCTCCAGCAAGGTCGCCAGGGCCGCGGGGTCGCTGGACAATTCCGTCAGATTCCGTCCGCCGCTTGCGGCCACCAGGTCGGCCGGCGAAAGGCCGTTGGAAGGGCCGCTCGCCAGGTCGGCGAAGGATCCGATGGCGCGCAGGCCTCGCGTTCCCTCGTCTCCCGCCGCGCTCCAGGCCTGTGCCAAGGCGAGCGCGGCCGGAACGTTGGGGCCGTCCAGCTTCCAGCGGGCCAGGCCCAGCCATTTCACGGCGCGGAAGTAGCCCGCCAACGTGTCGGACGATTCGTAGTGGCCGCGCGGCTTGAAGGCCGTCCAGTCCATCAGGGTGTCCTGGAGGATCTGGCTTGCCTGTCCCTTTGAGGCGGTTCCGCTCCGGTAGTCGTCCAGCGCGTTCTCGCGGATGGACGGATCCAGGGTGGCCAACGGCGCCTCGGAACGATCCAGGAAGGCCTGGGCCAGGGCGATGCCGGCCTCGGCGCGGATCCTTCCCTCCTGCATCGAAGGCGGCACGGGTTGGGCGATGCGTCCGCGCAGGTCGGCGAGCGTCGTGCGCAGTCCGGGAATCAGCTTCTCGCGCTCGACCGTCCGCACCAGGTACTTGAAGTGCATGTGCAGAAGCTGCAGGTAGAGGTCCGTGGTGACCAGCGAGGGGACGTTCCGGTACTGGTTCTGGTCGTAGACGTGCCACAGCTGGCGGTGGTTGCCGCCCACCACCGCGAACCCCACCGAGTCCAGCCGCGCAAGAAGCGGACCGGGCAGGGTGTCGAACATCATCCCGTTCACCAGGTGGCTGGTCCTTCCTTGACGGATTCCGTCAACATCGTGCCAGGAATCCTTGCGCAGGGCTTCCTCGCGTTCGAACAGCTTGTCGTGCCAGCGCTGTTCCCAGGGGGCCAATCGGGGCTGGAAATCCAGGGGCTCCCAGATGGGCTGGTACCAGGAGAACCTCCCGAAGAAGTTTCGCAGGACCATGTCGTCGAAGAGCTTCCCGTGGCGGGCCAGCACGAAGGCGCGCAGGTACCGTACCTGCTCCAGCGAGAACTTGGACAGGTCCAGGGAGGTGTCCATCCGGGGCGGAGGAACGTCCTTGGGGAATTCGAAGCGGAATTCCTCGTTCTGGTGGTAGGGAGCGAGGTAGCTGGGCAGAGTGTCGGGGGGTCCCTGGAACAGCGCGAGGAAGTCGGTGGACGAGGTGAATCCGGTGGATTCCGTGGTGACCAGGCGGATGGATCCCACCACCTTCCAGATCCCCCAGGCGGCGGCGCCCAGAAGCCCGATCGCGAGGACCGCGACCAGGACGGGGGAGAAGCGGCGGCGGGGGGCGGTTTGGGGCTCGCTCATGGAATGTCCTTGGCGGAGGTGGGGGGAAGACGGGGACGATCGGGCGCGTGGCCGACGATGACGGAATCCGACTGGAACCCGAAGGTGCGCCAGCGCCAACGGGAAAGGCTCCAGCCCTGGGGGGTGCGCTCGCGGGCGAGGATCCGTCCCTGGGGATCGGCCGCGAAGGTGTCCAGGATCCCGCCCAGGCGGGTGCCCAGCCAGCGGGGGCGCAAGCCGTCGGGATGGACGCTCCACACCTGCAGGCGACGCCTGGCGGCGGAATCGAAGCGGTTCCGCTTGAACGCCCCCAACAGGAGCTCGGGACACCCGTCGCGGTCCACATCCGCCTGCTGGACCGACCACACGGGCCAGGGAAACACGCGCCGGTGCGATCCGGTCGCGAAGGCGATCTCCACCGCCGTCCGGTTTCCGTCGGGAGAAGGTTCGGCCTTGGCCTTCCACGGTGGTGCGCAGGAGGCCGCCAGGGCCGCGACATAAGGGGTCCAGGGCATCGGTGCGGAAAGGTAGAGTCGTCGGAACCCGGTGGGTCAGATTCCCAGTTCGGCGAGCTCCTCGGAAAAGCCCGCCGACAGGATGGGAAAGCGCGTGCCGGCGCGTGGATCCAGGTCGTGGCGATCCAGGTGGAAGCTGGGCGCGTAGCGCTCGCGCTTCCACTGGTTGCGGGTCCACAGCCGGAAGAACCGGCCCACCCAGGTCTTCAGCCGCGGGTCGTCGGCCCAGGGGGAGTGGGTGGAAAGTTCGTGCAGGCACTGTCGCGGCGACTTGCGGTCGCGGATGGCGAGGGTCTCCAGGCGGGAGAGCAGCGGATAGGGCATGAGGTCGTTCTCGTCGGTCTGCTCGGGGGTTCCGTCCTCGCGCGGACGCAGCTCGGCGGTGGGCGTCTGGGCCGTGATGGCGTGCAGGCAGGGCATGGCGGGAGCCCCGACCACCTGGCCCGATTCCATGGCGGAAAGCCACCCCAGCAGGAAGTGCTTGTCGATGCCCGCCAGCGGCGAGAGCGAGCCGGCGGTGTCGCCGTCCATGGTGGCGTAGCCCACGGCCATCTCGGAACGGTTGGAGGTGGTGATCAGGAGACGGTCCAGGGCGTTGGCGAGCATCCACACCGAAGGGGCCCGCACCCGCGCCTGGATGTTCTGGAGCGCGATGTCGTCGCCCGACCACGACAATTTCCGTTCCAAGGCGTCCTCGGCGATGCGCCGGTACCCTTCCACGAGGGCATCCACGTCCCAGGCGCGGAAGACGGCTCCCGTGCCTTCGGCGACGGCTTTCGCCGCCTGGAGCGTGACGTTGCCGGAATTGCGGGTGGCCTGGTAGGCGCAAAGGAGCAGTTCGCCGGCGAGGCGGCGCGCGGTGAGCGTCCCGTGGGGCAGGTCCAGGTGGGACATGCAACGGCGGAATCCGTCTTCTCCGAGGTCTTCCAGGGCCCAGTGGAAGGCCAGGTGCGAGAGGACCGCGCAGGCGGCGCTGTCGGCGCCCCCGGAAAGCGAGAGCACGAATCCCTTCGCGCGCGTCTTGCGCAGGTAGTCCCACATGGCCAGCGCCGTGGCCCGCGCGAACTCGGTGCGGGGATCCATCGGGGGGCGTTCGTCGCGCCGGGGCAGGTCGCCCGCGGGCGGTTCCATGGGAAGGTCCACCGGGGTCACCCGGGGGGGCTGCGTGTACACGGGATGGCCCGACACCGCGCGATGGGTGCGGATCTCCTCCAGATCCACGTCCGCGGCGGTGGAGGAGACCTTCCGGAAGGTGAGACGGTCGCCTTCCGACAGGATCCGTCCGCAGGAGGCGATCCGGCAGGAGGCGTCGTAGATGGCGCGGCCGGCTTCGTTCCCGGACAGGTTGGACCACACGAAGGCGGTGCCCAGCGAACGCGATCCGTCGGCCACCAGGCGGGCCCGCAGCTGGTCCTTGCCCAGCGCGAAATGGGAGGCGGAAGGGCACAGGACCACGTCGCAGTCGGCGGCGGCCAGCTCCAGGCCGGGGCGTCCGGCGGCCCAGGCGTCCTCGCAGATCTCGAAACCGATCCGCACGCCGTTCCACTCGAAGATCTGGTCGCCGACCGGGCATCCCAGCTGGGGATGGGTCTCCACCAGGCCGGGGGTCCAGGGGGTGAACCAGCGCGGCTCGTAGTGGATGCCCTCGCGGGCCAGGTGGCGCTTGGCGGCCAGGCCCAGCACCTTGCCGCCGCCCACCAGCGCGCAGGCGTTGTGGACACGGCCGCGCACGCGCAGGGGAAGCCCCGCGGTGGCGAGCATCCCGTCGGGAACCTCGCGGGCGAAGTCCAGGAGCGAGGCCAGGGCCCGCTCGGCGACCCATGCGGAGAGGAACATGTCCTCGCAGCCGTACCCGGAAATCCAAAGCTCCGGAAGGCACAGGATCTGCACGCCGTCCTGGCGCGCCTGTCGCAGGGCCTCGCGGGCCAGATCCAGGTTGCCGGAGAAGTCCAATGGAGTGGTGGCCAGCGCCGCGGCGCCGAGTCGGAGGATCATGGGGGAGGGTTCTCCAGTGGATGTGCGTGGAATAGGGCGCCCAGCACGTCGGCCAGGTCGGTGTCGGAAAGGCGTTCCAGGGGGCTTCGCAAAGATAGGCGCGAAAGACGCCCGCCGTCCCACAGGTGGGCCACCAGGAGGAAGTCGTCGGATCGCGTTTCGCCGAAGCTGCGCAGCACCGTGACCCCACCGGAGGTTTCCTCCAGGCGCGTCTGCTGGGGGTGCAGGGAATGCTCCTCGCACCAGGCCGCATGGGATTCGACCATCTGCTCGGAAGTGAGGTCGAAGGTCTCCATCAGGTCGACGATCTCCAGGCATCCTCCGCCTTCCCCGCGCCATCGACCGGACTCCTCCTCCGTCCAGCGATGGGCCAGTTCGAGCCCGAACCAGCCGCGGGGAGAGATCATGTTTCGGTTTCGCCGCGCGCGCGCCGATCCAGGAAGTCCTGCAGCAGCACCTTGGCGGCGGCCTTGTCCACCAGTCCCTTGGGGTCCTTGCCGGGGCGCCAGCCGGCGGCCTTCAGGTCCTGCTCGGCCGCGAAGCTGGTGAAGCGCTCGTCCTCGAAGTGCAGCGGAATGCGGGTGCGCGCGGACAGCGATTCGGTGAATTCCCTCACCGCCTTGGCGGTCTGCGATTCCTCGCCGGTGTCGGACCGCAACGGCAGTCCAACCACGATCCGTCCCACGTCCTCCTCCTCGCAGATCGTCAGGATCCGTCCGATGGGATCGCCCACCTTCGCGTCCAGCGTGGTGTATCCGAAAGCCTGGAGCCCTTCCAGATCGGAGAGCGCGACTCCGATCCGGCGGGCTCCCCAGTCAATGCCCAGCCATCTTGGCACGTTCGTCCCTCAATCTCGCGTATTCGTGGAGAAGAAATACGGTGGGTGTCTTGACGGTCACCTTGGGGGCGACCACTCCGGCGCGGAACCCGAACCGCCCCTGGACCAGGTCCAGCAACGCGTGCAGGGCCTTTTCCCCTTCGGAACGTCCGCTGTGGCAGTGGCGGATCTCGCCCTTGTCCATCCAGATCCATCCCGCGAAACCGGCGGTGCTGATCTCCACGCGGCCGGTGCGCTGGGCGTTGGCCAGGAAGTACAGGAGTTCCAGGAGCGTGCCCGGAGCCAGCGGGCCCTGGAACTCGTGGCGCCGCGACAGCTGGTTGGGGCCGGGCACCAGAGCCACCAGCAGGGCTCCCGCCTTCAGGATCTCCTTGGCGCGGGCGTGCTTGCCCAACCAGGTGCGCATGGGAGCGGGTTTGCGTTCGGTGGGTGCGTCGCCCAGCAGCACCACCGGCGTAGAGGCCACGCGGGCGTCGTTGGCTTCGAGGGTGGCCAGTTCCGCGCCGTGGAGCGACACGTCCAGCACCAGCAGGGACGGGTGGAAGCCGCCCAGGAACTCGCCCAGGCCCACGCCGTGCGGCAGGATCTGGGCGTCCCAGCCGGCATCCTGGAACGCCAGGAGCAAGGCGTCCGAGCGGCTGGTGGACTCGGTGGCCAGAAGCACCCAACGGTTGCGGCCTTCCATGTGGGAACGCAACCTGCGACGCGACAGGAGCAGCGCGGCGATTCCCAGGAGTACCAGAACGCACCCTCCGATCACGGAGAGAACGATCTTCGTATCCGTGGTCATGATGTATTCCCACATCGGCGACCGCTCCTCGGATCAGGCGAAGGTGCTGGGCTTGGCGAGCTTCAACTGGTCCACGATGTCCCTGTAGACATCCTCCACCGGCCCCATGGCGTCCACGCGACGCAGAAGCCTCTTTTCCTCGTAGAGTTCGATCAGGGGCTTGGTCTTCTCGTGGTACTCGCGAAGTCGGACCCGGAGCACTTCGGGTGTGTCGTCCAGTCTCTTGGTGAAGGCCTGGACTCCGGCGGGGACGCTGGCCGCCCGCTTCATGACGCGTTCTTCGACCACTTCGTCGGGGACGTCCAGGTAGATGACGGCATCCAGGTTCCAGTTCTCGAAAAGGAATTCCGCCTGCGGACGCGTGCGGGGGAAGCCGTCCAGCACGAAGCCCCAGTTCCAGTCGTGTTCTTCCAGGCGATCGTGGACCACTTCCTCGACGATCTCGTCGGGGACCAGGAAGCCCTGGTTCATGATGCGGGTGATGCGGGCCGCCAGCTTGGTGTGGTTGGCCATCTGCCAGCGGAAGATGTCGCCCAGACTGATGTGCACGAACCCGTAGTGCTTGCAGAGGAGTTCGCTCTGGGTGCCCTTGCCCGATCCCTGCGGACCAAAAATGACGTACTTGTCCATGTTTCCCCATTCTATTCCCACAATACCTGCTCGCCAAGTGCTTCCCTCGCGCAAGTCCTTGAATTTCCACAATATTATGTGTGGATCCTTTTGTCCTGTATCGGGTGATTTTCAGCAAAAGTTTCGAATTTTCGATTTGGCTCAATCAAAACATCAAAAAACACCGCAAATGTGTGACGTGGATCACAGACTTCCGGCTGGAAATCCGGTATTCTTAAAACAGCACCTGACACTTCCTCGATGACAGGCAGCTGAAGGGGCCGGAGCGCAACCGGCCCCTTTCCTATTTTCTGGACGATGGCCACACCGAACCCTACCCGCCTGACCTGGTTGGCCCTTGCCGCCTTCGGTCTGGTGTCGTGCAAGACCCCCGAACCTTCCTCCCGGGTAGTTGCGGATTCGTCCGGTGCGGCCCGGGCGGATACCGCACAAGTGGTGTTCATCGCCTCGGTCTGGCCGGTGGCGCGGTTGGGCTGCGACCTGGTGGGGGACCCCTGCCGCCCTGTGGGCCTGGTACCGGCAGGGGCTTCGGCCCATTCCTGGGAGCCCAAGCCCTCCGACCTGCAAACGCTCCAGGGGGCCACCGCCTATCTGGAGGTGGGGTTGGAGTTTGAACACTCCTGGATCCCCCGCTTCCAATCCTCGGTTCCCGATCTGCGTGTCCTGGATCTGTCGGGGGCTCTCGATCTTTCCTCCCACGAGGAGGGACATCCCCATCGCGGCGGCGAGCCCGAGGCCGACCCCCACGTGTGGTCCAGCCCGCGGGCCCTGAAGCTTCTGGTGTCCGTGCTCGCCGAACAGGTCTCGCGATCCCGACCGGACCTGGCCCCGCGGGTGCAGGCGGGGCTTCCCGTCCTGAGGTCGCGCCTGGAAACCCTCGATTCGCTGGCGCGCGTCCAACTCTCGCCGTTTTCCGGCAAATCCTTCCTGATCAACCATCCGGGGCTGGGGTACTTCGCGCGCGACTACGGGCTGGTCCAGCGTCCGTTGGAATCGCATGGACGGGAAATGACACCGGTCACCCTCTTCGAGATCCGCAAGACCGCCCGCGCCCAGGGGGTCCGCGCCGTCTTCCTGCAATCGGGAAGCTCCCCGGTGGTGGCCACCCAGGTGGCCAAGGAGCTGGGGGTGCCCGTGGTGGAAGTGGATCTGTTGTCCCCCATGCCCTACGATACACTGTTTTTGCGGTTGGTCGGCCGGATGGCGAGTTCGCTTTGACGCCTGCCTTCCGATTGCAGGAGGTCTCCTGCGGATACGCAGGCCACGTGGTGCTGCGACAGGCCAGTCTGGAGATCGCTCCGGGAGGGATCCTGGGGATGATCGGCCCCAACGGCGCGGGGAAGTCCACGGTCCTGCGACTTCTGCTGGGTCTGTTGGATCCCCTGGAGGGAACGGTGGAAGTCCTGGGAAGACCTCCCCGGCAGGCCCGCTCGGGCATCGGCTACGTGCCGCAGAGCCTGGTGCTGGAAAGGGATCTTCCCGGCACGCTGGAAGACCTGGTCCTGGCTGGGTTCCTGGGATTGCGCCGGCCCGCCTCCCCGCCCACCGCCGCGGAGTTGGAGCGGGCCCACGGCTGGATGGAACGGCTGGGGGTCGTGCAGCTGCGTGCTCGGAAATTGTCCGAACTGTCGGGAGGCCAGCTGCAGCTGGGACTGGTCGCCCGGGCCCTGGTGCGCGAACCCCGATTGCTTCTGCTGGACGAACCCACCGCCAACGCCGACGCGCGCGCCCAGGGGGCCGTGTTCGCCCTTCTGGACGAATTCTGTCGGGAGCGGACGGCGGTGGTGGTGAGCCACGACGTGGGCGTGCTGGCCCGCAACGTGAGGTCCATCGCCTGCGTGGGTGCGGGGACCATCGTGCACCACGGGACCCGCGAGGTGCCCCAGGACGCCCTGGAGGCCGCCTACGGCTGCCCTGTGGAACTGATCGCCCACGGGCATCCCCATCGCGTGCTCTCCGAGCACGGTCCGGACTGCCATCACGACCACGCCTCGTGCGGAGGCCACGCATGAGCCTGTTGGTGTGGCCTCTGGTGGCGATCGTGCTGGCCAGCATCGCCGCCGGAGTGGCGGGCACGCTGGCCGTGTCGCACCGGATGGTGTCCATCGGAGGCGGACTCGCCCACGCCGCCTACGGCGGGGTGGGGCTCGCCTTCCTGCTGGGATGGGCGCCGCTTTGGGTCACCATCGCCTTCACCCTGGTGGCCGCGCTCCTGATGACCTGGCTGGTGGAACGGTCGCCGGAACGGTCCGACACCCTCATTGGGGTGGTGTGGGCTCTGGGCATGGCCTTCGGGATCCTGTGCGTGGACCTCTCCCGCACCTACGCGGGCGACCTCAACGCGGTGCTGTTCGGGAGCCTTCTGGCCATCCCCCGCACCGATCTTCTGGCGTTGGGCGTGCTGGACGTGGCCCTGGTGTCCTTGTCCTGGATCTACCGCCGGGAGCTCCTGGCGCTGGCCGTGGACCCCGAATTCGCCGAGGTGGCGGGATTCCCTGTGCGGATCTTCCGAGCGGGCCTCCTGTGCGCGGTGGCGCTTTCCGTGGTGCTTTTGATGCGGGTGACGGGACTTGTCCTGCTGGTGGCATTCCTGTCCATTCCCGGCGCCCTGGCCGTGCGCTGGACGCGCTCGCTGGTCCGGGCCATGGCCGTGGCCACCGGCCTCACCCTGGCCTTCGGTCTCGCGGGCCTGGCGCTTTCCTGGTGGAAGGACCTGTCGCCGGGTGCGTGCATCATCTCCGTGGCCGGCGCGACGTACCTGGCCGTGACCCTGGCCCGCCGCCGATGATCGCCGCCCTGGCCGCGGGCGTCCGCCGCGCGGAAGCCCGCTCGCGCGAGCTTCTGGGCATCTCCGAGGATCTCCAGATGGAGCGCGCCTCCCTGGGGGCGTTCGCCTACTTCCGCGATTTGTTCCCGGAGGCGTCGACGTTTTCCGTCGTCTGCGGTCGTGGCGCCAACGGTGGCGACGGCCTGGCCCTGGCCCGCCACGCCCTGCTGGCGGGGTTGTGCCCGGTGGTCTGCTTCCCGGCCGGGGAGCCCGCTTCGGACTCCCTGGCATCCTGCCAGCTCGCGCGCGTTCGCGCGTCGGGAGGTCGCGTGGTGGATTGGGCGGAGCTCGCCACGGATCCGCACGCGTCGCGCCCGGTCGTGGACGCGGTCTTCGGGACGGGACTTGCGCGCGATGTGGATGGAATCTGGCCGGAGGTGTTCGCCTGGATGTCGGCTCGGCCCGTCCTTTCGCTGGACCTGCCCTCGGGGGTGGATCCGGATACGGGACGCCCCCGCGCCTTCGCCGTGCGCGCCAGGGCCACGGCCACTTTCGGACGGATCAAGGCGGGACTCCTGCTGGACCCCGGACGCGACCTGGCCGGCGAGGTGCGGGTGGTGGACATCGGCATCCCGGAGCGTTGCTGGGAGGGAGAGGACGCGATCCAGGTCCTGGACGGGGAATGGGCGCGTGGGCGTCTTCCGCCGCGACCGCGCGATGCCCACAAGGGCGTGGCCGGGCGCTTGCTGCTCCTGGCGGGGAGCGACGAATTGATGGGGGCCGCGATCCTTGCCGCCTCCGCCGCCCTGCGCTCGGGAGCGGGCCTGGTGGAGGTGGTCTCCACGCGTTCGGTGTCGCAGCGCCTGGCGGGAGTCCTTCCCGAGGCCATGGCGTTCGCGGGCATCGGCGACGGGGTGGATGTGCAGGATCTGACCAGGCGGGCGGAACGCGCCGATGCGGTGGTCGCGGGCCCCGGCCTGGGGACGGGATCGGATGCCAGGACGGCCCTGGAGCGGATCCTGTCGCGATGCACGGGCCCCCTGGTGCTGGACGCCGACGCGATCAACCTGGTCGCCGCGCATCCCTCGCTTTCGGATTCGTTCAGAGCCGTGGCACGCGCTCGCGGGGCGGTGGCGACTCCCCATCCGAAGGAAGCCTCGCGGCTTCTGGGCGTACCGGTGGGACAGCTTCTGTCAAACCCATTGGAGGCGGCCCGGGCGCTCTCCGGGCGGTTCGGGGCGGTGGCGGTGTTCAAGACCTCCACCCCGGTGGTCGCGGCGCCGGACGGACGTCTGGCGGTGGGAACGGCGGGGCATCCGGGCATGGCGGTGGGTGGATGCGGCGACGCCCTGGCCGGTGCCGTGGCCGCGCGATTGGCCGAAGGCGAGGAGCCGTTCCAGGCCGCCTGCCAGGCCGCACGGGCCCATGCGCGGGCGGGCGACCTGGCCGCCGCTGCCGGCTGGCGGGGGATGTCGGTGACGGATCTTGTCGGAAGCCTCCCCGCCGCCTGGCAGGAGATGGAGGCCGATCTGCGGGATTGACGGACCTGATGGTCCGGCAATCGGGGATCCGTCGTTCGATCAAACGGCTTGCGCGCATGGCCTGTCCGTGCTTATTGTACCCGGACGCTCCCGATGCTGCGAACCCTCTTATCCCATGTCGCGTCGGCGAGCGTGCAAGGACGGACCAGGACCATGCTCGTTTCGAACGGCGTCGTACGTCGGGTGTTCGCGATCCTCGCCGTGGGCGTTTCCGTCTGCGGCGCCTGGGATCCCCAGGGACTTCGGGTCGATCTGGGGATCGTGGATTCGGCGGGAACGCGATTGGTGCGGCTCCGTTCCTTCCAGGAGCCGACTGGCAAGACCTGGATGGTCGCCCTGGATCCGATGTGCCTGGAAACCTCGGTGCGCGCCCAGGCGGGATGGACGGTTTTACAAGACAGCCTTTCCCGGTTGGATTCCACGACCTGGCAGACGTTGCGACGCGAGGAGCAGGCCCGGGATTGGAAGCGGGGAGGGGTGTCGCGCCTGTGGGGAACCGGCCGAGGGGTCGCCTTGACCATCGATCTGTGCCCTTCGCACAAGCCCTTCGACCGCCGGGTGGTCGCGGGACTGCGCAAGGCCTTCGGGTCGGTTGGCACGCCCATTCCCGTCTCCTTCGCCTTGACCGGATCGTGGATGCGCAACCACGAGAAGGATCTGGCCTGGCTACGGTCGCTTGCCGATTCCGGGATCCTCGAGCCCACGTGGATCAACCACACGGACAACCACCGCTACCACAAGGGCTTGGCCGACGCGAAGAATTTCCTGCTTCTGCCGGGAACGGACGTGGAAGCGGAGATCCTGGGCGCGGAATCGGAGATGCTCCGCCATGGTCTGGTGCCCTCGGTGTACTTCCGGTTTCCCGGCCTGGTGGATTCCAAGCCCTTGTTCGAACAGGTCGCGAAGACGGGCCTTCTGCCCGTGGGTGCCGACGCGTGGTTGGCCAAGGACCAGAAGCCCGGCCCGGGCTCCATCGTGCTCATCCACGGCAACGGCAACGAGCCGAAGGGCGTGAGGGATTTCCTGCAGCTTCTGCGGGGCAAGAAGCCCGGGATCCGCCAGGGAACATGGCGCCTGGAGGATCTGCGCCGGGGCTAGGTACGGAACCGCCCGGTTTCCTCCCGCAGCTCCCGCGAGATCCGCTCGGACGATTCCGACAGGGTCTGGCTCGAATGCGCGAGTTCCCGCAGGGTCTTCCCCTGCAGGACCAGCGACTGGATGTCACGCGAGATGCCGGTGATCGCTTGGGTGCCTTCCTGGAGATTGCGCTGGACGCTGCGATTTCCGGCCACGGCCTGGTTGATGGATTGCGAGATCTCGCGGGTGGTCGCCGATTGTTCCTCGACGGCGCTGGCGATGGTGGCGATGTTCTTTCCCAGTTCTTCCATGCTTGAAACCACGGAAGCGATCTGCTGGACCGCTTCCTGGGTGGTGGAGCGGATCGCCTCCACGCGGGTGCGGATGTCCTCGGTGGCGACCGCCGTGCCCTTGGCGAGTTCCTTCACTTCGCCGGCCACCACCGCGAAGCCCTTGCCCGCTTCGCCCGCGCGCGCCGCCTCGATGGTGGCGTTGAGGGCCAGGAGCTTGGTCTGCTCGGAAATCTCCACGATCATCTCGATGACCGATTCGATCTCGCGGGAGGCCGCGGACAGGCCGTCCATGCGTTCGTTGGCCGCACGGGCCCCGTCCAGCGACCGGCCGGTCATGGCGCGGGTCAGGTCGGCGCTGCGGGCGATCTCCGAGACCGATGCGCTCATCTCCTCCATCGCGGCCGAAACGGATTCCAGCCCCTGCATGGAACCGCTGGATTCCCGCGAGATGCTGTTCAGGTTGGCCGTCGCCTGCTCGCTGGCGGAAGCGGCCGCGAGGACCACCTTCTCGTTGGTTTCCGCCTCGGATCTCAACTTGCCGGAGAGCTCCCCCTGGGCCCGCGAGGCATCCGCCACCTGGCCCGAGGCCGTGGCGATCCTGCCGATCGAACCACGCAGGGATTTCCGCGCGTTGGACAGCCCCTGGACCATCCGCCCGATCTCCCCTCCGGGATCCCAGGCCTCTTCCTCGCGGAAATCGCCGTCGCCCAGCTTGACCACCTGTTCCTTGGTCCGCTCGATCTGCGACAGGATCTGTTTGCTGAACGCGGCGCTCCCGCCAAGGCCCGCCGCCGCGAAGAGGATGCCCAGGGCCATGAGTTCCACGAACAGCCGACGCGTGCTTTCCTCGGCCTGGGCATCGAGTTCCTCCACCGACGATTCCACCTGCAGGAGGAGCTTCTCGGCGTTGGCGTCCATGCGCTGGCGCGTCAGGTGCGCTTCGCCGGTCTTCATGCTGGACAGTCCGAATCCGGAGCCGCCTTGCAGCGCCGAATCGCGGATCCGTTCCACGGCAAGATGGTAGGCCTTCGCCGCCGATCGCGTGGAATCGATGGTTCCGCGCAGGGAATCCGGAAGGAGGGCCCCAAGGACATGCAGATCCTGCAGGGTGGAATCGATCCGCGCAAGGCCTGCTTCCATGTCCTTGGCGACCGCCGTGCGCTCGTCGGGGAGGAGCAGGAGTTTGTAGACGTCTCCGCGCAGCTTGTACAGATGCTTGTGAAGGATCAAGGTGCGGTCGGCCACCTTGAAGCCCTGTTGGTGCAAGGAATCCAGGGCTTTCTTGTTGCGCGAAGCTCCGTAGAGACCCAGGAGGGTGATCATCGCCATTCCCGCGAGCAGTCCCCCGGCCAGAATGCGCACCTTGGATCGGATCGAGAGCGGATTGGACATGTCCTGGGCCTTTGGGTTGTTGGGAGGTGTCGCCAGGGAGTGTCCCATACCGGACCCGGAACAAGCAAGCGCCAAAAGGGGATTCGGCCGGTTGCGAAAAGCCCATCCCCCGCGTTCGCGAAGGATGGGCTCCGAAGGATCGCCTGTTGCTTGACGACGCCGGAGGGGAAGCTCAGCGCAGCGCGGGCAGGGTGTGGATCTCGCGGGAATCGCGGGATTCCAGGACCAGAAGGCGCAGGCCGGACCCCTGGGCGGCCATGAATCCGCTCGTGGCACGCGCGTCCACGTCCATCCGCGACAATTCCCGTCCATTAATGTCCACCAGACGCGCGGTGGCCGGCGAGGCGAACATCGCGCCGCGTTCCCACACGTAGCCGCCTTCGACGGCCCGCACGGAAAGCGCCGAGGGCTTGCGCGCGCCGATGGAGATGGATGACGATCCCTTGCGGACCATGGTCACGTTGTCGATGGTGACGGTGGACAGCACCTTCCCCACGCAGAACTGGAGCATGCCGTCGGGGCTGTTGATGTTGGAGGCGAGCTCGACGCTGTAGGGGGCCTTGGTGGTGGTCACGGACACGGTGGCGTTGGACTGCCACTTCCAGTCGCCCGTGGTCAGGGTCGGGGAAATGTCGCGCGCCACCGAGGCGAACGCGTCGAAGCTCACCACGTAGGTCGCTCCGGAATCGATCTGCAGGCCGCCCTGGCGGATCTGGACGCCGAAGTTGGTGGTGTCCGTGGCGGTGACGGTGATCGCCGCGCTGCCGCCTGCGTACGAGACCGTGGAGGCGTTGGCGGGGGTGGGGTAGTTGCCCAGCACCCAGGCGGTCTGGTCGGCGGAAGTGGTGAACGTCCCTCCCTTCACGAGGTTCGTTCCTTCGCCCGGAGTGAAGACGGCCTGCAGGTTGCGATCCCTGTCCACGGTCACCTTGAGGGTGGTCGCCGTGGAGGTGGTGTCGCCGGTCCAGCCGGTGAAATCGTATCCGGCATCGGGGGTGGCGACCAGGGTGACGACGGTTCCCGCCGCCACGCGCCCGGAGGGGGAGGCGGTGATCGTGCCGCCGGCCGTGGACCCGGCCAGCACGGAGAACTTGCCGTCGGACAGGCCGTCGAACTTGACGTCGTCGACATGGGCGCGGGCGAACTTGGCCAGGACCGTGCCGGAGGTCGCGAAGCCCTTCATCCAGGGGTCGCCGCCATCCTGCTGGTATTGCCAGAACAGGCCACCCGCGTAGCCGCCGGTGTAGAGGGTTTCCAAGGAGACCCCGATGTCCAGGGCATCCTGCATGGGACTGGAAGACGGGGTGCTGGAGTTCCAGCTGCTGGAGGCGAATTCGCCCACCACCAGAGGCTTGTCGACCCCCCATGCGCCCGCCGACTTGGTGAACGGGGAATTGGAGGTGCCGTTCCAGCCGTAGTAGTGGATCATGTAGAAGTCCAGGGTGCCGTCGGCGTCGCTGCCGGCGGCCTTCATCGCGGCGTCGGAGTACCAGCCAAGGTGCTGCGCGGCGACGGTGCCGGTCGAGACCAGCACACCCGGAACGGCGCGCTTGATGGCTCCGGCCATGAGGTTCGAGATCTTCTGGATGTTGGCCTTCTCGACCTTTTCGCTGGTCCAGCCCACTCCCGTCACCATGCCTTCGCATTCGTTGCAGATCTCCCAGGCCAGCAGGTTGGGGTGGAGTTCGATCCCCTTCACCAGGGGCACCACGGCCTTGTCGATGTAGGCCTTCATGCCGGCGTCGGTGGTCAGGAGGGTCCGGTTGTTGGCGAGGTTGTTCCCCTGGCCGCTCTGCAGGAAGTTGTGGGTGAGGAGCACCGGCAGGAGAAGCATGTTGTTCTCCTTGGCGATGGCCAGCATCTTCTTGACGTTGGAGATGGTCTGGGAGCCCAGCCCGGACACCAGACCGTCGGCTCCGAACTTCGGATCGTTGGCGCCGTTGGTGGATAGCCACACGCGCATGGTGTTGCCGCCGGAATCCGCCACGGCCTTCATCGCGCTGCGGAAGGACGCTTCGTTGAGGGGTACGTCTCCCACGTCGTTTCCGAAGCTGATCCATGCCAGGTTGTGGCCGGCGACGAAGATCTTCTCCCCACTGGGAAGCGTGATCCGGTTCCCGGCCGGGAGTGCCTGCGCGGTGGAAACCGCGAGTGTGGCGCAAAGCAGGAGGTTCTTGAACAAGGCGACATCCTTTCTGGCGTCGGTTCAGGATGGATTGGACGATCCCGTCGCGACCATAAGTTTGTTGGCAAATATGACCGGGGGTTCACACGGGGGCACAGCCAATACATTCATAAACACATCAATTGTATGATTGTATGGTGATCTCCACCAGAAACCAGGTCCTGGAGCGGTTGCGGAAACTGTCCGACCGTCTTCCCTGCCAGAGACTTCCCCCTCTGCGCAGTCTTGCCGCTTCCTGGGGTGTGAGCTTGGCGACCGTCCAGGTCGCGGTGGCAGACGCCGTGCGCGAAGGATGGCTGAGCACGCGGAGGGGGTCTGGCGTCTGGGCCGGAGCGGTGCCATTCCCGGAAGCCGGGCCGGTCGATCGCATGGATGCCCATCGATTGGCGGAGGTCATCGCCAGGCAGATCCACGAGGGGAAATTCGCCCAGGAGCACCCCTTGCCCGCGCCCAAGGATTGGGCAAAGCTCCACGGACTGCATCCGGTCACCGTCCGCAAGGCGCTGGGGATGCTGCTGGCCAAGGGGCTGGTGGAACGTCGCGGTCGCAGCTGGTGGCTTGGTCGCCCTTTGGCCAGGAGGCCGCATCGAAACCCGGTACTGCTGTGCATCGGTGCGGCGGAAACACCGGGGAGGATGCGCATCGATTCCGACCGCGAATGGGATTTCTGGCGCGAGCTGCAGTCGGAAGCCATCCGCAGCGGGTTGTCGCCGCGATTGATTCCCTGGGCAGGGGCCCTTCCCGAACCGGACGAATCGGTGTTCGGTGCGGTGGTGTCCACCTGGCACCTGCCGGAAAACCCCGAGGTGCTGGACACCCTCCAGCGGCTGAAACTGCCCACCGCCGTGTGGGTGGCCGCCGAGGATTCCTTGCCGGGGGCGCGGTTCCGACAGGCTCGCGGGATGTGGTTCCACGACCTGGCCCACGGACGTGGCGCGGGCGAGACCATGGGCGCGTACCTCGCGGGATTGGGGCACCGCAAGGTGGCCTGGATCAGTCCGTTCCATACCAGCAGTTGGGCGCAAAACCGCATGGCCGGCTTGTGGGCCAGCCTGGGGCCGGAAGTGGAGCGGATCGAGGCCTTCGGTTCGTGGTTGTCGGAATGGGACGTGCAGGTGCAGGTGGCGGAAGATCCCGCCGTACTCGCGCGGATGGATCTTTCCGGATTGGATGCGTCGGGTCCCTACGAAGCCTTGCGCCTTCCCCTGGCCGAACAGATCACCCGCGACCTCATCATGGACCAGTTCACGCCTGCACTGGAAACGGCGTTGGCCTCCGGCGCGACGGTCTGGGTGGCCGCATCCGACCTGGTGGCCCGCTGGTGCCTGCACTGGCTTGCCGCGCGGGGGATCCACCCTCCGGCGGATCTTGCGTTGGCGAGCTTCGACGACACGCGCGAATCGTCCAGGCGGAACCTGACGAGCCTGCGGTTCGATGTGCAGGGGATGGTCCGGTCGATGATCCGTCAGATCCTGTCCAGCAGGGAGAGGCACCCGCAGGTGTCGCGGTACGCCGGGCATGTGGTGGAGCGGGGGACCACGGCGTCCCTACCGTAGCGTAACCCCTCGGTGATCCCCTCTGTTGTCACTTGATCGAGGAGGTTAGCGCTTCGCCTCTCTCCACCGGTACGGCGTCAGATCCTCGAAGGATGCTCCATTCGGTCGCATTTTCACGCGCAG
>Ga0116170_10000412_pt1 | contig 45286 bp, 36 predicted proteins | sample AD_JPNHW1_MetaG_FD_89797 | JGI IMG/M metagenome (GOLD analysis project Ga0116170, IMG submission 89797) | Active sludge microbial communities of municipal wastewater-treating anaerobic digesters from Japan - AD_JPNHW1_MetaG | ecosystem: Engineered > Bioreactor > Anaerobic > Digestate | place... | reverse complement strand
CTGGAAAAGTTGACCACCAGACTCTGACCATACCACTGAATTTTACCTTAATTTTGCAGGTCGATTGATTGAGGAGTTCTCATGGAAGAGGTAATTCAAAAATGTATTGAAGCGTTGGAAAAGGGTGGTACGATACTTTACCCTACCGATACTATCTGGGGACTTGGCTGTGATGCCACCAACCAGAAAGCTGTTGAAAAGATATACCATATCAAGAAACGGATGGAGTCGAAAAGCCTGATCATCCTCGTTGAGGACGAAGAACGGCTTCGTCAATGCACAGGGGTCATCCCCGATATCGCCCGGGACCTGATCCGGAGCGTAGACACACCACTCACGATCATCTATCCCGCCGCCCGGAACCTGGCAAAAAACGTCATCGCTGAAGATGGCAGTATCGGCATACGTATCGTCAAAAATGATTTCTGTGAAACACTGATCCGCCGTTTCGGCAAGCCGATCGTCTCTACCTCTGCCAATATCTCCGGGCAACAGCCTCCCCTGATGTTCAAGTTCATTTCCGAAGAGATCAAAAAAGAAGTGGATTATATCGTCCCCTTGTACCAGGATGTCCTTTGCGAGATCAAACCTTCGACCATCATAAAGCTCAAAGATACCGGAGAATTCGAGATCATCCGGAAATAAAGGAATTTCTTTACTTTTGAAGAAAATTACAAGCCATGAGTTCACCTTTACAAGCCATTTCGCCTGTTGACGGTCGTTATCACACCTCGACGGAAGGATTATCGGAATATTTCTCAGAAGCAGCCATCATCCGTTACCGTATCCTGGTGGAGGTGGAATATTTCATTGCCCTGTGTAAGATTCCGCTACCGTCTTTGAAGAACGTCGATGCGAAAGTTCTCCCTAAACTGCGCGACCTCTATGAAAAGTTCACGGTGAAAGATGCGGAAAGGGTGAAAGAGATTGAGCTGACGACCAATCACGACGTAAAGGCGATCGAGTATTTTGTAAAAGAAAAATTTGATGCGCTGAAACTGTCTCCCTTCAAAGAATTCATTCACTTCGGACTCACCTCGCAGGATATCAACAACACCGCCTTCCCACTGGCGCTGAAAGACTGCCTGGAGAAGGTATATGAGCCCATGCTGGCGGAAGTACATCTGCAACTGCTGAACAAATCGAATGAATGGAAGACGATCCCGATGCTGGCTCACACCCACGGGCAGCCGGCCTCCCCTACCACAGTCGGGAAAGAGATCGCCGTGTTCGCCGAACGGCTTAGCGCTCAGTCGGCCCTGCTGGAGACCATTCCCATCTCTGCCAAATTCGGCGGCGCCACCGGCAACTTCAATGCACATCAGGTGGCGTACCCCTCCATCGACTGGGTTGAGTTCGCCAACCGTTTCGTGAATGTCACCCTCGGACTGGAACGCTGTCAGACTACCACGCAGATCGAACATTATGACAACCTGGCTGCCTTGTTCGACAACCTGAAACGAATCAACACCATCCTCATCGACCTCGACCGCGACATGTGGACCTACATCTCGATGGAGTATTTCGGGCAGAAAGTAAAAAAAGGCGAGACCGGCTCCTCCACCATGCCTCATAAAGTCAATCCCATCGATTTTGAAAATTCGGAAGGGAACCTGGGCATGGCCAATGCTGTCTTCGGATTCCTTTCGTCGAAGCTCCCCGTATCGAGATTGCAACGCGATCTGACCGACTCTACCGTGATCCGGAACATCGGAGTGCCCATCGCTCATACCCTTATCGCGTTCCGCTCCCTGACCAAAGGTCTGAACAAACTGATCCTGAACGAAGATAAGCTGAATGCCGACCTGGAAAAGAACTGGGCGGTGGTTTCCGAAGCCATCCAGACCATCTTACGCCGGGAAGGATATCCGAATCCCTACGAAGCCCTCAAAGAGCTGACACGCGGGAACAAAGGGATCACCAAAGAAGTTATTCATCAGTTCATTGACGGTTTAAAAGTCAACGACAAGGTGAAGAAAGAACTCAAAGCGATCACCCCTCAGAATTACATCGGAATAATACAGTAGTGTAAGAGGATCATCCCTTTTTCAAACCACCAAAGAATTACTTTTTCTTGTTACCTTTGCAAAAATTCTGAACTGTTATGGATTTAAGCAAGATTTTATCAATTTCAGGGAAGGGCGGTCTGTTTAAGGTCGTATCCCAATCGAAGAATGCCGTGATCGTTGAATCTCTCGTTGACAAAAAACGCTTTCCTGCTTTCGGTCATGAACGGATGAGTTCGCTGGAAGAGATCAGTATTTTCACTACCGGTGATGACCGGCCGTTGAAAGAGGTCATGAAGGCCTTTTTTGACAAGCTGGAAGGCAAAGCCGCTCTGGATCCCAAATCAGCTGATAAAGACCTGGTACAAAAATTCGGGGAGATCGTTCCCGACTATGATACCGACCGGGTTTATGTGTCGGATATCCGCAAAGTCTTTGCCTGGTATAACCTGTTGCTGAGCAATGACCTTCTTGACTTCAGCGAAGAGACATCCGAAGAGAAAAAAGAAGAGACCGTTGACCAGGAAACAACAGAAGAACCGATCGCAGAAAAACCAAAGAAAAAAGCAACAGCCCCCAAAGCAAAAAATACAGGAGAATAAGGTTTTTTCGGGATAATCTCTATCTTTGAAAAAAATCCTGTATATGAAAAAAACCGCTAATTTCTTCCTCGTTTTACTTATTATCCTGACAACAGGCTTCAGCGCCTCCGCAGGAAAAAAAGAGATTCGTTTCAGCACTTCCGAGCCAGATGCGAAGATCTACGTCGACGGCAAGTTGATGGGCGCAGGGCAACTGATCATTACTGCTCCCGCCTATTCCTGTATTGTGGTGAAAGTGGAAAAACTCGGTTATCTTACTGGTAACATAGAATTCTGCAACAAACCCGATTACACCCCTCCTCCCAAGAGTTATTACTATCAGATGGAGAAAGACGATGCTTATGATGCTTCCGAAGCTACCGACATCGCTAATGTGGACATCGAGATCAAAACCCACAAGAGCGAATTGGATGCCTGGAAGCTTCTCAGCCAGATCATCACTTCTTATTTTGATGTGATAGAAGTCACCGACCGTGAAACCGGTTACATGCGTACTTCCTGGGTGGTGCAGTCATTTAAACAGACTACGGTTCGTACACGAATTATCGTCAAGTTGGGAGAATCCGACCCGCTGACATACAAAATCAAACTGGTGAGCGAGGTAGCCAATGGCGGCCAGGTAAGTGTTAAAAGCGATGAGCTGTTCAAAGAGTGGGACCGTATCCTGAGAAAATACCGGGAGGTAATCCACGAAGTTCAGACGCGCGTTGGTAATTAATCGACCTGTATGGCGAATACGCTAGTTCAAAAGAGACAAAACATTCTTGAGGTTACCGGCAAACGGCGACTCAACGATCGTCATTTTATCATTCAGCTCACTTCGGAAGAGCCTTTACCCATGATGCTGCCCGGCAATTTCGTGCAAGTCCTGGTGGAAGGCTCTCCCACTACTTTTCTCCGCCGCCCGTTATCCATCCATGAGGTCAACTACGCTCAAAACAGTTTCCGCATCCTTATCCAGATCAAAGGCGACGGCACCCGTCAACTCAGCAGGCTGAAGAACGGCGACAAATTGAATGTCATCTATCCGTTAGGCAACTGTTTCTCGTTACCGCAAGGCAAAGAGGTGTTGCTCGTCGGAGGCGGATGCGGAGTAGCGCCGCTGCTGTTTCTGGCGCAATTCCTGAGGCAAAACAGCATTCGTCCGGTGATCCTTACCGGATGGAGGACCCAATCGGATATTTTTGAGCTGGAAGAATACAAAAAGTCGGGGGAAGTGCTGATGACCACTGAAGACGGATCAGCCGGCGAGAAAGGGCTGGTGACGGATCATTCCCTCTTCCGGAGCGGCAAACTGCCTTTCAGCCGGATCTATTGCTGCGGCCCTGATCCCATGATGAAGGCGGTAGCCGGACTGGCTGCCTCGCACGGCATCGATTGCGAAGTGTCGCTGGAGAACACCATGGCTTGCGGCATCGGGGTGTGCCTGTGTTGCGTCACCCCTACTGTATCAGGAAATGAACGGGTCTGTGTCGAAGGTCCCGTATTCAATACGAAACACCTCACCTGGGGAAACCCGGACAAAGAGGCTTGTCAAAACAAATGTCATGGCTGATCTGAACGTAACACTGGGCCCGCTGGAGTTGAAAAACCCCGTCCTCACTGCTTCCGGGACCTTCGGATGCGGCGAAGAGTTCACTGACTTTATGGACGTGAACCGTCTCGGAGGTATCGTAGTCAAGGCAGTCACCGGGAAAAACCGCGACGGCAATCCTTACCCGCGCATGGCCGAGACCCCCATGGGGATGCTGAACGCTGTAGGGTTGCAGAACAAAGGGGTGGATTACTTCATCCGGGAGATCTATCCACGCATCAAAGATTTCGACACGCAGATCATCGTGAACGTCTCCGGTTCCACCCTGGACGAATACGTCGAGGTAGCGGGCAAGCTCAACGACCTGGATAAGATCCCGGCCATCGAAGTGAACATCTCATGTCCGAACGTAAAACAAGGCGGCATGGCCTTCGGCACGATCCCTGCCACCGCCACCGAAGTGACCCGGGCTGTGCGCGATGTCTATAAAAAGACCCTCATCGTGAAGCTCTCCCCCAACGTCACCAGCATCACCGACATGGCGAAAGCCGCGGCAGACGGCGGGGCCGATATCATCTCCCTCATCAACACCCTGCTGGGGATGGCGATCAATGCCGAAACCCGCCGGCCTGTGCTCTCCACCATCACCGGCGGACTGTCGGGACCTGCCATCAAGCCGGTAGCGCTGCGCATGGTGTGGCAAGTCTCCAAAGCCGTGAAGATCCCGGTTATCGGGTTAGGCGGTATCCGCACTGCCACCGACGCCATCGAGTTCATGCTGGCCGGCGCCTCCGCTGTTCAGGTAGGGACGGCGAATTTCATTGATCCGGCCGTCACCCTGAAAATCATCGACGGACTGGAGGCCTATCTCCAACGCCATCAGATCAACTCCGTGAAGGAACTGATCGGGAGTCTTAAGGTGAACGGGGAGTAGGGGAAGATTATCAGCTGCTATTTTCTTTCTATTCCTGTTTCTGCTATACCCATCTCACTGATTTCTTCTTTATTGCCTAATATCCAGGCATATAAGCAAACGAATGGAAAAATTTCCGGCAGGCTCTTTTATCATCGTAAAGCAAAAAACATTCTACGAATTGTAATGTTTTAGATTTTTAATAAATTTACGCATCTGTTCTTATAAGAAGGCAAGTACTCTGCTTAAACTAAAATTTCCTAGAAATCTGTTTGATAATATTTACTAAAATTACACTGACATGTTTGAAACAAATCCTATTCAGATAGAATTAATTAAAGATCACAAATACAAATTAACAATTAAGCTTGACAATTGGGAACTTACTAGAATTGTTACAGAAACAACCCTAAATGAATTACAAAATGAAATTAATAATGCAACCGGACTGACAAAGGTTACTGACACCTTTAATTGCACAGGTGAAGAAGCAAGAAAAATTAAACATTTCTGGGAAACCATAGATTATAAGCATATTTGTAAAGAGTGCAAATTCAAATGGATTGAATGCTATAATTGTGCAATTAAATGTGATAGCCCTTTGGAAAGAGACCTGTTGTTTGAATTACGAAAAAACAATATTGAACCAATTCTACAGCGAAGGTTTAACAAAGATGGTAGTTTTTATGAATTTCCTACAAGCATAGATCCTGATACAATCCTTACAATACCTGATTTCTATATAGAAAAAGAAAAGATAAAATTATGTATTTATGCTGACGGACACAACTATCATGAGAGAACAGAAAATCAGGCGTTAAGAGATAGAAATATTGACAGAGAATTACAAAGAATGGGTTATAAAGTTCTGAGATACACGGGCCAAGAAATTCGTAAAAATTGTTCCCTTGTGGTTGAGAATATCAAAGTAAACCTTGAATTATAAGTCGAGAAAACAATGATCTTACCGTTTTTATTCACGAAAGAAAAAAGGGTAAATTCCGGACTATCCTGCCCCCCATTCCGGAGCAAGCTGCCACCCTTAAAAAAGGAAAAAATGATGGACATCCCGGCAATGTTTGAGCTGGACTAAAATTTGGGCAGTTTGTCCATCTTTTATACCCTTTCAGGTGTATTTTACTGAAATTTTAACTTTTTATACCCTATCGGGGTTAATTTTGGATAATATCCATAATATCGTACCCCTTCGGGTATAATTTTCATATTGATGTTATCCACATCTATCACTCTTAATCCGGTTGAAAATTCATGGGGGCATGTCAATTTACGAATGACACTTTTTGTTTCCGAAGATGTTTTGAGGGTTTCCTGTTCCCTTATTTTTCTTTTGTTTCTGCTTATTTGGCCTTACTTTTACGATCCGAACCTGATTAGCGACATGTTATCTGCTTTGAAGCGGTTATGGGTAAATATGATTTGATTTATGAAAAGAAAAATTTTAATCACCCTGGCAACAGGGATATTATGTCTGACCGGGTTTTCACAAATACCGGACAAAACCAAGCTGGATAACTATTTTGATACCCTTGAAGCACACAACAAGTTTATGGGAAGCGTTGCCGTCTCTCAAAACGGCATCATCGTCTATTCTAAATCGATCGGCTTTGCTGACGTTGAAAACCAACTTCCTGCCAATGAAAACACTAAATACAGGATCGGTTCCATTTCAAAAACATTCACCACTGTACTGGTATTCAAAGCTATAGAAGAAAAGAAATTAAGTTTGGATCAAACCCTTGATCAGTTTTTTCCGGCCATTCAGCATTCAGAAAAAATTACGATCAAAATGCTGCTCAGCCATAGAAGCGGAATACACAATTTTACCAATGACACGGATTATCTGACCTGGAATACCCAAGCCAAAACGGAGAAAGAAATGGTGGATCTTATTGCTCAAAAAGGGAGCGATTTTGAACCCGACAGTAAAGCAGCATACAGCAATTCCAACTTTGTTCTCCTGACTTATATCCTGGAAAAGACCTTCAAAAAACCGTACGCTGAACTTTTAACCCGATATATCACCAAGCCCATCGGACTAACCAATACATACTATGGGGGTAAAATTGACATCCAAAACAAGGAGTGTTATTCCTATCGTTTTGCTGAGAGTTGGGAACCCGAGCCGGAGACGGATCTTTCCATCCCCATGGGCGCCGGAGGAATTGTTTCTACATCCACCGACCTGGTAAAATTCAGCGATGCATTATTTGGAGGTAAGCTGCTGAAAAAAGAAAGCCTCGAGTTAATGAAGACGGTGAAAGACGGCTTTGGCTCAGGGTTGATCCAACTTCCGTTTTATGGCAGGATCTCTTATGGTCATACCGGAGGAATTGACGGATTTTCTTCGGTATTCGGTTATTTTGCTGACGGAAATATTTCGTACGCGATGACCTCCAACGGATCAAACTTCAATAACAACGGTGTTTCAATGGCCGTGTTAAGCGCCGTGTACGATTTACCGTACGACATTCCCGAATTTACCACTTATGTTGTTCATCCCGAAGAGCTGGATCAATATGCCGGAATATATTCATCTCAACAACTTCCGTTGAAGATATCGATCACCAAAGATGACAATAAGTTGATTGCTCAGGCCACGGGTCAGCCTTCCTTTCCCCTTTCAGCCAGCGGAAAAGACAAGTTCGTTTTTGATCAGGCAGGGATTGTTATGGAGTTCAACCCGTCGGAGAAAACAATGCTTTTAAAACAAGGTGGCGGACAGTTTTTATTCACGAAAGAATAAAAGCGTGGTTGCTCCCGGTTGCCTGTCCGGTCCATCAAAAAAAATGATTATCCTTGCACATGGCAAGGAAGCGAATCATCATCACAGGTGGCGGGCCGGCAGGGCTGATGGCGGCAGACGTATTGAGCGTCGCTCATGAGGTGCATCTGTATGAGAAAGAGAAAAATATCGGGCAAAAATTCCTGGTAGCAGGAAAAGGGGGGCTGAATATCACCAATAACTTCCGGGGATCCGCGCTGACCGGCAGGTACACCCCGGCCGGTTTCATGGATGAAGCCCTGTCAGGTTTCTCACCGGAAGATTTGCGGGGATGGCTCTCCGGGATGGGCATTTCCACTTTCACCGGGTCCAGCGACAAGGTTTTCACGGATAAGGATCTCCCGGCCATCGACATCCTGAACAAGATCAGGGAGAAACTCCTCAGTCAGGGAGTTCAGTTTCACACGGAGCATACTTTCACGGGATTCGACGAAAACAACGCCATCACCTTCCGGCATCAGGATCAATCGATTTGTGTAAAAGCCGATTACCTGGTTTTTGCTCTGGGAGGAGCCTCGTGGTCTGTGACGGGATCCGACGGAACCTGGCGTGCTGTTTTCGAGTCGATGGGCGTTTCCACGCGGCCATTCCAATCCTCTAACTGCGGCATCAACATTTCCTGGCCTGAAGGGATCCGGAAGAGTCATGCCGGGAAACCCCTGAAGAACATCCGGTTGTTCACGGCTGACCGAGAGACGAAGGGAGAGGCGATCATCACGGAATACGGGCTGGAAGGCACTGCCGTGTACGCGTTGGTACCGGTTCTCCGGGACATGTTACAGGCACGAATCCCCGCCACGCTTTCCCTCGATCTCAAACCCTTCAACACGGTGGAACAACTTCTCCGGAAGGCATCAGCATCGCGGATCACCTCCAAAGAGTACGCCTCCTTCTTTCACCTGAATACCGCAGGACTGGCTGTCATCAAAGCCTTTACCGATAAAGACACGTATCTGGCGCCGGAAGGGTTTATCCGCAGCATGAAGGGGCTGCAGATCCCTGTCGATTCGTTGAGGCCGGTGGAAGAGGCTATTTCAACGATCGGAGGTATCTGCACCGGGGAAGTGGATCGCTGCTTCTCGCTGAAGAGATACCCGTGGATTTACGTGACGGGTGAAATGGTCGACTGGGACGCTCCTACCGGAGGCTTTCTGTTACAGGGATGTTTTTCGATGGGACATCTGGCCGCCCGGTCGATCCTGGAGCAAGCGAGGGATCTTTAAACAATTGGTACCGATTTTATTTTACAGCTCATTCATTTGCGTTTTCCGGCTCAAATATTTTGATTTTTGAGCCACATTTTATATATTTGTGAGCTTTAAAACAGAAACCATGTATAGCGACCGGGAGATAGAAATACTAAACCTGATCCAGGAGAGACAGCCATGTTCTTCGAAAGAGATCCATGAAGGGATTACTGCACCTGTCAGTTATGCGACAGTTAAAAGAATATTGTCGAAGCTTTACGGGGAAAATTTTCTGTACACCGAGGGTAAAGGTAAAGGGACCAGATATTTCATTTCTCCTTCCTATGAATTACTGCGGGAGATTGATATAGATGACTATTTTTCAAAGGAGATTGACGAACGTAAGATCAAGGATCGGTTTAACATCCGTCTGCTTCCAGAAGTATTAAGCAAAACCAGTATTTTTACCAACGAAGAATCAGCCAGACTCACTTCGCTTCAGCAGGAGTTTCAGCAAAACATCTCGCAAGCAGATGAATCGGAATATAAGCGGGATTTGGAAAGGTTAGCTATTGATCTGAGTTGGAAATCATCGCAAATAGAAGGGAACACTTACTCGCTTCTGGAGACGGAAAGATTATTAAAAGAGAAAGAAACCGCCTCCGGAAAGACGAAAGAAGAGGCCATCATGTTATTGAATCACAAGGAGGCGCTGGATTTCATCATCCTGCATCCGGATTATTTAACGCCATTATCTGTTTCGAAGATTGAAGACATTCACAGCCTGTTGATCAAGGATCTTCACATTAACCGGAATATACGGAAACGAAGGGTTGGTATTACCGGGACGAATTATCGGCCCTTAGATAATGAATTTCAGATCACCGAAGCCTTGTCAATGATGTGTGACCTGATCAATGCAAAAGAAAATATTTTCGAAAAAGCGTTGTTGATCCTTGTCTTATTATCATACATACAGCCTTTTACCGACGGAAATAAAAGGACGGCGCGCATCGTCAGCAATGCTATTTTGATTAATAGCAAATATTGTCCGCTCTCTTTCCGAACGGTTGATTCCATCGATTACAAGAAAGCGATGTTGGTGTTTTATGAACAGAACAATATTTTCTGTTTCAAAAACATCTTTATCAATCAATTTGAATTTGCGGTAAAAACTTACTTCTGATAACGATCCCCGTCAAACGATCACCACTTCCGATTCGAGGGTGATGCCGAATTTTTCGAGGACGGAATTCTTGATTTGTTCAGAGAGGTGAAGGATCTGTTGTCCGGTGGCGTGGCCGTAGTTAACCAATACCAGCGGCTGGTTTACATGTACGCCGGCATCGCCGAAACGTTTCCCTTTCCATCCGCACTGTTCGATAAGCCAGGCGGCGGGTATCTTGATGCCTTTGGGATCGGCAAAAGAGGGCATGCAATCGTAGTGAGTTTGCAAGGCATCGGCTTTCTCCGCAGGCACCACCGGGTTTTTGAAGAAACTCCCGGCATTACCGGTCACGGCCGGGTCAGGCAGTTTGCTTTTCCGGATCCGGCAGACGGCCTCCCGCACCTCGCGGATGGACGGATCGGACACGCCCATGATCTCCAACTCTTTCCGGATATGGCCGTAATCGAGTTTCAACCCTTCGCGGGCCGCTGTTATTTTTTCAGGAGCCAGGCTGAATATCACCTCCGTCACAATAATCTTTTCTTTCAACTCATGTTTGAAGATGCTGTTGCGGTAGCCGAACCCGCATTGTGTGCCGGAGATCACCCGTTGTTGCCCTGTTTCAACCTCCGTATAGTGTACTTCGCGGATATTCTCCCCTACTTCCATGCCGTAGGCTCCGATGTTCTGGATGGGCGTGGAACCCACCAAGCCCGGTATGAGCGACAGGTTTTCGAGACCGCCCCAGCCGTTGGAAACGCAGTAAGCAACAAAATCATCCCATACGACGCCGGCGCCGGCGCTGATGACGACCTCCTTCTCCTCTTCTTCAACGAGCCTGATCCCACCGAGGGAAATACGTAATACCATCCCCGGGAAATCTCTGGTAAAAAGCAGGTTGCTACCTCCGCCCAGGATCAGGAGCGGATCTCCTTGACGGTAGTATTTTTCCAGAAATGACGTTATCTCTTCGGAAGAATGGATCTCGCCATACCGGGCCGCCCTGACGTCAAAGCCGAAGGTGTTGAGGTTTCTGAGAGAATAGTTTTCGTAAATGGTCATCGGACGCTGTGTTCGAAAACAAAGTTAGAATGTTTTCTTTACTTTTACGGTATGAAAACTGCTATTGTAGCTGTCACAAACGATCTCACCACCGATCAGCGCGTTCATCGCACCTGCACCGCGCTGAGCCAGTCGGGGTACCGGGTTATCCTTGTAGGACGGCGATTGCGGGAAAGTCTGACGCTGAAACCCCGCGAATATGCGACAGACCGGCTGCGGCTCCTTTGCGACAAAGGTCCCGGGTTTTACGCAGAATACAACATCAGGCTGTTTTTCTACCTGTTATCAAAGAAAGCCGATCTCTTTGTCACCAACGATACCGACACGTTACCGGCTGGTTATTTTGCTTCTCTTCTGCGACGGGTCCCGTTATTGCACGATTGTCACGAATATTTCCGCGGTGTGCCCGAGCTGGTCGGGAGGCCGGCTGTCACCCGCGCCTGGAAATTTTTCGAAGACCTGATCTTTCCCCGGTTGAAACACGTGGTGGCTGTTAACGATCCGGTGGCTGACTTGTACCGGCATGAATACGGGATTACGATCGAGGTAATCCGAAACGTGCCGTTCAGCAGGGAACCCGAAGACCGATCGCAGAAAGAGGTCATGGGTATTCCGGCAGACAGGAAAGTGATCCTTTACCAGGGAGCGGTGAACGTTGACCGCGGGTTGGAGGAGGTCATCCGGGCCATGAGATATGTCAGGCAGGATGCGGTTTTTGTGATCGCCGGGACCGGTGATATTATCACGGATCTGCGGCAGCTTGTTTCGGAGGAACAACTCGGCGACCGGGTTCTCTTCACGGGACAGATCCCCTTCCAGGAACTTCCGAAGTACACTGCAATGGCGGATATCGGGCTGTCGGTCGAAAAAGAAGTCGGCATCAACTATCAGAATTGTCTTCCGAATAAATTTCTCGATTACATACAGGCCAGGGTACCAGTGTTGGTCACCCCGTTTGCCGAGATGAAAAAAATTGTAGAACAATACGGGATCGGCCGGTTTGTAAAAGACCATGAACCGGAGCATCTGGCCCAGCAATTGGATGAGATGCTGGGTGACGAAGAGGCCCTGGCAGGATATCGTCGCAATATGGAGCAAGCCGCTCATGATCTTTGTTGGGAGAATGAGCGCAATGTCCTGTTCCGCGTATTAAATCAGATCCATTGAGCAACCACTTACATATCGTCGCATTTGATAACCCCTATCCTCCCCGGTATGGCGGCGTGATCGACATCTGGTACAAGATCAGTGTTCTTCATGATGCCGGCATGATGATCCATCTTCACTATTTCAGCTACGGAAAGAAAAAGGAAGAGGAAGATATCCTCCGGCAGTACTGCGCCACCGTACAGGCTTACCCTCGCAAGACAGGATGGCGTTCGCAGCTCAGCATCATCCCGTATATCGTATATTCCAGAAAATCGGAAGCCCTGATACAGGATCTGTGCCGGGATGACTATCCCATCCTGTTTGAAGGGCTGCACACCTGTTATTACCTCGATGATCCCCGGTTGAAAGGGCGGCGGCTGCTTTACCGGGAAAGCAACATCGAACACGACTATTACCGTCACCTGGCAAAAGCAGAGCGAAACCCGCTTAAAAAAGTTTTTTTCCTGTGCGAAAGCCGAAAACTCCGGCATTACGAGCAGGTACTGGAAAACAGTTCCGTCATGCTGACTGTTTCGCAAGCCGATACGGAATACCTGCAGCGCCGGTTCCCATCGAAAAAGGTGATCCGGATACCCAGTTTTCACAAAGACGATGAAGTCATTTCGGTTCCCGGGAAAGGTGATTTTGTTCTCTACCAGGGCAACCTGAGCGTGGCTGAAAATACAGCGGCGGTGAGTTTTCTGATCCGAAAAGTATGGAATGAGTCGATGCCTCCCCTGGTGATTGCCGGGAAGAACCCGTCGAAATCGTTGGTCCGGCTCGCCAAAACCTGTCAACGGATCCGACTGATTGCCAATCCCGATGATGCCACCATGACGGGGCTGTTGCGCGATGCCCACATCAACCTGATGGTGACCTTTCAACCCACCGGTTTAAAGTTGAAGCTGCTGAACGCCTTGTTCAACGGCCGTTTCTGTCTTGTCAATGAAGCCATGCTGGCCGGCACCGGGTTAACATCCCTTTGCTCGGTGGCCGCCACTCCCGAACAGTTCCGGGAAGAGATCCGCCGGTTGTTTACCTGTACATTCACGGAAGAAGAAACAGGCAAACGCAGGGACATCCTTTCAAAGATCTATTCAAACCGGGAAAACGGAAAGCTATTGCTGCAGTGTATCAGCTCCTGATCAGTTTTTCAGTGCATCATACACCCTGAAATTCTCGTAATAATACAACATCCACTGCTGGTTTTCGTATCCTCCTGTTTCTGACTTCAGAAATTGATATTTTGATTCCAGCATATTGATATCCAGTTCATTCATGCATTTTGGAAAGGATGTTCCGTATCTTTTTAAGGCTGTGAGGAAAAAATTTCCGATATCAAACCCGATGAAAGCCAGCGGATCAGGATCGGTTTTGATGGTCTCCTGAAAGTCACGAACGAATTTCTTCACATTATCATCATCATAATCAATATAATACGATGCTATCATGTGTGTTTTCAGGTTCACGAGGTAATCCACTTCCAGTCCATCGATGCGATTCCAGGCAGGGAGTCCGAAAACAGAGATCCGGTATTGGTTTTTGATGCCGTCGAGTTGAGTAAGCAGGTCGAGGATGGTAGATTTATTATCAGAGAAGATAACGACCATATTCTGAACATCCTTTTTCAGCTGGTCGTCCATGGTTTTAGGGTCACAGATGGTTACCTGAATATTTTTTTCCAAGCAAAGTTTCCGAAGTTGTTCAGCGGATTCCTTAAACCGGGAGGCGGCGTTTCTGACGATCACCACGTTAGCGTCGGGGTATACACGGGCGATCAGGTCAGCTGACTGGGGCACGATGGTCTTCACGGAAGGTCTGACTTTGATCACCTCCGGGTTTTTATTCACCTGTGATTCCCGCTCGGAGATAGGGCTCACAATAGGAATGTTGTTTTTCCGGGCAAAATCAGCCACGATCTGAAAGTTCCTGTTATAAAGGAGTCCGATGATCATATCCATCTTTTTCAGATCGGTAGTCTGCAGAAATGATTTCGTCTTCAGGGTATCGGTACTCACGTCGTACACATGGATGGTAACGGGCAATCCGGTCAGCTTGAGGGAATCGACAGCCATCATAAAACCCTCGTAGAACTGGATAAACTGGAACGGGCGACAGGATTCGGCGTCTTCCATGGTCATCTGGTCGGGGTCGATATCATCTGCCTCATTCAGGAACAGGTGCATCAGGAGGGCCACTTCGTACTGATCCTTCTGAACAGAGGGATCCATCCCGCAAGGTTTCTCTACCGGGACAGGAGGTTTTGCCTTCACCGTATCGACCACGACAGGTTTTGTCGCAGGTACCTGGGAAGGCTTATTGATTTTCTTTCCGGTGGGGATCCTCAGTTCCTGACCGGGTTGAATTCCGTCGGAAATTGCCGGGTTCAGGCGGATGAGATCCTCCGGGGTGATGTTGTAGGTTTTAGATATCTTATAGACTGTCTGGCCTTTAGCGACGGTATGTATATAATAATCCACGCCATCGATCGTCCGGGTCACCTTTGATTTAGGGACTTCAAATCCGTTTTGAGCCTGCAGGGTCAGCACAGGCAGGATCAGGAAGAGGAGGATGCAGGTTACCGTTCTGTTCATGAGTTTGGGGTTAGATCATTCCCATTCGATGGTAGCGGGAGGTTTCGAGCTGATGTCATACACCACACGGTTGACGCCTTTCACCTTATTGATGATCTCGTTGGAGACCCAGCCGAGGAAATCGAACGGCAGTTGTGCCCAGTCGGCCGTCATCCCGTCGGTGGAAGTGACCGCGCGCAGCGCTACTACATTCTCATAGGTCCGTTCGTCGCCCATCACGCCAACGGACCGGATAGGCAGAAGGACCACAAAAGCCTGCCATACTTTATCGTACAGTCCGTGTGAGCGCAGGCCCTGGATGAAGATGTCGTCAGCTTCCTGAAGCAGTTTCACCCGGTCGACATTTATCTCACCCAGGATTCTCACAGCCAGTCCGGGCCCCGGGAAAGGATGGCGTCCCAGGAGGTCGGGATCCATATCCAGTGCTTTTCCGACACGCCGCACCTCATCTTTGAAGAGGCTGTTGAGCGGCTCGATGATCTTCAGTTTGAGGTGTTCCGGCAACCCGCCCACATTATGGTGTGATTTGATGGTAGCGGAAGGTCCTTTGACGGAGCGTGATTCAATCACATCGGGATAGATGGTACCCTGAGCCAACCACTTGACGTTTTGAATCCGGGAAGCTTCTGCATCGAATACATCGATAAAAGTCTTGCCGATGATCTTGCGTTTCTTTTCCGGTTCTGATACTCCCTGCAAAGCCGACAGGAAGATGCCGGAGGCATCCACTCCGGTCACATTGAGGTTCATATGCCGGTAAGAATCGAGCACCTTGTTAAACTCATCTTTCCGGAGCAATCCGTTGTCGACAAAGATGCAGTGAAGGTTGGGACCGATCGCTTTATGAAGGAGAACGGCCGAGACAGAAGAGTCGACGCCGCCCGAGAGACCCAGCACGACCTGGTCGTTCCCGAGTTTCTCTTTCAGCTCTCTGACGGTGGATTCGACGAATGATTCGGGCGTCCATGACTGGTGGCATCCGCAGATATCCACCACAAAATTCTTCAGCAGTGTCTGTCCTTCCAGCGAGTGGTACACTTCGGGATGGAATTGAATACCGTAGGTAGGTTCATCTTTCATCTTGAAACCGGCCACTTCGACGGTAGGGGTGCTGAGGATGATGTTGGCGCCGACAGGCGGCCGCAGGACGGTATCGCCGTGTGACATCCACACCTGGCTACCGTTACTCATTCCTTTCAGCAAGGGGCTGGAGGTATCGATGAACGAAAGGTTAGCGCGTCCATATTCCCGGATCTTGGAAGGCATCACTTCACCGCCGTTCGTGTGAGCAAGATACTGGGCGCCGTAGCAGACTCCCAGGAGAGGCTTCTGTCCGCGGATGGCAGACAGGTCAGGGATGAGCGGGTTCGTGTCGCGCACGGAATAAGGGCTGCCGGAGAGGATGACTCCCTTCACGTTTTCGTCGATCGCGGGGATCTTGTTATACGGAAAGATATCGCAATACACGTTCAGTTCCCTGACCCTGCGTGCGATAAGCTGGGTGTACTGGGAGCCGAAATCAAGGATTAAGATGGTTTCTTGCATGTTACAAAGATATGAAATCTACCGCGTCAATGTAGCATTATATTCCTTCTTGTTCCCGCATTTATCGGTGACAACAAGCCTGAATGCATTTTTCCCCTTCCGGATCCGGTCGTCGATGGTATAGATCAGCAGGTTCCGTTTCGCATCAAAATCCATCAGGATCCATTTACCGTTCAGGGTACCGCGGTAGGTGTCAATACCCGACAGGTTATCGGTGATTTTCATTTTGATGGTAACGTTTTTCGTGATGATTTTTTTCTTGGGGATATTGACTGCCTTGATCACCGGGGCAACGGTATCCACGGCGACGGCATACGTCCCGAAGTCACGGATGCGAACTCGCATCCAGCCCTGATCCCATTTTCCCCCTACAGCGGAGAAGGCTCCGGCATTGTTGAGACGGACTACCAGCGCCTTGGGGCGGAGTTTCGACGGAAGGCCTTCGGCCCTGATTGAAAGGTCGCAGAAGGTATGAAGCGGCGTTTGGTTGTTATGCAGGGTATGGCGTTTGGAGTAGATCTTCGATGTCCGTGCTTCCACAGAATAGATGAAATCCAGATCTTCGTAAAGTACGCCCTCCGGAATATTCAGTTCCACACCGTCCGATCTGAAGGTATTGGGCTCCTTGCAAGGCATCCAGGTACCTTTGGCCAGCTGCGACGGGTCGAATCTGCCCCGGACATTGGCAGGCGGGTGGCTTTGGACGGGGAAAGTGATGGAGGAGCTGTTTCCTTTGAGATCTGTAAGGACATATCTGACCTGGTGTATTCTGTTATCGTTGAAATTGATCACTCCGTTATTCGATGGATCGTCAAAGACATTCAGTTTGTCGTTGGGGGCGATATACGACCTCAGAACACGGTGGTTGGTTTTCAGGTACAGCGGGTAATCGAGGATGCTGTTCACGTAACGGGTATCTGCAAAAGAGAAGCTGTCGATGGTCATTCCGAAGCGTTTTTCATCATCCACAAACATCTCGAACTTGCGGATGCCGTTCCTCATGGTAGAGGCATCATGGAAGTCGTAGGCTTCGATCCCGAACACAATATTCCCCGACACCTTGACCGTATCTTTCTGTTTAAGGATAAAGTTACCGAGAGAATCCTTGGTGACGGGCAGCAGGATGGGCGCATCGGAGAAGTTCACCATGCCGGTGAGGCCGTGAGGAATGACACGGATGTTATAGATCTTCGGTTGGGTGCTGTCGCTGACGGTGATGCCAAACGCCAGGGGGTCGAGAGGAACCTGTGTGGCGCCATTCCGTATCTCGAAATGGAGATGAGGTCCAGCCGAAGAGCCGGCGTTGCCGGAATAAGCAATGAGTTGACCTTGGGTGACCTTCAGCGTACCGGGAGGCACCTCGGTATCCATGGCGAATGATTCGTTCAGGTACTGACGTTCGCTCACCCAACGGGCAATGGCTCCGGAGAACCTGTCGAGATGCCCGTAGACCGTCACATAGCCGTTAGGATGCTGAATATAGATTGCTTTTCCAAATCCCCACGGAGAGACAAAAATTCGAGTCACATAACCGTCCGCTGCGGCATACACGGGTTTCCCGATGACAGCGCCCGTCCGGATATCGATCCCGGAATGAAAATGGTTCGGTCGGATCTCCCCGTATGAGCCCGACAAGGTGATCGGAAAATCGACAGGTGCCCGGAAATAATTTTGCGGCACTACAGGCTGGGACCTCAGGAATGCCGGAGATATCAGGGTAAAGAGAGTGATAAGGAGGATGGTTCTTTTCATACGATTATGTGTTGGTTCCCGCCTTCATCCCATCGAAGGATGATGGCAGGCAGTTCGTCCATGCGGCGGATGACAGCATCTGCCATCGGGAAATCTTCTGTCGTGAGTCCGGGGTAATAGAACACCGTTCTCATTCCCGCCTCTTTGGCGCCACAGATATCTTTCCCGTAATCGTTACCGATCATCACACAACCAGCAGGCTGCATACGGGTCTCCCGGCATATCATCCGGAAGAAGCGGGGATCCGGCTTCACATATCCAAGATCTTTCGAAGAAAAAAAGAATTGAAAGCACTTGTAAGCCCCTACCCTTTTCAAGGCTTTGATCATCGCCTGCGTATCGGATACCCCGGCGTTGGTAGCGATACAACAGGGAAAGCGCCTGAGTTGTTCAAGCGCTTTCTCTGCTCCGGGGACCCATGAAACTTTTTCCCAGAGAAACATCGGTCCCGGTTCGCCGGAATCGGTCATGACCGTCCCGCCCCAATCGAAGACCAGCATGTCTATCATCAGTTGATCACCGGTAGAAATGAATAATTCTTCGTGTACCACAGCATCTGTTCCGTGAAATCTTCCGGATATTCGATTTTAATGTCTGCAATGGTATCGTTCTTCATCACGGGGACCAGCACCGGGTTGATGAATCCGGCATAGGGTGCGATATTCAGTTTCTTGTAGCGTTCCAGCACTTCCTTGTGAAGATCCTGGTCAACGACTACCGCATATTTCTCTATGAGTTCTTTCCCGGCCTTATAATCACCTTCTGATTTAATACGCTGAATTTCAGCCATCAGCTGTCCGAAGAGATCGCGGAGAGCATCGTAATCATTGATTTTAAAGTAGGTTTTACCATCGCGGACCACCTTTTCGATCACCTTCTTATCCTTTCCTTTTTCGTAGACCCAGGTAGCAATAAGTTTGCGGTCGCGCATGTGAGCCTGCTCGATATTCTTACCTGGCTGGATCCGGACGAGTTGCGTCATCAGTCCGTTACGGATAAAGCCGTCATATTCTGCCTTGCCTACCTCCATGTTGGGAACAAGCTTGAGTTCCATCATCATGGGATCCATGATATAATAGAGGGAGAACAAGTCGGCGCGGGCTTCTTCCAATGCCGAATGGTAGTTTTTCAGGGCATCGGGATTGGTGCCGGGAAGAAGTTGTCCCGAACCATGACCGAGGCATTCGTGCATGTCGGTGGTAAGGTTGCTGGCGAGGGAGCTGTATTGTTTAGACCGTTCAATCTCTTCCTTGCTGTAAGCGAACTCTTCCAGGAATCCGTTACCGACGGCAGACTGGTCGTAAGCATACGTGATATTTTCCATGGTCACCGATTTCGATCCGTGTTCTTTGCGGATCCATTCGGCATTGGGGAGGTTGATGCCGATGGGCGTGGTAGGATCGCAGTCGCCACCCAGTTGAGCCACGGTGATGACTTTGGCCGACACGCCTTTGACTTCTTTCTTTTTGAAACGGGGATCGACGGGAGAATGATCTTCAAAATACTGGGCTTTGGAAGCAATGGCTTCGGTACGTTTGGTAGCTTCCACGTTTTTAAAGTCGACGACCGATTCCCAGGTGCCTTTCAACGCCATCGGGTCGCCATAGGTTTCAATGAACCCGTTCACATAGTCGACGCTTGACTTATTGTCATTCAACCACATGATATTGTAATCGTCCCAGGTAACCAGGTCTCCGGTGCGATAGTAGCTGATCAGTTTTTCGATCCCGGCTTTCTGTTCCGGTGTTTCAGCGACGTTCATGGCTTTTTCCAGCCAGAAGATGATCTTACTGATCGCCGGGCCATACATACCTTTTTCGGTCCAGGTTTTTTCCACTACACGTCCGTTTTCCTTTACCAATTTGGAATTGATGCCGTAGGACACGCGGATATCGCGGCCGGCTTTCTGATCTGCTTTTTTCAGATCGGCATAATAGGTTTCCGCTTCCTTCTGGGTCACGCCTTCATAGAAGTTACAGGCCGAAGTCTGTACCATATCCATTGAGGGGTCAAGGTTCACGCGTTTAGGGGCCACTGTCGGGTCAAAGATCACTTTGGTGATAAAACTGTAGAATTCTTCGGGTTTCTGTCCTTTGGCTAATGGCAGACTGTCGGCCGGCACTGCCTTCAATACCGATTCAAAATAAGCCTGTGTCACCTCGGGGAAGAACTTATCCGTGGAGTAATGATGATGAATACCGTTCGAGAACCATACCCGTTTCAGGTAAGTCGCCAGTTTCTGGAAGTCTTCCGAGTCCCTGTTCCCTTTATAATTATTATAGATCGATTCCAGGGTTTTTCTCACGACGAGGTTGTATTTGCAATTCTGATCGACCGTGATGTCTCTGCCGCAAAGAGCAGCCTGCGACAGGTAATAAAGCAGTTCTTTCTGTTTCAACGAAAGGTCTTCGAAACCGGGAATCTGGTAACGGAGGATTCTCACATCCGCGAACTGTTCTGTTTGCCATTTGAAGGAGGTTGTTTCGTCTTTCTTCTCCTTCTTTTGCCCGCCGGAGCAGGCTCCTATCAGTACACTCATTATCAAAATGATTGAAAAATTTAAAGGTTTCATAGGTGTTGTGTTGTTTATGGATTCATATTGATGATTTCAGAACCTTTTAACACGGGAACGACGGTAGTTGTATCCCGTTGAAACGAATAAGGGATCACGTCATCGAGTCCCAGGAGTTTCAACCGTTGGTAATGCATGGCTTTCCGGATGTACCCCGACATATCCGTGTCGGCAACGCGAAAGAGGTCCATAGCGGCTTTTGCTGCATCGCAGAAGGTATAGAAGCCGGGAACTTTCAGCAGTTCTTCCGAGAGGGCTCCGGCAAAGAGGGTATCCTCCAGGCAGAATTTGTTTTTCCATCCCGAACAGAGGATCACGACATTCCGTTCCTGTGAGGTCAGCCAATCCTTCAGTGCCGATATATTATTGAAACAGCCGATGGCGACAGGCGCTCTTGAGCGGGCTACTTCCAGAGCACGGGTTCCGTTGGTGGTACAGTACACCACGGTTTGGCCGGCCACCCTCTCGCGGGTGAAGCTGAAAGCGGAGTTCCCGAAATCGGCAAAATCAAGTTTTTTCCCGTCTTGCTCGGAAGCCACCAGGAACCCTTCCTCTTTTTTCCGGCGGGCTTCCTCCAGGGAGGCTACCGGAACGATCGATGCGACACCGTTCATGAAAGCATAACAGATCGACGTGGTGGCACGCAATATATCCACGAGCACCACAATGCATTCTCCCTGTGTCAGGATATCTCCGAATAACCTGGGTGTCAGGCAAACCTCAATGCTGTATTTTCCTTGTTCTTCCGCCATAACGGATCAATAATAAACCACTTCACATCCCGGATGTTTCAGGCGAAAAGCCGCCACTTTCTTTTCCGAGATCTTCGTATTAAATATCTTAATGGATTTCAGTTCAGGTAACTTGTCGAGTACATCAAGGCTGCTGATTCGGGTGTTGTACAGATCCACCACGGTGAGGCTCTTCATGAGGGCGATGTACTTCAGCGATTTGACGGGCGTTCCCGAGAGTTTCAGCACCTGAAGGTTCACCAGATTCATGATGGGTTGCAGGTCCTCCACCTGGGTGTTTTCAAAATCCAGTTCTTTCAACTGGGTCAGACCACCCAGCGGAGACAGATCGACGATCGGGTTTTTCGGGAACCCGAGGGTGGTGATCCAGTTCATCTGCCGCAATGGTTCCAGGGTAGTCACCCGGGTATCGGAGAACCGGAGCTCTTTCAGGCGGCTGAGATAAAGCACCGGCTGAAGGAAGACGATGCCCGGATTCTGATTAATGACCAGCGATTCAAGCCCGGCGATCTTCTGCAGCCCGAATTTATCAGGGTCGCCGGTCAGCCCGGCCTGTTTCAGCAATGCTTCGCGCCAATTACCGTCGAGACTTTCCCACCATGATTTATTCTCAAACGTCTGGAACACAAACCGGCAATCGGGATGTTTATCGATGAAAGCATTTCCGTCTGCCAGCAGAAGCCCTGTGTTATCGGCGCGGACCATTTCAAGTGTCTCCAGCCCGTTCACGGCTTCGAGACTCTTCACCGCGGTGTTGTCGAGCAGTAATGTTGTCAGATGGAAATGATCTTTGAGCGGGTCGAGCGACTCCACTTTGGTGTTGGAAATATCGAGATAGCGGAGCATATCCAGGTCTGTCAGCGGAGTGAGATCCGCGACGGAGGTATAGGCGCAGCGCAGCTTTGACAAGAGGGGTAGTTGCACCAGGGGGTCAAGCGTGTTGATCACTTCACGGCCTTCGATGTTGATGCTGTCGATCGTCATCAGGGCGTGCAGTTGCTCTTTGGCAGGAGGATCATTGATGGTACCATAGGTGGAAAAGACTTTTTTCCATTCGAACGGCATCCGGTCCCACCAAGCATTAAGCTCAGCCGTTGCAAAGATCACGACCACTCCGGGGTGTCCCAGCATATAACTCACCGCACCGGACTTACCGATGCTGGTGTTATCACAGTAAACCGACTGCAATGTCGTCAGGGTTTCCAGGGGCGTCAGCGTCTTGACGGGAGTCTTATTAAACCATATCTTCACCAGTGATTTCAGGTCTTTCAGCGGACTGATATCGGCGACGCCTGTCTCTGAGAAGTCGAGCATCGTCAGGGTAGTCATACCGGCCAGGGGAGCCAGGTCATTCACTCCGGTGGCAGAGAGCCTGAGTTCTTTCAGACCGGTCAAACCGGTGAGAGGCGACAGGTCGGCTACCTGTGTTGCGCCGATATCCAATGTTTCCAGCGCCGGAAAGTAAGCAATGGTCGAGAGGTCAGAAAACGGTGTCCCGGCCAGGTTCAGGTCCTTGATATGGGTGCAGTACCGAAGTGGTTCCAGAGTATTCACCTGAGTATTCGAGCAGTTCAGCGATACCAGTGAATTCAGGTTACGGAGCGGCATGAGGTCGCTGACACCGGTATTGGAGATGTTCAGGGAAACGAGTGAGGAGAGCTTAGACAGCGGGGTGAGATCGGTGATGGAGGTATTGCCCGACAGATCCAGCTCTTTACTATCGACGATCTTCAGAAACAGTCCGTATATCCTGGAGTCGGTGAGGCGGACAGGTAAGTCGTCCACGATGGCGACGGTATCGTTAAAATGGCTGACGGAAGAGAGCGGCAGTCCTTCTTTCACCCGGAGGTCTTTCCCGAAGATGGATTTCCATTCGGCCGGCAGGCCGTTCCACCAGTTCCGGAGGTCTTCCTTCTCATTCAGTTTCGTCGTATAGATGCTGACGATTTTCAGTTCCTGTTTGCTGTCGTCGTAATTGATCTCGAAATAACGTACTTTATTGGAGTTAACGGAGTCGCCGTCGACAGTGATTCCGGAGAGGTTGCGGTTAGCGGTGATGAAGAAGTAGGTCTGCTGGTCGATGTTGGTTTTCACATCCACATTCTGGACCTGGTACGAGAAGCGGGCCCTGCGGAAGAAGAAATCCACGTCGCTGAGGTAAGCCTGTACATCTTTGTAAAGTGGCACCAACCGATGATCATCGAGGTCATCTTCGATCTGCACTTTATCATTCCAGAAGAACTTCTGGTAGCTGTTGTTGACAATGATCTCTTTTTCCTTGACAGGATTTGATTTGCTGGCCAGGAAGTTCAGGGTGTTTTCGTAGAACTTTACGATCTGTTCCGCCTGTTGACGGTATACATCCATTTGTTCCGCCGGGATGGAAGAAGCCTTCGACGGAGGCTCCTGTACTTTTGCCTTCTGGTTGGAAGCGGCCGGTTTTTTCTGGCCGGCCGTTCCGTTTTTATTTCTGGTCTGGGCAGGCGATGGTCCGCAAACAGCCAGTGCCAACAGCACCAGGAATACCAGTCGTGCGATGGTTTTCAGATCATTCATCGTGTGTATAATTTCTGATTATCTCCTTTTGTTCAGCATCGGTGATCCTGACCATATTCGATATCAGCCATCCTGAGTTCATACTGTTCCGGTTAAAGTACGAAACTTCGAAATACCAATGAGGCACCTGGAAGAAATGGAACTTGACATTGCTGACCGACTGAAACTTCAGGTCGCCTGTTTTAACGCCTTCGATGAAAAGGGTCAGCATATCGGGCCGGTAATTCTTCTCCAGGTAATAATCCACGTTCTGCGGATTATCAAAAGCCTTGTGGATGTTCATGAAATCAAGTTCATGGCTCATGGGATGGAGGAAGTATGTCTGGTTGACAGTATCGGTCACATGAGGGAAGAACTGTTCCCATGGTGGAAAATAGACATTCGAGATCACCCATTTGTACCCCAGGTTTTCGTGTTCGAGGCGCAGGTAAAGGATCACGTTCTGTCTTTCTTTTTTGTAAGTAAAGACAGCATTCACTTCGGCGAACCATTTGTCGCCGTGAAAATCAAGGTAACGGGGGGCCGATTTACTGGTCACTTCGAGGACAAAGGCATCCCGGACGTCATTATTAACCGGACCGTTGTTATCGAACAGGATACCGAGATATTTCTTACGCATCTTGATATCGCGGTACCCGGCGTCGCCCTGGTAAAAACGTTTCCCGGTCACATCTTCTTCGCCATTGAACCGGCGGAAGAACTGGTTCACTTGTTTGGTCTGCGCATAGAGGTTTGATTCATCACCGGTAAATGAGCCGATCGAGCCTTGCGAGAAAACGAAAAACGGCATTAAAACCAATGCCGTTGTAATAATCTTTCTGGTTATCATTCTTTTATTTACTGGTTTCTTTAACTCTGATATCTCCCAGCAGGACGTCCCAAAAACCGATCAGTCGACCGCCTATTTGTGTTTCTTTTCGTTTCACATAGACGGTGATGTCTTTTTTGGTGGTATCCTCATACACCAGGCCTTTTTCAGCATCGAAGCCCTGGAAGCGCTGAAAGATGGTGATCACGCCCACATAGGTTCCGTCGGGTTGCCGTTCGAGGTCACTGACGTACTGGATCTTATACCAGTCAATAGTTACTTTATCATAATTCAGTTGCATCAGGCGATCGAAATATTCGCGTACCTGGAAATAGGATACATCGGGGCGGGAAAGGGAAGAAACGCCGATCTCGCTGTTGGGCATGAAGAGTTCCACGGCCCGTTCGATGACCCGCTGAGCCTCAGACCATTGGGTTTTCTTGTCCCCGATGATACTGATATATTTACTGAGGTCTCGTACTTTTTCGAGTGCAAGGCTGTCGATGGCCTGTTTCCGCTGCGGCGAGAGGTTATCCCCCGGGTCCTGTGCAGCAAGTCCCGATCCGATCAGGATCAGGACGAAGAAAATACCGATTGTTTTTTTCATACCGGTTACTTTTTGATGAGGTCAAGTTCTTTGATCTTTCCGGAGCCGTCAAGCTGGTAGGAATCCACTGCATTCCGGTTAGCTTTCTGGTCCTTGCAGAAATTCAGGTAATTCTTGATCGTCGTAGGTTTGTCGTAATCCACGATGGACCCTTCTTTGCTGATGATGATCAGCACCGGGGTATCTTCGGATGCAAAGAATTTGGAGATCGTGGACTGGATCAGGGAATTAGCCTGGTTGAGGTTGCCTGATTTGGCATTATCGACGACAGACTGGAACGATTTTTCGAGTTGAGAGGTGATAGATCCGCCCGACAGGGTTTCGCGCATATCGGCGATTTTCTTTTCCAGGCGTCCCATCAGTTCGGCAATCTCGCTGTCGTTGACTTCCATGGCCTTGATCTTGTTGAGTTCCTGTTCGAGTTCATCGGCAGAAAGCCCTTCTTTATTAACCAGGAGATCGTACAGCTTCGCCCTCGCGGTAGCGATCTGTTGTTGCTCCTTTTTCTGTTTCTCGGCATTCACTGCTTTGACTTTTTGCTGAGCCTGAATGATCAGATTATTTAATTCGGGATCATCAAAGTTTTTGCTGATGGCTTCACTGATCACCTTTTCCTGATCTTCGAGGGTCAGTTTCGAAGTACCATTGGCAATCTCGGTCAGTTGTTTTTTGTACATTTCAATCTGGGCCTTGCGTTCTTTCCGCGTCATTTTGCCCGTATTCTTATTACAGCTTTCCATTCCGACTGCCACCAGGGCTGCCATGAGAATGATCATCACGGTATTCCAGTGGATAGATTTCATTTTACTTATGATCTGCGTCATATGGCCGTTTTTGATAAATGGTTAATAATCATTGTTTCTTACGAAAGAGATCTGTTTGCAGGTCCCTTACGCTTTATAGAACGGGAATTTTACCACTTTAGCGCGTAACGATTTATCGCGGATGCTGATTAAAATTTCAGAGCCTTCTTTGCTAAGGGCAATGGGGACATAACCCATGCCGACGGGAATTTTCACCGACGGGCCCATGGTTCCCGAGGTCACTTCGCCGATTTTGTTTCCCTCTGCATCTACGATAGGATAGCCGTGACGGGGGATTCCTTTATCGATCATTTCGAAACCGACCAGTTTCCGGGTCACGCCTTCGGTTTTCTGTTTCAGTAAAGCAGCCTTGTTGATAAACTCTTTGGCATCGTTGAATTTCGTGATCCAACCCAGTCCGGCTTCGATGGGAGAAGTGGTGTCGTTGATATCATTTCCATAGAGGCAGAATCCCATTTCGAGACGGAGGGTATCGCGGGCGCCCAGTCCGATCGGTTTGATGCCGAATTCAGCACCGGCTTCGTACACCGCTTTCCAGATCACCGGTGCATCTTCATTGGCGAAGTAGATCTCGCAGCCGCCTGCTCCGGTGTAACCCGTAGTGGAAAGGATGACATCCTTTACGCCGGCGAAAGTAACTTTTTTGAAGGTGTAGTATTCCATATCGGTGATGGGGGTGTCGGTCAGCTTCTGCATGGCTTTCAGCGCCAGCGGTCCCTGGATCGCCAGCTGGGAGATCTCGTCGGAAGCGTTGTACAGTACGGCGCCCATTTTATTCTGGCTGTTGCACCATGCCCAGTCTTTATCGATGTTAGCTGCATTGACCACCAGCAGGTAGGTTTCAGCGTTGATACGATATACCAGCAGGTCATCGACGATGCCGCCTTTATCGTTAGGGAAGCAAGAGTATTGCACCTTTCCGTCAGTGAGTTTTGAGGCATCGTTGGAAGTAACCCATTGAATAAAATCAAGGGCCTTCGGTCCTTTCACCCAGAATTCACCCATGTGTGACACATCGAATACGCCAACGCCATTGCGTACGGTTTCGTGTTCGGCATTCACTCCTTCATACTGAACGGGCATGTAGAATCCTGCAAACGGGACCATCTTTGCTCCCATTGCTTCATGAAATTTTGTAAAGGCAGTCTGCTTCATATTGAAATCATTTTATTGTTTACTTAACAAAAATTGTCGCAGTATATTTTTCTGATATCTGCAAATAACGGTCCAAAGTTAGAAAAAATTGTCCTTTCTTATCAGGTTGTTGATATTTGGGTGATAACTTTGCGGCCTGAAGAAAGAACAAAATCAGACTCATGGACACTCAGCACCGCCGTGAACCGGCCACCGATTTTTCCCCGGAAGTACCTGTCATCCTCGGCCCCACCGCCTCGGGTAAGACGCGTCTGGCAGCACGGCTGGCGGCCGTCACCGGCGGAGAGATCATCAGCGCCGACTCGCGGCAGGTTTATCGCGGCATGGATATCGGCACAGGGAAAGACCTGGAGGACTACCTCGTGGATGGTAAACCGGTTCCGTATCATCTTATCGACATCGCAGATCCGGGGTATGAGTATAATGTATATGAATACCAACGCGATTTTCTGAAAGTGTACGAGGACATTGTCTCCCGGGGCAAACTCCCTATCCTATGCGGAGGGTCAGGGATGTACCTCGAAGCGGTCATCAGAGGCTACCGGTTTCCGGCGTTGCCCGAAGATCCTGCTTTCGTCGCGGCGCTGGAGTCACGCTCCACCGAGGATCTGCTGGGACTTTACAACACGATCTGTAAACCGCACAACACTACCGACACCGTTGAACGCCAGCGGGTCATCAAAGCCATCCGTATCGCCGTGCAGGCTTCCCGAGAGACAGAACACGACCACGACTATCCTCCCATCTGTTTTAAAGTATTCGGCATCCAAACCGACCGGGCTCTGCTCCGCGAGCGGATCACCGCGCGACTTCACCAGCGGCTCCGCGATGGGATGGTACAGGAGGTGCAACATCTCCTTGACGACGGATTGTCGCCCGATGTCCTGAAAAAATATGGCCTCGAATACCGTTATATCGTTATGCATCTTACCGGCGAGCTGGATTACGAAGAGATGACAAGGTTACTGAACACTGCCATCCATCAGTTTGCTAAAAGGCAGCTGACCTGGTTCCGGCGAATGGAACAACGCGTTCCCATTAACTGGTTGGATGAATCCCTTTCTCTTCAGACTAAAATATCGTTCATTCTCCAGAGTATCGGACGATAATATTTTAGCAACAAGTATTTTACACAAAAATTTTCCTCACTTTCCTGTACAATCCGGGTCAAAGTCACATATCTTTGTATTAGTATATATTGATATTTAAGAAAAAATCAGCATTAATCAAACACAACAGGTATGAAAAGGATCGGATTGTTCATTTTTTCCGCGGTTTTACTAATTTCCGCAACGGGGATTTTACCCGGGTGTAAAAAGGATAAGAAAGATGACCCCAAATTTGTCGTCACGGCCACTCCGGTCGAAGGCTGGCTACAGTTTTCTTTTTACTGTTCCACCGATGATGTCGAGATGACAAAAGTCACCATTAAGGATCCCCTTCTGAACGACTATATTTACAATACCAACGGGGAGACGTTTGTAAAGAATGAGCTTTGGTACGTTGAAGACTGGTTTCAGAAGCAACTCGGCACATGGACTTTCACCTTCGTAGGTAATTTTGCCGACTCCGACGACTCCTTTACCACCACGGTTGAAATGGAGGTTACCGGAAAATAGTCGCCTCTATGCCTGTACTTTACGCTAATACCGGCCGATGGACCGGGCGTCAGGGTAGTGATATCGTGAAAAAAAAAAAGAGGCTGCCGTTGTTAATCTGGCAGCCTCATTTTCACATTGTTATTTTGTTTTATCGGGGAAAGGCGGGATAGCCGGCAGTTCTTTGGGCCAGCTCTTCAGTTCTTCCTTGATCAGTTCGATGGCTTTATTCAACTGTTGGTCTTCCCCGGCATATTCTTTGGCCGGATCATTATCGACCCAGACATCGGGAGTGACCCCTTCGCCTTCGATAGCCCATTTGTCTTCTTTATAATCGTAATGAGCGAACTCGGGTTTGTTAAGAGAGCCTCCGTCGATGAACGGCAGGCTGCCGCGGATACCGACAACGCCGCCCCAGGTACGTACTCCGACGAGTTTACCTAATTTCCAGGCACGGAACTGGTACGGGAAGAGATCGCCATCGGAGGCAGAGTACTGGTCGATCAAACAGATCTTCGGTCCCAGCACCATTTCCAGATTTCCGGCGGTCTGCCCGGTATTACGCGACATCTTCATGATAACGGCTTCACGAGCGAGACGCTCAATAATCATCGGGGAGACATTTCCGCCGCCATTACCGCGGTCGTCGATGATCAGGGCTTTTTTGCTCAGCTGCGGATAGAAATGTTTAGCGAACTCAACAAGTCCTTCCGAGCTCATATCGGGAATGTGTATGTACCCTACTTCTCCGTTGGTCGCTTCGTTCACTTTGCGAATATTATCCTGCACCCAGGTGTAATAGTATAGTTGCGATTCATTGTCGATGGGAACCACGATGGTTTTCCGGGCATTGGCTTCCGAAGGAGTCCCGTTCACCGTCAGTTCGACCTGATCTCCGGCCGTATTGACCAGCGATTCGTAGATGTCCGTCATGTTTTTCGTCGGTTTCCCGTTCACCGCGATAATATAATCGCCTTCTTTCACGTCGACGCCGATCTCTGTAAGGGGTGAGCGGGAAGACTTCGCCCAGTTTTCACCCGTGAGGATCTTGTCAATGCGATAATAACCGGAAGCGTCACGGCTTAACTGTGCGCCGAGAAGTCCTTGTTTGATACGTTCCGGGGCAGGTTTGTCACCGCCGCCCACGTATGCGTGACCCACATTCAGTTCGCCGATCAGTTCACCGATGAGATAGTTCAGGTCGTTCCGGTTGTTCACATAAGGAAGCAGGGCGCCGTATTTATCTTTCATGGCATTCCAGTCAACGCCGTGCATATTCGGTGCATAGAAGAAATATTTCATCTGCCGCCAGGCTTCCTGGTAGATTTGGTTCCATTCAGCCTGCAGATCCACTTTTACCTTCATGTTGGAGAGGTCGGCGAAATCCCTCACTTCTGTCTTTCCTTTAGGCAGATCGATCACGCCAAATTTTCCTCCCATAGCCACGAGCATCTTTTTATGGTCTGCAGAAATTTCGTAGGTGCCGAAGTTGCCCACAGGGGATTCCTTCTGATCTTTCAGGTTGAAAACCATGAGCGAAGGACCGTCATCATTTTTACCGTTTTTCACATAGTACACGTCGTCATCGACAGCGGAAATATTCCAGTAGTTACCTGCTTCCACCGGGAGGGCGATCACGCGGTCCATGATGCCGTCCTGGTCAACCTTCACGGTCACCTGGGCCGAAGCTTCTTCTTTTTTCTCTTCGGAAGCAGATTTCTTAGTCTTGCCGGTTGTCGTGGGTGCAGGTTCTTCTTTCGCCACCTTCACTTCATCGTTTTCGGGTCGGAAGGGGTTCGGGGTAGCTTTTGCCAGCGGGATCATGTACACCTTGGTCATATCATTAAACACATGGTTCCATTCCATCGTGCCATAGGTGGGATTATAATCGCGGTTGGAGGCAAACAGGATGTATTTCCCGTCACTGCTGAAAACCGGGCCGCTGCAGTCGTACCATTCATCCGTCGCGGGGAATTTCTTGCCGGTCGCGAGTTCATAGAGATAGATGCGGGATGATCCGCGTGACACCGGCTCGGTATAGGTGATCCATTTGCTGTCGGGCGACCAGGAAAAGTCTCTATATTCCCAGTCTTTGGAAGTAGTAACGACCTTTACCTCTTTGGTATCAATATCAACATACTGGAGCCGCAGCATTTTATCCGACCAGAGCAGTTTCTTGCTGTCGGGAGACCAGGAAACCGCATATTTATACGTATCGGCGTTTTTCGTCAGTTGAACAGGTTCACCGGTGCCATCCTGCCGGGAGATATAAATCTCATCTTCACCGGTTTTGTCGGAGACATAGGCGATGTATTGACCATCGGGCGACCAGGCCACATCGCGTTCATGGATGCCGGAGGTGGAAGTGAGGTTACGGGTGATGCCGGTTTTAGCCGGTACCGTCCACACGTCGCCGCGGGCTCCGAAAGAGATTCTTTTGCCATCGGGGGAAACGGAGAAAGTGCCGATCGATTTGGAAGCATCCTTCATCATATCGCGACCCGAAATGAAGTCATCGGCGATGCGGATGGTCATCTTTTCGGCCTTCTCGGTAGCCAGATCGAGGAGGTAGATATAACCACCGTTCTCAAAGGCGATGTATTTGTCGCCCAGGGAGGGGAACTTCACATCGTACTGAGTGAATTGAGTCACTTTGCGTGTTTCTTTTGTTTTCAGGTCATAGACAAAGATATTCATGGTGCGGTCGCGGTCGGAGCAGAAGAAGATTTTATCACCCTTCCACATCGGCATGATATCCTGTGCCTTGTTATTCGTAATGTTTTCGATCTGTTTAGTCTGAAAATCGTAGATCCAGATATCATCGGCCTGACCGCCGCGATAGTATTTCCAGGTACGGAATTCGCGGAAGACCCTGTTATAGGCGAGTTTGGATCCATCGGGAGAGTAACTGCAGAAGCCCCCTGCCGGAAACGGCAGTTCGGCCGCCAACCCGCCATCGGTATTGGCCAGGAACAGTTGTCCTTTGAAGTCGTTGAACGTCTGTTTGCGGGACCGGAAGACAACCGTTTTGTTGTCCTTCCAGGTCATGACGATGTTATTTGGTCCCATCCGGTCGGAGATGTCATCGCGGCCGAGGGTAGCCGTAAAAGTAAGGCGCTTTGGAATCCCTCCTTCGGCGGGGATGACAAACACTTCGGTGTTACCGTCATACTGGCCCGTAAAGGCGATCTGTTTGCCATCGGGCGAAAAACGGGCAAACATTTCATAACCATTTTCATCGTTGGTGAGTTTCCGGGCCATTCCACCCGTAGCAGGTACCGTATAGAGATCACCTGCATAAGAGAAGACCACCTGGTTGCCATAAACAGCCGGGAACCGTAGTAACCTGGCCTCTTCCTGAGGCATAGCATAGGCGCACAGGACAAAAGCAATGAGCGTAAGAATCCACTTTTTCATAAATCTGTTTTTAGAAAAATTAAAGTAGGGGCAAATATAGGTCATAACCCGAAACGGTGTGGCAGAATTGGACGCCCGATGCGTTTTTATCGATGAACGCCAATTTTTGGTACCTTTGTACCCAAGATTGGCATTAATAATCAATTAATAACCATATTATGATCCATGTAACTTACCCCGGCGGAGTCAAGGTTCAGGCGCACCTGGCCGACTTCGATATCACGACCGATCAGCCGGTCAAGGCAGGAGGAGAAGCATCGGCTCCCACTCCTTTCATGCTCTTTCTGGCCTCTCTGGCCACCTGTGCAGGATACTATGTCAAAGCGTTTTGCGATTCCCGGAAAATATCTACCGAAGGAATCACCCTGTCGATGGACACCGAAACCGACCCGGTAGAAAAGATGCTGGGGATGATCGTCATCCGCATCCATGTCCCGGCCGATTTTCCCGAAAAGTATGACCAGGCTGTCATCAATGCTGCGGCCACCTGTGCTGTGAAGCGTCATTTATCGGAAAAAATCCATAACGAAATCCTGGTAGTACGAAATCACTAAAACATATTCATTTTAAGTTCTTTATTTCACCATTATGACAAATTCCAAAGGTATCAATTCCAAACTGGTTCATGGAGCAGGACTCCACGATGCAATGGGCGCTGTTAACATGCCCATCTACCAATCCTCCACTTTCGCGTTCAAATCGGCCGAACACGGCGCTGCCTGTTTTGCCGGAGAAGACAGCGGGTACATCTATACCCGTATCGGTAACCCCACCATCGACGATCTGGAATCGGCCATTGCTGCCATCGAAGAAGGGTACGACGGAATCGCTGTTTCGTCGGGCATGGCCGCCGTCAATACTGTTTACCTGGCTTACCTGGGAAAAGGGAAGCATATCGTGTGTCACAACGCCGTTTATGGCGCTTCGCGCGGTGTCCTGGAATCGGCTTATATCCGTTTCGGGGTGGAAGCCACTTTCGTTGACGCCACCAAGACCGAAGAAGTAGCCGCCGCCATCCGTCCCAACACCTCCCTGATCTGGCTGGAGACCCCTGCCAACCCTACCATCGGTATCTGCGATATTGAAGCTATCTCGAAGATCGCTCATGAACACGGCATCCCCGTCTGCGTGGATAACACATTCTGCAGCCCTATTCTCCAAAAGCCTTTGCTATTGGGCGCCGATATCGTTGTTCATTCCCTGACAAAATTCATCAACGGTCATGCCGACATTGTCGGAGGCATTGTCATTCCTAAAAAGAAAGAAGATTACCTCTTACTCAATTCCATCATGATCAACTTCGGTTTCAACATGGATCCCCACCAGGCATTTCTGGTCAGGAGAGGCATGAAGACCATGGCCATCCGGATCAAACAAGCCCAGGAAAACGCCATGAAGGTGGCCGAGTTCCTTGAAAAACATCCAAAGGTGGAATGGGTGATGTATCCCGGTCTGAAGTCTCATCCTCAATATGCACTTGGGCAGAAGCAGATGGCAGGCCCCGGAACCATGCTGAGTTTCGAGTTAAAAGGCGGACTTGAAGCAGGACGCATCATGATGAACAACGTCAAATTCTGCATCCTCGCCGTATCGCTGGGCGGAATTGAAACGCTGATCCAGCATCCGGCTTCAATGACCCACTCCAAACTCTCGGCAGAGGCAAAAAAATCCGGCGGCATCACCGACGGCCTTGTCCGTCTCTCGGTAGGAATCGAAGAAGCAGAAGACATCATCGCTGATCTCTCCCAGGCGCTGAATAAAATCTGATCCGAAACAGACTAACATATTTGTCATACATTCGCTATCTTTGAAGCCGGAATCATCCATTCATATGAGAACCGGTCAAAAGATAGCGATTGTTTTTTTATCTCTCCTGCTGCTTGCCTCTTCCGCCATCCGGGCGCAGAAAGTGGCGTTGGTGCTTAGCGGCGGGGGGTCAAAAGGAGCGGCACACATCGGGGTGATCCGGGCGTTAGAGGAGCAAAATATCCCCATCGATTATGTCATCGGGACATCTATCGGGGCTGTCATCGCTGCGATGTATTCCTGCGGCTATTCACCCGACGAGATGGAGACCCTGATCAGTTCCAGGGATTTTAACAACTGGGCCAATGGCATCACCGACCGTCAGTATGTGATGTACTATCGCAAGGAAGCTCCCAACGCCTCGTGGTTATCTTTTGATCTGCATGCCGGGAAGAAGCTGACCTCCATCCTGCCGACCAACCTCGTTCCCTCCTATCTGATCGACTTCGAGCTCATGCATCTCTTCGCCAACGCCTCTGCCGCTTCCGTCAGGTGTTTCGACAGCCTGATGATTCCCTTCCGTTGTGTGGTGACGAATATCGACTCCTCAAAGCAGATAATCCTTCGTAAAGGCGATTTGGGAAGCGCCGTAAGAGGATCGATGTCGATACCTTTTGTTTTCACCCCGATGATGATTGACGGAGAGCTGGTTTTCGACGGTGGAATGTATAATAATTTCCCGGCCGACGTGGCGCGGAACGAATTTCACCCGGATGTCATCATCGGTTCCCGCGTAGCCGAGCGGTTTGAAAAGGCGCAAGCCGATGACGTATTCAGCCAGTTCCTGACCATGATGATGAACAGGCAGGCCGACACCCTTACCGGCAAGGATGTCGCGATGATTGTTCCCAATATTCCACCGGTCAGTCTTCTGGATTTCTCCCGGACATCGGAACTCGGGGACAGCGGGTATGTCGCCTGCATGAAGGAGATACCTGACATTCAGCAACTCGTAAAGCGAAGGGTCTCCCCCGCGGATATGGCCACGAAGCGCATGCATTTCAGGATGAAAGAAAACCCGGTATTCTTCGATTCCATCAGCATCACCGGGTTAAACAAGACTCAATCGGAATACATACATAATTATTTCTTCGGAAAAGAACGTCTGCTCAGCATCTCTGAAGTAAAAAAACGTTTTTTGCTGCTGATCGATGGCGGTTTCTTTAAGAGGATCTATCCCCAAGCAGTCTATAATCCATCCACCAACGGGTACACCCTGTTACTGGATGTTCAGAAAAACGACCCTTTTAACCTGCAGTTTGGAGGCAATCTTTCCCTCGGAACCAGCAACGAAGGATTTCTGGAGATGAAGTACCGGTATCTGTGGAAAACGCCTGTGCAGGTGATCACCAACGGCTATTTCGGAAAATTCTACAATTCAGCCCGGATCGGTGTCCATTTCGATTTCAACAACCGGTTACCGTTCTACACGGAACTTTTCTATACCTTCGGACGGTACGATTACTTTAAGAATACCACGTATTTCTTCGATGACCCGACCCCCTCCTATCTTATTCAGACAGAAAATTACAGTGAACTGAATACGGGAATCCCGGCAGGCCCCAGAAGCAAAGCCAGCCTGGGGATTCTGTATTCATCCACCGTATCGAGGTATTACCAGTCGAACACTTTTTCGCGGACCGACACAGCAGACCAGACCACCTTCGATTTCTTCTCTCCCCGTTTGTGTTTTGAGCTTAATACCCTGAATGCCAAGCAATACCCGAGCAGCGGGATCAGGTTAAAAATTCACCTGTCCTACATTAACGGGCGGGAGTATACCCAACCCGGAAGTCACTCTCCCGATGTGACCACTTACCGGGGGTATCACGACTGGTATCAGTTGAATATCCTGTACGACAACTATTTCAGATCCTTCGGTCCCTTCCGTCCGGGCATTTACGCCGAAGGAGTCATCTCCAGCCAGCCTTTCTTCAGCAACCGTACCTCCTCATTAGCCTATGCCCCAGCCTTTCAGCCCATCCCGGAAATGCAGACCCTGTTCATCCCGGCATACCGGGCAACTGACTTTATGGCGTTCGGAGCCAGGCTGATCACGAAGATCTATAAGAAGATCGAATTCAGGACAGAAGCGTATGTCTTTATGCCTTACCAGGAGATCATCACCGATGAAGTAACCGGCAAACAGCGATACGGTGAGCCATTCAGTTACCGGTCGTATGCCGTATCCGGCACCTTTGTCTACCGGTCTTTCGTCGGCCCGATCAGCCTGGGTGTAAATTTTTATGACAAACTGTCCAACCCCGTTACCCTCTCCCTGAACTTCGGTTACATCATTTTCAATGAGCGATCATTCAGGTAGTCATACAAGAGGGATTTTCCATGTTAAATATTTTTTTACCTTTGCCCCTGATGTATCAAACAACCGGCTAGTTCGGACTCTTAAAAATGGAAAGTCAACGTAGTATCAATTCGAATGGAAAACCAAGAAAACACTTATCAGAATCCTGATCCGGATCCTATTTCCGGGCAGGAGGAGAATTCTTCAACTGTTGAAACAACAGAAAGTACGCCTGAAAACACCCTTCCTACTGAGCCTGCTGAGGCTCTGACACCAAGTACTGAGGAATTCGAACCGGCTCATGACGAGCTGAAGGAAGATCATGACGAGCAGAAAGAAGATCATGAAGAGCTGAAGAAAGATCATGAAGAGCTGAAAGAAGATCATGAAGAGCTGAAAGAAGATCTTGAAGAGCTGAAAGAAGATCATGAAGGGCATGAGGATCATGAAGATGAGCTGACCGAAGAAATTGCCGGTCAGATTGTGCAGGAAGCCGGAGAAGATTACGACTCCAAAAGCCGGGCAGAGCTGATCGACATGCTGAAAACAGCTGTCGAAGATCCCGACATCAACTCCGTCAAGACCCGGATCGCGCTGATCAAAGTCGCCTATCTGAAGAAGAAAAAAGAAGAGCACCTGCAGAAATACCAGCAAGCGCTCAGCGAAGGCGAAACAGCCGAAGAGCCGTCCAATGCAGAACAAGACGAGCTTGACAAGCAGTTTAATGAGTATTTCAGCATTTACAAAGCCAACAAAGCACGCTTCACCGAGGTTCTTGAAAAGCAGAAAAAGGAAAACCTCCGGAAAAAGTTAGAGATTCTCGAGAAGCTGAAGATATTATGTGATTCGGAAGAGACACTGAAAAAAACGTATGATGAGTTCCGTTCACTCCAGGATCAATGGAAACAAGCGGGCATCGTGCCGCGTACAGAAATCAACAACCTGTGGCAGAACTACCACTTCCAGGTAGAGCGTTTCTTCGAAAAAGTCAAACTCAACAAGGAACTGAAAGACCTTGATCTGAAGAAAAACCTGGAAGCCAAGATTTCCATTTGTGAGAAGACGGAAGAGCTTTTACTGGAGACCTCGGCCTTGCGGTCGTTCAAGAAGCTGCAGAAGTTTCATGAAGAATGGAAAGAGATCGGGCCTGTTCCTACGGATAAAAAAGACGAACTCTGGGAACGTTTCAAGAATGCGACGGATAAGATCAACGAGCGCCGTCGCGAACATTACGCCCGCATCGAAGACGAGCAGAAAGTCAACCTTGATACCAAGACCGCTTTGTGCGATCAGGCAGAAGAGGTGCTTGCCCAGAATAATGAGACCATCCGCGACTGGCAAGAGCATACCAACAAGGTCAATGAGTTATTAAACATCTGGAAGAGTGTGGGTCCTGTTCCTCAAAAGGTCAATGCCACCATCTGGAACCGTTTCAAGACCTCGCTGGATACGTTCTTTGCCAACAAGAAAGAATTCTTTGATAAGCTGAAAGACCAGCAGGTTCAGAACTATAACCTGAAAGTCGAACTCTGTGTCCAGGCTGAAGGGCTGAAGACCAGCACTGACTGGAAGCGGACCACGAATGAGTTGATCCGGTTGCAGAATGAATGGAAGAAAATCGGCCCTGTGCCGAAGAAGCATTCCGACAAGGTATGGAAACGTTTCCGTGCCGCCTGTGATGAGTTCTTCAGCGCGAAAGCCGCTTACTTCTCGAATATCCATACGCACGAAGAAGAAAACCTCGCGAAGAAGATCGAACTGATGAACAAGCTGAAGGCCTTCCAGTTCACTGAAAACAAATCGGAGAATCTGGATACCCTGAAAAACTTCCAGCGCGAGTGGACCGATATCGGTCATATTCCTATTAAGGACAAAGACCGTCTGCAGAACGAATTCCGCACCCTGATCAACGAACAGCTTGATAAATTGCGGATCAGCGAAGCGGAAATGTCGGCCGCCACCTTCCAGAACCGTCTCGACTCCATCAAAGGTGATCCTCAGTCGAAGAAGATCATCTTCCGCGAACGGGAACTGCTGGCTTCGAAGATCACCAAACTCCGTGACGACATCAACCTGTGGGAAAACAATATCGGTTTTCTGGCTAACTCAAAGAATGCCGATATCCTGAAGGCCGAGTTCGAGCAGAAGATCAACAAAGCCAAGTCGGATCTGAAGGTGATGGAAGCAAAGTTAAAGATCCTGAGGACGCAGGGATAAAGCTCTGTGGCCTGTATCATATGGCCGGAAATTCGATCGGAAAAGCACTGGTGTTCACCTCCTTTGGTGAGTCGCATGGTCCTGCCACCGGGGGCATCATCGATGGATTTCCCTCCCTGATCACCATTGATAAAAATTTCATTCTTGCTGAGATGACCCGCAGAAATCCTGCGGGTTATCCTTTTTCCACCGGCCGTACCGAGGCCGATGACATCGAGTTTCTCTCGGGATTGTCCGGCGACATCACCACGGGAACTCCCATTGCCTTTCTCATCCGCAACCATGCTCAGCAGCCCGGTGATTACGATCACCTGAAAGATCTGTATCGCCCGTCGCATGCCGATTTCACCTATGAGCAGAAATACGGGATCCGCGATTACCGTGGCGGTGGCCGTTCCTCTGCCCGGGCCACAGCAGCCTGGGTTGCTGCCGGCGCCATGGCCAAGATCCTCCTGGCGCGTCATGATATCCGGGTGTGGGGTTTCGTCTCTCAGATCGGGCCATTTCGCTTGAACGACGACACTACCGTCACCATGGAGGAGGCCACGACCACGTCTCCCCTGTCGTGTCCTGATCAATCTGTAACGGAGGAAATGCTGAAATTTCTCGAGCAGACCCGGGCTGCCGGCGACACGGCTGGCGGAGTGATCACCTGCATCATCAGCGGAGCGCCGGCCGGACTGGGAGAGCCGGTGTTCGACAAGCTGCATGCCGATCTTGCCAAAGCCGTACTGAGCATCCCTTCGGTGAAAGGGTTTGAGGTGGGATCGGGATTTGCGGCCGCCTCGATGACCGGCTCCCGGCATAACGACCCCTTCATCGCTACTGATGGCCTCATCAGCACTGCCACTAACCATTCGGGCGGCATCCAGGGTGGCATCTCCAACGGCATGGATATTCTCTTCAGAGCTGCTTTCAAGCCCGTCTCCACCCTGGCTATGAGCCAACACACGGTAGATCGGAATGGACGGCCTGTCACCTTCGAAGGAAAAGGACGTCACGATATATGCGTGGTTCCCCGCGCCGTCCCCATCGTGGAAGCCATGGCTGCCCTGATCGTCGCCGATCATCTGCTCCGCTCACGGTGTGGCAAAGAGTGAAAGAAGCGGTACTCCCGGATTTCAACTCCCTGTTCAAAAATCACCTGACTCATGAAAAAGTTCGCCCTGTTTTTTCTCACCTTTCTAGCCGTCTCCCTGACGGGGAAATCGCAGAACCTTCCACGTCCCGAATACCCGCGTCCCCAGCTGGAACGCGCTGAATGGATGAACCTGAACGGGTCCTGGACCTGCCAATTTGATAACGAGAAATCGGGACAGGAAAAAGATTTCCGGAACAGCAAAGGCTTCGAAACCACCATCACCGTGCCGTTTTGCCCGGAGAGCAAACTGTCGGGACTGGCGCATACCGACTTCATCGAACAGATGTGGTACCATCGAACCATCGCCATTCCCGGCAACTGGAGCGGACGTTCCATCCTGCTTCATTTCGGCGCTGTGGATTATGAATGTGAGGCGTTCATCAACGGGGTCTCCGCCGGACGTCACTGGGGCGGAACTTCTTCCTTTGCTTTTGATATCACCAAACTCGTCACCCCCGGAAAGACACATGATCTGGTACTGATGGTGCGTGACGACACCCGCTCCGGTCTGCAACCCGGTGGAAAGCAAAGCGGCGACTATGCTTCTTCGGGCTGCATGTATACCCGCACAACCGGCATCTGGCAGACAGTTTGGATGGAACCGGTATCTTTTTACGGCATCGAACAAATCCATATTGTTCCCGATGTTGATGACAGCCTCTTCTTCGTCACAGGAACCTTCTTTCGTTCAGCGCCAGGGATGAAGGTCAGCGTCTCGCTCCTGGACAAGGGTAAGATCATCCGTACGGTACAATCCGACGTCATGCAGGATGTGACGCTCACCCTGAACATACCTGAGCCCCATCTCTGGTCGCCCGATGATCCGTTCCTTTACGACCTCCTGCTGCAAGTCACCGACCCACACGGCCAGGTAATCGATGAGGTGAAAAGTTATGCGGGACTTCGAAAAATCAGCTGGGAAGACAATCGCATTTATCTGAATAACAAACCATTATATTTGAGATTCGTTTTGGATCAAGGATTTTATCCCGAAGGGATCTGGACAGCTCCTTCGGATGAGGCCCTGAAAAAAGATATTTTGCTATCGATGCAGGCCGGTTTCAACGGTGCGCGGCTACATCAGAAGGTATTCGAAGAACGTTTTCATTATTGGGCCGATAAACTGGGATATCTCACCAGCGCCGAGTCATCGAGTTGGGGCATGGAAACGAACAACCCGGAGAGTGCGCGCAACTACCTGCCCGAATGGGAAGAGATTGTGGTGCGCGACCGCAATCATCCATCCATTATCCTGTGGACACCGTTCAACGAGACCTGGGACCGGGGCGATGACGGCCGTCAGCATGACCGCTTTGTCAGCGATGTTTATTACACCACCAAACGTCTCGATCCTACGCGTCCATGCCATGATGTAAGCGGCGGATATCATGTAAAGACAGATATCTGGTCGTATCATAATTACCAGCAGGACCCGGAGAAGTTCCGGGCGCGCCTGAAACCGGATACCGTCAGCGGAGCCTTCCTCCCGCCCACGCTCAATCCTAAACGGGAAACCATATACGGAGGACAGCCCTATTTTCTGGACGAATACGGTGGGATCAAGTGGATCCCCGGAGCCGCTTACTCCGAAAAATCATGGGGTTATGGTGATGCTCCCAAAACGTTGGATGAATTCTACACCCGTCTGGAAGCCCTTACCGACGTCATCTTATCTTACGATTATATAATCGGATACTGCTATACTCAACTGACCGACATCGAGCAGGAACAGAACGGAATTTACAATTATGACCGCACACCTAAGTTCGATATGGAAAGAATCCGAAAGATATTTTCCAGGATTCCGGAAAAGAAATGACCCATCATCACTGATCAGGCAAAGATGATTGCCGGAAATTCTCATTACTTTTACCTGTCCATGACCATTTAAAAATATTCTTCATGAAAACCGCCATCATCATCGGGGCGACAGGACTGGTCGGTTCTGATCTGACCCGTCAGCTTCTGGTCCATCCGGATTATTCAAAAGTCATCGTCTTTGTACGTCACGCCACCGGGTTGACAGATGCAAAGCTGACAGAACGGATCGTCGATTTTGAACAGATCGAAATATGGAAGGAAGAAATCCGCGGGGATGTGTTGTTCTCGGCGTTGGGCACCACGCTTGACAAGGCCGGAAGCAAAAAGGCGCAATATCGGGTCGATTACACCTTCCAGTACCAGGTTGCTGCCGCTGCCGCCACCAACGGAGTGCCGTGTCTGGTACTGATCTCTGCAGCGGGAGCTTCAGAACGTTCGATGATATTTTATTCCCGCATGAAAGGAGAACTTGATCGCGATGTAAAGAGACTCCCCTTTCAGCGTCTCCGCATCATCAAACCCGGCATCCTGAAAGGGGCACGCGTAGAATCGCGACCGACGGAAGAGATCTCCATACGTGCCATGCAGGTACTGGGCAAACTCCCGTTTATCCGCAAGTACCGGCCTGTTCCAGCCACGACCGTAGCCACAGCCATGATCAAAGCTGCCGGTATGGAAGAACCGGGGTTCAGGGAATTCGAGTTGGAAGAGGTGTTTACGTTAGCAAAACAATAACTAACTGATTTTGTGATATTTAAATCTTTCAAGACAGAAAGCAAGCCTTATCCGTCTATTGCCGGAAAATTATCATTCACCGATCGCCGGTTCCTGTTGTGAAAGACAATGCCAGCTTCCGAGCCCCCAGATGATCTCCGTGGAATCGATGCCGACGATTTCCCGGTCGGGGAAGCATTGCTGTATGAGAGACAGGGCAATGTCGTCCTCCCGGCAGCGGTAGGTAGGCACGATGACGGAGCGGTTGGAGATATAGAAGTTGGCATAAGAGGCCGGCAGCCGTTGGTCTTCATAGATGACAGGCTTCGGCATGGGTATCTCTACCACGTCCATTTGTTTACCGTTCAGTAGCCGGAAATGTTTCAGCCGATCCAGGTTCTCGTGCAGGGGTTCGTGATTCTGGTCGAAATGGTCAGGTTCAACCATGGTGATCACGCCATCGGATTTAAAAAACCGGGTGATATCGTCCACGTGGCCGTTGGTGTCGTCGCCTTGTATTCCTTCTTCGAGCCAGAGCACCTGTTCTATGCCATAGTAATGCATGAGGTATTCTTCGATTTCATGCTGAAAAAGGCCCGGGTTGCGGTTTTCGTTCAGCAGGCAGGCCGTCGTGGTCAGGAGTGTCCCTTTGCCGTTGAAGTCTACGGCGCCGCCTTCCATCACGATACCCGGAGAGAAGAGTGGCAGATGGAGATAATCCGCAATAAGCCGGGGCATCCGGTCATCGAGGTCAGCCGGGTATTTGTTCCCCCAGGCGTTGTAGATCCAATTCACGACTGCCTTAGGTTCGGGTGAATCCGGATTCACGATGAAGGCCGGTCCATGGTCGCGGCACCAGGCGTCGTTGGTCGGGTGGATGAGCAGCGTGATCTTCGACATATCGACCCCCGCAGCGTTGAGGTCATCGGTGACTTTCCGCCGAAGTTCTTCGTCGCGCACGTTGATGCACACCTGTTCGCTTTTGGAAAGTTCCAGGATAAACCGGTTGTAATAGGGGAATATCTTCGACAAGGTGCCCGGCCACGAGTATGAATCGCTGTGCGGATAACTCAGCCATGTGGCCCGGTGGCGTTCAAATTCAGCCGGGAAATGGTATCCAAGCTCTTTCGGGGTAGGGTGTTCCATATTATTTTTCGTCGATAAAACGGTTCAGAAGAGGTTTATAGGTATCGATGCGGCGGTCACGCAAGAAAGGCCAGTGCACCCTCATTTCATCAATGCGGCGAAGGTCAAGGGAAACCACCTTCACCTCTTCCCGGTCGTGCGAAGCTTCAAAGAGCAACTCTCCGGCCGGATTCGAGACAAACGATCCTCCCCAGAAATTCATGTCTCCCTCTTTTCCGGTACGGTTCACTGAAACGACAAACACTCCGTTGGCGACGCTGTGTGAACGTTGGATGATCTGCCATGACTGGTATTGCTGTTGGTTGAGGGCATCATCCTGGGAGACAGCCCAGCCGATAGCAGTAGGATAAAACAGGATATCAGCTCCCATCAGGCTGGTGATGCGGGCAGCTTCGGGATACCACTGATCCCAGCAAATCAATGTCCCGATGCGGGCATATTTGGTATCAAAGACCTTATAGCCCAAGTCGCCCGGTGTGAAATAGAACTTCTCATAATATCCGGGGTCATCCGGGATGTGGTGTTTCCGGTACCGGCCCAGGTACTTACCGTCTGCATCGATGACGACCACGGTATTGTGGTATACTCCCCGGGCTCTTTTTTCAAACAGGGAAGCGACGATCACGACATCAAGCTCCGAGGCCAGTTCCTGCATGAGAAGAGTCGTCGGGCCAGGAACAGGTTCTGCCAGGGAGAAATAATCATAATTCTCTTCGAGACAGAAATAAGGTGATGCAAACAATTCCTGCAGGCAGACGATCTGTGCTCCTTTTGCTGCAGCCTCCCGGATACCGGCGACTGCTTTATTGATGTTCTCCTGTTTACCGGATGCGCTTTGCATTTGTACCAGGCCGACAAAAACGTGTTTGGTGTGGATCATAACCTGTAGATTATGTATTCAACAATCAAAAAACAGTACCATCAATTCGACAAGAAATACTTGCGGGTGTATTTCTGTTTGCCATGGATCACTTCCAGGATGTAAATGCCTTCCGGAGCTCCGGAGTATGGTACCACAACCCGGGTTTTATTCACGGTTCCGGCATCTTTGGATACCAGCAATTGTCCTCGCATGTTGTAAAGGTTTACTAACACCGGTTGTGGGGTGGTGAAGTCCGTAAACAGCAATAGCCGGCCGGTTTCGCGATCCTGGTAGATGCGGATCCCGGTGGCGGGGTCGTTTTCATCGACTGAGACCGTATAATCCAGGTATAAATTATCGACATAAAGCACCGTCCCGGCCGTAGGGACTTCCTGAGCTGATGAGATAGCCAGGACGATCATGCTGTCGGGCTGTATCACCGTGTCGTATTCGATCCAGGTAGAGAAAGGAGTCCAGTCGGGGACTGTTTCTTTGGTCGAGAAAACGCCATAAGCCACGCTATCGCGCTGTGTCCCCGACCATTTCAGTAATCCGATACCGATCGCGCAACTATCGCCTCCAACCGGAAAATACTTATAATATCCCATCAGGTGAGTAGGCATGTCGTTGATGGGAACACCGCCATTAATGGAATAGGAGAAGGTTGATACAT
>Ga0116170_10000411_pt1 | contig 45373 bp, 32 predicted proteins | sample AD_JPNHW1_MetaG_FD_89797 | JGI IMG/M metagenome (GOLD analysis project Ga0116170, IMG submission 89797) | Active sludge microbial communities of municipal wastewater-treating anaerobic digesters from Japan - AD_JPNHW1_MetaG | ecosystem: Engineered > Bioreactor > Anaerobic > Digestate | place... | reverse complement strand
TTTAGAAGTTTCGCCATTAATTATAACCCGCACCGGGCCACTTTCGACCTCGGCAGGCGCCCTGACGACAATGCGGTCGTCGAGCATGCTGTTCCAGCTGATTATCGTAGCATCACGGTCATTAAAGGTAACGCGCCCGGCAACGGTGCCGCAGCCCCGGCAATAAACGGTGATTTCGTCGCCATCAGTGCCAAGAAACGGGTTAATGGCGAGCACTGCAAAATCAGGCGAATACGAGGCAGTTTGCGAACTGAGCTGAAAATTAACATTCTCGGTGATCTGACCGCCAAGAACCCTGACGCCGTCTTTAACCACCGGGCTGTAGCCGGTTGCCCTGGTAATAACACGATAATCGCCAGCAGCCATAGGCCCGAGCAGATAAGTTCCATCAGCGCCTGCCATGGCTTGATTCTGAAAAGTTTCAATGACCGCACCCCTGATAGCGGTGCTGGTATCAGCTGAGAAAACGGTGCCCTGAATACGACCGGCTTCAAGATCGTCAACAATCCCGGTGGGGCCGCCACTCAAATTCTTTGTCGAAGAAGTGCCCCCGCAACCACCGACGATCAGGCTGGCAACCAGCAGCATCAGAAGCGTGACTTTCTGCGCCAGATGAGGTGTTTGCAATTTCAAACCAGTGAACGCCGTATCCTGATAAAAATTTTTCATGAAATTTTTTCTTCTTTTAGTAGCAATAGAACTGTGCACGGAATAAAATAACTCGAAAATTCTGCCAAAAGCATTTTTTCGTGTCAAGTTTATCAACTAATCTGCCGAAATGAAAGGTGAGAAATACTATTTGACTTGTGCCCTCTTTGCAGAAACGAACAGGAGACAAATATGAGGCAGACAAATGCTGGTATCCGATGCTGTAATCCAATTAGCATGCGAGTAGTGCTCTGCATGCTTTTGCTGCTTTTCGGCAGCCTGACAGCAGTCATGGCAGACGTTTCCGCCGTCAGCCTCAAGGCTACTTTTCCCGGCGCCACTGGTAATATTATCAATGGCGGCGGCAGCGTGGCTCTTGACGCAACCTGGACCGGCGATTCGCCCCCTTACACTGCCAAATTCAAAAAAGGTGGCACTACCATTGTCTCTGAACCAGCAATCAGCGGCACCACATCAAAGGTTTCCATACCGGCCAGTCAGATCGGTGACACCGCAGGCACTGCCGAAAAGCTGACCGTCGAAATCGTTGATAATGGCGGCAAGACAGGCACTGCCGTTGCCGATAATGGTGTAATCGTCGATTTCATCGCACCCACCCTCACCGCCCAGATCACTAACGGTTCGGTTTTTGCAAACACTCAGAGCGTGCGCATTCAGATCACCAGCAACGAAAACATCCTGGCGCCCACCGTCACCTCTAACGGCGTCGCAGCAGCAATGGAAGGCTCTCTCACCCAGGGCACCAGCTTTGTTTATAATCTGCAACTGACTACCGCCTTTACCAATGGCAACTACAGCGTTTCCATCTCAGCAAAAGATCTGTCATCACCGGCAGCCAGTGCCAACAGCGGCAATACTTCAGTTACTTTCACAGTCGGGTCATCTGCCACTGGCGAAACCACGATCACCGGTGCCACTCCAGCCAGTCCGACCAATTCTCAGACCATTTCTCTGACTGGTGCCTGCCCGAATGGTGCCAGCACAATCGAAATAAAAGATTCCGGAACTTCAGTCTCGACGGTTGCCGTAACCGGCACCAGCTGGACCATCGGGGTCAGCCCCGCCGAAGGTTCCCATAGCTATGTTGCAATCAGCAAAGACAGCAACGGCACGGTTGTATCACAATCTTCCGCCTTCGCCATGATCATTGACCGCACGGCACCGGCTGCTCCCACCGCCGATGGCTCCGGTCTGCCCAGTAATACCAACGCAGCTACAGTCGTGGTTCCGGTTACCATCACCGGCATCGACACCGAAGTTGCCAAGCCTGTTCAGATTCAGACCCTGGTTAATGGTGCTCCTCAGGGTTCAGCCCAGGCTGTCACGGTTTCGCCGATGAATATCACCGTGCCACTGAACACCGGCTCAAACAGCATCACCTTCAGGCTAACTGACGCGGCCGGCAACGTTTCAACCGTTTCAGGGCCAATTACTATCATTCGTGATAACTCATCAAGCTCTACCAGCACCATTGTAACCTTTGATTCACCATTCACCATGCCTCTGCCGGTTGCCAGCAACTATCAGATCGGCGCCGGTACCTATAAGCTTAAAATGGTGTTCAGCAAAGACATGAACTCGACGACCAACCCGATGATCACCGTTACCAGCGCCAGCGGTATCAAGATCACAAGTTCTGCCGGCACCTGGGTAGCTTCTAATACCTATATTGGCGACTTTACAGTGCCCGCCAACGGCGGCACTTCGTATGACGGAGCGGCCACCCTCAGTATCAGCGGCGCCAAAGACACTTTCGGCAACACTCTTGATGCCATACAGGTTCCATCAGGTGGTGGCAGTGCCTTCTTCATCGACTCCACACCAGCGGCCGCCACTTTCAACGAATCAACCCCCATCTACATTTCCAGCTCGACTCCGAGCATTGCTCTTTCGGGTCAGGTGAGCGACAACAGTTCAGGGGTCGGCTACATCGACCTGATCTGGCAGAGCACCACCGGCGGTGCCATTGCAACTCAGTCGGTTCCGATAATGGCCGCCAGCCCTTCACCCTGGAGCTACAACTGGAACGCATCTTCGCTGGCTGCCGGCAAGTATAACCTCTGGGTTGTCGCAGCCGACCAGGCTAAACCCAACGCCAACGTCGAAAGCTACACCGGCAAAACACCGCGCACCGTTATCGTCGATCGCGATGGCCCGGTAGTCACCAGAATCAGCCTCGGCAATATGGGCATCGACATCAATGCCATGCCCCAGCCGGTAGTAATCGCCAGTGCCGTCACCAGATTGACCGCCGTGGTCACTGATACAGGCAACTCAGGTCTTGACTTTGACAATGCGGGTTTTGTGTTCAACCTGGTTCACGACAGTTCAAACGCCAGTATCATCGGTAATAAGTCTAATAATGGCAGAGATACCATTTATTTCGACTTTTCTGAACTGACGCTGCCCGGCACCTACACCATCACTGTTACCCCCCGTGATGTGAGTGGCAATACCGGTGAATCATCAACCCGCACCTTTAACCTCGAAAAAGACGCCCCTGACGCCGTGACCTTCAGCCCGGCCGATCAGAGAATCGCCAACGCCACCCATGAATCGCTCTCAATAAATCAGGTCTGGGCACAGATCAATCATTCGCGACCCGACTACGTTAACTCAACGATCTCGGTTCGCTATAATGGTTCTGTAGCCGGCACCCAGTTAAAAGGCGCTTCAACCACAGCTCTTATCTGGCAGCTTCATTCAGGTGCCCTGGCTAAAGACCAGAGTCATGACGGTCGCTACGACATGAGCGTTGTTCCGAAAACAACCCTTGGCAATACCGGCCCAGCCGTCAACGGTTACTTCATCTATGACAGCAAGCCCCCGGTAATCACCGGGTCAGTTCCGATGATCAACCTGACCAGCCCATCCAGCAAGCCTTTCTTCGGTTTGACTCAGTCTGAACTCAGCATCACTGTTTCCGACGCCCCGAAAGATATCATTACCTACGGCTCGAAAATGCCCCCCGATGCAAATCTTTCGAATATGCAGGTTCCTGGCGACCCGAACTGGTATAACAGCACCGGCTCAGGCGTTGATACCACCAACAGTTCATTCACCTGGGTAATGGGCGCGACCACCTCGCAACCCGCAACCGTAAACGGCACCAAGCTGGTGCAGACCCTGCCGCCACAGCCAACCGAAGCCACCGAAGGTGCCATCGATGTCACCTTTAACGTTCTGCTTCTCGACCGCGCCAATGCCGGTCTGGTCATTCCAAACCGCCTGAATGCCTCATACACTCTCAGATATGACTACCTGACCCCTACTGTCAGCAGCATTGTTAAGCCCGCCGGTGGCAAATACTGCAAGAACAGTCTCCCAATCGAAGGGCTTGTGCAGGACAACGGCACCGCTGCCGATGTTAAGGTCAGCAGCGTTGAGTGGGCCGATGAATCAGGCGCCTGGTCAGCTTTGAGTGCCAGCACTCTGCCGAGCAAAACCGCCAGTGTTTCCGCCAGCATCAGTATCTCAGGCAAAGCTGACGGTTCATACAGCATCAAGCTCAGAGCCATTGACCTTGGCGGTAACATTTCTGCCGAAAAAACCGCCAGTTACATTGTTGACCGCACACCGCCGCCATCACCAACCCAGATTCTCCCCCTTCCCGATGGCATTACCAACAAGCGCAGCCAGTCATTCAAATGGAGCGCCAGCACCGGTGCTGACCAGTATCTGCTGCAAGTCGCCGATGATTCTTCTTTCAACAATATTCTGAATGCCCAGAGCAGCACCAGTTACCCCGACCTGGTCGGCCAGGTTATGGTCATGACTGAAGGTGCCTTCACCATGCCGAAAGACGGTATTTATTACTGGCGGGTCGCTGCTATTGAAACCTGTGTTGATGGTTACAACATCAGCGCCTTCTCAGCCACACGCAAATTCACTGTCGATACCGTTAAGCCACTGGTGGTCGAAGTTCAGCCTGCCCCGAGTTCTGCCAACAAGATCTCGACCGGCATGGTTACCTTCACCATCAGGTTCAGCGAACTGGTCGATGCCACCATCAGCCCGGTCGTCAAGATCACCACCGCCGGCGGTCAGTTGATGAACATCGAAAAGACTTCATTCAAAGAAGACACCTGGATCGGCACCACTGTCATACCCAAGAACAGCAGCGCCATCTATGACGGAACCGCGATCATCTCGATTGAAGGCACCACCGACCTGGCCGGCAACCAGATGGCTGCCGACAGCACCAACAGCGTCGTTATCAACACCGGCCCGTCTTTCACCACCAAGATTTTCTCGAATCCTGGCAATGAATATCAGCTGATGATCGTCACCAAGGCTTCAGAAGCTCTGCAGTCACCTCCGTCCTGCTCAGTATCGCAGAGTTCGGCCCGCACCCCCGTGGTCATGAACTTCCTCAAGGAAAAATTCTACGCCGGTTCTTACAAAATCGACGTCAGCAGCCCGGGCAAAGCTTACATCGATATTTCTGGCACTGACCTCTACGGCATGGTCGGCAATGATTCGTTCCAGTTCACCGTCGCCGACATGAATGCGTCGCAGCGCCTGAATATCACCTCAAACTCAGGCCGTGCAACTCTTAAAGGTTCTGAAGACTCTACTTACAGCCCCGCAATCATTTATATGCTCGACCGCGAAAACCTTGAATCACCTTTTGTCGCCTCGAACTTCAGAGCCAGTGCCATGCCCGGAGCCAGAACTGCAAACCGGCCCGCCGAACTCGCCAATGTTCTCGCCCTTGAAGAAACCGGCCCGGTCAGCCTCAAACTTAAAAAATGTCTGCTCTACACAGTCGATATCAGCAAAGAAAATTTTGCAGTGCCCGCCGAAAAAATCCATGTTTACCGCCAGGACAAAAACGGAAAATGGGTTTTCCAGGGTGGCACCGTTAAAGACGGCCAGATATCAGCGCAGCTGACCGGTCTCGGTCGCCTGGCACTGATGGCTGACCTTACTGAGCCTTCGGTTGCCGATCTCAGCCCGGCCTCCATGGAAAAGCTCGAAACCGCAACTCCAGAAATCAAAGGTCAGCTTGCCGACGCCGGTTCAGGCCTCAATAAAGATTCTTTCAAGCTGTTCATCAATGAAATCGAAGTTCCGGAAATCAGCGTCGATGCTGCCGGTAATTTCAGCTACAAACTCAAACGACCATTGCCGAAAGGTAAACATGAGATAAGATTTGAAGTGACCGACCTGGCTGGTAATACCCTGAAGAAATCCTTCATGGTCGAAGCCCCGGCTCCCTTCGGTCTCGATGAGTTCATGCCTTACCCGAACCCCGCAACTGGCCGGGCGATGTATTTCAACTACAACTTCAACCAGAACGCTGAGGTAGTTAAACTGAAGATTTACGATACTGCAGGTCACCGCGTCGCAGACTTTGACACCTTTGACTTTGCCAGCCAGAAAAGCGGCAGAATCAGATGGGATATGCGCAACAACAGCGGCAAGGAAGTTGCCAACGGCGTCTATTTCTACCAGCTTGAAGTCAACAGCGGCGGCCGGACCTTGAAAAAACGCGGCAAGTTCGCGGTTATGCGCTAAAGGAGAGCACTAATGAAGAAAAATCATCTTACAGCTCTGTTGCTTGTTCTGCCTCTGATATTCGGTCTCACCGGCTGCAGTGGCGGCGTTAACGGTGAGGGCGATAATTCATATTCCTATGACGTTGGCACTCCCATCGTCAGAGGCAATGCCTATAATGATATCGGCTGGGAAAACATCACCAAGGGCCAATACGACAGTGCTATTACCCAGTTCAATAAGGTACTTAATGATAATCCGACCGCCGATGAAAAAGCCGAGGCCAATAACGGTGTTGGCTGGGCCAAATCGTATCAGGGCGAATTGAAAGATGGCATCGCCTGGTTCGAAAAAGCCAAAGATATCTCTAACGACGCTAAAGTCGGCCTGGCTGCCGGCTATCTGCAGAAAGCCTCGCGCTCAGACATGGAAATGGTTGTCGATCTGCTCTTCAAACAACTGGGCAAGGAAAACGAACATTTTGCCTACAGCGCCCGCCGCAACACCGGGGTTTCTAATGCCGAAGCGCACGCCATGCTCGCCTACGCCTACGCATCAATCGGCGAAAACGACAAGGCCCGCGAGCAGCTCGATTACGCCAAAGAGCTTGATCCGGCCTACGAAGGCACCTCTCTCGAACAGATGGCCACTGTTATTGAATTTCTACTGAATTAGCTCTCTTAAAAAACCGGCGCCACAGCATTGCGGTGGCGCCGGTTTTTTTATTGTCAGATTCAGCTGAAAATCTCTGCTGAAAGCGTTCGATACTGCCGATAAATCATCTATAGCTATAAAATTCACCGGAGGCGTTATGAAGAATTTCAGAAAAACCTTCGCCCTGCTGCTGGCGATGGTTGTTCTTGTCGGGATAACCGGCTGTCTGAAAAGCTCAAGTTCAGTCAAAGGCAATGTAACCGGCAAGGTTTTCGACTCTAACGGCAAAGCTCTTCATGAAGCCCGTGTCGAAGTTTATGGCGCCAATAATTCGGTACTCACCGATGAACTTGGCCGCTACACCATCACCAATGTCGATCCCGGCCAACGCAAGCTCGTTGCCACTTTCGACAAAAAATCAGTGGTCAAGATCGTCGAAATCGTCAGGGGCGAAACCCTCGAAAATGCCGATCTCACCTTTTCGGTCATCGATGGGCTGCCACCGGTTATAACCGGAGTTTCTATCGACAATTCAGGCGAAAACAGTGCCCTGATCAAATGGGAAACCAATGAATCTTCTGACTCAACCGTCGATTATGCCACTGGCCCGGTTGGCCTGACGCCATTCACAATGGTCGCATCAGACCCTTCGATGGTTACCTCTCACACAGTGACACTCACCAGCCTTCTGCCTGGCCAGACTTATCATTTTCGGGTCAGGTCGATGGATTTTGAACGCAACGAAGGGGTTTCGTCTGAATACCAGTTCTCGACGCCAAGCGGTGCCGCGCCTGCAACTCCGGCCGGTTTTGTCATCGCCGGGCCAACCGAAATGGAACGCATCGTTCTCAGCTGGGCAAGTAACAGCGAAACCGATCTGGCCGGTTACAACCTTTATCGATCAGAATCTGCCACCGGAAACTTCACCAGGGTGAATGCCAACCCGATCAGTTCTGGGGTTGGCAGCACCACCTACCAGGATGAAGGGCTTAAAATCGCCTGCAAATATTATTATCGCCTCAAAGCTATTGACGTGGCCGGCAACGAAAGCCAGCCCACCGCGACCCTTTCGGTTGTCACCCCGGGCACCCTCAGCGAGGATCGCACCTGGCTGGCTGCCGAAAGCCCATACATCATGCAGGGCGACGTTAGAGTGCGTGGCGGATCTGTGCTGACTATCGAAAGCGGCTGCGAAATCAGATTCACCCAGAAAGACTCGTTGCCTGACCCTCAAGGCAGCAATATGGCCGATCTTATCATTCAGGGCGGCCTGATGGCAGTCGGAACCAGCAATCAGCGCATCCTCTTTACTTCTGCCGAAAGCTTTCCGCGCAAATCTGTGTGGGGCGGCATTTTCTTTCTTGGAACCACCCAGCCTGACAACATTCTGCGTCACGCTACGGTCATGTTCGCCGACACGGGCATCAAGAGCGAAGGTTCAACACCTTCAATCGAATACTGCGAATTCGGTCTGTGCGGCATTGGCCTGAATCTTGGCCTGTCAACAGCTCTGAATATCAGGTATAACACGATCCGTGACTGCGACATCGGCATGGTTTCAGCGAATTCGAACATCAGAAACAATCTGTTCATCGATAACCAGACCGGGGTGACCCTGCTGGGCAGCGACCAGTTCGAAAACAACACCGTCGATTGCCTGATCGGCGTGCAGGTTGACGCCGGTACCCCGACTATCAAGAACAATATCATTGCCTATACAGGCAGCACCAAAGCCATCTACGGTATCAACCAGACCCTGACCCTGGCAACGCCAACTATCAGTTTCAACGATATCCATAATTACACCTATGCATTTAACGGCACCAACAGCACCGGCACCGCTAACATCGAAGTTGATCCGTTGTTTGTTGGCGGCACGCCTTACAGCTACCAGTTGCAGAAGATTGCCGATGGCAACGCCAGTGATTCACCCTGTCTGACCGCCGGCGAGGCCGGGGCACAGCAAGGTCGTTACGGCCCCTGACATTCAGAGGCAAACTAGAACAAAAAACCGGATCAGCCGACCGCGTCGGGGTCAGAGTCAGGGTCTGGTTCTGAATCGCCTTCGGGGCCGTCTTCGTTGAGTTCGCCCTTTTCGTAGGCACGAATCCACCAGTTGATCAGCTCACCATTCTGCTTGAGAAAATCTTTAAAGCTCATGATGTGACCTTCTTCGCAATCCTGTTTGAACTGGTCGGTCACAAACTTGGAAAGCGGCTCAAGAACCGCTGGGTCAAGAAACACTCCGGCGCCGACCAGAAAGCGTGCATCACCGAGGCGCAGCACCCGCGTAAAAAGCATGCTGTCGTCGGGAACGCTGTCTGAGCCAACCGATTCAGAAACTTGAAATTCTTCGCCAAGAAAAACATCTTTTAGAGTCATGGAAGTGCCTGGCACTACTGACTTAACCTGAAGCAGCGTCAGATGGGTTTCTTTCAGGGCCTTGCAGACCTGCATTTCCTGGAGGTTCAATTCATCGGCATTGCGCCGCAGGAATTCGTCCATGAGGCAGTTATCAGAAGCATCACTGTCGTCGAGCAGAAACCAGCTGAGAAACAGAAATTCTTCAGTCGGGTCGAATTCGTATTCTTCGCCTTCCTGGAGGTTGTAGAAAATTTCGAGCGACTCGCCGAGATCTTGCAGGAATTCTTCTTCGAGAGTAAAGGCCATCAGCTTGGCAAAAAGTTCGCTGAACAGGTTTTTAATTAGTTCAATCTGTGGTGACATACTGGCCCGACTCCTTTGTTAATCCGCTAAATCTAACGCTTTTCCCCAACAAAAGCAAGCATTAGTTAGCCGGCAATTGCCTCGGAATATGAGTTGATTTTAAGTGGGGTTTGCAATAATCTGTTTGAAAGCTGAACCCATTCGGTGCCAGAAAAGAATCAGCTACCCGTCAGCCACCGGAAAATCAAACCCGTTCAGCGGCTAAACAGGCATGAATAAAATAGTTGAAAAGCAGAGATTATCAGAACTGGTATTCAAGTTCATTATTGAAGCGCCGTTGATTGCCAAGTCACGCAAGCCGGGCAACTTCGTAATTCTCAGGGTTGGCGAAAAGGGCGAACGCATTCCGCTCACCATCGTCGATTCAGATATCGAAAAGGGAACAATCACGCTGATCGTGCAGAACGTCGGGGCCAGTTCAGGCAAGTTCTGCAATCTCGAAACCGGCGACAGCATCACCGACATGGTTGGCCCGCTCGGCAAAGCCACCCACATTTTCAAAGCCGGCACCCTTCTGGCAATGGGCGGCGGCGTCGGTATCGCGCCACTGTATCCGATTGTCAAAGCTTTCAAACAAGCCGGCAATCGGGTTATTACCGTTCTGGCAGCCCGCAATAAAGATCTGCTGATTCTCGAAAATGAAATGCGAGAATATTCAGATGAAGTGATCGTAATGACCGATGACGGCTCATACGGCCAGAAAGGTCTGATAACCGAGGGTGCCGAAATGGTTATCAAACGCGAGAAGGTCAACGAATGCATCGCCATCGGGCCAGCCATCATGATGAAGTTTGCTGCGCAGCTGACGAAAAAATACGAAATCCCGACCCAGGTCAGTCTCAATACCATCATGGTTGATGGCACCGGCATGTGCGGCGCCTGTCGTGTCACCGTGAATGGTGAGACCAAATTTACCTGTGTCGATGGCCCCGAATTCAATGCCCATCAGATCGACTTCGATGAAATGCTGCAGCGCCTGCGTGCCTACAAAAACGAAGAAGACCTGGCCCGCAAGAAATAACCGCAAGGAATCTGCAAATGACTGATTACAGCGAAATTTTAAAACAGGAACGAAATGCCGACTGGCGTGTTGAATTGCGCAACAGCCTGGCCAACAAGGAACGGGTGGCACTGGAACGCGTAAAAATGACTGAAGCAGAGCCACTCGAACGCATCAAGTCACAGACCTGCGAAGTAAACAGGGGTCTGACTGCCGACGAAGCACGGCGCGAAGCTAGTCGCTGCATGGACTGCGTTACCCCGACCTGTATCGAGGGTTGCCCGGTCAGCATCAATATTCCGAAATTCGTCAAATATATTGAGGGGGGCAAGTTTCTTGAAGCCGCCGCCACTCTTAAAGAGTTCAGCGCTTTGCCGGCGGTCTGCGGTCGTGTCTGCCCCCAGGAAAAGCAGTGCGAGGCAAAATGCTTCTACACACAGAAAATGAAAAAAGACGCGGTGGCGATTGGCTACCTCGAACGATTTGCGGCCGATTTCGAACGCAATTCGGGCAAGATTCAGGTTCCGAAGGTCGAAAAGCGCAACCGCGTCAAGGTGGCCGCGATTGGTTCGGGGCCGTCTTCACTGTCATTTGCAGGTGATATGATCAAATTCGGTTATGATGTTACTGTTTTTGAAGCCCTGCACGAGATCGGCGGGGTTCTCAAATATGGCATACCCGAGTTTCGTCTGCCGAATGCCATAGTTGATTTCGAACTCGAAAATCTGCGTCAGATGGGCGTAAATTTCGAGAAAAACTTTGTGGTCGGCCGCACAGCCAGCTTCGAAGATCTTAAAGAACTTGGCTATCAGGCTTTCTTTATTGGCAGCGGCGCCGGTTTGCCGAATTTCATGAATATTCCGGGTGAAAATCTCAATGGCGTCATGTCATCAAACGAGTATCTGACCCGTGTCAATCTCATGTATGCAAATCAGAGCGACTCTGATACCCCGGTGCTGCGCGGCAAATGCGTTGCGGTAGTCGGCGGCGGCAACACCGCCATGGACGCGGTACGCACTTCCAAGCGTCTCGGGGCCGAACGCTCGATCATCATCTACCGGCGCTCACGCGAAGAAATGCCAGCCCGACTCGAAGAAATCAAGCATGCCGAAGAAGAAGGCATCGAGTTCATGAACCTGGCCAACCCGATTGAATATCTGGCGAACAAAGAAGGCCGCGTTTCTAAAGTCAGGCTGCAACGCATGAAACTCGGTGAGCCCGATGCTTCTGGCCGTCGCAAACCGGTTGTTATCGAAGGCGATATTGTCGAGATCGATGTTGATCTGGCGATTGTCGCCATTGGCGTTTCGCCGAACCCTTTGATACCAGCGTGTCTCAAGGGCCTGAAAATGTCGAAATACGGCACCATCGAAGTTAACGAGCAGACAATGCAGTCTTCGATTCCCGAGATTTTTGCCGGCGGCGATATCGTCAGAGGTGGTGCCACGGTAATTCTCGCAATGGGCGATGGCCGCAAGGCCGCCGGCTCGATGCACGACTTTTTGAAGAAAAAATACAATCTGTGAACGGGGAAAACCAATGACCAGCCTGAAAACCAGATTTTTCGGTCTTGAACTCAAGAATCCGCTGATAATAGCCAGCAGCAGCCTGACCGCTGACCTCGACAAGATAAAAGCGTTCTCAGATAACGGCGCGGGCGCAATCGTGCTCAAATCGGTATTCGAAGAAGAAATCATCAATGAATACCACCAGGTCGCCCAGAACAAGGTTGAATCACACTTTGACGAATTCATGGATTATTTCGACTACAAGATTCGCGATCAGGTGCTCGCCAGCTACGGGCGGCTGATCAAGTCAGCCAAAGAAGCGAGCAAAGTGCCTGTAGTGGCCAGTATCAACTGCATATCGGCTGGCGACTGGTTACAGTTTGCCTCGCAGGTTCAAGATGCCGGCGCCGATGCGATTGAACTCAATCTTTTCATCATGCCTTTTAATCCGAACCGCAAGGCCGAAGACAACCGCCGTTTTTATCTCGACACGGTTCGCGAAGTCAGCAGCCGGGTCAAAATACCGGTAACAGTCAAGATCAGCAGTTATTTTTCTGATCTGGCATCAATATGCCATGAACTTGACGGCGAAAAACTCGCCGGCATAACAATGTTTAACCGCTTCAGCAGCCCTGATATCGATATCGACAAAGAAAAAGTCATTACTGCCAGCACTCTGAGCAACGAAAACGAGCATCTGCTGCCCCTGCGCTGGGCCGGCATACTCAGCCCGCGACTGAAATGCCCGATTGCAGCTTCCACCGGCATTCACAACGCAACACACATGATCAAGATGTTGCTGGCCGGAGCCAGCGCCGTGCAGATGGCATCGGTCTTTTATAAAAAAGGGCCGGCGCACGTTGCCGAAATCATTGCCGGGCTGACCACCTGGATGGAAAAGAAGGGCTACGAAAGCATCGGCGATTTCAGAGGGCACCTGAGCCTCACCAAAGCCGCCAACCCCGCTCTTTTCGAACGCGCTCAGTATCTCAGCAACTTCGGCGGTTACGCCGGATCATAAACCGGCAGCTTTTTTTCCGGGTTTAAGCCGACGTGTCAGCATCTCGATGGCACGATCGGCTTCTTCAATTTTAAGCAGACGCGAAATCATTATTAACGCTGCTATTCCGGCGACAGTCGCGCTGAGCATCGCGGCGGCGGCATTGATAAAGCCACCTGCGACCAGCAGGCCGGCAAGTTGCGCAGCGGCGAACGGGTAAACAAGGGCAGTAACCAGACCCGAAACCGCGGTAGCGACAAAGATACGCAGCAAAGCCGGCAGCAAGGCAAAACGGGCAAAACTGCCGAGGCGCTTTTCGAGATAATAATAAAGAATTCCGGCGTTAAACATGGCGCCAATGCCAGTGGCCAGAGCCAGGCTCCAGTAACCGAACGGCTTGATCAGCAGCAGGTTCAAAGTTACGTTGACGATAACCGACACAATACTGGCCTGCACTGGGATTCTCGTTTCGTTGAGGGCGTAAAAAGCCGGGCCCATGATTTTTATCAAAGAAAAGAAAAGCAGGCCAGTGGCGTAGGCTTGCAGGGCCATGGCGGTCGCAGCGGTATCGGCAGCAGTAAAGCGCCCATGCTGAAAAAGAATGCGAACGGTCGGTACGGCGAGCGCCATGATAGCAAAACAGGCGTACAGATTGATAAATGACGAAAGTCTGATCGAACCGGCAAGGGTCTGCCCCATGCCTTCACGGTCACCGGCTGCCGCCTGCCGCGACACCACCGGCAGAGTCGCCTGAGCGACCGCAACACCAAACAGGCCCAGGGGCAGTTGCATGACTCTGAAAGCGTAGCCCAGCCAGCTCACAGCGCCTTCACCCTGCGAAGTCGCGAGAATAGTGCTGATTGCCACATTGATCTGGGTGGCGGCCAGGCCAACCGTGCCTGGAATAATGAGTTTGACGATCTTTTGAATGCCGGGGTCATTAAAATTGAGCTGCCATTTGAAACGATAACCATGCCTGAACAACGCCGGCAACTGCACCGCAAATTGCAGCAGACCGCCAAGCATTGCGCCAATCGCCATGCCGGTAATGGCAGGCATATCAAAATCACGGGCAAATGGGCAGATGAGCCAACCTGCCAGAATCATGGTCAGGTTGAGAAACACCGGCGCAATTGCCGGTATGAAAAATTCACCCAATGAGTTCAGAATGCCCATGGCGATGGCAGCCCACGAAATCGCCAGCAGAAAGGGAAACATGATGCGGGTCATGGTCACGGTCGTTTCAAATTTTTCTGGATTTGAGGTGAATTCAGGAGCCAGGGTGCTGACCAGAAGAGGGCTGGCAACAATACCGACCAGCGTCATAGCCCCAACCACCACCAGGATCGCGCAAAAAGTCAGGTTTGTAAGTTTAAAAGCCTTTTGTGGCCCATCTTTTTCGAGCACACCATTGAAGGTTGGCACAAAAGCAGCGCTCATCGCTCCTTCAGCGAACAGGTCGCGCAGCAGATTAGGAATTCTAAACGCGACATTGAAGGCGTCGGTCCAGGTGCCGGCACCAAAAAGGTAGGCAAAAGTCTGTTCGCGAACCAGGCCGGCAATACGGCTGAAAAAGGTGGCAATGCTCATTATTGCCGCCGACCGGGCAATCGAGGGTTTTTTAGGTTCCTGGCTCATGCGGTCAATCGGTCACCGGGTTGATCACAAGAATCTCATCGGTGGCGCAAATCGTGTGTCCGCGGGGGTTAACGATCACCGGCCGATCTTTTGGTTTAATGCCGACCATGGCAAAACCTAGTTCGCGGTTCAGCAGGCTAATGGCTTCTTCGCTTGTTTTGCCGACAATCTCGGTGGGTGGGTCGATAAAAGTCAGGGTATTACCAGATTCACGCGATAACAGGTCTTTAAAAAAAGCGAGCAGCCCTTCATGCATGGCAATGCGTGCCAAAAGTTTGCCTGAGACTTCGCCCTGAATGACGACATCTTCGACCCCGCCCATTTTGAGATGCGAAGCATACTCTTCGTTATAGAGTTCAGCTGAGGTATGAATCGTCGGGTTAAGCTTTTCGATGGTCAGTGCGGCCAGAATAGTGCGGGCATCTATGTCTTGAGTGGTTCGATTATCACCGTCTTCAGAAAGAATTACAGCAGCGACGGCCCGTTCAACTCCGGCCTTTTTCAGGGTTTCCATGCGGGTAAAATCTTCTTTGAGAATGCTGACGCGATGCGTTTTAACATTGCGGTTCTGCAAGTCTTCGAGATTGGCTTTTTCTGAGACCATGAGAATTTCAGAATGTTTAAAGGCAGGGTCAACGAGGAACTCGGCAGCGATGATTGCTGCCTTGGCGCTGAAACCGCAGATAATAATGTGCTTGTTGAGATCATCAGGGTTAGCCGGCTTATGCATCGCACTCTCCTTGAGTTTATCGTACATGATCGCTGAAAAAGTACCGGTAAGCATGGCAAAAACGCCCATCTGGAAGGCCAATAACACTAGAAACACCATCTTGCCGCCGAATGAAACAGGATAATCAGCGTATTCCCCTGCCATCAGTGAAAATAGAGATTTCCAGAAGGCATCGACCGGCGTGGTTAAACCCTGGTCTGGCCCGCTTTCAAATTGCGAAAAACCCACCGCACCAAAAATTACCGCAAAAATGCCAAAGCTTGAAATGACGCAATATTCAAGAATTCGCCCCGAAAGCACTTTGCGAAAAAAGCTGAAGCGGCGCTGCACCATACTGCCAATCGAGAAGATACGAAAAAGCCGGAGCAAACGAAGTATCCTTCCGAGGCGAAAAATACGCAGCATCGGCACTACGGCCAATATGTCGATCCAGTAGTCGCGAAAAAAAGCGGGGGTCGAAATACTGATCAGCCAGCGCAGACACAGTTCGATGATAAAAACCAGGGTCAGAGCGTCGTTGATGCTTTGCACCGCCAGCAATTCATGGGTGGTCATCGGCAGGAAAGTTTCAACGAGAATCAGCAGCACCGAGCCTAGAATCAGAATCATCAGGGTCAAGTTAAAACGGGCAGACTCAAAGAGCCAGCGCAGCCATGGAAACGACTTCGCGGCAGTCTCGATCTCGTATTTAAACTTGATACGTGAACGCATGCCCCGATTGTAGAGTATCAGCCGGGCAAAATCAACCACAAGCGATACCATTACGGCCAATCGCAAGATTAGCCGGGCCACGTCTGCCAGATTATGCCTGATAAAACTTTTGAGATTTCGTACACTACCCGGCCAGTATGGTATAATCAGATGTCATGAGGTTTCAGCCACATAATAAAAAGGGTAATGTTACCATCATTCTGCTCGGCCTTATCAGTGTAATGCTGATAATGGTAATGGCGCTGTCAAAACGTATGACAGGGCATACCCAGCTGTTGACGCTAAGTGACTATACCCAGATCACCCGCTACTTTCTTGAATCTTATGCCGGTGATGTTCTGCAGCAGATTAACATGAACGTCAATGAACCAGATTCTGAGCTTTACGACGCATTTCGCGGCTCACCGGGCAACAAAAAACTCTCGACCAAATTTTACGATCCGGCCGAGATGCTTAAAAGACTCGGTGACGAGCTGAAAATCGAGCTGCAGTTACCACCCGAAATCGTATTTTCGCGATCTGAAGAACTCGGCTACCCAGCAGGTTTCGATTGCCCAAACGAACTGAAGGGCCAGGAAAAAAAGGGCCTGCTTGAGATCGTCTGCCGGGCGAAGTTTCATGGTCGGCAATATTCACTGCGCGTTCAGTACCCCTTCACCGTAGTTATGCGCCTGACGCCGGTGCTCAAAGACTTCATGCTCTTTGTCGATAAAATCGCCGCCGAACAGGGCCGCGATAAAATCGGGCCAAACGATCATCTCAACATCATGTTCACCAAAGACGGCAAGCACCCCGAAGAAGTCGATAACGACGTTCTCAGCCTGGCCGGCAATATCAGAATCAAATCAGGCTTCAAATACCGCCCCTTTATTCTGCTGCCCCCGCTTGACGAAAAAGAATACAACAGCTCCGAACTCTCTGGAAAGGTTTTTCTCGGCCCTTCTGACGAGGCCGTTTATCTCAATCTTGCCGGAGACACCCGTGAAGCCTCAGCCGATGCCGCCGCAACCACCAGCAGTGACGAATACGCAGCTTCAGTCGGCGAAATGTTTCTCGTTTCACCCGAGACCCTTAAAGTGGCAGATTCCAATAAAGATTTCGACTTTGTTCCGGTATTTATGAATAAAAGCGGTGGCTTTGTGCGTATGATCGGCCAGGATGTTATGCTCAAGCATAATCATATTGCCAAACTAGGTCTGCTTGGGTTCTCAAATGAGGTTGTTCCTGAAACCGGTGAAATTTTTAAAGACACGGCCTACCTTGCCGAAGATTTCTTCAACAAGAGTAACGGAGCGGGCGAATTCTGGCAGAAGCTTGAAGGCTTCGGCCATGGTTTTATGGCTTTTTCAAGCGGCCTGAAACTCATGGGCATCAAACCAGAAGTTGGCGGTCACTCCCGCCGCCAGATTTTCGGAAACGTTCTCGGGCGCTTCTTCGTTTTGACCTTCTGGTGGCCACCTTCAGGGGGTGGCGAACCCCTCAAATACGACGAGACACGCAGCCCCAGTGACTTTCCGAAGCGTGAAGTCTATGGCTCGGTAACCTACAGTTTCCAGCCACTGCTCGACAGCCAGAAATATCAGGATTTCATGTCACGCATGGTTTCGGGCAAGAACTGGAACCCGCGCAGCAGCAGCGCCGACAGCCTTCCCGATGGTTTTATGCCGATAAACGCTGATTATAGCAAAGCTTCAAAGCGTATATTCACCAATATCGATTTCAAGGCCAACGATGGTTTTGCCGCCCGGGCAAAACTCGAAGAACTCGGGCAGAACTGGTTTCTGGTCGAAAATGACCCGAAAAAAATTGGCCGGGGCATCGAGAGCCGGGTTGGCAAAACCTACATGAGCGGTGAAGAGTTTCTTGAAGCCGCCGGCGTAAAGCAAGATAAATTCAAAGTAAATGGCGTCGTTTATGTTAAAGGCCCTCTGAAGCTGCCGCCCCTCAAGATGTCTAATGACAAAATCGGCGGCGGGGTTGTGCTCGTCGATGGGCCGATTACGATCGACAACATCACCCGGGGTTACGATATCGACACCACCCAGTTCAAGCTTGGCCCGGCGGGTAACATGCTTGGCCGCGGGCCGGCTTATGATTTTTACAAGAAGATCAAAACCGAAATTACCCAGGAAAGCTTTCTGACCTTTGTCAGTTTACGCGGCGACCCGATCACCATCAGGGGTGAAGCACTGATCGGGGTGCATCTCGTTTGTCTGAACGACCAGAACGGCGTTCCATACGATCAGATCATGTGGTCATCAGGGGTTCGCAAAGAAATCGTTTTTATCGGCGGGATCGCCTGCAATTACCTGAACCTGCCAAAACGCCTTGAAGAATTCGGCTCGATCAAGAGTTCGTGCAACCTGCTTCGGGCGCCGTTCTTTCTTTATCATTCGGCGATGGCAGCCGAAAAGCCGGCACTGGCAGTTCAGATGATGGAAAACATGCGCGGCTACCTTCTCACCGCCGGAAAGGCAGGTTCTGACGAAGATGAATAGAACAAAGCTCGCCTGCCGTGGCATGTCAATGATCGAACTGCTGGTCGGGGTGACCATCTTCGGGCTGGCAATGCTTCCCCTGACCTGGATGGGCACTTCCCAGACTCGCGGCGCCTATTCGGTCGGGAAACATATGATGGCCGGGCAGCTGGCCGCCAGTTTTGTCGACAGTCTGCTCGGGTTGCCCTATAAAACCTGCCTCGAAAAAATTGATAAACTCTCAGATCGCGGCAAAATAAGAGTTTTAGATGCTGAAGAACTGCAAAACACACTTAAAACTATCACTGAGGCCGGCATCCAGAAAGATATGGAAACCTCTTTCCGCTATTTCCGTTGTCAATACGGTTACACCAACAACGACAGCAAAAGAATTCTCAGACTGGACATCGAAGTCTTCTACCGTGTCGAAGAATCTGACGAGAAGAGTGAACAGTCAGTTAAGCTTTCGGTGCTGAAGTTCGGAGAAAGAAATGGCTGAGAAGTCCTGCCGCACCGGTATGACCATGATGGAAATCGTGGTGGTGGTTGCGATCTCGAGCATGGTGCTGACCATGGCCATGTTGCTGATGAACCGCACCACCCGGCATTTCAAAAAGGGCACTGACATGCTTAACATTCAGCGCCTCATGGATAACATCGTCGAACGCATCAGAACCGATGTGCGCTCGCTCAAGCGCATCATTCCGAATGAATGCAGCCAGACTTCCTTTTCATTTCTGGCAATTCGCGATGGCGAAGAGAAGAAGATCCGCTACACCTACGACAAAGATAAAGCCACCCTGTTTCGCAATGAAGAAGGCAAAGAATCAAACTTTCACGGTTCAAAACAGGTCAAGTCGTTTCTTTTCAATCCTCAATTAAGCAGTTCAGGGCACTTCAGCTTTTTAAATGTTGTTATGCAGCTCATTTCAGACGAACGCGGCGGGGGCAAGGCGACCACCTTGTCGATCGCCTGTCAGTTTTACTCGACATGTGTTGAATCAGATCTTAAAATAGGCAATCTGCGCAAAAAGGGAAAGTAACCAGGAGGTTCTCTCATGAAAAATTTCGGGGTTCTGGTGTTAATTATGTTGCTGCTTGTTTCAACCGGCCTTGTAGCCTCAGAAGAGGCTGTCAAAAAGGGCCGGGCCCTGCAGAGCGCCAAAAAATTCGACGAAGCGCTGCAGCTCTACAAAACGGCTCTCAAAGATTCACCGAGCGAAGACCTGTATGTCGAAGCCGCTTCGCTGCTCGGCAAACTGCAAAAATACGACAACGCCGAGACTGTTCTTGAACTGGGTATCGCCAGCTTTCCTGAGAGCATTTCCATGAAGAATCTCATGGGTCTGATCAAATTCAGAAAAGGCGACCGCGAAGGTTCTAAAAAGGTATTCACAGAAGTACTCAGCAAAGATGCGGCTAACAGCTTTGCCCAGAAATGGCTTGAAAGCGTCAACAAGGGCGAAGATGGCGGCACCGAAGCCGTGAATGTCGCTTCGGGCACCGAAACACTGCCCTCAAGCCCTGATGATTCTTCTCAGGCCTATAATCCATCACCTGATGGCACCTTCAACGTTTCTGAAACCCTCAGCAAAGAAGAACAGCAGGCTCTGGCTCTCAAGCTTTATACCGAAATGACCGGCCTCGAAAAATGGGAACTCGACCAGTTCAAGGAACTGCACAAGCAGGTCATCGAAAAATGCCCGCAAACAGACCAGGCTCAAGAATCGTGCTGGCGGCTGTCGAATCTTTATCTGCTCGGCGAAGACCCGCCCGATTACGCCAATGTTATCGCGGTGCTAGAGCATCTGCTGAAAAAATACCCCGAAACTTCTCTGCTGCCCGATGCCAAAAACCGGCTGATGATCGCCTGCCAGAAGTCAGGGCAGAATGATAAACTGGTTGCCCTTTATGAAGAACTGTTCACCCGCGACCCAGAACCAGCCGACGACCAGGTGTTCATGGTCAGAGCGCTCGAATTCGCAGATGCCCTGACCGCAGTCGGCCGAACCACCGACGCCCAGGCATGGTATCAAAAAATCATCGAAAAAGATGACGGCCGCGACCTGATCGAAGCCCGCGCCGCGAAAGCCCGCCTCGCCGGAAGTCAGTAACTTCAGGGAGACTCTCTGATGCGTGGCAAAAAGATTACGCCGCAGCAGCGCTATTCATACGCCGATTACCTTAATTGGGATGACCAGAAACGCTACGAGATAATCGACGGCCTGGTCTACAACATGAATGCGCCGCTGCGGGGCATCAGGAAGTTCTGCTGGCGGCGGCCTCCTTATTATGCAGCTATTTCCAGGCTGACGTCCCAACCTGGAAAAACTAAAACTGCCGGATGGCATTTCAATGCCCTGGCTAACATTTTGGCTCTCTCAACGCCCAGATTGATTTTATCGTGCTCAATAGCCGAAAGCGTTGATTGAGGTATACCGGTCAGCAGAGACAATTCATTCTGGCTTAGTTCCTGCAACTCACGAATTATTCTTACAGATTCGCCAACAGTCACCTCTGCTCTTTTTTTTGCCTCTACGTAGTCTTTCATTTTATTTCCTCCGATAATCATGGGCCGTTACCTTAATAATTTTTACAAAAAATTGCTCGTTTTCAATTTTATAAATAATTCGATACTGAATATTCAGACGGGATGAGCGGTAACCTTTCCATTCGCCGTGCAATGGTTCGTCATTAAACCCTTTGATCTGCCTCAGGCCAACGGGGCCCGAAATTGCTACGATATCTTTCCATTTTTCATATCTTTTAAGAATTTCTACAGGCAGCAATTCAAGCTCTTTAAATACGCTTTTGTGCTCAAATATTTTCCACATACTAATTATAGTATATATATCATAAATAATATGTCAAGTCTTTGCTGCAGAATAACGGCATTTCAGCCATTCTGATCGTTTGCATCCGCCACCGCAAAAACGTTTTCGACTGATAAAATCTCAGCGAGGCAATTTTATGGTTAAAATTGCCCCGCAAAGGTTAAAAACGCACACTTTTTCGCACACTTATCCGCTATTTACAACCACCCCGGCTGGCCCGGCCCAAACTCAGATCGGCGGGGCTTATTCCCGGCAACTCACCAGGCGCTGGAACAGTCACCTTAACCTAACTCTCGCCAATAATCCGCGTGACGGCATTTCAAAAGTTAACCCGCGCGCCGGTCTTGAATACCTTCTCGACCCAAATTGCGTTGCCCTGGCCGAAATAGATGCACCTGCCTGGACAATGGAAAAAGGTCCTGACGGGAACAATGTCGATATGCTGCTCGGCCTTGCCTGGTTCAACGAACGCTGGCAATTCTCGGTCGGCGTACCGTTTGCAGTGCAATCTGAGTGGGGCTACAAACGTGATTACGGCCTGATGCTGGGCCTTAACTACCGCCAGGACTAGAAGAATTAACAAAAGCGCCCGGTTTTTTGACCGGGCGCTTTTGTTAATTCGGCAAAAATGAAAATTTTAATAACCGGGAATAGAAACAGCCCCCGTGTTACCGGGGGCTGTCTGTTGAACTGGCAGATTAGAATCGGTTTTCCTTCTTGAAGACATATCAATGTGTGGTTGAGCAGTTACGTCACCGCAACTGGTCGCCCCTTCGTGTCGTTACATATTCTTTAGAGTGTTAACGTGATTGCACTATGACGCGCATTGGTTACATCAAGCCTCAGGCGTTCACCGCCCTCGAGGCCTTCGATACAATCACCAGACTGGAAGTTATTCGAGTCTTTCTATCCTCTTGTGAACTTCTGCCGACTACAAGGTTCTTCGCACATTCTCATTGGCTGGATTAAGGCCAACGCCTTCTGAGGTTTGCTCCCTCTTAGCGCCATCACCGCGGGACGTGACAGACAGGGTTCCAGTCCTGTCGCATTCCGCTCCCAGGTTTTCTCAACCTCTCAGCAGAACTTGCGTCCTTTGCAGCTCGTGGGTTTATTCCACCCCACAGGCACTCCCAGGGTATTGATCTTCAGAGCATTACCCGCTACCGATCGACAACTGTTTACAGCTGCCGTGCTTCTACGCTGTTACCGTCTCTACATGGTTTTCTTCCAGAAATTGCTGGCAGTTCCCACTGCCTGGCCGCCGGACTTACGTCCAACCCGACCCTGGCTTTCTCTGGCCCTATGCTGCAAGCAGCCAGTTTCCATCTTGAGATTCGGCCGAACCTTGAAGCTTTGCTCCCGGTTAACGAGCGTCTCCTACGCCACCAGATTTCACTCCGATGCCGCGATTACAGCTCTCATGACCTTTTGTCCTTCGGGGTATCAGGCTTCACCGCCCTGGATGTTATCCTTCCTCTTTCGGGGTTCGAGACCCTCATAGAGTTTTTCTGCGGTGGAAGTTGGATTCTCCGACGATGCGGAGCCCTCCCCCCATGGAGTTTGTGCCTTTTGACACCTGCTTCTTCTTTGGTTACGCGTGACCCGAGATTATTGGTTCTCTTCGGGGTCGTTTTGCCTGTCACCAGACATCTGCACCCTTCTTAGGATCACAGCCCGGAACCTGCCGGAGCTCAGAAGCAACTGCCTTTCGGCTACCGATTCTATTTTCAAAGATCTGTTCGTTCAACAAACTTAATATATAACGTACGATTTTGTTTGTCAACACTTTTTTTATTTATTTTTGTCAGAAAGTTACAACCATTTTTGCGTTGAAAACCGTTGCGTCGTAACCCTCACCAACAATGCCTTTTGAAGAGTGAACCCGTTTTACTTCACCATCAATTATGGTGTCAGTTCCGATAAATTGCGAAAAACTCAGCCCGCCTTCGTAATGGTCGCTGCTGATACGGGCACTGATATCCTTGTGTTTGGCAAAGAACCGGTAGCGCTGACTACGTGAAACCGGCGTCAAAACTACCGCCAGGCGTTTTTCCCACTCTTTGCTGGGTTCGTTCGCGGCGATGTCGTTATACTGAAGACCAAGTTCAAGGCTGGCCCAGTAATTGAACTGGTGCTGCAGATCCATGATGCTGCTACGCGTAAACGTATCGTTCAGATCAATAAAAATATCGTTTTCGAGCTTCTCTTCATAGGTCGCGTCGAGAATATAGCCGGCAGTAAACTCGTGGCGCAACTGAAAGGACTTGATATTATCGCGCAACTCGGTCTGCGGCTCATGGGTGCGGTTTACCCCTTCTTCATATTCAGTAGTGAACATTAATTTCTCGAAAGGCGTGTAACGCAGCTCATAGGTGCGCCGGTCATTGGTAGAAACCAGAATATCGGTCTTCTGATCCTGCAGATCGCGCCTTCGCCAGTCGAGATAGGCCTGCAGATAACGATTAAGGCGATAATCGGTTATAAAGTTTGCGGTAGTCTTCTGCACCGGGTTTTCAAAGCGGTTGAGAATCTCAGCCTCTTTCTGTGCAGAGTTCGGCAGGCTTGTCGGCACAATATACTTTGCCGGGTCAAGATCAGGGTCACGAATCACCTTCGAAGTGTTCTCAACCTTATACTTCAACTGGGTTTTCAGATCGCGGGTCGGTTCGTAGCGCAGCTGTGAGTCGGCAATTTCGGTATCAGATCGCGCGTTGGCAAAAAAGTCATCTTCGCGGCGCCACTGAAAAAGGCCCCGGGCGTTGAAAACCCGGTTCGGTTCGTAGTTCAGATCAAGGTCGTAATTGTGCGTTTCTGAGCGAAGGCGGTTCTTGACCAGATCATCCTGCACCGCAATTCTTGAAATGCCGGTATTCCAGGAAAAAGTTTCATCAGTCTCTGCACCCAGCGTCAGGTTCATTTCGAGCACTTCTGAGTCTGATGCCACATTCACCGCGTCATTGTAACCGGTTTTATTGATGCGGGCCTGAGACTTAATACTGCCGATCTTGCGGTCGTAAACCACTGCCGCGGTATCTCTGGTTAAATCTGAATCAGTGGTCGGCCCGACTTCGCTGTCGAACTGCCGGCCGCCACGAACTTCAAGGCGATGATCGGGCGTGAGAGACCAGACAAAGCCACTGTTATAATTCGTAAAGTCTACCGCCGCCATGGCCGGGTCGTCATCAAGATTGGTCTCAGACTGTTCGCCATCAACAAAGCCGCTGATTTTATCGGTGAATCGATAATTAAACCGCGCCTTGCCGCTGAGAATGTCGTTAACCAAACCTCGCTCACCCAGTTCAAGCACGCCGCCCTCGCGGCCAACCACCTTAAAATCTTTATCGATGCGGCGATACGTCATTTCACCATCAGCCCGACCTGATTTGCCGGTCAGACCAAAACGGCTGGCATTGCCGACAAAAGCCTTATCAGCACCAGAAGAGCCGGAATTGCGGTTCGGATCAACCCTTGAAACTGCAGTTTCGGCCTTGATAGAAATCGCAGGTGTAATTGCCCAGTCAGCATCACCTGAAACCAGATCATGCTGCATCGGCGTTACGGTCGATGACGCGGTAATGCCCTCTTTGGGCGTCGAACTGTCGACTTCGCGCAACCAGGTAAACCCGACCTGACGGTTGTCACCATGGCTGTAAATCTGGCGGGTGCCGAACAGATTGCGCGTGAACGCCATGCTCTCATCGGCAACTTCGTATTCAATGACGATCCAGCGCGTCACTTCAACGGGTAGAATGTGCGGCAGCAACTTGATCAAACCTTCTTCGTAATCAACCAGGTAATCACTGCCCCGGGTCAATGCCTTGCCGTCAATACTTACCTTTTCGGAATTCTGCACGATCGGGCTGGTCTGCATTCTGAATTCCTGCTGCTGACCTGCACCCCTGAATTGTTCGCGTCGAGCCATGCCCTTCGACTGCGAAAATAGAAAAATAGATTTAAAACGCTCATGAAACGAGCCTTCAGCCAGAATGCCGCGCACTTCTTTCTGAAACAGCGTGAATTCGGTGCCTTCGAGAGCGAGCGGAAAATCGCCCATGACGAATCTCCAGACCGGCCCGTCGATGTTAACGGTGAACCGGCGATCTTCGTCTTCCTTGTCGTCTAGAACTGCGCTGACTTTTGAATTTTCGGTAATATTGCCATCAATCTCAAGATGCAGGCTCTGGTCGAGTTTAAAACCAGGGATACTGTCGTAATTTTCAGTCGAAAAGTGCCCGACATCGCCAGAAACATCTGCCTGTTTCATTTCGAACGTCTTGGTGCCCGAAATTTCAATCTTGTGTTTTTCGATTTCCTGGTCTGCTTCATCCCAGAAATTCTTTGCATATTGCAGCACCTGAGCAGGTGGAGTCTTGATTCGCTGTGGCTCATTGAATATCACTGGCTTTATCGCCGGGGAAGGGCAGGCCACACAGTCAGCGGTAATCGCACCTGCTTCGCCGGCCGGTTTAACAGTTTCCGAAGCAAGGGCCAGACCCGGCACCTTCAGGGTGCCTGAACCAATCAGATTTACCTTGCTGACGGGCTTCGCCGACAAAGGCGTCGCCGGGATCTTCTTTGCTGCTGGTGTAGCAATCAACGGCGCTTTAGCCAGGTTCGAGACAGTTTTTGTCATTTCAGTAGCATTATCAGCAGCAACGGGCAAAGCATTGCTACTGGTGGCTACTACAGCATTCAAGGGCTTTTTTATCGCTTGGGCGGGTTTTCCGGGCACGGTGCTGCCAACCAGGCCGGCAACTTTTGTGACCTTCGCGGCTGCTGAGACTGCCGCGCCAGTTGCAGGTTTGGCGACCGTTGCAGGGTTTGTGACCATTATGGCTTTTGCGACTTTTGCACCTGTCTGGCCGACATTACCCAAGGTAGGAGGCACGGAAGGAGTCACGCCGCTCAGGGCCACTGATTTTTTCGGTTTAACGGCAGCCGAAACGGCTTTAACCCGTGATTGCATGGGTGCGGATGTTACTGGCGACAGAACAGCGGGTTTTTCTGAATTACTGACGAGGGCCGCTAACAAGGGCTGAGGTGCAATCGCGTTGACAATCAGGCAAAACAGCATCAGGCGCATCAGAATGATGCGCCATCGGGAAGATGCTGAGTTAAACTGTTTCATCTGCCCCTGGGATGAGCCTTTCTGTGAATATTCTGCAGGTCTTTGCTGGTGAGATGGGTATAAATCTGGGTGGTTGAAACATCGACGTGGCCAAGCATTTCCTGCACCGCCATAATGCTGGCACCGCCTTCGAGCATGTGGGTCGCGCAGGAATGCCTGAAAATATGCGGCGAAACATCGCGGTTGATGCCGGCTTGCAGCGCATATTTCCTGATGATTTTCCATAGCCCCATTCGCGACATCGCTCGCCCATAAGGGTTAAGAAACAGGGTTCGCTCGGTAATATCCTTGCAGAGCACCGGCCGCCCTTTGATCAAATAGTCAGCAACCGCATTGATCGCATACTGCCCGACCGGAACAATCCGCTCGCGGCCGCCCTTGCCGGTTACGTTAAGAAATTCGGCGGCGGCGTTAAGATTACCGAGTTTAAGATCAATCAGTTCTGACTCGCGAATGCCGGTGGCATAAAGCAGTTCGAGAATAGCACGGTCGCGCAGCCCAAATGCCGTTGAGACATCGGGCTGCTGCAAAATTCTTTCGATTTCCTGGTGGCTGAGAACCTTTGGAAGTGGCCGCCCGATTTTTGGCCTTTCAAGCAGGGCAGTCGGATCGGTGGCAACCTGCCCTTCGCGTTGCAAAAACTTGTAGAAGCCTTTCAGCGCCGAAGATTTTCGCGCCATCGACCTGGGCGAAAGCCCGCGATCATGCATGTGCACCAGAAACAGACTTAGAACACTGTCGATAGAGGTGCTGGTGACTGCACGTTCACGCTCAGCCGCAAAGTCGAGCCAGTCTTGCAGGTCGCGACGGTAAGCTTCCAGAGACTTTGGCCGCAGGCCTTTTTCAATGGCAAGATAGTTCAGAAACTGCTCAAGCAGATCTGTCGACATGTTCGCTCCTAGAGAAGGTAAATCTTATCTTCTCAACATATCGGAAGTTATCTGCCGGCAGATTAGAGAAAAGAAACGAAGCGCGAGGTTTTCAGTCGTTCTTGCGGTTGATGACGCTGGCAAGGCCCTCGGCATGAATTTCACCGGTCAACTGCTGAACCAACGGGCAGTTGCCATCGATGACCCCGTTGAGAACCGGCTGGTATTCTTGCCCCTGGTGATTAACGGTGATCGTCAGTTTCGGGTCACAGGCCAGAGGTTTAACGCCGTCAAGATCAAGCCTGAAAGGCTCAATAAGTTCGTTGCGACGTGCCAGCAGCTTTTCTATGGCCAGACGCTGCACAAAAACTGGCCAGCCGCTGTCGGCAAAACAACGTTCGAGATCGGCCCTGCCAAGACTGGCGATACGCAAAGCCATCCAGCGGGCATCTGCCCATGAGCAGGCTTTCCAGGAGGCGGGGATATAAAGCACCGGCATAGAAAAACCGATACCGGCCGCCACATTCTTAACAAATGAGTTTTCGAAGGAGTTGATCTCGCCAGAAGGCTTGAGGGAGCCAAGAGTACAACCAAGATCGCTCTGAAACTCGACAGTGCGGTCGAAATTGCCGGTCTTGGGGTTAAAAAGCAGTGCAGCCCGCGAGTTGTCATCTTTCATATCCTTGTTCTTGATCCAGGTGTTGAAAATGATTGATGAACGGGTGACGCGGTCCTGAACCGCACCCACATTGCTGAGTGCCGCCCCGCCAAAGCGTTTAACTGCGGGATTAAAGAACGACAGCTGGCATTCTTTAAATAGAACGTATGGAGCGCCAAGATACTTTTTATCGATGGATTCTCGCTCAAGCATAGCTTCATCAACGATACCATGACCAAGAATCTGGCCGTTCGAGTCTTTAACCAGGTTCTTGCCGGTCAGCAGGTAGCGTTGCGCGTGAAACTGAAACTTTGATGCCAGCAGATTCTCAGCCAGCTGCGCAAAAGATTTTACGGCATCTTCTTTTTTCTTGGCCGGGGGGTCGAGAACCAGAATAGTTTCGCCGGGGCCTGAATAAAATTTCGGGTCGGTATAAGAAGCGCCCAGATCAATGGCCAGACGGGTCATAGCCACGTCAGTATGCACTTCATCGCCCCATTTAAGGCCCCATGTGAGGCCATAGCGGTCTTTAACCCTGATCTTGGGCGAGGTGGCATCTTGCTTGAGTTCATCATAAAAAACTACCCCACGGGCATACTGAAAATTAAAGCTCTTCAGTTTCGGCTCGCACTGCCTGATCAATCGGGTCAATTCTTCGAGAAAAGCTGCATAATTGTCGCCTGGCAGTTTGCCGCTCAAAGCCGGGTGGTCGGCGGCCGGTTGCAGACGCGAAATATCGACGGCCGACATGCCCGCGAGATCAGCCGCAGAAACCGCGACCTTTTCGCCGGGCCGGTAGAGCCTGGCCGACTCATTTGCAGCGGCTGTTGACCCGATTGGCGCCTTGGGATCAGCAACAGCTGGCACATTGAGAGCCATCGACTTGCCCAGAACATTCTTGAGCATCTTCAGGCGACGCTTCAAAGAGGGTTCCATGACGCCCTGTTCACGGTCAGCAAGTATTGAATAATGCAGGCGCTGCAGGCGAAGAAAGCGGTGCGCCAGTTCGGCCTGGGCATCAGCACCAGCCCGCATGCAGGCCAGAAGATCTTCAAGATCAGTATGAATGCGCTGATAACCAAGAGCCGCCGGGTGCTTCTCGACCTTTTCAGGCTTGTCGGCGTATTTTTTGCCAAGCTCGGCCATTACCGCCGCCTGTTCTGAGCTGATTATGCCAAGAAAAGCATTGACGTTTGCTTCTGAAAAACTGAGGGTCTTATATTGATAAACCGCATCCTGGGCTGCATACAGGGGGCCGGAAACGGGCAAAGGCGACAGCATGGTCGCAACAGTAACGAAAGCGGCCATGGCACTTGCTTTTAAAAGGGCGTCAACATAAGATTTTCTCATTTTTTTCCTCCGGGAATGTAGTCTATGGTTTCACCATCAGAGATGAAGCGGACTTCGCCGCGCTCGTCGGTCAAAAGAACCCTGGCACCCAGTTCTTTAAGAATACGGACAACTGAGCCTTCGGGTGGGTCGCCAGCTTTTTCGTCACTGGTAATGATCGCAAACTCAGGTCGCACCGCCGTAAAAAATTCGCGCGGTGAAAACCCTTTAAAATGACCATGGTGTGGCACCTTCAAGACATTGGCAACCATTATGGCGGAGCTGTTTAAGAGGTCTTTCTGACTTTCTTCGAGAATATCTGCGGCAAAAAGCAGCGAAATACTGGCGAATTCAAGACGAAGAACCATTGACGCTTCGTTCTCATCAAGATGTGAGCGAACCGGCCCGAGCACGGTCAATTTGATTCTATCTGAATTTATAAGCCTCAAACCCGGCTTTACAAGGGGTTTGCCAACTTCGCGGCGGTCATAGGCCTGAACGACCTTATCGACCTGAAAAGCTTCGAGCAGGTAAGGCAAGCCACCGGCATGGTCTTTGTGATGATGGGTGATTACGAGCAGACTGATTTTATCAACACCGATTTTTTTCAGAGTGGTAATGAGATCAGTTGCCGTTTCTGCATAACCGGTATCGATCATGACAAAACTGCCGTCGGGCAGGTGCAGCAGGCTCGCATCGCCTTTGCCAACTTCAAAAAACCTGACTTCGAGCATACCAGGAGCCCATTTATCAGTTGCTTCCTGATAAATCTCGAATTTATCATTCTGGCCTGCCAGGCACGGCCAGGCCGAAAAAGCCATGGTGAAAACTGCGAGAGCCATGCAGATAAACATAGCCGGGTCGGTTTTAAATCTCATACTGTACCGCTCTTTCTGGTTTTGAGTCTTAGAATTATAACATACCCATTAAAAACCACCAGAGCCTGACAAAATAAAAGATCGTATCAAGTATTACCCCGGCGATTTGACGGCGAGGCCTATCAACCGGGTTGCTTTGAAATATTCAATGAGCTTTTGTATAGTATGTCGGCCGCAAAAGATGAGGCCCGGGCGATTGAACTGGCTCAATTTTGTTTTTCAGGATTCACTACTTGCCTGATATTCTTTTGACAGTTAGAATCAATTCAGATCAAACGATAATGTGAGAAATAAAATGAACAGCAGCCCGCTTCAGGCACTGACAAGCAGCATGAACCTTCTAAAAAACATTCATGAAACTTCTGGGGATGTCTACTGGGTGCTTGATAAAACAGGTAATTTTATCTACATCAGCCCTTCAGTGCTTCAACAGCGTGGGTTTACCCCCGAAGAACTCATTGGCAGATCAGCCATGGACGCTATTTACGAAGAAGACAAACCCAGAGCTAAACAGACCTTTGACCTTGGGCTTGAAATTATCGATAAGGGTTTGACGAGGCTTCCGGCAGGCAAAGTTCGCCTTCGCCAGGTTCATAAACAAGGCGGCTTTGTCTGGACTGAAGTAATCAGTGAATTCTTCTTCGATGAAAACCGCGAATTCATGTTTGTGCTTGGCCTCAGCAGCAACGTCAGCCAGCTGGTCGCCGCTGAACAAGAAATAGCTGATCTAAAAAAAGCTTTGCAGCAAAAAACCTGCTGAACCGCCATGAATCGCCCGCACTCAAGTTTCAATTTTTCGGGTTCTGACTATTTTTCAGGCGGCTTTGCTTAACTTGATCAGGCCGGGTAGAATAGCCTGATCGATCTGCAAATTTTGCCACCAGGGGTAATGTGCATGGGCAAAGAAATAGAACGCAAGTTTCTGGTGCGGGGCAACACCTGGAAATCTCTGGCACCCGGCATTTTATACCGTCAGGGCTACCTGGTCAGCGACCGGCAGAGAACGGTTCGTGTCAGACTGGCCGGCAACACTGGCTATCTGACGATCAAGGGCGAGACCAGCGGTGCAACCCGCGACGAATATGAATATGAGATACCAGCGGCTGATGCGGTGGCGATGCTCGACAATTTATGTGCCGGGCCGCTGATCGAAAAGCGACGCCACAAGATCGCTTACGCTGGCCAAACCTGGGAAGTAGATGAATTCACAGGCGACAACACCGGCCTGGTGGTCGCCGAAATCGAACTTTGTTCTGAAGATCAGCAGTTCGAACTGCCGGTCTGGGTCGGTGCTGAAGTAACCGAAGACCCGCGTTATTACAACGCCAGTCTTGTCAAGAATCCCTACAAAAACTGGAAATAAAATCATGATTATCACAACCCTGCTTTTTCTGATGCTTACTGTAGGTGTTATGGGCGCCGAACCATTACCAATGGCCGAATCCTGTGAGTTTAAGATGCTGCTCAACAATGAATTATTCAATGAGCCGGAAAAGGGCTGCGCGAGCTTCTGGAGACTTGTCGAGCAGGTTGCCGGCGAGCATGGCTGCCAGACGGTTTCCAAACCCGAAATTGAAGATGATCGTGAGATATGTTTTATCGATACCGCAGCTTTTGACCTTTATAAAAGCAGTTTGTTGCTGCGGGTTCGCGACGAAGACCCGATACAACGCCAGAACGGTCTGCTGCAATTCGGCGAAGACGCCGAACTCACATTAAAATACCGTTCAAATATACTGGCCTCGGCCACCCTGGCCCCGCTCGAAGCTGTTCACGGTCTGGCAGAAGTAGCAGGGATTGAAGAGGATATTGCGGTAACCGCATCAGGCCCGCGCTCATTCTTTTCGCGTTCAGCAGAATTCGAAGAACTTGTCACTGTTCCAGATGCGCCAGCGGCGCTGGTAAAGACATTTCCAGGCCTTGCCAGTGCCGGTTTGCCTGCCAGCGGTGCTTTCAAAATTGTTAACGATCTGGTGATAGTCGAAAAACGTTATCGCCAGGGCAGCATTAACTTCGCCGACAAAGATGCCAAAGCCATGTTTTCATTCTGGTATAAAAAAGATGAACCCGGCAAACTGTTCGCTGCCGAGTTCTCGTTCAAACTCAAATTAAACCCTGACAAACCTGAGAAATCAGAGAAGCGCCGCCGTGCAGCCGATGCTTTTTTCATTGATCTGATCAGCCGAACCCAGTCTTATCGCGCTGCCCACCAGACCAAAACCGGCATGGTTTATGGGCTGACTGACTAAAGACGGGGCCGGCCAGCCACAAAAAACCTGTCAGCTGCGAATCGTCTCGGTGAACCTGATCAGGGCCTTCTCGTAGAAATCACGGGGCAGACGGCCAACCCGGGCCTCTTTGAGCAGCGGCAACATGGCTCGCAGGTCGCCCTGTTCAGCCAGTGCTTCGATGGTATTGCGATAAACCATATCTTCGCCGTCTGCGAGCATTTTCAACAAAATTGGCGTGCCTTCGCGATCTTTGATGCGGCCGAGGGCGAAAACCGCTGAAGCCCGCACCCAGCGGCTCTTATCACGCGACATTTTTTCGAGTTCGGCAAAAACCTCTTCGTTGCCGCTGCGCCACAGAGCAATAGCAGCATTGACGCGCACGCGGTCATTTCGGTCATGCATGAGACTGCGGCAAGCTTCTGGCAGTTCAGGCCATTTCAGCTCTGAAAGGGCCTCAACGGCGTTAGCCCTGACACGGGCATCTTCATGTTTGAGTTGCCCGGCGATCACATGTGAATAATCAGTGTTAAAAGTATGACCGAGCGCTGTAACTGCGGTAGCACGAACCCAGATATCAGTATCTTTGGCTTCAAGAATTTTAACCAGCTCAGCATTGAGTTCGGGTTCATTCATTTTCGACGCAGCTTCAATGGCGTTGATACGCAACCAGCGTTCTTTGGCAAGCAAACATTCTTTGATAGTGCGGGTAACCTTATCGCCGCCAATCTGCCCCAATACAAGAATCATCTGTTCGCGAATTACCAGCGGCATACGCTCAAAATCGACAAGAATGCGGTCAGCACTTCGTTCGCCGACGGCGGCCACTGCTTCAATTGCAGCGCTCTGCAACGCCTCATCAGCCGATTGCAACAGCTTGTAAAGTTCGTCATAAAGCAAAGGCGATTTTTCGGCTTCTGCTTTGTGCACCAGTTGCAGTCTGATTTTCGGGTCGGTTTCACTGGCAAGCCAATTGCGCAGGATGGTAATGCGTTCATCGGTGCCAAAGAGTGCCAGCCCCTGCATGGCGATTTCACGAATGCGATGGCGGGAATCTTCAAACAGGGCCAGGAAAATCGGGCGGTCTTCGATGAGTGGCCGGCTGACCAGTGCCTCGGCGATCAGTTGGCGCACTTCTGCATTAGAAGACTTAACCAGCCGGCGAACCTGCGCGTAAGCGCCTTCGTCTTTGAGCCTTGAAAGAGCGATGTTTGCGGCCAGCGATACACCCCAGTGGCTGTTTCCGGCCAGCATTTTCAGCGAGGTATGTCGTTCTGGTGATGGGTGTCTGATAAAATAGTTGATTGCCGAGATCAGCAATTCAGGGTCACGCGTCTGGCCGAGTATCTCGTTCATAAGTGAAGCAACACGCACATCTTCGTAGCCTGACAACAATTCAAGAATCTTCTGGCGCAGGACTGGTGGTTTATCAGAACTGCAGGCCCGAATAACCACTTCGAGAGCCGGCTGAAAATTAAAGCTGCGCAGGGCCATGAGAGCGATATCAGCGAGTTTGCCATCGTCGTTAACGACAAATTCGACAAGATGCTTGACCGAACCAGGGTTGCCGATATGGCCCAGAGCCTTGACCACCTGCTCGACGACTTCTTCGTCTGGGGATGAAAGCAGGTCAACCAGAGCATCGGCATGCTGTCTGACGCGCAAAATACCAAGCGCAGCCACAGAAAGCAGTTTTTCCTCTCTGTTAGTGCTTTTAAGGCCATCTATAAAGTTCTGAAAGCGGCTTTTTCCAGATTCGGTCATGCTGATGCTCCTCTTTTATTTTTGAGCCACGGGTTCTTCGATTCGTTTGATTCTGGCGCCCAGCTTGGTAATTCTACCGACCAGGTCTTCATAGCCCCGGTCAATGTGATAAACCTGGCTGATTTCGGTCTGCCCTTCGGCCACCAGCCCGGCAAGAACCATGGCCGCGCCGGCTCGCAGGTCAGTCGCCGAAACCGGAGCGCCCTGCAGGGACTTTACCCCATGCACAACAGCGGTACGGTCATGAATTGCAATGCTGGCGCCCATACGTGCCAGTTCAGAAACATGCATAAAGCGGTTTTCAAAAATTGTTTCGGTAACCGAACTGCTGCCCTTGGCCAGACACATGGCGGCCATCAGTTGTGCCTGCAGATCGGTGGCAAAACCCGGGTAAGGCAGGGTTTTGACTTCAACCGCCTTGAGGCGGCCATTCGACCTGACAATCATCGCATCAGCTTCGCAAGTTACTTCGGCACCCATTTCGCGCAGCTTGTTGATCAGTGCCAGCAAATGATCAGGTTCACAGTTTTCGACCCGAACCGGCCCACCAGTCATAGCGCCAAGCACAGCGAAGGTGCCGGCTTCGATACGGTCGGCCATGACCCGGTATTCACTGCCACCAAGACGCTCAACGCCTTCGATAGTAATCGTCGGGCTGCCGGCGCCTTCAATGCGGGCGCCAATTGAATTGAGAAATTTTGCCAGATCGACAATTTCTGGTTCCTGGGCTGAGTTTTCGATGAGGGTGCGGCCTTCAGCAAGCGTAGCGGCCATCATCAGATTTTCGGTGGCGCCAACTGAAGGAAAATCAAGAATGATGCGGGCGCCCCGTAACTTTTCGGCAACCGCCACCGCACAACCACCTTCAATAGACACCTGAGCGCCAAGAGCTTCAAAACCCTTTAAATGAATGTTAACCGGCCGAACGCCGATGGCACAACCGCCTGGCAACGGCACTCTCGCCTTTTTGAGCCTGGCAAGCAGCGGACCCATTACAAAAAAGCTGGCACGCATTGTTTTTACCAGCTCATAAGGCGCCTCATCACTGAGCGAGCCTGATGCATCAAAATTATAAACGTTGTTGCCGCCGTAAGTCGATTTGACACCAAGAGCCTGCAGCACTTTCGCCATAGTATCGACATCGTTCAGCGCCGGCACATTGGTCAATCGAACCGGGCCGGTGCTGAGAATAACCCCGGCCATAATCGGCAGAGCCGCATTTTTAGCGCCACTGACCTTGATACTACCACTTAGAGACTTGCCGCCCTCAATGAGAATTTTTGCCATGACTCAGTCTATTTCTATCCTTTCGAGCGTAATCTTGCCTTCTTTAAGCATTTCAAGAGAGAGTTCATCAGGGTAATCTCCAAGAAAAACCACCCGCTTGATTCCAGCATTGATGAGCATCTTTGCGCAGGTAACACAGGGCTGGTGAGTACAATAACAGTCACTGCCCTTCAGGGAAACACCGAACGCCGCAGCCTGCAAAATCGCGTTCTGCTCGGCATGCAGACCCCGGCAAAGCTCCTGACGCTGGCCCGAAGGGATACCCTGCGCTTCGCGCAGACAGCCACCTGGCAGCTGAAAACAGTGGGCAATGCCAACCGGAGCACCGTTATAACCAGTCGCCAGCATGCGGTTTTCACGAACAATCACCGCACCAACCTGGCGGCGCAGGCAGGTAGATCTCTGGGCAACCAGTCTGGAAATGCGCAAAAAGTAGACATCCCAGCTCGGTCGCTCGGAAATATGGTCAAAAACAGGTAAATCCGGTTTATTTGGTTCCATAAAGTCTGTCTCCGGCGTCGCCAAGACCCGGCAGAATGTAACCCTTATCGTTCAGGCATTTATCCATGACACAGGTATAGATATCGACGTCAGGGTGAGCTTTCTGAAGAAATTCGACGCCTTCAGGGCAGGTAACGACGCAGAGAAATCTGATTTTTTTTGCCCCGGCCTTTTTGATGAGTTCGATTGCTTTGGCCACAGTGCCACCGGTAGCCAGCATCGGGTCAAGAACGAATACTTCCATGTCGGCGAGGTTCTGAGGAAGTTTGCAATAATATTCAACCGGCTTAAGGGTCACGTGGTCGCGGTATAAACCGATATGACCGACCCGGGCCATCGGCATAAAGCTCAAAAGGCCATCAACCATACCTAGACCGGCCCGTAAAATCGGAATAACTCCGAGGGTGCCGGTAGAAATATGATGGGCTTCAGCTTCCATCAGAGGGGTTTCGCAGGTAATGTTTTCGACCGGTATGTTCCGGGTGGCTTCATAGGCCAGCAACATCGACAGTTCCTGCATCAGCTGCCGAAACACCTGAACATCAGTGTGCTTCGAGCGTAAAAAGGTGATTTTGTGCTTTACAAGCGGATGATCGACAATTACAAGTTTTCCCATCTTATTGCCGTCCTTACTGAGTTAATTCAATTTTGTTGACACGGTTTGTGTGACGACCACCTTCAAAATCCGCGGCAAGAAACTTTTCGAGTATATCGACAGCCAAAACATCGCCGACCAGCCGGCCACCCATGACCAGTACATTTGCATCGTTGTGACGGCGTGCCAGTTCAGCCTCGAGTGAGCAGTGACACAAAGCAGCCCTGATGCCATGATGCCGGTTGGCAGCAATCGATATCCCGATTCCTGAACCGCAGGTCAGCAAACCGTATGAACCCGGCTCAGCAATGACACTTGCCGCAACGGCATGAGCGTAATCGGGGTAGTCGCATGAAGCAAGAGAATGAGTGCCGAGATCTTCAACCTGGTGACCCAGTTCCTGGAGACGCTTTATGAGGGTCTTTTTCAGTTCGAAGCCGCCATGATCTGAGCCTGCGAATATCTTCATCAACTGTTCCTCCACCATGTACGATGGTTCATGATACACAGGTGCAACAGAATATTTCAAGATTTATAGTGATGGCACCCACGGCTTGCCAAAAATGCAGTGGCGGCCATCAGGATTGCATCATTGGTTGGCGGCATCGTAACGCTGCGTCAACTGATCGTAGGCCGCCAGCTTGGCTTCAAGCTTGTTGTCTTCCATGCCGTATCTGAAACGACCAGTGTCTTCAGGGTAGGCCTTTAGATAAAACTCGATCCAGAATTCTTTGCGCTCGTGATTGTATTCGGCCCGGGCTTCCCAGCAGTGCAGGTCACGCACCAGACCAACCGTCAGCGGGCTGAACTTTTCGTTGAGATGATTGTAGTTGCCAGAGGCTGTGACGGCCCAGAGCGGCCTGATCGTCGCCTGATAATTGAAGGAAGTATTGGTTATGCGCTGGTATTCATGAGGGTAAGTAATACTGGTATCGAATGACCAGAGGTTAGAAGCCAGACGATAGCGGGCACTCATGTTGCCAGGAGTGAACTTGGTCATATCCATTTTTCCGAGTGAAACGTCGTCAGGAACATAATCTCTGCGAATGAAGAATTCCCAGTTGCGGTAAGCATCCTGGCGTGAACGCCGCGAGTAATCCCAGTAAACCTGCTCGAGACGGCTTCTGACACGATTGTAATTAAAGTTGATCGGGTTGAAAGTCCAGGAATTCTCTGAAAAGCGCAGGCGGGTCGAAAAGACATCAGTATTGGTGAATGAGTCAAACTGAAACGGCGACTCGCCTTTTGAGGTAGAAATGTTGTAATTGAACTCAAGATTGGTGACATTCGAAAACTTGTGATTTGCACGCACCATGGTAGAGCCGTTTTCACGGGAAATACCACCCGAGTAGTAACTCTTCTGCAAATTATAAGAGGGCGTCAGGTCAAAACGTTCATGAACCTGAATAGTCGGCACCGTGACGCTGACCCGGGCATCTTTCTTCTCGGTTTCGCTGGTATCGTCGAGACGACCCTCTTCGTAGCGGCCATACATACCAGAAAAGTTGAATGAAAGCGGCACGCCGGGAGTTGTAAAAACCGGCAGGGTAAAATTAATTTCGGGAAGCCGGTTAAGCAACTGGTAACCGTTATCCTGATCATATTCGTCACCGTCAAGATCGTAGAATTTGTTGGCCACCACGTTCATGGTCATGAAATTCAAAACCGGGCGGTAGTTAACCTGAACGGTAAGATCCTGGTTTTCTGCCTGGCCGGTATACTGGTCGCCTGAATAAACGAGGCTGGTGCCCAGGGTTTCGCCGCCCGAAAAGGTGTAGTTGTGAGTCAGATTCATCTGGGTGTTGGTGTGATTACGCTTGCTTTCGTTCAGTTGATAAAAATACAGTGAACCGTTGCCTTTTTCACCACCTGAGTAGGTGCCATTGAAGCCAAAACCATTGCCGCGTCTCTCGAACATATCAGCATTGAATTTGCCCGAAAGCTGTTCATTAACCATCAGGTCAGTGCTGAATTTAAAATAAATACCGTCAATGGAAGAAGTGCCCTGGCGGGTATGAAAAAACTTCTCGCGATTTTTATACTCTGAATAATCCCGGCCCTTGTGGTAGATGGTCTTGCCTTTCCATTTCGCCCGCAGACCTTCAAGGGTCATCGATTTGCCCGGGTAGGTTTCAATTTTTTTGCTGATCAGGCGATAATGAGGGTGTTCAGTGTCATCGCAGGTTGTCTGCATCATGTCATGCGCAACACTGTATTTGGGGCTGACATAAACATCTTTAGCCTTAAAAAAATTGCGATTTTTTCGAATCTCGGCATCACGCATCCAGCCTTCACCAGACTTCATGTTGTAAGCGAGAAAATCGCCGGTCGTCTGATCGTAGCCTTTCCAGAAGTCAACTTTGCCCTGGGCAAAAATATCTTCACTTTTGGTATTTGCCTGTATGTTTTCGGCGCTGATTTTCATATCCTGATAAGCAATGTAAGCCTTACCCTTGGTAACGATCTGCTCAGCTTTCGTGCGGTATTCGAGATAATCGCCATAAATCTCGACCGGAAACTTCTGGGTATCGATTGATGGCATGTCGAATGCGTGAACAGGCATGATTCCAGAAAAAAATACTGAAATCAAAAGCAGCACGCCGCCGATCTGTTTGCCTTTTATTCTATGCCGGTGCAATTTTTTACCTGATATGCATTATCACAGAAACCTGAACCAGCCATTTCTGCATCATTTATATCGGCACCAGCGACGAGAACCCGAAGAAAAATAAACAAAACCCGTCTGCCAAGAGAAATTCGAACCAATCGGGCGACATGACCAAAAAAAAGGTATAATGAGTGTGGAGATGTACCGTCGGAGGTTTTTATGCGCACAAAATTTATGCTGCTGATGCTGCTGATGCTTTATTTTGCTGCCTTGCATGCTTCGCCTGCCTTCGCGCAAAGCGAAAGCTATGTCGATACGATTTATCAGGCAATCGATGCGGCGGTTCTCGAAGAAGAGAATGCTGCTGCCGCTTACCCTGAGGCCACCTGGGCCACTGAAGCCGTTGTAATAACCGATAATTCGTCGGCCACGGTCGAAATCGCCACCGACACTGCCGAACTTCAGAGGGTCACAGATCTCATTGACAGTATGACCCGTATTCTTCTGGGCAAACTCGGCGGCGTCAACCTTGGTTTCAAAATCATCGACTGCGTTAAAATTTTGCCGCCCACCGAAACCGCCACAGGTACAGCCACAATTACCGACACATCAACCTCGACATCAACGGCCACCGGCACAGCCACCGTTACCTCGACCGCAACCGCTACTTCTACCATTACAGCAACTTCTACGGCGACGGTTACCAACACCTCTACTGCTACCACGACCGCAACTTCGACAGCGACAGTTACCAATACTTCTACCGCTACCACGACCGCAACTTCGACAGCGACGGTTACCAATACTTCTACCGCTACCACGACCGCAACTTCGACAGCGACGGTTACGAATACTTCTACCGCTACCACGACCGCAACTTCGACAGCAACAGTTACCAGCACCTCTACTGGCACAACAACCTCAACCACTACGGGTACCAGCACTTCTACCACAACTTCTACAACGACCAGCACCTCAACTTCGACTTCAACCTCGACTGGCACTGGCACCGGTGACCCCATCGATGACCAGAAAGCCATAATGACAAGCAAATACGGCATCGAAGCCGCCAATGGCACCTCACCCTGGTCTGAATCTCAGCTAAAACTGGCTAATGAGCTGCTGGCCACCCTGCCCAAAAACTATCGCAATGCAACAGACGTCATTCTGCGCGACAAAGAACCACCCGAAGGTGCTCCTGAAGGGGTTATTGGTTATGTCAGCTTCTGCGAACGCCGTGTTCACATGCTTGATGCCGGCACAAAACTCTCGCAGGCCATGATTGATTCAATGACTGAAACTCTCGGCAGAGCTCCGACGAGTGAAGAACAACTGGTTCAAATCAGATTTCAGTTCAAGAAAACTCTGGCGCACGAAATGGCCCACTGCTTTCAGAACACCTACCCCGAAGTTTACCGCAACTGGCAAGCGCAGTTCTGGCCTGGCGACAAGATTATCGGCAGTTGCCCAAGCGCCTACGGCAAAACTAAACCCTATGAAGACATGGCAGACTCAGTAGCCCTCTATATCATGGGCGGCCGCATTGAAAACGGCTTCTTTGTCACCGCTTACGGCACAAAAATGGATATGGATCGCTATAACTTCATCAAAAATAATGTTCTCGGCGGCACAGAATACCTCAAACCTCCGGTAGCAACTGGCACCGCCAGTATCTGACGAAGACGCGTTAAAAAAACCGGCTCTTGCACAGATTGTGCGATAGCCGGTTTTTTAATATTTAAAATTCTTTTTACTCGAAAACCCGGGGGCTTTTAACAATTAGCTCTCGGTTATCTGTTGATATAAGAGCGCATTAAAAATATGGCCACCAATCTGCTTCGCTCACCAGCATCACACTCTTTCGCAGGCAGTTTTGCATACATACAGTGTTTGCTAACTAAGCTGCAATAAAAGTAAGCACGAATCAGAGAAGCAAAAGTGGTTTGCAGCTTGCTGAACAGATTTTTTTAGAGGCTGACGGGTTCGACGACAGTTTTGGGAGTCGGCGGGCGTTTTATTGAGTCTTTAACATCTTCGAGGGTCTTGCCGTCACCCATGCCGGTCAACTTGCCGGTTTGCGAGTCAATCGGCCAGCAGCCCTGTATGCCAAGATGCACCTGATAATGATCATCAACTTTCTTTAGAAACAGCAGCACTTTGCCGCCCTCAACAAGTTCAGCGTTATCTTCGATCATGCCGTAAGTCTTGATTTTGAGCTTTTCACCGACGGCAGCCTGACCTTTAAGTGGTTCATCGACCTTAACCAGATTAGCGATAACCGTTACGCCTGATTCAAGCTGCCCGACAGTTTTAACACCCTCAACGTCAGCGACGACAATCAGGTCGGCACCCTGAACCAGTTCATCAAGACCAGCTTCTATTATCATTGCATGACCTCCGCAAACGCACAAACACAAAAGCAATACCAGAACCAGGCTTTTCATGTTTCCCTCCAGGCAGAATTATCTGCTAACCCTATTTTAGCAGAAACGCAGGCAAATGGAACCATTTTACCATCACAAACAAAAGCCACGGCAGCAAAACCAGAGTTTGCCGGGCTGACAACTCAAAATACAAGCAGCAATCAGGCTGAAATGGCGGGCTGTTTTCCGGTCATACCGGTGCTGATATTGAATGAAAGTGCATCAACGTGCGACAATCTCTCTTTAACCGTAGCTTCGACCTTCTTTTTTAATTCTGGGTGGTGCTGAATAAAGTTCAGGAAATGCCGTCGATGCATGGTGAGAAAAACGCAATGCGTCAGTGTTTTAACCGTGGCGGTGCGTGGCACTGCCCGCAACAATGCGATTTCGCCGAAGAAGTCACCGTCTGAAAGAACTGCCAGCTGAGCCTGACTGCCATCAGGCAAACGTTTTAAGACTTCAACCTTGCCGCGCACAATAAGATACAGATGCTCGCCAATATCGCCCTCGGCGGTCACCACGCGTTCCGGCTGGGCATTTTCGCTGGCGAACAGTTTAACCAGTGAATTAACGATTTCGGGGTCAAGAACGCTGAAAATCGGAATAGAGCGAATGCGTTCAGCCGTGACTGAAACAGTGCCATCTTCAGCGAGGCTGAAGCCCTGCTGTTTTTCCCACAGGCTGTGAAAGGCACCATTCAAAGCCATCAACTCTGCGAATGAGCCACTTTCAATTATCTGGCCGTCTTCGAGATAATTAATCTGATCGACATGCTTCACTGACGACAGACGATGTGTCACCGAAAGAGTGGTGCGATTGCGGCAGAGGTGCAGGAGCGTCTTGTTGATCGAGTCTTCGGTGAGCTGGTCAAGAGCCGAAGTCGCCTCGTCTAGAATCAGAATGCCCGGGTCGCGCAGAATTGCCCGGGCAATAGCAATACGCTGTCGCTGCCCACCGGAAAGGTTGCGGCCACGCTCGCCAGCCAGGGTATTGTAGCCGGCTGGCAACTTGATGATCGCATCATGAATTTCGGCTGCCCGGGCTGCTGATTCGATTTCAGCATCAGTGGCATCCAGGCGCCCGATGCGAATGTTTTCTCTGATAGAGGCGTTAAACAGAAAGCTTTCCTGAAACACTACGGCAGTATGAGCACGCAAACTGGCCAGTGAAAGATCACGCAAATCTATGCCATCAACCTGCACCGAACCGGCAAGCGGGTCGTAAGAACGCATGGCAAGATTGAGAATCGTGCTTTTGCCTGAGCCGCTCGGCCCGACGAATGCCACCGATCTGCCCTGGCCGATAACCAGATCAACAGCTTTGAGGTTAAGCCGCTCTGGTGAGTAACCGAACGACACAGCTTTGAAGGTGATTTCACCATTTATTTTATCGAGTTCGCGGCCAGGCAAACTCTCATCAACTTGCGGGGTCTCGCGCAACAGTTCATCAATACGGCGCATACCACCCGTGGCTTCAACCATTTCAGGCAAATATTGGGTTAAACTCGATAACGAATTGCTCAGGTTGGCAAAAATCGTCTGAAATGCGGTTAAAGAGCCAAGAGTAAGCATCTGTCGCGATACCATAACCGCACCAATGCCAAGCACCAGCACCTGAAGAATCAGCACACCAACATTTGCTGAGCGTTCTACCAGAGAACCGAAAAATGCCAGTCTTGAACAAATGCGGGTAAGCACTTCATTCTGACCGCGAAACCTCTCGATAAGCGGGCTGGCAAGATTATAGGATTTGATAACCGGCTGAGCTGAGAGACTCTCCTGAATGATGCTGAGAGTATCAGCTTCAGCCTGTTTCAGCTGATAACTCTCGCCGGCCACCCGTGGTGCAAATATTTTCGGCCCGATGAGGCAAACAGGCCATACCAGCATCGAAATACAGGCAAGGCGCCAGTCAATTGTGAACAGCAGAACAACACTTGCCAGCATGTCAAGCCCAGGAAGAATCGCCCAGGAAACGGCATCGGAAATCGCAACTTCGACAACATACAGATCATTCGAAAAATGTGAAATCAGATCACCAATTTTGGCCTTTGAATAGAAGTTCATCGAAAGGGCGTTCAAATGTGAGAACATCAACTGCCTGATGTCACTTAGAATTCTTGCAGTCAAGGTGGCATAATAACGGTCACGGGCCAGACCAATTAATGACACCAGCACCGCGCCAATCATCATACCGCTCAACAGGCTTCCGAAGACACCTTTCTGGTCGCCCAGAAGAATATTATCGACGATAAATTTAAAACACATGGGCAACGCGGCATTGAACGCCATTTCCACCAACAGGGCCAGAAAAATGAAGCCACAAAGCCAGCGGTATTTTTTGACGAACGGCAAAATCATGCGAATGAAGCTCAGACATTCCTGCACAGAAAGCTCTCCTTGCCGGTATAACCAGCGCTGCTGATGTTTTGAGCACCCGGATCAACCCAGTTTCGCCTTGCCTTGGCAATGTTTGCCAGACCTGCATCTACGAACCGGTTTGTAAATATTAACACAGCAGGCCCCGCTATCTGAAAAAATCTGTAACTGCAAGTCAGCCGAAGCTTCATTTATTGCGCTGCCGGCAGGGCTGTGTTATTTTTGACGCTCAAGCCAAACAGAGGAGAGAATATGAGTCAGAAAGACAAGCTTTCGCCAAAAGCCTACGAAGCTATTGATGGCAAGGACTACCCGAGTTTTATTTCGCCGAGTGAGTCACCCGATGAATTTACCCGAAAAGCCATAATTATTGGCATTCTGGTTGGGGTGATTTTCGGGGCGGCCAATGCCTATCTTGGCCTCAAAGTCGGTTTGACCGTCTCGGCTTCAATTCCGGCGGCGGTCATGGCAGTAGCCATTTTTCGCATTTTCTTCAAACAGGGCACGATTCTCGAAACCAACCTTGTGCAGACAATCGGTTCTGCTGGTGAATCTCTGGCGGCCGGCGTTATCTTCACGATTCCGGCATTTTTCATCTGGGGCCTGGAACCCTCAAAGCTCGAAATATCGGTAATTGCGATTGTTGGCGGTACCATCGGCGTTCTGTTCATGATTCCGCTGCGTCGTTACCTGATTGTCAAAGAACACGGCAAGTTGCCTTACCCAGAGGGAACGGCCTGTGCCGAGGTTCTCGTCGCCGGTCAGGGTGATATATCGAAGGCCAAAACCCTGTTTCAGGGAATGGGCATCGGCGCCATCTACCAGTTGCTGATGCACAACCGTCTCTTCGGGCTTTGGAGCAAGGAACCTGCCACGCATATTCCCGGTTTTAAAGGCTCAGAAGTCGGTGCTGAAGTAACCCCCGAACTGCTTGGCGTCGGTTACATTATCGGCCCTGAAATCGCAGCAATCATGCTCAGCGGCGGCATTTTCGGCTGGCTGGTTCTCATACCGCTGATCTGTCTGTTCGGCGAACACAGCGCCACACCGATTTACCCTGAAATGCTTAACCTGATCAAAGATATGGGCCCAGGACAGATCTGGTCGCGCTATATTCGTTATATCGGCGCTGGTGGCGTCGCCTTTGCAGGTATCTTTTCGCTGATCAAATCGATCCCGGTGATTCTATCGAGCTTTAAAGCCGGGTTCTCACAACTCGGCAAAAACAGCGGCGAAGCAACGATTCGCACCGACCAGGATCTACCCATGAGCGTTATTCT
>Ga0116170_10000410_pt1 | contig 45401 bp, 37 predicted proteins | sample AD_JPNHW1_MetaG_FD_89797 | JGI IMG/M metagenome (GOLD analysis project Ga0116170, IMG submission 89797) | Active sludge microbial communities of municipal wastewater-treating anaerobic digesters from Japan - AD_JPNHW1_MetaG | ecosystem: Engineered > Bioreactor > Anaerobic > Digestate | place... | reverse complement strand
AGTGTATCATGATTATTTCTCTGCGCTCTGAGTCACGAAAATTGTCTCTCCTGCTCATGCTCGTTGCCGTCTTCTGTTTGTGCGGCGTAACCGATGCTTTTGCCCAGCGCAACATCTGCTACGAATGCAAAACCATCAACACCGCTGATGCCGCCAGATGCAAAAACTGCACCCTGGCCCTCAACCTCTGCCTTGACTGTGGCACCGAAAACCCAGCCGACAAAGACTTTTGCACTGGCTGCAATGCTTCCCTCGCCGAAATGCGCATTCTCGGCCGCATTGACCCGAAAACCCGCAAAGAACTCAGACTTGGCGAATCAGAACGCGCCAAAATCGAAAAAGAATTGATCAAAATCGGCTACCTGCTCGAACAGAAACCCGATGACGAAGAAAAGCTTCTCTATAAAAAAGCCATGCTGCTGCATCGCATGAATTTCTTCTCACGTGAAGCCGAAACCTGGCGCGAATTCCTGAGAAAATTCCCCGAAAGCCAGAAAAAATCGACTGCCAACGCCTATCTCTCAGTTGCCCTGCGCAAATGGGGTTACCTGTTCTTCAGCCAGAAAAACAAAGAAGGCGCCGGCACTCTGTTTGCTGAAGCTACCCAGGCCAACCCGATGAATCACGACGCCTGGAACTGGCTCGGCCGCGTTAAAATGGAAACAGGCAAGACCGATGAAGCAAAAGCCGCTTACCTGAAGAGCCTCGAAGCCAGCCCCGGCGATAAAACCGCTATTAATTTCCTCAGACAGCTCAAAGCCGAAATTCCTGCAAATCTTCTGAATCCAAGAGCCGATGACAAAAAATGACCCCTTAAAAGAACTGGCAGGCGATTTCCTCGCCAGGTTTTCGCCTGCCGTTCTTAAACAGGTCGATGGGCTGTTTGACCAGCTTAAGTCAGACAGCCCCAGCAAACTGGCGGTGAATTTCGGGCTGGCGATGCCACCCGAAATGCGCCGCCGGGTTCTTGCTGCCATCGGCCTTGAAGACGCCGCGGCCCCGCAGATTGCCAGCCGCCATCTTCCCTACCTGATCGTCATGAAAAACCTCGTCGAAAAATTCGGCGACACACTGGTCAACGCCGGCAAAGAAGAGATTGCCGCCCATATCTGGCGCGAAGGCCGACGCCTGAGACTTTTTGAGAACGAAATTCAACAGCTGGTCGATTTTTTTCCGGCCTGGTTTGCCAGTATTTCAAAAAAGCGCAGTGTCGAGTTCTCGCCGGCCCGCGTCAGCAGCGTCGGATCTGTTGACTCAGCCTGCGACACTTCGACCGCCGACCTCTCATTCAATGGCATCATCGGTCATTCTGAACCGATGCGCTCGATGTTCGCCTGTCTGAAAAAAATCAGCAGCAGCAACCTTTCCATACTTATTCAGGGCGAAAGCGGCACCGGCAAAGAACTGGTTGCCCACGCTATCCATTCCCTTTCTGAGCGGGCCTCTGCCAGTTTTATCCCGGTCAACTGCGGCGCCCTCCCTGACTCGATTATCGAAAGCGAATTGTTCGGCCATGAAAAAGGCGCTTTCACCGGCGCAGCCTCGCAAAAAATGGGTTATTTCGAAATCGCCCACCAGGGCACCATTTTCCTCGATGAAATCACTGAAACATCATTGAATACACAGGTCAAACTGCTGCGGGTTCTTCAGGAAAAACAATTCTACCGGGTCGGCGGCACCAGACCGGTTGCAGCCGACTGCCGCATTATCGCAGCCACCAACCGTGACACCCTCGAAATGGCTCGCACCGGCGCTTTCCGGCACGATCTCTTCTACCGCATCAACGAAATGACCATCTCGCTGCCACCGCTGCGCGAGCGCAAAGAAGACCTTCCGGCCCTTGTCGAACATTTTCTCGAAAAATTCGCGGCCCAGAACAACCGCCCGGCACCACGCCTCAGCCCCCACACCTGGAAAACCCTGCAAAATTACAACTGGCCCGGCAACATCCGCGAACTGGAAAACGCCCTTAAAAGAGCTGTGGTGCTCGCCGATGAGCTGATTGAACCCGGGCATCTGCCCTCGGCCATAACTTCTGCCGCCACCCTAAATGATTATCAGGCGCCAATGCCCGCTGATGGTTCGCTCGAAGAACTTTTGCAGGGCGCCGAACGCCAGATTCTCGCCGCCCAGCTGCAACGCCACGCCTATAATGTTTCAAAAACCGCGGCGGCACTTAAAATTTCGCGGCGCACCCTGCAACGCAAAATGAGTCTGCTCGGTCTCGAAAAAAAACCGGCCTGAGCGCTTTAAAACTTCGCTTCAACCAGGGTCGCAACTCCATAGACAAGATTGGCGATCTCTTTCATTGTGGCGCCGGTGAAGGCAAAAACCACATCTGAAATACGCTTAACCCCAGGAATCCATTCGAGCCGCGGGGCCAGGCTGACATCACGCAACCTGATGGTCAGGTGTGTCGGCCCTGAAATCTGGGAAGGCTCGATAGCCGAAACATTCTTGAGCGCCCGTTTCATTTCTTCACGCAGTTGTTCGCACACCCGGTCTGGGTGCACGCACAAGGCGCCATCAGTTCCGATTGAATATTTGGTTATCACCGTATGCGTCGACGGCATGTTGGTGCCGGCCTGCTCGATTGCCTTTGAATCACCACTGATCAGCAGGGTTGGCACTTTCATTTCGCCGGCCACCAGCGCCAGAATGTCGAATTCACCTACCGGCTGACCGAAAATTTCAAAATCAACCTTGTTTGAATAGGTATGCGGCAGCACAGCCCCGTAGGTGCCGGTGCGGGCATGAATGCCAAGCAGAACCAGACCGGAAAAGGTCGAATCAAGAAGATCAAAGCCCGAGGTTGGCCGAAAGCCACCCCGAATCACCATGACTTCGCGCGGCAGAATCTCGGTCTGAAGGGTCAGGCCATTACCATGAAAGTCATTAACATAAACTTCTTCGGCACCGGCACTGATGGCGGCTTCGCAGACCGCCCTGATTTCACGTGAATATTGCACCCGCGCCGCCTCAAACCAGCTTGAAACACCACCGGTCTGGGTTTCAGCAACCACTCCGGCAATCCCTTCCATGTCTGCTACGATATAAAGTTTCATAATCTGCTCCCGAAAAATTCCGCGTTCAACAAAGCTGTGTTCGTATTATAATATGCACCGTCATGGCAAAACAAGATAACCGCTATTTTAAACTTCACAGCCCGTTTCAGCTGCGCGGCGACCAGCCCGAAGCCGTAAAAAAACTTGCACGCTGGCTTGAAAAGGGCCATGAGAGACTCACTCTGCTCGGGGTTACCGGCTCTGGCAAAACCTTCACCATGGCCAACATCATCGAACGCGCCCAGCGACCTGTTCTACTGATTACCCACAATAAGACGCTCGCAGCGCAGCTTTACAGCGAATTCAAAGAGTTTTTTCCTGAAAACGCCGTTGAATATTTTGTCAGCTATTACGATTATTACCAGCCCGAAGCCTATATTCCCTCAACCGACAGCTATATCGAAAAAGACTCGGCAATCAACGAACAGATCGACCGATTCAGACATTCAGCCACCACCTCGCTGTTTTCCCGCCGTGATGTTCTGGTAGTTGCCTCAGTCAGCTGCATCTTCGGCCTCGGGTCGCCGTCTGATTATTCTGAAATGCGCATTGCCCTTAAGGTCGAACAGGAAATCAGCCGCCAGAAACTGGTTCGCGACCTGATCGATATTCAGTATTCCCGCAACGACATGGACTTTCATCGCTCAAGATTCAGGGCGCGCGGTGAGACTATCGATATATTCCCAGCTTCAAGCGAACAGGCCATCCGGGTCAAGTTCTTCGGCGACGCGATCGAAAAAATCGAGCAGTTCGACCCGCTGACTGGCGAAGTCACCCAGAAACTCGCAGCGGTCGATATTTTTCCAGCCCAGCATTTCGTCACCACCGTTGAAAAAATGGAACGCGCCCTCGCCAACATTGAACTCGAAATGAAAGACCAGGTTAAATTCTTCGAAGCCGGACACAAAATGATCGAAGCCCAGCGCATCTACGAAAGAACCCGCTACGACATGGAAATGATGCGCGAAACCGGCTTCTGCAAAGGTATCGAAAACTACTCGCGCCATTTCTCGGGCCGCCAGCCGGGTGAACCGCCCGACACCCTGGTCGATTACATCCCAAAAGACTGTCTGATAATTCTTGATGAATCGCACATGACCGTGCCACAGTTGCGGGGCATGTCGCGGGGTGACCGCAGCCGCAAACAGACTCTGGTTGATTTCGGTTTTCGCCTGCCTTCGGCTCTCGATAACCGCTGTCTGACCTTTGAAGAGTTTCTCGCGCACCGCCGGCCATTATTGTTTGCTTCAGCCACACCAGGGCCATACGAACTCGAAACCTCTGAAGACCGCATCGCCGAACAGCTGATCAGACCGACTGGCCTGCTTGACCCTAAAATCTCGGTGGTCAAAAGCGAAGGGCAGATCGATTACCTGATCAACCAGATCACCGCCCGCATAGAGCGCAACGAACGTGTTCTGGTAACCACCCTCACCAAAAAGATGGCCCAGGAACTCTCAGGCTACCTTTCAGACCTCAACATCCCGACCAGCTACCTCCATGACGAAATCGACACTCTCGAACGCATCGAAATTCTTCGCGACCTGCGGGCCGGCGAAATAAAAGTTCTCGTCGGCATCAATCTGCTCAGAGAAGGCCTTGATCTACCAGAAGTCTCACTGGTTGCTATTTTAGACGCGGACAAAGAAGGGTTTCTCAGGTCAGCATGGGCACTGATGCAGATATGCGGCCGCGCCGCCCGCAACGTCAACGGCGAAGTAATTCTCTTTGCCGACAGAATTTCGGCAGCCATGAAATACTGCATCGACGAAACCGCCCGACGCCGCGGCATCCAGGAAAAATACAACCTCGATAATGGTATCCAGCCCCAAACGATTATCAAGTCACTGCCGGCCCTCTTTGTGCCGGGCCTTGGCCCCGAGAACAAAGAGCATAAAGACATCGACGCCATTAAGCTCGAAGAATTACTCAACAACCTCAAAAATGAAATGAACGCCGCCGCCGGGCGTATGGAATTCGAAAAAGCCGCCATGATTCGCGACGAAATCATCGCCATCCAGGAAGAACACCTCGAACTCGGGGTGCTCGGTCAGCTCGGCAAAGCCCTGAAATCAGGCAAAGAAAAGGGCGCGGCCCGGCGCCGCAAAACAAAAACCCTTATGGCACCTGGCCAACATGGCCGCAAAGCCCGCTGATCGAAGCCCGTAAAAATTATTTTACATTTATTACTTGCCAAGCATGGCCTATTTTGTTATGTTTAAGGTGTAAGCAGTTATTTGACAAGTTTCCCTGCGTTGTGCGTGATGGTGCAGGTCAAATTGAGCCGACACCTGTATCTGAAAGGGAATCTGTCTCTGTTTATCTCTGAGATCAGCTTACGAGTGGATTCAATGCCGCTACGAAGCCCTCGATGATTAGACAGGCGGACAACCGTGCTGTTTCAGTGGGTTCAATTTCTCCTTTACACGGCAATTGCGGGGTTCAAAAAACCGCCCGTTCAGGGCGGTTTTTTATTTCTGGCTATTCACCCGCTCAGACTCCTGCCACAGCCGGTTTCTCTTACCGCATGGCCACTTAACCTGAAATTATTGCTTTTGCTTTCATTTACGTTTATCATGTGGGCCATGAGCAACAAGCATGTGCTGATAATCACTGATAACCCCGCCGGGCTGCAGGCTGAACCGCTGGTTCTGAGTTCCGAAAAATGCCGAGTTACCAGACTCGACTCTATTAAATACCTCGGCTTTTCAGGCGTGCAGCATGTCGTGATCGATTGCGCCAGTATAGGCATCGCCCTTAAAAAAGTCAGTCTCGGCATCCGCGACGACGACGAAACCCGCTCTCTCTGGGGCCTGCTTGCTTCAACGAATGGCCCGAAAGTTCATCTGCTCGTCGAAAAAATGAGCAAGGCCAGCAGCGAAATGCAACAACTCGGCGTCGCCTACATAATTCCCGCCGAACTGCGCCGCCTGCTCGAAGAAACATCATCAGCCACAACCCACAGCTTTAGCGACTCAGACTCATCAGCATCCCCACTGCTGACCGCCGACGACATACGTGACCTGCATCAACAGGGTTCGCGACGCCTGCCTTCCGGCAGTCGCCTGACTCCATGGGCCACCGAAATCGCCGCCTCCCTTAACATGCAGACTGACGACAATCAGCTTTTTCTTCTTATGCCGGTGATGGCCGCCAGCCGCCGGCAGCTGGCAGAACAGCGCGAAGAATTGTTCTCGCTGGCCAGCCGTTACCCGAATCTGCTGTTCATAGTCAATGAAGTGTTTCTGCCGATCTTCAACGGTCTTTTTCCATCGTTGAGCGGCCGCACCGTATCGCCATCAGTGCACTGGGCCAGTCACGGTGCCTATACGGGTGAAGTATCGCCGGCAATGCTTGCCGATCAACGCTGTTTTGGGGCGATTGTCCCGGCGCAAAAGCCATATACCGACCCCGAAAACCTCAAAAAGCTGCTTGGCCTGGCTCAAAAACACGGTTTGACGCTTTTTTGCACATTTACACTTGCGTCTGCCGGTACCTGTGATATAATTGCCTCTGATCGTCAGAGCGCCGGGACCATGATCCCCCTTTATCAGTCCGGGGTTGTTAATCCGGCCAGGCTTCCCGATTCGGGTGCCGTAGCAGTAAACAAAGAATTTTTACAGCAGATTACCATCAGGAAAGGAAACTGAACCAGATGATCGACGAAAATCAGGTCAAAATAATCGTTGCAGAAGTCATCAAAGGCATCGAACAGCGCGAAAGAATCCAGGCAGGCAAAGTGCCTACCGGGGTCAGCAACCGCCACATCCATGTCAGTCAAACCGACCTCGAAACCCTGTTTGGTAAAGGCTACAAGCTTAAAGAAATGAAGCCCCTTTCGCAGCCCGGCCAGTACGCCGCTGACGAAACCCTGCTGCTGGTAGGCCCCAAAGGCTCCATCGAAAAATGTCGCATTCTCGGCCCGGTTCGACCATCGACCCAGGTTGAGATTTCGATGACCGACAGTTTTAAACTTGGCGTTGCCGGCGTGGTCAGAGATTCAGGTGATACCAAAAAAACGCCCGGCTGCACCCTCAAAGGCCCGGCCGGTGCCGTGACCCTCGAAGAAGGCGTCATTGTCGCGGCCCGTCACATTCACGCGAGTCTTGCTGATGCCGCCAAATTCGGCCTCAAAGACCTCGACCGCGTTGCTGTGCGCAGCACCGGCATTAAATCGGTTGTTTTCAACAATGTTCTCGTTCGGGTCAGCGACAAGTTCGCTCTTGATTTCCATATCGATACGGATGAAGCCAACGCCGCCGGTCTCAAAAACGGCGACATGGTCGAAATAGTAGCTTAAATTTAAACTGGTAATAAAACTTTCAGGAGGTTGTCATGCAGGAAGCCCTGGGTATGATTGAAACACGTGGATTAACCGCTCTTATCGAAGCTTGTGACGCTATGGTCAAAGCCGCCAACGTTAAACTCGTCGGCTGGGAAAAAATCGGTTCGGGTTATGTAACCGCCTTCGTAAGAGGCGATGTTGCTGCGGTCAAAGCCGCTACTGATGCCGGCGCCGCCGCTGCCAAGAAACTGGGCGAACTCGTATCCGTACACGTCATTCCGCGCCCTCACTCAAATCTTGATGAAGTGTTGCCCATAAAAGAAATTCTGGCCAGCACCAAGAAGTAACAGGTAAGCTATGATACTTGGCCGCGTATGTGGTACCGTTGTTTGTACCCGCAAAGACGACAGTCTGGTTGGGCTTAAGCTACTGATCGTCGAGGAATTAACCCTCGACGGGGCCAAGCCTACCGGCAATCATGTCGTTGCTGTTGACGCGGTAGGTGCAGGTGCCTCAGAGAACGTTCTGGTCGTTGCCGGCAGCTCGGCAAGGCTTTGTGAGCGCACGCTCAAGAAGCCAGTCGATGCTGCTGTCTGCGCCATCGTCGATCAGGTGGTATTCGATTCAGAACGTTCCTGAGCAGCCCGGCATTCTTACAGAACCGGAGACATAGATAATGAGCGTTTCAAGGGAAGACTTGAATCTGATTGTTCAGGAAGTGCTGAGCCGCATCGGCAATAGCCCGATGCCGTCTGCTGCCGGCAAACCTGCCGTCGGCCTGGGTCGAGGCATATTCGAAGCGGTTGATGACGCGGTCGCGGCCGCTGATCGTGCCCAGAAACAGCTGATTGACCTGCCTTTGGCTACCAGAGGCAAGATCATCGCCAACATGCGGCGCCGTGCTCTCGAAAAAGTCGAAGAGCTGGCCCGGTTTGCCAATAAAGAAACCGGTTACGGCCGTATCGAAGACAAGATTCAAAAAAATAAGCTGGTCATCGAGAAAACACCCGGCATCGAAGACCTGACCCCTGAAGCCGCCTCTGGCGACCACGGTCTTACCCTTGTTGAACGAGCACCCTATGGCGTAATCGGCGCGATTACCCCATCGACTAACCCGACCTCTTCGGTTATCAATAACGCGATCAGCATGGTCGCTGCCGGTAACGGGGTTGTTTTCGCCCCGCATCCTTCCGCCGCCAAATGCAGTCAGTTTGCCATGAGTCTTCTGAATGACGCTATCGTCGAAGCCGGTGGCCCCGAAAATCTGCTGACCACAATTGTTGAACCCAGCATTGACAACGCCCAGAAAATCATGACCCATCCCGGCATCAGACTGCTTACGGTCACTGGTGGCCCCGGCGTCGTCGCCGCTGCTTCCAAATCACGCAAAAAATATATTGCGGCCGGCCCGGGCAACCCGCCCGCCGTCGTCGATGAAACTGCCGACCTGCGCAAAGCAGCCCGCGATATCGTTTCCGGCGCCAGTTTCGATAACAATGTTCTCTGCATCGCCGAAAAAGAAATTATCGTCGTTGAATCAGTCGCCGACGAGCTGAAGAAGCACCTGCGCAACAGCGGTGCCTATGAAGCATCACCCCGCGAAATTCAGCAACTCGAAAAAATTTGTATCGACCACAAAACCGGGGCGCCAAACCGCAGCTTGGTCGGCCGCAACGCCTCAGTGATCATGGCTGAAATCGGCGTCAAGATCCCCGACGAAACTCGAATCATTCTTTGCGAAACCGCCCCCGACCACCCATTTGTCGTCGAAGAACTGCTGATGCCAGTTATTCCGCTGGTTCGAGTGCGAGACGTCTTCGCTGCCATTGATCTGGCGGTCAAAGTCGAAGCCGGAAACCGCCACACCGCGGTCATGCACAGCAAAAACATCGACAACCTGCATCTGATGGCCAGACGCTGCGACTGCAGTATCTTCGTGAAAAATGGCCCGAGTTACGCCGGCCTGGGCTTTGGCGGCGAAGGTCACACCACCATGACCATCGCCTCGCCAACCGGCGAAGGCATCACCAGCGCCCGTTCGTTCACCCGCATGCGCCGCTGCGTCATCGTCGATTCGTTCAGAATCGTCTGATTGCCGGTGACTGTCGGCATCAACCAGGCCCTTCGACCCGTTTTGCGGGCTCATGGGCCGGTTTCTGGTAATTGAGGCAAATATGGCAGAACAGAACTTCGCTAATCTTGGTCTGGTAGGTTGTGGCGGTGCCGGGTTTCCAACCCAGGTCAAGCTCGCAGCCCGCAATGTCGAAGCGGTAATTGTTAATGCCGCCGAATGCGAACCGCTGCTCCACAAAGACAAAGAGATTCTCAAACACTTTACCGGCGAATTCTTCAAGGGTTTGATCGCCGCCATTGACACCACCGGCGCCAAAACTGGCTATATCGGCCTTAAAAAGAAGTATCACGAACTGCTTGCCTACCTCGAAAAAGCAATCCCCGATCAACGCATCAAAATGTTGCCGCTCGGTGATTTTTACCCCGCCGGAGATGAATTCGAACTGGTTTATGAAGCCACCGGCCGGCTGATTCCCTATGGCGGTATTCCGCTCAACATCGGCTGCGTGGTCATGAATGTCGAAACCCTGCTGAATATAGGCCGAAACCGACCCGTTACCAGCAAGTTTCTCACCATTACAGGCCAGGTGCCCCACCCCTGCACCGTTGAGGTTCCGGTCGGCATCACCGTGCGCGAAGCGCTCGCTCTCGCCGGCCTCAAAAGCACCGAAGGGCTGCGTATTATCGATGGCGGCCCGATGATGGGCAAGCTCATCGCCAACCCCGACCGCGATATCGTCAGCAAAACCTGCGGCGGCCTGATAGCTTTGCCCGTCGAACATGTGCTGATCCGCAAGATGAGCGCCGGTGACCGAAAAAATTCACGAATTGCCCGATCGGCCTGCGATCAATGCACTGACTGTTCAGAACTTTGCCCACGCGCTCTGCTCGGCTACCCGATCCGGCCGCATAAAGCGATGCGCACCGCCCAGCTCACACCCTACGCCGAGAGCGACTATGCTATCGATGCGGTTTTCTGCAGCGAGTGCGGGTTATGCTCATTGTTTTCATGCCCAGAAGACCTGCCGCCCCGCGAAATGTGCGGGATTGCCAAAAAATTTCATCTCGGCCGCGGCGTTAAACTCGCCGGGTTCAAGGGTGAACCGCAGATTCACCCGATGCGTCAGGCCAGGCGCGTCAGTATCGAGCGTCTGCTTAAAAAACTGGCACTGCTCGATTTTAACCACAAAGCGCCGCTGACTGAAGTCACGCAACGCTTCGAACAGGTTACCCTGCCTTTAAAAATGCACATCGGCGCCCCGGTAACTCCGATCATCAAAGCTGGTGACAGTGTTAAAGCCGGGCAGCAGATCGGTGCAATACCCGAGGGCAAACTGGGCGCCGCCCTGCATGCCTCGATCAGCGGCAAGGTCGTTTCAGTTAACGACCAGGCCATCGTTATTGCCAGAGATTAAGGGAATGCCATGAACATCAGCCACAATGCCATCGGATTGATTGAGCTTTCGAGCATCTCGATCGGTTATCTCGTAACCGATACCATGCTTAAAACCGCTGCTGTCGAACTGCTGCTCTCGCGCACCGTCTGCCCGGGCAAGTTTATCTGTCTTGTCTGGGGCGACGTCGCCGCAGTTGAAGCCAGTGTTGCTGCTGGCATTCAGATTGGCCAGGGTTATCTCGTCAATGATCTGGTGATTCCAAACCTGCATGAACAGATTTACCCGGCCATGACTGCCACCAACCAGATCGAGAATACCGGGGCACTTGGCGTCGTCGAGACCTTCGATATCGTTTCGACAATTCTGGCGGCCGATGCTTCTGTTAAAGCCGCTGACGTAACCCTATGCGAAATCAGAATTGCCATGGCCATTGGTGGCAAGGCATTTTACACATTTACCGGCGATGTTGCCGCCGTCGAAGCAGCGGTTGCCGCCGGTCTGAAATCTCTCGAAGAAAAAGGCCTGGTTGTTAACTCAGTGGTAATCCCGCGGCCACGCCCCGAACTGTTTCAGGAGTTCATCTGATGCCTAAAATCGTAATTGGCGCCGATCACGGTGGGTTTCCACTCAAAGAAGAACTTAAAAAACACCTGCTGAGCAAAAATTTTGTCATCGAAGACGTTGGCACCCATTCAGAAGGTGCTGTTGACTACCCCGACATCGCTTTTCTGGTGGCCTGGGCGGTCGCGCACAACCCCCACACTCTGGGTATCATCATCGACGGCGCCGGGATCGGCTCTTGCATGGCAGCCAACAAGGTATCTGGTGTCAGAGCCGCCTGCTGTAACGACCTCTATTCGGCCCGCAACAGCCGCGAACACAACCACGCCAACGTGCTCACCCTCGGCAGCATGGTCATAGGCACTGGCTACATGAAGCAGATCGTAGATCTCTGGCTCAGCACCGAACCGGCCCCCGGCCGCCACGCCGCCCGCGTCGAAAAAATCATGCGCCTCGAAGATATCAGACCAGAACGCTGAGCTGATCTTTTTCACCCGCAGCCCTTCGATTCCCCCGCAGCGACCGGAACCAGCCGTTCCGGAGCATGCCTGTTGGCAGGCCTGAGAAGCAACTTGTATATTTACCCCGGAATTTTTCGAGCTTGCCCGGTTGCCGGGCAGTTGTGGTATAATTGTCGTTGATTAACCGGCTTCGCTGAAGCCAGCAGTTCTGTCTGCAAAATTAAGCACCAAGGAAAACATAATGCGAGCAATTTGTATAGTATTAGACAGCGCCGGCATCGGGCCGATGCCCGACCAGCGCGAATACGGCGACACCGGTGCCGCCACCATCCCGAATCTGGCGAAAGCAGCCGGCGGCCTGAATGTGCCCAACATGCAGAAGATGGGCCTCGGCAATATAACCGAAATCGTCGGTGTGCCGGCCGCCAAGGCTCCCACAGCTCTTTTCGGCAAGATGTACGAACTTTCGCCCGGCAAAGATACCACCACCGGCCACTGGGAAATGATGGGGGCAAAGCTCGATTTTGCTTTCCCAGTTTTCCCCGATGGCTTTCCGCGAGATTTTATTCAGAAATACGAAAAAGAAATCGGCCGCCAGACCATGGGTAATTACGCGTCTTCAGGCACCGAGATCATCGAGAAGCTTGGCGACGAACACGTAAGAACCGGCAGACCAATCGTTTACACCTCTGCTGACTCGGTTTTCCAGATCGCCGCCCACGAAGATATCATTCCGCTCGAAGAACTCTATCGCATCTGCCAGGTGGCCCGCGATATGCTGCAACCGCCCCACCTTGGCGCCGCACGCGTCATCGCCCGCCCCTTCGCCGGCAAGTCCGGCAATTATCAGCGCACCACCAACCGCCATGATTTCAGCCTGACACCCGACGAAACCCTTCTTGACGTGCTTAAAGCCAAAGGTATCACCACCTACGGCATCGGCAAAATCTACGATATTTTCGCCGGCAAAGGCGTTGAACCCCATGTTACCACCAAAAGCAACGACGATGGCATGCAGAGAACCACCGAAGCTATGAGCAAGATTAACAGCGGCCTGATCTTTACCAACCTCGTTGATACCGACATGAAATACGGGCATCGCCGCGATGTGGCCGGCTACAAAAAAGCTCTCGAAGAATTCGACGTCTGGCTGGGCGGTTTTTTAAAGCTGATGAAAAACGATGATCTGCTGCTGATTACCGCCGACCACGGCTGTGACCCGACCTACAAGGGTTCAGACCACACCCGCGAAGCCGTGCCACTGCTTGTCTACCGGCCGGGTGGCAAAGGCCAGGATCTCGGCACCCGAAAAGGCTTCTGGGATATCGCCGCCACGGTTGCCGAGCATCTCAAAGTTGTTTATAAAAAAGGTGCTTCGGTTCTGCCGCTCTTCAAGTCGGCACACTAAGTAACCTCTCAAAAAAAATCAGGGCCAGCTAAACGCTGGCCCTGATTTTTTTTATAACTCAACAGTGCCTTAATCGGCGGCCTGAGCGAGTTTATTGTATTCAACCAGCCAGTTGACCGCAAACATCAGGGTGCTCGGCGTCGGTTCGTTTTCGGGGTTGATCATCAGATTCGACTTGGAAATGCTGAAAGATTCGGCCCCGCGTGTTAGCGCCAGCGAATAAGACATGTTAAAACCGACAGCAACATCGCTGAAAGTAACTATAACCGGTTCACCACCGGTCGACTGACCCGCACTGGTCGGACTAAGAGGATAAGGCAGATCATAGTTGACACCAGTATGCGGCAGGCTGATCGCCATTGAAACGATGTCGTTGGGTTGAAGGTTAGTGACGTAAACCGCAACATCGCGGCGCTTCATGTTGTCATAGAGGCCGACAACACTACGGGCGGCATCTGCCGGATCATAGGTGATCGGAGTCGACTGGGTGCCGTTCATGCTGTTGTTGTTGTGCAGAAAGTTGATGTCGAGGCGGTAGTTGCCCTGAGCACCTTCTTTGAGGTTGGTGCTGGTGATATGAACGATTTCGTCGTAGTAACCACGGGTCTGAATGCGCAGATGTATTCCAAGAGCGCTCTGCAGAACAACGCCCGGCAGTTCGAGAACATACAGATCGCCATAGGCCTGCATGACTGCACTCTTTACAATCTGGGCCGGCTGAAAGTCATAGGCCGGGATTTCAGCAAACAGGTTGACCGCAGCCTGCGAACCAACGATATAGTCAGGCACGTTAAGACATCTGAGCGACAACTGATAGGTCACCGGCGTCATTTCGACACGCTGATAAACATCACTGCTGCCCACAAGGGTTACATCATCACGGGAATTGTAAACCGAGGCACCACTGCCGACCGGTTCGTTGCGGATAACGGTTTTAATAGAACTGGCAGCCCGAATCTTAATGCCCTCATCACGCCACATCTGCGCACTCTTGGTATATGAGGTGCCATTAAAGCTGATGGTGAATTTCAGGGCTTCGGTGTTATCGTAGTTTTTATCAATCGGCTTTTTGGTTGTGGCGTCTACAAGATCGAGCTTGATCGATACTTCTTCGGGCAACGGATTCGAAATCTTCTCGAGAGGCAGCATTCGCAGATCTACGAAAGCGCCGCTGCGAATACTTACGAATTCAATCTGGGCGGTGGCGCTTTCCTGTCCTGTCGAATCGCCGCCAGAACTCGTTTTGGGGTAAATCATGCTGGAATAGCCCGGAGCGGTGTATTCAAAAACAACGTTGTCAGCATTGACGCTTTCAAAAACAAATTTGCCGTCAGCACCTGTAACTGCTGAGACGAAGTTATTGCCCTGCACCAGTTCTGAGGTGCCCACCTGCTCTTTAGAAATCATGCGAACTACAGCATTGGCAACCGGCACAGATGGATTATCCTTGTCGACTACCTGGCCTACCACCGTTGCCGGTTTAACGCCCAGAGCGCCCTTTTCGCAACCCATGGTCAGTAGAATGCTGATTCCGGCTATTGCCAGAAACCAGCCACCCAGGAATCTAAGATTCATGATATTAAACCTCCCGAAAGAATGAGAAGAGTTATTTTGCATGTTGCACCTCAAGGTATTGATACGATCTGGGCTTCAGAGCCATCGTCGCTGATCAGTTTCGAAACAGTGCCCTTTGAGGACGCGTTTTCAACAATGTAGCCGACGAAGGTGAATGTATAACCGGTTGGCATGTACTGGGTGCCCAGGTCAACGATCTCTGGGGTTCCGAGAGTTGTGCCGGTCGGGTTAGTAACGATGGTTTCTGGCCAGCGGGTGCCGGTTTCTTCGCAATAGGCGCCAACACGGTCGTTGGTGCCGAGCGCCCCGTTGCTGTAAACGACTCTGACTTCGCGCATGATCGCAGAAAAATTGTTCTTCAGCGAAAATGTCTGGTAGATCGTTCCCTGGAAATCGCCATTCGGGTAAATGGCAATCGGCGAGTTCATGCGATAGCCCTTTATTTCGGCGTCAATAGTGACCGACATGCCCTTCGGGATGCCGCCTATTTCGAACTGCTGGGCGTTGAGCGTTGAGGAAGCGGTCGAGATAATCTTTGAGCCAGACCTGACAAAGATGGTTGCCGGAGCTTTGTCGGCAAATACCCAGCCGGGCACATCCACCCAGCGACCCACAACCTTGTAGGTTTCGGGCTGCAGGGTTACGGTGCCGAGATCGCGGTCGGTCACGGCGCTGTCAAGCGGTATAGTGGCGGTGAGATAACCGGCTACGGTGATCACGATATTCAGAGGACCAACCGAAGAAGGAATTCTAAAACCACTGGTGAATTCACCTGGCAGACGGTTACTGAATGCTTCAGTGCCAAAAAGGAACTGAGAGTTACCGTAGGTTATGGTGCTGCCGTTGGTACCATCTTTAAGAGTTCCTCTGATGGTAACATACTGGTTCACATAGGTCTGGGTCATGCGCACCTGCGGAACCGGGCTGTTCTCATTGTTGACCACCACCACTTTGACCGAGTTGGAAGCCGTGCTGTCAATTGGTGTGTAGCCGACTTTATCAAAGGTAATTGTCCATTCATCGGCACGCATGCCCGAGAAATGGAAATTGCCATTTGAGTCTGAGGTAGTGTATTTGGTAGCCCGGTCATTTTCGCCCTCATCTCCGGCAGAGGCAGTGATGTTGACGGTGGCGATACCAGCCAGAGTTCGGCTGTCAAGCACCGTTCCAGAAATACTGCCACCCTTGAGTCCAAGGGTCCCATTTTCGCACCCGACCAGGCTGCTCAGCAGCACAAGAAAAAGTGCCGTCAGAATCCCGAAAGTTATCGGGTTCCGCCTTTCTCTATTCATAATTACGCCTCCAGCAAGATTCTTAAAAGAGTCGGCTTCACTACTTAATCGGCGGATCAGCAGAAAAAATTAACCAATTTCGCAAGTTTAATCTCGATCAGTTTTAACTCATGGCAAACCCTCATCGCAAGCGAAGCGAAACAGCTAAATCCTCGCAGCGCCATTATAATCGCATCATTATATAGATCGTTGTCATAGTCGTTGTCGTAGTCATAGTAGTAGTCGTTGTCGTTATCGTGTTCGTTGTCCGGGCCGCGCCCAATCCACTGACAGCCAGCATTCGCGACATCCCGTCCTCTCTTGTTCGCAGATCGACAACGATTAAGGCCTCGAAAACCACCAGGCGCAGCACCAAGATAGTCGTTGGCCTGGCCGCCACCAGAGAAATGTTTTCATCCATGCCTATCCGTGTTTATCCGTGGGAACTCTTAACTCCTCTTCTTGAAATTGACATTCTCGGAATCCGAAAAAATTTGTAAAAAAACATTCAGATTGGCTTCGTGATTGCCGATAGACATGCTGAGATATTTTCTACACTTTCATGGAGGCGACCATGGTTAAACATCAAACCACTGCAAAGGGACGTTGGCTGCTGCTATTCGTCCTGACGCTGGCCAGCATCATCTTTACCGGCTGCGAGAGCGGCTCACTTGGCATTCAGGGCGGCACGATCACCGGTTATGTATTGAATTCCAATACCAATCAGCCCATTGCTGAGGTTCTGGTCCGTGGTGACGGCGCAACAGCTTCTGGAGCACACGAAAATAAGTCGGTCTATACTGCCGGCGACGGGTCATTTGTTATGAATGACCTTTCGAAAGGCACCTGGACTATTTTTGTAGAAAAATACGGTTTTTCACTGGTTGCGCCCGCGGCCACCGGTTCTGATACCGCCAATGTTCAGGCTGCGGTCGTGAATGTTGGAAACGGTGAAACAGTCACCGCATCGGTCATCAAAATGACTAAAACCGCTGATCTGGTCAAAGGCGTTCTCAAAGGTTACCCGATCGACGGCATCACCGGCCGCCCCCTCACCAACTTCACCATTACCCAGACCACTCCTTACAATCAGCGGCGCACCAAAACTTTCGAAACGGCTGCTGACTTCAGGGATACCGGCTGGAGCGGACTTGAAGGTGGTGATCATCACTACACCATCACCTGCGCCAATTACAATGAATACGCAACTGCCGGCGCGGCCGGCACTGGCCCGGCTCTTTCCATCGGCGCTTCACCAGTCAATCTTGGTGTGATCAAAGTGATGCCGATGACCATTAACATCACCGGCACCCTGCGCAATCTGCCTGGTTACATTCTTGACGCTCAGTCCCGCGACATCGTTGTCTGGGCTGAAGCAGCCGGCAAAGTCGTGGCAACTTACACCGACAACGCCGTCACCAACGCCCTTAAAGGCTCGGTCGCCTATACTCTCACTGATATCCCGGTTACTGCCGGCACTGTAGCGGTTAAATGCAAAATTCGCGGTTATGACGTTGTAACCATCAGTTCAGCAGTAAGCGTGCCGAACAGTCTGCCCGGCGGCACCATCGCCGCGATCGACTGCGATTTTACCAACATCGAACCGATCAGAAGAGATCTGCGGGTGGTCATTATCAGCACTGAACCCGAAAGCACCAAGCCCGGCACTTTTGTGCCCGGTCAGACGGCCAGGGTTTACATCAAGCAGGGCGGCAAAGATATCGTGCCCTATGTCGATGTCGTGAGCGTAAACTACCGTGCTGAAGCCTATATCAGCGGCGCGATCACCGGTTACGACCTCAATGTGGTTGCGGTTAACATGAGCGCCGGCTATTACTCAGCAACTTCAGAGCCGATCAAAATTCAGGAAGACAGCAGTTCAGCCTTCACTGTCACCCTGCAACTGAAATAAGTAGAAACTTCTCAAAAAAGGGGTCTGGCCAATCGGCCAGACCCCTTTTTTAATTACCTGAACGGGTTCAGACAAGCAACCCCTTGGCGTAGAGGGCCGCGTCAGTATCGGCGAACTGAGTCAGAATGATCTCGACATGGCGCTTGACGCCTTCACGATCGCCGCGTTTCTTGCAGATGACCGCCAGCTGGTAATGGGCGTTGTCAACATATTCGCACGTTGGGTATTCAGCGATCAGCCGGTTGAATTCTGCTTCGGCTTCAACTAACTTGCCCTTATCGAGCAGCGCTTTGCCCTTAAAATAGCATTCATCAGCGATTTCGACCGGCCCTTTGCCCATTGAGCGGCTCAATTCAACGTATTCATCTTTGCCGAAGTAAGCGGCATCGGTATCAGGGTAATTTTCGAGCAGGTATTCATACCAGCTGAGCGCCTTTTTCTGGTTGCCCTTGCTCAGCGCGATCTTGGCAAGGTTGTAGCAGGCGTTATCAGCCAGGCCGCTGTTAGGAAAATCCTTGAGAAAGCTACGAAAGATATCTTCGGCCTTGTCGATCTCGCCCTTGCGAAAAGCCGCAATCCCCGAGTCCATCAACTGTTTTTCAGCTCCGGCCATTATTTTTTCTCCTTGTTGAGGTATCTGCCAAGAAACTGCTCGCGAAACGCCAGAAAGCGTTTTTCGATCAAAGACTGGCGAATGTCATTCATAAGATTAATCATAAATGTCACATTATGCAAACTTGCCATGTGTAACCCGAGAATTTCGTTTGCCTTGAAGAGATGCCGCAGATAACCGCGCGAAAAAGTCTTACACGCGTAACAGCTGCAATGCTGGTCAATCGGGGCATCTGAAAGCTGCCACCCGGCATTCAGCAAACTGATGCGGCCATCAGTGGTGAAGACGGTGGCATGGCGTGCAATGCGCGTCGGATGCACGCAATCGAACATGTCGATACCGCGTTCAACGCCGTAAAAGAAATCTTCCGGGGTGCCGACCCCCATCAGGTAGCGCGGCAGATTGGCCGGCATGTGGGGCATCATGCCGTCGAGAATTTCGAGCATCATCGGCTTCGGCTCACCAACCGACAGGCCGCCGACCGCCAACCCTTCAAAGCCAAGTTCTTCGGTGCGCCTGATCGATTCAAGGCGCAGCGGCAGATACATTGAACCCTGCACAATGCCGAACAATGCCTGGCCATTGCGCAGCGGCGGGTGGTCGGCGCGGCAACGCCCGGCCCAGGCAACCGACCGCTCCATGGCATTTCTGGCGACTTTTTCATCTGAAGGGTAAGGGCAGCATTCGTCAAAAACCATCATGATTTCGGCGCCGATCGAGCGCTGAATGCGCATTGACTCTTCTGGAGTCAGCCAGTAGCGTGACCCATCGATGTGCGAAGCGAACTCAACCCCATCATCATTGATCTTGTTGAGCTTTTTCAGCGAAAAAACCTGAAACCCGCCCGAATCGGTGAGCATCGGGCCGTTCCAGGCCATCATGCGGTGCAGGCCACCAAAATGGTCGAGCACATTGGTGCCTGGCCTGAGCATCAGATGGTAGGTATTGCCGAGAATAATGCTGGCACCGGTATTTTTGATATCTTCGGGCGTAAGCGTCTTGACGGTGCCGGCGGTGCCAACTGGCATGAAGACTGGCGTTTTTATCTCACCACGCCGCGTCTGCAAGCGACCGACACGCCCCCAGCACTCTTCTGATCTGTAATCGAGATGAAACGAAAAACTTTTATCTGTCATATTATTACCATTGAATCGCCAAAACTGTAGAAGCGGTAGCGGTTCTTCACCGCTTCATCGTAGAGACTCAGAACCCTTTCGCGGCCGCAGAAAGCTGCCACCAGAACAATCAGCGTCGAACGCGGCAGATGAAAATTGGTAATGAAGCAATCGACGGCTCTGAACTGATAACCCGGTTTGATAAAACAGGCCGTCGACTGCCAGCCGGTGCGCAGAGAACCGTCTTCAGTCACCGCCGACTCGAGAGTGCGAACACTCGTGGTGCCGCACGCCCAGATTCGCCCCCCCGCAGCCCGCGTTTGCCGGAAAAGCGCTGCGGTCTCTTCGGGCACGTAGAAAACTTCTGAATGCATGCGGTGTTCGTCAAGATTTTCTGCTTCTATGGGTTTAAAAGTGCCCAGCCCGACATGCAGAATCACCTCGGCAGTCTTGACCTGCCGCTTTTTTAACTCTGAAAAAACCTGCTCATCAAAATGCAGACCAGCAGTAGGAGCAGCTATCGAGCCCTCTACATTCGAGTAAACGGTTTGATACCTTTCAGGGGAGCTTTCTCGCGAGGTAATATAGGGCGGCAAAGGCATCTGACCCGCTTCGCGAAATACAACAACCGGGTCACGCCCGTCAACAGTGTGCAGAACCCGCAACCCCGAATCAAGAATTTCATCAACCTCGACCTGGCAACCACCGGGCAGCAGGTGCCGCCGGCCAGGTTTGAACTTGCGACCGGGTCTGACCATCGCTTCAAAACGGCCGGCACCCAGGGTTTTAATAAAAAGAATCTCGGCACCACCGGTTTCACGGTCGGTGGCCTCAGTGAAAATACGCGCCGGAATTACTTTTGAACTGTTGAGAATGAGCAGGTCACCAGGGGCAAAATACTCAACGATGTCAGAAAACCTGCGATGCTCAACCCGGCCAGTCGCCCGCTCATGCACTAGCAGTCGCGAAGCCGATCTGGTCTCGGCGGGCACCTGGGCAATCAGTTCAGGAGGCAGATAAAAATCAAAAAGTTCAGTTTTCATCAGCGGTTTCCGTGGCCAAAAAATCAGAAGTAACAGTTGAACTGCCATTGCTCAGGGAAGCAATATTGCCGGCACTGTCAGCAGTCTGAGCAGCAGTGATGACAGCAGGCCCGGTAACGACAACTGCGCTGGCAGAAGCAGCAGAACCGGCAACCTCAGCAGAGGTTGAGCTACCCGACCCGGCTGAAAAGCTGACTTCAGGCGGTATGAGCCTGCTGCTCACTGAAGCAACAGTTTCGTGAGACGTTTCTGAGGCAACCATGGCCGAAGAAGCACTGGCGGTGCCGCCTGACGAGGAAAAACTTGCTACCAGCTCTACGGCTGCAAGATCAGAAAACTGACTGCTGCCAATCGCGATAGCTTCTTCCTGGTAGGGCATATAATAGCTGATTTTTTCGATATAGCGTGCCTCACCAGGCAGTGAATTATTTCTGAACTGAATGCTGCCGCCTTCAAAGCCCCTGATCAGGGCGTAAAGCTCTGCAATGGTAAAATCTGTCTGGATATGCTTGAACGCTTCATTGATGATCTTGGGCAGCTTGACCACGATGCCCGGGTTCATGACCTTTTCGAAGAGCACCCGCATGAACTTCTGCTGCCTTTTGATTCGGCCCAGATCAGCGGAAGCATCGGCGCGAAACCGCACGTAATTAAGACTCTGGCGCCCGTCGAGATGATTCATGCCCGGGTCAAGATGAATGTGAACCTTGCCCCAGTTGTCGTCGTAGTGCATGGCCTTGTCAATATCAATATCAAGGCCGCCGAGAATGTCGATGACATTAACAAAACTCTGAAAACCAACCTCGACGTAACGGCTGATTTGAATGTGCAGCAGGTCCTCGAGCATCGAACGCAAGGCCTCAACACCATAACGCGGCAGAATTTCATTGATTTTGCGACCACGGCCATTGATGAGAACCCGCGTGTCACGCGGTATCGACAGCATGCTGACCCGCCCCTTGGCCGGGTTGACCCCCAGCACAAAAATTGTATCAGACCGGTGCGTGCCATCAACCGAATCGACCCCAAGCACCAGAACGTTAACGTTGCCCAGGTGCGGTTCTTCACCGGCCGAGGTATTGCCCTCGATGAGAGTCATGCCGATCGGCGCCGCGGCCATCCCGAAAAACCAGCGGTGCGTTACCCCGGCAAAATAGGTAAGCGCCAGAATTATGAAAAGAATCTCGAACAGCAGAACACCGCCGCGGGGCCTGTTCGGGCAATTGACCGCCGGCAGACGGGGCACAACTATATTAGCGGGTCGCTGCATGCTCGCCAATGATACCAGACGGCAACGGCAAACTCCAGCGAAAAATCGGGTTGCGGCTACCTCAATCAGGCGTTTACAGAGGCGACTGCTTTTTGAGTTCGACAACCTGCGCAAAACGCTCTGCAAATGGCATTGCCGCATCTCTGATACGATCACGTGCAGGCAACTGACGGAAAGGGTCTAGAGCGTCTGCGGTGGCAACGATGCGGGTCAGCTGCGGCGAGTCTGCGGTCGGGAACGTGTGATCTCTGACCGCCGCAACAATACCGGCATCAATATCGGCCAGGTTATTCTGCAACCAGACGGCAGCCGCCGGCCCATGCGCCAGCATCGGGGTCTGCCTCTGCAGATCGTTCAGTCTGAACCCTCTGCCGCCGGCCAGAGTGATGATGTCAGAATCGGAAGCACTTCTGAAAAGATCGTGCGCCATGGTGGCGATCAGCGCTGGTCGAGGGTCGAGGCCAAGTTCAAGGGCATAATTGACCGCGAGCCGGGTCGCGCTGCGCATGTGTTCCTGAAGACCCGGCGGCACCTGTGCCTGGCAGTCGAGAACCTGCCGCAGCCATTGGCGGTAAGGGTCACCGAGGCAGTCATAAAAATCGTGATGAAGAATCTGCAACAGCACTTCTGAATCAAGGTCAGGCAGATTGAACTGCCGGCTTTGCAATGCCGCCCGGATCACCGTTGAAGAAACCGGCGACAGCTGGCAGGCAACCCGGTGAATTACCGCAGTATCAATCGGTGAAACCGTTTCATAGCCGGGCCGATCCACGACAATGAATTCAGTCTGCTGAACCAGCTTGTCGATGTTTTTCCAGGTGGGGAGCTCGCAGAGCGAATCGCCACCGATAATCAGAAAAAACTGCCGGTCAGGAAACCGCCCGGCCAGCGCATCGATGGTTCTGAAAGTATAAGAAGGGCCGCCCAGCTGTTCTTCGATGTCGCAGATGCCGACACCAGGCAAATCACGCAGCGCCGTCAGCAGCAGTTGACGACGCTGCTGATAGCCAAGCATACCTTGCCCAGGCTTATGAACAGCCTGAAACACCGGAACAAACCAGACTTCGTCGAGATGGCATTCGAGAAGAGCGGCCAGGGCGATCTGCAGATGCTGCCGATGCACCGGGTCAAAACTCCCCCCGAAAATACCGGTTCTCAATCGAAGAACTCCCGATAGGCAAATTCCATGTCGCCGATCGAAAAGATGTCGTCTTCCTCGGCGTCAAGGCGGCTCAGCTCGTCAACAAAACCGATTTTGCGCAATTTCTGCCTGAAAATGGCAATCGCTTCGTCGCTCGTAAAATCAGTCATGGCGACAAGTCGTTGAATTTCGGGGCCAGAAACCTGCCAGCGGCCTTCGTCTTCTTTTTCGATTACGTATGGCTCGATAAATTCATAAAGCTTTTCTTCTTCGTTGGCAGCGGCCAGGTCAGGCGCCCGCAGATCTTTAAGACAGGTGCTCAGGTATTTGAGCAGGTCGTCAACACCCTCACGGGTTGCCCCTGAAATCTGAAAAACCTTGATGCCCCGTGCTTCAAGAGCGTCTTTAAATTCTGGAAACAGCTCCCGGGAATCTGGCAGATCCATTTTATTAGCCGCGACCACAACCGGTTTGCCGGCCAGGTCTTTAGAGAATTCGGCAAGTTCTGACATGATAATGTCGTAGTTACGGGTGATATTCTCAAGGTCGAGCTGGCTGACATCGACAAGATGCAGCAGAACCCGGGTTCTTTCGATATGTTTGAGAAATTGCACTCCCAGGCCGCTGCCGGTATGAGCGCCTTCAATAAGGCCCGGAATATCGGCAACACAGAAGGCAGCTGCCCCTTCAGGCTTAACGATACCGAGACTCGGTGTCAAGGTGGTGAACGGGTAATCAGCAACTTTTGGGCGGGCATTGCTGACCGCTCTGAGAAAGGTGGATTTGCCGGCATTCGGCAGACCGACCAGACCAACATCGGCGAGCAACTTCAATTCAAGGCGCAGCTGCAGGGTGCGGCAAGGTTCGCCCTTCTCGGCGATGCGCGGCGTGCGGCGTATGGAAGTAGCGAAACGCGCGTTTCCCCAGCCGCCACGGCCACCACGGGCAACGATTTCTTTCTGGCCTTTCTGGTCGAGGTCAACCAGCAACTGACCGGTTTCAAGATCGTAGACAAGGGTGCCGACCGGCACCTTGACGATGAGATCGTGGCCATTGGCACCCGACATGTTTTTTTGCTGGCCATGACCACCGTCTTCGGCCTTTAAAATGCGTGTAAAACTTAGTTCAAAGAGGGTCGTGAGATCATCGGTGGCCTCAAAAACGAGATCACCGCCGCGACCGCCATCGCCGCCTGCCGGGCCGCCAAGCGGCACGAACTTTTCACGCCTGAACGCGACAATTCCATTGCCGCCATTGCCGGAAGACACCTGTAATGTAACTTCATCTACAAATTTCATGCGGCGATTATACCATTTCCGGTGCTCTTTAACCAGTCTATTCTCTACGATCAGGCAAAAACTAACCGGCAGCGCTTAACCGGTAATTTAATGGGTTTGCCCGGTCGAGAAAACGATTGACTCAGTTTGCGGCGGTAGTGTAATCTGCACGTGTTAATTTTCACTAACTTTGCCACAAGAATGCGGAGGCCTGCATGAAAGTTCCTCTCCTCGATCTTAAGCCACAGTATCAGCAGATCAAAGAAAAGATAATGCCCGAAATCATCGAGATCATCGAAACTCAGGGCTTTATTCTCGGCCCGAAGGTCGACAGGCTCGAAAAAGAAATGGCCGAATACATCAACACCCCGCACACCCTCGGTTGTTCTTCAGGCACCGATGCTTTGTTGCTCGCGCTCATGGCACTCGATATCGGGCGCGGCGACGAAGTTATCACCACTCCCTATACATTTTTTGCGACCGCCGGGTCAATTGCCCGGGTTGGCGCGGTGGCACGTTTTGTCGATATCGACCCGGCAACTTTTTTAATGCGGGTCGATCAGATCGAAAAAGCCATCACCCCTAAAACGAAAGCGATCATGCCGGTGCATCTTTTCGGGCAGTGCGTCGATATGGAACCCCTGATGGCCATTGCCCGCAAGCATAACCTCGCGGTTATCGAAGACGCCGCCCAGGCAATTGGCGCCCGCTACCACAACAAAGATGCAGGCACCTTCGGCGATGCCGGTTGTTTCAGTTTCTTCCCGAGCAAGAACCTCGGCTGTTTTGGCGATGGCGGGCTGGTTTCAACCAACCGAACCGCCCTTTACGAACGCCTGAAGGGCCTTAGAGTGCACGGCGGCCAGGTGCAGTATCAGCATCTTGAAGTCGGCCTCAACGCCAGAATAGATGCCCTCCAGGCCGCAGTGGTTTCGGTCAAACTGCCGTTCCTTAAAAGCTGGACCGATGGCCGCCGCCGCAACGCCGCTCTTTATAACGAACTGTTCAAGAACAACAGTAATGTGATCACCCCCATCGAAAAACCAGATTGCTACCATATCTATAACCAGTATGTCATCAGGGTCAAGAACCGCGACTCCCTCAAGGCCCACCTCGGCGAAAAAGAGATCGGCTGCTCGGTTTACTACCCCCTTTCACTGCATCAGCAGAAGTGTTTCGCCAGCCTCGGCTATAAAAAGGGCGATTTCCCTGAATCAGAAAAGGCTGCCGACACAACGATAGCCCTGCCCATCTACCCCGAGCTCAGCCGCGAACAGATCGAATTCGTCGCAAAAACCGTCAACGATTTTACCGCCTGACCGCCCTACCGAAGCAGCAAAAACGCGTTGCCAAACATGGCAACGCGTTTTTTATCGCGAAAATTCCTGGGTAAACGAAGTTGACCTGTTCTACCACCAGGCCGATCATCTGGAACTTTTATGCTGTTACCACCAGAAGGCCGCGAATATACGCCAGGCAACTGATTCGGCCGACTTCTCAGGGCGGCTGGGCTTGAAGCATTAAAAATAAATTTGCGGTGCTGACTAAACATTGCGGCCCAGACTGCCGATTCCTTGATAGATAAATATTATCTGTACAAAGAATTGCAGGAGGCAGACTAATGGTTCAGGAAAGCCTGATTGAAGGAATTTTCAGAAGTCTCAGGAAGAATGCCGGCTGGGCGACGATCATCATCGGTCTGGCGGTTTGTGCTTCCTTCTTGCTGAACCGTTATGCCCCGACTATTTACCAGAGCGAATCGCTTTTGCGGGTCATGACCACTGAAAACGCCAGCGAAGTCAGTCTGGCAGCCACCATGCAGGGCATTCTTTCCCAGAGCAAGGTGATTGACGAGATCGCCACCCGCTGCACGGTCAATGAAGCCGACATCAAATGTGAAGATGTCATTTCGCTGCGTGATTCAGGCCCGGGTCTTGTGACCCTGGCGGTGCGCCACAACAACCCGGTGCAGTTGAAAGATCTTGGCAACGCCGTAATTCAGGTGCTTTCAGAACATTTTCTCGGCTATAACTCTGAAGCCCAGGATTTTGCGGTCAAAGCGCTCGAAAATAAGCTCCAGCACCTTGAAAAGAGCATTGTCGATCTCAAGCAGGAAATGGTAAAAAGCAGTATGGCCTCAACGCTCAAAGCTGACGACCAGACTCTCAGCAGCGAAATCGCCATTAATCAGCTCGAAGAAAAAATCGACATCAACAGCCGGCGCCTGCAGACCACCCCTGAAATCGTCTTTTACTACGCCGAAGAAGAATCAGCCGGCTACCAGAAGTTCAAACAGGAATTGAAGGCAGAACGCAACGCGCTTGCCGAACTATTCAAGAGTTACAAAGAAAAACACCCGCGCATCATCGCTGCCAAAAACCGGGTCAGCAGCCTCGAAAACAAGCTTGCCGGAGCTCACAGCAAAGTTCAGAAGAAAAAAAGCAACCCGGAACATCTGGCCCTGGCCGCCGAAATCAGTTCTGATAAAGAGCGTCTGGCACTACTGAAAATTCAGTTCGCTGAAGAACGTGCCAGTCTGAACAACGGCGAAAAGCCCGCCACCTCATCGTCAGAATACCTGGCGATGCGCATTTCAACCCTTGAAGAACTCCATAAAAGAACCATTCTTGAACTCGAAGAATCCAAAATCACCCACAGCACCACCGCCGGCCGCATCAATGTTCTTAAAAAAGACGCCCGGCCACCCAGTACTGTCGGCTTTACCTCAATTCAACGTGACGCGCTGGCACTGGCTTCGGGAGTTCTCATGGCGATTTTCCTGCTCTACTCGCCGGCCCCGATGCGTGCTGAACTGGTCGGCGTTTCAGGTAACGTGCTCGCCGGAGTCGTGCCGCCGCCCAACCATCTCATGCTGACTGCAGAACCCGCCGAAATCATTCTCGAGGCACCATCGCTGGCCCGCGAACCCCTTGCATTGCCAGAACCGGTTGCCGAAGACAACGAAACCGCCATTTATGACGAGCGACTCATCGCTCTGAATGACCCGACTTCGGCTAACCTCAAGCCTTTCAAAAATCTGGTGTCGAACCTGCAGATCAGCATGTCTGAATCCCAGACCCGTATCGTGCTGGTCGGGTCATCGAGAACCGGCACCGGTCGCACCACCCTGCTGACCAACACAGCGGTTCTGCTTGCCCAGACTGGCTACACTGTATTAATGATCGACGCCAACTTTCGTAACCCGGTGCTGCACCGCATGTTTAACCTCAACAACGCCTGCGGCCTGGCCGACCTGCTGACCGGCGCCAATCTGCGCGATGCCCTGCAGGCAACCGAGGTGCCGAACCTTTCCCTCATCAGTTCTGGTATCGCCCCCAACACCCCGGCCGAAATTCTTGGCTCCCCTGAAATGATCGAATTGATGACCAATCTCAAACGCCGCGTCGAAATCATCCTCGTCGATACCCCCGCTCTGCTCGAATACCCTGAAACCGCAATTCTCGCCGGGCAGATCGGCGCCATGGTGTTTTTGAACCGAGAAGGCGAGCCTGAAGACGACCTGCGGGCCGCCCGCAAAATTCTCAGCAGTGTCAGAGCCAGGATTCTCGGCTATGTAAAAATCTGAGCCAATAAGTATCTTGAGCGATTCAACCCTCTCTGCTTCAAAAAAGCTGGGATTTCCCACAGATGAACTCGGATGAACTCGGATAAACACAGATAAAATCAGATTAAACCAGTCTTTTGATCAACGATCGGTTCGCATGCAATCCTGCAGGCGAACCGATTTTTATGCCGCCCGGCAATCACCACACCAACAGCTAATTGTTTTGCATCGATGGCAAAATCGGGGTAATATGGCTGCATGTTAATAACTCCGACCGTGCAACAGATCGTCGCCATCGCTGTGGCGCTGGTGGCAATGCTCACCGACACAAAATGGGGGCGAATTTATAACTGGCTGACCTTTCCGGCCATGCTGGCAGGCTGGGGCCTGAACCTCTACTTCGGCGGCCCCGCCGGGCTTGGCTACAGTCTTCTGGCAACCGTGATCGGCATCGTTCTCTACCTGCCGTTTGGCGCCATCGGCATCATGGGAATGGGTGACGTGAAACTCCTCGGCGCGATCGGCGCCCTGGGTGGCTCAGCCTTCGTTTTCAGCGTTTTCCTTTATACTTCGGCCCTGGGCGGCGTGCATGCCCTGATAATTCAATTTTTAAATTATGGCCGAAATGCCATTCCAATGCTGGCCGCCAGTTTTACAACCGGCATCTTCAAAGAAAAAACCATTCAAAAAGAAAATGCCACCGCATTCAAAGAAGGAAAATTTCGCTTTCTCCTCGGCATCGATATTTTCCTGGCTACCATCATTTCCTGCTATCACATCGTCTACGCCGCCTGGTAACCATCAAACCCCAACCAGTCTTTTGTGACACCATTCAGACTGTTGTCGTTGGTCAGATCGCTCGCAATCTTCAGGCTCTCTGGAGATGACGTCTGCACCCGCTGTGCCAACCAGCAAAATCAACCCGATATTGTATTACGAAAAAATACTTAGCAATTTTCTGGTGATTTTATATTATTATGTGATCTCGCAGGTAAGTTAAACTCTGACTTGTGTCGAGTCAGTGTACAATCTTGCCTGTTGGGCATGACTGTGTTATTGTTTCTCCATATTTGTGTCGAGGAGGATCCTCCACCGTGAACAGAAGAGCGATCATCATAGCATTAGTGGCATCCCTGGCCATTTCAATGCTTCTCTGGAACAAGCTGCAGACAAGCCAGCCGGCTCGTATTGAAGCGCCCACCGTGCAACAGCCAACCATTCTGAAAAAATCTGTTGTTGTCAGCAAAGGCAGGCTTGCAGCACGCACCCGCCTTGAACCTGCAATCCTCGCAGCCAACTTTGAAATGCGTGACCTGATCGCTTCTTCAGTGCCAGAATTGGCGCTGACCAGCATTGCTTCACTCACCAACCGCTACACTTCCGTCACCATCCTCCCTGACGACATCATGACCCCGATCCGACTGATGGATGAAGCGCAGGTTCCGAACCTGGCCCGGGCTATTCCACCGGGCAAACGTGCTGTTTCTATCGCCGTAACCAAGGCAACTTCGGTCGGCGGCTTCATTCAGCAGGGCGACTATGTTGACGTAATCGCCACTTTCAAGCCACGCAACAGCGAGCCGATCACCAAGATCGTGCTTCAGGATATCCAGATTCTCGCGGTTGGCGGAACCTATGAATTTGAAGGAACCATGGCCTCTTCGACCCCGACTATTGCCGCCGGCAAAGTTGAGCTGGTTACCCTGGCCCTCAACCCGGTCGATCTCGAAAAACTGATGTATCTTGATTCGGGTGCCAATTTCAGACTTGTGCTGAAAAACCCCCGTGACAAAGACCAGAAAATCACCACCAAGGGTGCCACCGAGCGCATCGTTCTCAGCGACCTTGGTCACCCTGATTTCGTAACCCAGGTTACCAAACCGGTCGAAAGCAGCGGCGACGGCAGCAAGGTCGAGCCGGTGATCGTTGTGCCGGTAGACGATGGCAAGGTTGAAATCATGTATGGTGCCACCGCCCGTCGCGAAATCTACAAGTATGGTGGCCCGGCGGCCGCCAGGTTCCAGAGCCTGCCTTCCAACTTCCCGAGCGCACCCTCCGACAGCACTGTGCAGGCGGCCCCCACAGCGAATGACGCCGAAGCAGCGGCTCCCAGTTCTGAGAACCCGATCGCGGCCGAATAATCAGGAGAAAACCCATGAACAAGATAATAAGCATTAAGAGACCGGCTCTGCTGATCCTGGTGTTGCTGGGCGCCTTTATCGGTTTTACCCTGCAATCCGAAATTATGGCGGCTGAAAAGCTGATGATTCCGATTGGCAAATCTACCGCTATTCCCGCGAACGGCGTTAAAAAAATCATGGCCGTTAAAGAGGGCATTGTCGATGTTCTCAACGTTTCTGACGAAGAAATCATTCTTTCAGGCCTCGGGCCTGGTGAAACCCAGCTCATCCTCTGGGATATGAGCGGCCGCCGCGTCTACGACGTCGAAACCTTCTCAGAAAACGAAATTATCCAGGCCAAATTCACCTCAATTATTACCAGCAAAAATATTCAGCTGATCATTTTTCCTGATTCTGCCTATCTCAAAGGCCAGGTCGGCTCCGAAGACGAAAAAACCCGCGCCGAAACAGTTGCCAAAAGCCTGCTCGGCAACAAGCAACTTGTCAGCCTTGTTGAATTCGAAGTCAACACCCCCTCTCTGCAACAGCGCATAGAAGCCGCCATCAAACTGCCGACCGTTCAGGTCAGCGTTGTCTCGCCTGAATCCGACCCGACCTCTGAAAAAAACCTGCTCGGCACCGATACGGTTGACCTGCGCATCGTGCTGCACGGTACCGTGAACGATCAGAATGACTACATCCACCTCTGCGAAACCGTTAAGGGTTTTGTACAAGACCCCAAACAGATCAGCAATCTCGTAACCATCGAAAACCCGATTCAGGTTGTTTTTCAGGCCTACATTCTGCAGGTCAGCAAGAACAATACCGATGAACTCGGAATCGAATGGGGCAGGATGACCACTGACAATGGCGTTGAAACCGGAGTTCTCGGGTTTCTCGAAAATGCCGGCAAAACCGCGGGCCAGGCAGCTCTTCCCAATTATATGAACCCGGTCTACTTTAAGAATATCAACCGGTTTGATCTCATTACCGCCCAGGTCAAAGCCTGGGAAACCTCAGGCAAAGCCAAGGTTCTCGCTAATCCGAAGCTGATGGTCTACGCCAATGCCGGTGCCGAAAAATCTGAAGTGCTGGCCCGCAAAATTTCTGGCGCCGGCTGGGAAAAACTCGACGATGCCAACGAAAACGAAACTGACATAGAAAAAGACGCCGGGCTGGCTTTTGTGAACGTCGGCCAGGATCTCTATTACCCGAAGTCGATAGATAACCAGGGCAACCCGACTTATGATGTTGCTAAAGCCTCCCTCAAGCTTCTCATTCGCGATATGTTCGTCAACAATAACGAACTGAAATTCTCGGTATTCGCAAAACAAGAAGAACCCAGTTTCCTTCGGGGCAACGACGGCCCCCCCGACATTCTTAAAAGAAGCATCATGACTACCCTGAAGATCAAAGATCAGCAGACTGTAGTTCTTGGTGGCCTGATCAACCGCCAGGAAGGCGTTTCTTGGAAAGGCGTGCCGGTTCTCAGCAAAATCCCGTATCTTGGCCGCCTGTTCAGGAGCAAATCGGTCACCAACAGCGAGAACGAACTGGTTATACTGCTGACCCCGAAGATCGCGAACCGCGAAACCGATCTGGCGGGCAAGAGCAAATACGAAACCGTTCCGGTGCCGCGCCGCACCGATAAGCTTGAAAAGCTGCACGACATCTTTCAACAGATCAAGTCCAGCCACATCCCTTCTGATAACTGAAGCAACCTGATATCTGCCCGGGCCAACCGGGCAGATACAGTTGACAGCGAGATAGCCAATTGCCCAGCATACCTACCATTAAGCTCCTGATCGCCGATGACATGGATGAGCTACGCTCAAATGTCCGCAGGATGCTGAAAAATCAGGACAACATCAGGGTGGTCGCCGAGGCCCGCAACGGTCGTGAAACGATCGACATGGTCAAGGAATTCCAGCCCCATATCGTTCTGATGGACATAAACATGCCCGAACTCGACGGTCTGAAAGCTTCTGAGATTCTGGCTAAAGATTACCCGAACGTGCAGACAGTGATAATGTCAATACAGAGTGAGCAGGAATACTTTCGCCGGGCCATGAAGGCCGGCGCCAAAGACTTTCTCATCAAACCTTTTTCGACGAATGATCTTGTCGAAACCATCAACAACGTCTTCAACAGCTGGTTGAAAGACAAACCCGAACTGTTTGCCAACGAGCCAAGCGCTGAGATACTGACCTTCTTCGCTACCAAAGGCGGGGTCGGGCGCACCACCCTGGCAGTGAACCTCGCGGCCAGCCTGGCATTGCGCGGCAAAAAGACCCTGCTCATAGATGCCTCGCTGCAATTCGGGGATGTCGGCATAACCCTGAATCAGGCAGCCAAGAAGACGATTTCGAATATAGTCGAAACCGGTGATTTTGGCTTCAATGACATCGAAAAGAACATTACTAAGCACGAAACCGGCCTCGACCTGCTGCTGGCACCTCGTGAACCGGCCCTGGCCGATGCGGTCAAGACTGAACATCTGCTCAAGATCATCGATATGGCCCGGCCGTTTTATCAGTATATAATTTTTGACATGCCACCGATGATCACCGAAAAAGAACTGGCGATTCTTGACCGCAGCAACCTTGTATTGCTGGTGGCGACGCTCGAAATAAGTTCGCTTAAAAACACGAAAATCTGTTTAAAAACTTTTGGTGACATCAATTTTGATATGAGCAAGGTCAAGCTCATTCTGAACAAGGAAATTTCCAACGTTGGCATCGGCAAGGCTGACCTCGAAGCAGGTCTGGCAATTCCAGTGTATGCAACGGTACCCATGGAAGCCGAAATCGCCCAGCGGTCTCTGAATCAGGGTGAACTCATCGTGGTAAAAGCACCGGCCAGCGCTATTGGCCGGTCGATCATCGGTATGGCCGAGCGGCTTGCCGGTGCGAAGGTGCAGGTCGATACCGGCAAGAGTGCCATTCTTAAAATAAAAGATCTGCTTTTTGGTTCAAATTAACGGAGGTAAATGGTAATGGGTGGTCTGCTTTCACGTTTAAACGAAGAAAAGAAAACTGAAAAATCCGGAATTATTGAATCAGCGACAACGCGCGAAATCTCTGGTTTTGAACGCCTCAAAGAGCGCGTTCACACCAAACTGATCGACGATATGCCGCCGGCTATCATGGCCGAACCCAATATTGACAAGAAGCGCAACATGCTGCGCGAGCGCATTGGCGCCGTAATCGCCGAAGAAAGCCCTAAAGTTAACATTACCCTGACGCAGCGCGAGTCAGAATCACTGACCAACACCCTTCTCGACGATATGGTTGGTTTTGGCCCGATCCAGCCGCTGCTCGACGAAGAAGACATTTCTGAAGTCATGGTTAACGGGCCTTTCCAGATTTATTATGAAAAGAAGGGCAAGCTGATCCTTTCTGATATCAAGTTTAAAGACAACGACCACGTCATGCGCATCATCGAGCGCATCGTCGCGCCGATCGGCCGCCGCATCGACGAATCGGTTCCCTACGTTGATGCCCGTCTGCCAGATGGTTCGCGCGTTAACGCCATCATTCCGCCACTCGCTCTCAACGGCCCGACCATCACGATCCGCAAATTCAAAAAAGAAGCTCTTGGTATCCAGGATCTGGTCAAATTCGGCACCCTGACCCAGGAAATGGCCTCGTTTATCGAAGCCTGCATCAAGGTTCGCCTCAACATCGTCGTCTCTGGTGGTACCGGTTCGGGCAAAACCACGACCCTGAACATTCTCAGCTCGTTTATTCCCGAAGACGAACGCATCATCACCTGCGAAGACGCCGCCGAATTGCAGCTGCGCCAACCTCATGTGGTGCGCCTCGAAACCCGCCCGGCCAACATCGAAGGCAAAGGCGCGGTCAGCATGCGTGAACTGATCAAGAACACGCTTCGTATGCGCCCCGAACGGGTAATCGTCGGCGAATGCCGCGGTGGTGAAGCTCTCGACATGTTGCAGGCAATGAACACAGGCCACGATGGCTCTCTGACCACCGGCCACGCCAACACGCCCCGCGACATGCTCGCCCGTCTTGAAACCATGGTTCTCATGGCCGGCATGGATCTTCCGGTTCGCGCCATTCGCGAACAGATCAGTTCAGCAGTACACATGATCGTTCAGCAGTCGCGTCTTAAAGATGGTTCGCGCAAAGTCACCTATTTAACCGAGATTCAGGGTATGGAAGGCGACAAGGTCGTCACTCAGGATATTTTCAGGTTTGAACAGACCGGGGTTGACGAGAAGGGCAAGATTCAGGGTCGTCTCAAGCCGACCGGTATCCGGCCGAAGTTTGCTTCAAAGTTTCAGGAATTTGGGATAAACCTGCCACCAAACATTTTTACCGACACGGCAAAAGGATGGTAAGAACTTAATGCAGCTTATCTTTGTAGGATTTGTGGGCGTAGCAACTCTGTTGTTTGTGCTGTTGCTTTTTTCTATTCTGGGCAAACCGCCCGGTGAAGAAGTACGCCACCGCATGGAACAATACCTCGTCGAAACCGAAATGGCTGCTGAGCAGTATAAAACCCCGGAAGACGAAGAAGAAAAGCCAGTTGAGGAAGTCAATGATGACGACTGGGTGAAAGAAAATCGGGCGGCCGGTGGTGGTGCGAAGAAAATTCTCGCCAACATGGGTACGATCATTACCCCGAAGGGTATGGCGATCAGAATAGCCGACCAACTCGCCAAGGCTGATATTCCGCTGAAGGCCAATGAATTTGTGGCGATTCAGTTTCTGGCTATCATGATTTCTTTGATCGTGGGCATGGGTGTGTTCAAGAATCTGCTGGTAGGCATTGGTCTGGCCTTTGCCGGGTATTTTGTGCCGCTGTTATGGGTTTCGATCGCAAAAAAGCAGCGGGTTCAGGCCTTCAACGACCAGATACTTGATACGCTGATCATGCTGGCGAACGGTCTGAAGGCCGGTTACTCTTTCCTTCAGTCTCTTGAAATGGTATCGCGCGAAACCGCGGCTCCGATGGGCAAAGAACTGAAAAGGGTTCTCAAAGAAAACAGCCTGGGCATCAACCTCGAAGAAACGCTGATGGCCCTGAACATGCGTGTTGAAAGTGAAGACTGGGATCTGGTGACCACGGTCGTTTTGATTCAGAGACAGGTTGGTGGTAACCTGGCCGAAATTCTCGAGAAGATCGGCTTCACTATCAGGCAGCGCATGAAGATCAAGGGCGATATTCAGACCAAGACTGCTCAGGCGAAGATTTCAGGTCTGCTGGTCGGCGCTCTGCCAATTTTGCTTGGTCTGGCGATTTTTGCGATCAACCCAGGTTTCATCATGAAACTGTTCACCTTTCAGCACGGCTGGTTCAGGGGTTGGTTCGTGGTGGTCGCCGGTGCGCTCTGGGAGTGCATGGGCATGTATATCATCATGCAGATCGTTGACATTGAGGTTTAAGGAGGAAATATGAACATTATTTTCATGGCTCTCGGTGGTTTCATAATTTTCCTCGTTATTCTGCTGCTCTTTCCTTCGGGCAGCAAGAGCGACATTCAGGGTCGTCTTGCCTCCCTTGAAGACTCCCCGGAAGTAAAAAGCACTGAAGTTCAGGAAGCCGAGCTGAACCGGCCTTTCGTAGATCGCGTTATCAGGCCTTTTTTGGCACGTCTGGCCGGCAAGCGCGACCCGAAAGAAATGAAGAAGGTTCAGAAGGGTTCTCTTAAAAAAGAACTGGCCCAGGCCGGCTACCCGGGTGGCCTGACGGTCAATGAGTTTGCTGTCATTCAGAACCTTTTCAGGGTAATTGCGCCCGCCTGTTTTGCAGCGGCCGCGATTGTTGTCGTGCCACAGTTAACGCTGATGGCGGCGATGATGGGTGGTATTCTCGGCTTTCTTGGGCCTAGAATGTTTCTGAAGCGCCGGGTTGCCGATCGTCTTCACGGTATTCAAAGGCAGTTGCCCGACGTTCTCGACCTGCTGACGGTCGCGGTAGAAGCCGGTCTCGGCTTTGATGCCGCCTGCGACAAGGTGGTCGAGAAGATGCGCGGCCCGATTCCTGATGAATTTGGTCTGACCCTCAGACACATGCGCATGGGTCAATCACGCCGTGACGCGTTCAAGGGCATGGCCGACCGCGTCGATCACCCTGACCTTAACGCTTTCATATCTGCGATCGTGCAGGCTGACCAGCTGGGTGTTTCCATTGGTTCGGTTCTGCGCATTCAATCGGAGCAGTTGCGCGACAAGCGTCGGCAGCGAGCCGAAGAAGAGGCCGCCAAGGCTCCGGTTAAGATGATGATCCCACTGGTATTTTTCATTTTTCCGAATGTCGGGGTGGTCATTGGTTGCCCGGCAATTTTTCAGATGATTGAAGTTATGTCTGCGAATCCGATGTAAGGCATGGAAACTTTCATGAAAATCAGTAATGAACGTGATGGGCAGGAACTGGGCAGCCGCATTCGGGTTGCCGGCAGCTTCTGGCAGCGCTTTCGCGGTCTGATGCTGGCTGACGAACCGGCGGCCGGCGAGGGTCTGTTGTTGTCGCCCTGCAACTCGATTCACATGATGTTCATGAAATTTGCGATTGATGCGGTTTTTCTCGATGCGAGCAATCGAATCGTCGCCTTATATGAGGGTTTACAGCCCTGGGTTGGTGTATCAGGATGGCATAGAGATGTAAGCTCTGTTCTCGAGCTTAAATCAGGTACAATACAAAAAACTGGTATCAGAGTAAGCGATATTCTGAGAATGGAGCGAATCGAATGCTGAGCAAGCTTGTTAACTTTACGAACCGCAAAGGAGACGGGAAAATGAATTCCAAGAATTCACTCCTCAAACTGGGCATGGCCTCCCTGGCCTTCTGCCTGCTGCTGACCGCTTTTCTTACCGGCTGCGGAGGCTCCAATTCCTCTGGCAGCGCCACAAACGCCGCGGCCGTCAACGCCGATGGCCAGACCCTGCCCACCACCTACTCAATCCGCGGCAAACTCGTATCTGACCAGACCACCCAGGCCCCAGCCGCAGGTGTAAACATAAAACTGTTGGCTCAGGATGTTGTGACCAGCAAGTTTGTCGATACCGGAAAATCCGTAGTCACACTCACCTCTGGCGAATACTCTTTCACGAATCTTGTCAGAGGTATTTATGTTCTGTCGGCACAGGCAAATGCGAGTTTTCAAGAAAGCCAGATGCTCGTGATTATCGATGCATCCAACGCTGAAGCCAATGTTGTTACCGACAACATGATAACGGTTCCGGTAGGCACTCCGACCTCCGGCGAGGTCACTCTCAAGGGAAAAACTGTTTCTGACGCCACCGGAGCCAATCCGATTGGTGGCCTGACCATAACCGTATCGAAAATGGACAGCGCCGGAAGCTGGCAGCTGGTTACCGACAAGGTTGCTCAGACCCTTACCTCCGGTGAATTCATTTTTCAGGGGATGAAGGCCGGAACCTATAAACTTGACATCAGCGGTGTCGTAGGTGGGGTCAACAAGTATAACGCCACTTCAAAACTTGCGATTATCAGCACTTCTAATAGCCTTACCGAACTAGATCTCGGTAATGTAGTCATTCTGCCCTTTGGCAACACGCTTACCGGCGAAATTACCCTGAAGGGCAAGATCGTCACTGACAGCACCGGTTTAACCTCAATCAGTGGCCTGATCGTAAAGCTTTCAGTGCTTGAAGCAACCGGGAACTGGAAACTTATCGCCGACAAGGTTGCCATGTCTCTATCAAACGGTGAATTTGCATTTACCAGCCTGAAAGCCGGCACCTACAAACTGGACATTGACGGCGTGGTTGATGGAATCAACAAATACACCGCCACCTCCAAACTGGCCATTATCTCTACAACCGTTACCACCGAATTCGACGCCGGCAATATAATAGTATTACCGTTTGGCAGTATTCCGACCGGCGACATGACCGTCAAAGGGAAAATGGTGGCCGATTCTACCGGTGAAACCCCAGTCGGCGACCTGATCGTAAAATTGTCAATCATGGATCTGGACGGCACCTGGAAAAGCACTGGGAAATCTGCCGTTACCCTGTCTTCAGGCGAGTTCGTTTTTTCACAACTTGAAACCGGAAACTACAAACTTGATACAGATGGTATCATTGGAGCAAACCACAAATACTCTGCGCTTTCCAAGCTTGTCATTGTCAGCAGTATCAATAATCAAACTGAAATCGATGCTGGCAATATAGTTCTGACTCCTGTACCAAACCCCATAACAACTATCCCGACTATTAACCTAAAAGGCAGAGTAATAGATATTCTCGCCAGTTCACCGCTCAGCGTAGCGCTTGTATCGGTCGATACCGGCCAATCAACAGTTACTGACGGTTTCGGCATGTTTGAGCTGAGAAATATTGAAGTTGGCACAAGACGTTTGATCATAACCAAGCAGAGTATGTCGTCTTATACCGTTTCATTTGAAGGAAAAGATACTCCGACATTCACCGGTATTGTTTTGAACAATACTCAGTATCCTATTATTTCAGAAGCCGATCATACCGTAGACCTTTTTGCACAGGGTCTGGACTTTAAGATCACCCTGCTGCAGCACATGTCAGGTAGTCTCATGGGAACAGTTAAAAAATTTAAAATCGAAGATGGCGTTGTCAGCTATAAAACCGAGGCGAAAAGTAAATATGAGTTTGAGCTCTGGCAGGTTTTTCCTGATAAAAGCACTGCCCGACACAGCTCAGTACAATCAGACGAGGACGGCGAATGGAAAATGGACAACCTGCCGCCTTATGAGGACAACTCAGCTCTCTGGTATGCGGTGGCTCCTGGTTCTTTAGCCACTGTACAGCAGGGGCAAACCGGAAACGTTGTTGCTTTTACTAACACCGCTTCAGAATGGGCAGGTAGAAGCCCGATTCTAGCCAATGGATACAAGATTCAGGCTGGCCAGACAACCGTTATGGATTTCATTTTACCGTCATTCCTTTATTACACCTATGCAACTAATGTAAAACCTGTCGAAGATGCCGCTTTTGCCGCAATCAGCACCGCTATATTTCCGGATGATTACGCCTCAGATCATCTAACCACGCCTCTAAAAAAGGTATATTTCAGCTGGACCCCGACAGCCGCGTCTCAGACCCTCACTCTTGAATTTTCAAGAGCGTATAAAACCACAGACACGTCAGTAATTCAGCAAATGTTCCCCTCAGAATTCGGAAAAACAAACACCAAGTCTTTCTTGTCAAGCAGCATTGGGCTTGACTTTGGCCGCTTTGCCTGGCGCACCGTTGTATATGATTCAAAGGCCCCTGCGGTTCCAATACCCTCAATGTCACACCTCTACACGGTAATCCCTTCCTCTGAAGACCTGACACCCTCTTCCGGTACTGTAATCATACAAAGCACAGTAGCAAGCTATACGGTTACTTTCATGGCTCCGAATGATGAAGATGCAACTGGCATTACCATGGAACTGTATCATGTCCCGACACCAAATACATATCATCTCATTGCCAACCCGGCAGCAAAAGACATTTCTAAGTCAGCAGTCTGGTCGATTGAATTTCCGAATGGTAAGCCAGGCGCCGGTGATTATCAATGGAGAGCAATTTATTACTACTCAGATGGCCCCAGAATGACTTCAGAATTTGCACCCATAAAATTCCAATGATCTAACCTCACATTCGCACCCCAGGTTCAAATTGTTTGAACCTGGGGTTTTTCTTTCAAGAGAATTTTTCCCTGGTTGGTGGGGTGAAATTACGGGCGGGGGATGATTTGGCTTGCTTTTTCGTGGCTGCCGCGTTTTTTGAGCCAGATGCGCGTAAAAGCCTTTCAAGTAAAAGGTTTCAAAAAAAGCCGCGAGCACTACAAAATGATATTGTAAAAAGAATGATTTATGTTTTAGCAGCGCATTTAATAGCGAACAGAATCTTGAACAAAGCCACCAGAGAATAAAGAACCAGAGCAGACAGAAAGACAACCCTCCGATCTCGGCGATTGTGCAGATAGATGGCCTGCAAAAGCATGCAGCAAAAAATCTGCGGAATTTGCGGATAAACTCTTGCTATCGCTCTCTTAAACAACAGATTTGCCTAGTAATCGCTCAGAATGTTAGACTGAATACATTCAAAAAGATGGCGATAAGGCAAAGTCTTACCAGGTGAAACAGGTCAGGGATGTAATTATTAGATACAAGCTAGGGAGTGAGCTCTGAATGAAAAAATACGAAATCATCATATACTGGAGCGACGAAGACCAGACATATATCGCAGAAGCACCTGAATTGCCTGGCTGCAGCGCGCATGGCCCCAGTCGAGAAGCAGCTCTTGAGAGCATACATTCAGCTATTGAACTCTGGATAAAAACCGCAGAAGAGTTCAATGACCCGGTTCCCTTGCCAAAGGGTCGTCGCCTGCTGCTTGCCTGAAAAACCAGGAAACAAAAATAACCCGCCGATCAGGCCGATTGCGCAGATAACTGGCCACTGAAAAACCCTTCAGCGATCTGCGTGGTCGCCCAAATTCTCTGGGCAACTGCATGCTCATTTATACAATGATATTCTGCGACTTTCTTTTTTGCCGCTTTGCCGGCGCAACTCAGGGCGAGGTGGGTTCGAAGAACAGGTCGAGCAGGATGACAGTTTACTCTTTTTTCAGGGTCTCTGGGTCTTTGTGCGAAATTTTGGAGCGGGAAGTTCGCACGCAGGAAGACGCGGGGAATTTTTCCTTGGCTGGTGGGGTAAAATTACGGAGAGGGGATGATTTTGCTTGCTTTTTGGGGTTTTATTGAGCATGCTTTTTGCATACCTGTATTTATGAAGAGCATAATTCAGGAGATTTCAGGAGAGAGTTATGACAAACAAATCGTTGCACCAGAACAATAACCGTCGGGGCAGCATACTGATGATTACGGCCGGGGCCGCTTTTTTTCTGCTGGCCATGACCGCCATGGTTACCGACGTCGGTTATCTTTATTTTAATCAGGCCAGGCTGCAGACCGCGGTTAACGCCGGCTGGAAAGCCGGCTACGACCGGATGATGGAAAAATCGCAGAACCAGTCGCCGCCAGCGAATTCGGTTCAGGCTGAAGTGCGTGCCCATATTCTCGAGGTGATGAAGTCAAACGGCTACACCGATGCTGAACTGGCGACGGTCAATATCGTATTCGGCCCGAAAAATCATTTAAAAGTTGCATCAACCCAGAGGGTCGGCCTGTTCTTCGCCCGGGTTATGGATTTCACCTATTCAAACGTTGGGGCGGCCCGTGAAAACAATGCCCTCGACCTTGGTCAGGGCGTTGTACCTCTGGCTATTCCTCACGGTGTCATCAAAGACATGTCACGCAACACCTACAGCGGCGAACTGTTCGGCGGCGGCTCAGGTTTTATACCTGGCAGCGCCTATATTCTCAAGCTGGGTTCGGGGGGCGGTTCAAGCGATGTGGCGGCCCCATCGGCAGCTGAACTTGGTGCTATGGCCGGCCTCAGCGAAAATGAACCGCTGAGAATGATTTACATACCGATGCGCTCAGGTCAGGCCCAGCCATTGCTCGCCTACGGGGTTATCTTCTGGTGTCTGCGCTGGGGTAACGACGACCCCGGCACCTATGTTCCGGTCATGTGGCTGCTCGGCAGCAAGGCTGACGGCGGGCCCGACGGTTCGTTCATCACTTTCTACAACGCAAATATCATCGCCCAGCTCAATGCCCGGGGCATAACCTGGGCAGCAATCGAAGGCACGAGAATCGACGAACTGCTCGGCGCCGCCACGGTTGTCGAAATGCTCTTCAACCGACCCAGGGTCGCGGTGTATTCAAACCGTGGCCCCGGCACCATTGCCGGTATTCTCGCTGCTGCCAATATCCCCTATGGGGCTTACAGCCTGCTCTATCGCAATCACGTCGCCTACGACCCATCGGTCAACACCGTCTTGAATGACGCGGCGATGGTCGGTGCCGCCCCCGACAGCTATCACCTTATTCTTACCGAAGCATTTGAAGACCTGACCGGCATGAACTATGGCTGTATTTTCAACACCAAATGCTGTGAAGACATGTTTCGCGAAATGCGCTTCGGGGAATCGACAAACACTGAAAACCAGAGACTTGCGGTGGCGGCGTTCATGTGCCCATACTGCCGGCAGTATTACGCCACCGACTACGCTTTCAACATTGACCCGAAAAATAAAGACACTGATGGCGACGGCTTTAACGACGACTACCCGAATCAGCGCGAAAAAATCTGGAGCAGCGACCGGGTTTTCTCTGGCAGCACCCTGAAAACCTGGACTCCCCGCTACGCCGACGTCAGAGCGAACTGCCAGAACCTGCACCGGCGCTGCGTTGATCGGGTCAACAGCAACAATAATTTCTATTTTAACCTGGTCAGCCCGATTGCCGCCCGACCGCTCATGTGCGGCGACCCGACAGCGAGATGCCGAAGCTATCTGGCACAGCACCAACTGGCCACCGGGCTGGGTTACGCCGCCGATGCCGGTTCGGCACCAAAACCCAAAGCCATTCTCGACATGAGCGGGTCGTCACCATCGTTAGACCCTATGGCCGACGGCTGGTTCAATAAAGCGACCCCGCTTCAGAAGCTAAAATGGGCGGTTGCCGAAAAACTGCGTGCCCATGTTAATGCCGGCGGCTACCTGCTCGCCGAAGACTTCAGCGCCGAAACCCTCGAACTCGCCTTGTTTCAGTCAGCAATTAAAGCCGGCAAATCAGTGTCAGAGGCATACGACAACTGTCTGACCTTTGAAAACTTCGTTTTCAGACTTTTTCCGTTCTCGGCTTCGATGTATTCAACGATCAATGGCATGGCCACAGGCCCGGCACAGCTGTTTGGCATGGAAATACCAGCTGACATGCGCTGCCAGACCAACGGCAACGCCAACACCAGCGGCGGCATCACCAATGTTTTCGCTACCAGCCTGCTGAAAGGCCTGGCTAACCTGCTCGGCAAATACAGCTCAACTCAGGTCAAGTATCTGAAAGGCAAACTCGGGCTCGGCGATTTTGCCATGATCGGCGGTGCCACCTACGCCGACAACGCCAGCAAACGTCTGGTTCTTAATAACATCCTCTACGCCTCATTCTCTGACAAAATAGTCACAGGCGGCAACAACCTGCCGCTTGCCGGCAAACAGAAGAGCAATTACGGGCCGATCGACCCCGACAATATAACCGGCGGCGGCGCCAGCGATTATACGGATCGCTTCAAATTCGGTTTCAACGGCCCGCTGCAGATCAATGACCGACTTGTAACCGAAACAGGTAACATGCGCGGGCCGACTGACTCGGCGGTCGACTTCAGGCTCAATGGCGACGGTACTTACCCGCCAAGCACCAGAATCATCGTGCCGATAACTGATATTCCACCCGAGGCGCAGGCCAATCAGCCGAATGCCAAAACCATCTACGACGTGCAGGGCAAAGACCACCCCAATGGCGCCTATACCCTCGACCAATATGCTTTTACCTCGTCGATTCGCATCATCGGCTTCGCTGAATTCGAAATTGTTGACGCCAACGACCCCCGGGCGCGTGTCGGCGAAGACTACCAGTCAGGTGATGCGGGCGACCTGGGGCCATACCAGCCCGGTCAGGTCAGGGCACTGTTCGTCAGATATGTCGTCAGGCCCGGTGATATCCCGCTGCAATGATCGGGTCTCAGCATGAACCCGCACCGATCAACTGCTCGCAGAGCCGTGCGCATGTTTATTGATAACTACATAATTAAAGCTCCCTCTAATAAATCATTAACAGGCCCGGAGAGAAGACGGGCCGTCGAACAGACTCTATTTTGTTTTTGCAGGGTTCAATAAAATCGCTATTTTATAAGCCCTGGTTGTAAGAGAGCAAATTGCTGAAAAAAATTAGAGCGCCCAAAGTGGCGCTTTATTTTTTTATAAGATTGGGTTAGAGTATCTGGTGGATAATTGTAGCAACGGCAGAATAACCGCAGGTCGGCCGGCCCGTAGCATGAGGTAAAAACACCACAAAGTATGTGGCATTTTTCGCAAGCTTTTCGGGGCAATCGAGAATATTTCTTTCTGATAGCGGGTTTGCTTACACGGTACAATTTTTGCGAGGAATTATTCAGGAGAAACAATAATGTTGCGAAAGAAAAGTAAAGGTCAGGCGATTGTCGAGTTATCTCTGGTTTTTCCGTTTTTTCTGCTGATTATCGTCGGCGGCATCATTGACTTTGGCTTTGCTTTCTACAACTATCTGTCTCTGCAGCAGATCGCCAATGATACGGCGCAATGGGCTGCTGATACACTCCAGACTTCTGATGCCGCAATCAGCACCTTTGTTAACAACAAGAAGCCTGCCTGGTGGAAGGGAACCTTCACGCTTTATGCCGTTGAGAGGCCGACGCTCCCCATTACCGGTGGCAAGGTGGTCAGAATTAAGCTGGGTTATGAATCTCAGACCTATACACCGTTTTACCAGGCAATGCTGAAGGCAGCAACTGGTGACCCCGACATCAAACTGGTTGCTCTTGCCTCTTACAAAGAACCCCAGTATGTCAAGACCAGGTTCTGAGCGAAGAGGAGACAAAAACATGCAAAATCGCCGTGCAAAAAGAGGTCAACAACTGGTAGAAATGGCATTAACTCTGCCGATTTTCATTATGGTGATCATCGGGATCATCGACTTTGGCAGGGCCTTGCACTGCTGGTCGAATCTGAATTACCAGTGCGTTCAGGCGGCCCGGGCAGCCGGGAAACGCATTCACCCGCTGATCGCCCGCAACGTTTTTTCCAAAGACACCCACCCCGCCCTTGAAGTAGTTCAAGAAGCCTTCTGGAAGAATCGCTCACCGATGATGCCCGAAGCATCTTACAGCAACCTTGAATTCAAGGGAGTTGGCAACAACACCGGGGTTGGCATTGCCAAAGAAACGGTTGAGATCAAAGCTTCTTTCAATATGTCGTTGATGACCCCGTTTATTGGCGCTCTAGTTGGCGGCACTAATCGCGATGGCGCAATCACCATCAGTTCTATTGTAACTGAACGCAAGGAATAGCGAGAGAATCCCTATGAATAATGCAGTCAAAAACCGAGCCGGGTCCATAATGCTGATGACGGTGGCTTTTGGCGTGTTTCTGCTGAGCATGACTGCTCTTGTGACTGACGTAGGCTATCTTTATTACAATCAGGCAAGACTGCAGACCGCGGTCAACGCTGGCTGGAAAGCCGGCTATGACAAAATGATGGAAATTAAAGGCAGCGGATCACCCATTCTCTCATCCGCCCAGAAACAAACGGTGCGTCAGCACATTCTCGAAGTTATCAAGTCAAATGGCT